>Ga0255057_10001706_pt1 | contig 12203 bp, 5 predicted proteins | sample Cases_109_6_MG_FD_189022 | JGI IMG/M metagenome (GOLD analysis project Ga0255057, IMG submission 189022) | Seawater microbial communities from Amundsen Gulf, Northwest Territories, Canada - Cases_109_6 | ecosystem: Environmental > Aquatic > Marine > Gulf | place: Canada: Northwest Territories... | reverse complement strand
TCGTCGTCCTTACCTAACTCGGCAAGGGCTTCTTCGAACTCAGAAAGCTTCTCTTCGGAGACGGCCACGTAATAAATGTCACAGGAAATCGGAGGTACGTAAAGTCTTTCACGGAAAGAGGCCCAAATGTCGACTAGGAGCCTGCAAGCGCCGCACGAATTAGGGGCAGTCGGTCCTGACCCCAGGTGGAATACGAGCCGATCTGAACCGATGGCACCCCCCAGAGACCGAGATTGGTCAGGGTTTCCCGACACCTACGCGGCTCCCACGAGCTCGTAGACCTTGTTCACGGCCTCGTTGAGGCGGCTCGGGTCGGGACCACCCGCCTGTGCGAAGTCTGCGCGCCCTCCCCCCTTGCCTCCGACGATCGCGGCCGCGGCTTTCACGATATCGCCCGCGCGGAAACGATCGGTGAGCGCCTTTGACACGCTGCACACGAGCAGAGCCTTCTTACCGTCCTTGCTCGACGACCCCAGCAGAACGACCGCGGGCGCGAGCTTGTCGCGGAGCTGGTCCGCCATTTCACGAAGGGTCCCGGCGTCGCCCATCTCGACTGTCGCGCCGAGAACACTGGCGCCATCGACTTTTCGCGCGGCGGCCGAGAGGTCGCCCGTTCCCCCGGTCATAATAGAACGGTTGAGGCGACCGATCTCGCGCTGGGCTTCTTTCTGTTGCTCGATGAGCCGCCCAACGCGGTCGCGAAGCTGTTGTGCCGGAGCTTTGAGAAGCAGCGCCGCGCCCGTGAGCTCCGACTCGACGTCACGGAGGTGGGCAAGCGCGTTGAGCCCCGTCGTCGCTTCGATTCGCCGGACACCTGCAGCAAGACCGGTCTCGGATAAAACTTTGAAGAGCCCGATGTCCCCGGTGCGGGCGGCGTGCGTTCCACCACAGAGCTCCAACGACGGACCTATCTGCAGCATCCGGACAACGTCCCCATACTTCTCCTCGAAGATGCCGATCGCGCCGCGCGCCTTGGCCTCGTCCATCGGCAGTACTTCGGTGGTGATCTCGGTGTTCTCGAGGATTTCACCGTTGACGAGGTCCTCGATCGCCGAGATCTCCGCGGGCTCCAAAGGCCGGGTTCCGCTGTAGTCGAAGCGGAGTCGGTCGGGGCCGACGAGCGAGCCTTTCTGCGCAGCCGTCGGGCCGACGACTTGGCGAAGAGCCCAGTGGAGTAAATGAGTTGCGCTGTGGTTGCGACGCGTCGCGCTCCGTGCCCCGTGATCGACGCGTAGGTCGACCTCGACGTTCAGCGTGAACGAGCCCGACGCGACCCGGCCACGATGGACGATGAGACCATCGACAGGCTTGTAGGTGTCCTCGACCTCGAAGAGCGAGCCATTCAGCTCGATCAAACCACGATCCCCGACCTGGCCTCCCTGCTCCGGATAAAAGGGCGTGCCACGCGTGATGACCTCGCCGACCTGCCCGTCCTCGAGCTTCGCGACGGCGCTCCCTTCGGAGATGACGGCCAACACTTCACTTCGCTCGCTCTCAGTGTCGTAGCCGTGAAACTCGACAGTTCCAACTTGTGCCGCAACACTCCGATACACTTCGGCCACCGCGCTACTCCCGACTTTGGAACCCTGACTTCGCGAACGAGCCTTGTCGAGCTCCTCGGTGAATCCATCGTGGTCAACCTCGAAGTCTTGTTCCTGACCGATGATTTCCTGAAGATCGACCGGGAAGCCGTAGGTGTCGTAAAGCCGGAAGGCCACCTTCCCGGGCAGGGAGCGCACACCGCTCGTTTCGATCCATTCATCGTTGTCGCCGATGAGTTGGAGGCCCCTATCGAGCGTACGGCGGAACCGTTGCTCTTCCTGCAGAGTGATGTCCTCGATGAGCTCGCGACGCTCAACGAGCTGTGGATATACCGCACCCATATTGTCGACGAGACGAAGTGCGCAATGGTGCAGGAAGGGCTCACCGATGCCCAAGCGATGACCGTGCCGAATTGCGCGCCGCATGACGCGTCGAAGGACGTAGGCTCGGCCGTCCTTGTCGGGGAAAACGCCTTCGGAAATCAAAAAGGCGGTGGTGCGGGCATGGTCAGCGATGACACGCATGCTGACGTCGTCCTCCGACTGGCTCGACCCATAGCGCTTTCCGGAGATTTCGGCCGCCAAGTCCACGACCGGCCGGAGCAGATCGGTGTCGTAGTTGCTCAGGACGCCCTGTGAAACGACGGCAATGCGCTCTAGGCCGGCGCCCGTGTCGATGGACGGTGCGGGAAGCGAGACCATCTTGCCGCCTTCGTGTCGCTCGAACTGCATGAACACCAGATTCCAAAGTTCGAACCAACCTCGGCCGTCGGGATCCGGCTCCTCGCCAAAGGTGCGTGGGTCGATGTCGTCGAGACCGAGGCAGTAATGAATCTCCGAGCAGGGTCCGCAGGGGCCGGTGTCACCCATCTGCCAGAAGTTGTCCTTGGCACCGCAGCGAATGATGCGATCCTTCGAGAAGCCCGTGACATCAGCCCAGATCTTGGCTGCATCTTCGTCGGCCGGCGCAAGGCCCTCCTCACCGCCGAAGATCGTGACCACCATGCGTTCAGGCTCGAACGCCAGCGTGTTGGTGAAGTAGTCCCAAGCGTACTGAATGGCCTCGCGCTTGAAGTAATCGCCAAACGAGAAGTTGCCGAGCATCTCGAAGAACGTGTGATGCCTCGCCGTGAAACCGACGTTTTCGAGGTCGTTGTGCTTTCCGCTGATGCGAATGCACTTCTGCGACGATGTCGCACGGCTGTACGCGCGCTCCTCTTTGCCGGTAAACACGTCCTTGAACTGCACCATCCCCGCGTTGGCGAACATCAGCGTCGGATCGTTCGGCGGCACCAGCGGACCGGAAGCAACTCTTTCGTGCTCGCGGCCCTCGAAGAAACGCAGAAACGATTCGCGAATTTCGGATGACGAAGCCATTCGCAACGATTGCTAGCGCTTGTGCAGCGTCCACGCAACGCCTGTGCTAGAGGCCCGCTCGTGTTGACGTGCCTGCGCGTCCGGAACTTCGCCATCATCGAGGAGCTCGAAGTCGACCTCGATGCAGGGCTCAATATCGTCACAGGAGAGACCGGCGCCGGGAAGTCGATCCTCGTCGATGCCCTACAGCTGGTTCTGGGGGCCCGGGGGCGTCCGGAAGTCGTCAGGACCGACGCCGACGCGGCCGAGGTGGAGGCCCTTTTCGATCTCAGCGATGACGTCGAGGCGCTCAACACGCTCCGGGAACAGGGGCTCGAGGTCGATGGCGAGCTGGTCGTTCGGCGGGTGGTGAGTGCCGCAGGCCGCACGCGCGCATACATCAATGGAAGGCTCGCCACCCTCGGCCAGCTCCGGGAGGTCACGAAAGGCCTCGCCGACATCTCTTCGCAGCACGAGTTCCACTCGCTCGCGGACGCGCGACACCATCTCGCGTATCTCGACGCGTTCGCCGATCACGAATCGTGGGTCGAAGAGGTCGGCGCAGCCCACGCGGCCCTGGTGGGGGCGGCGGGCCGGCTCGAAGAGGTCGTCTGCGAAGAACGTGGTCGCGCCGACAGAGAAGACCTGCTTCGCTTTCAAGTGGTTGAGATCGACGCGCTCACCGACGTGCTCGGCAACGAAGATGCGCTCTTCGCGGAGCGGGAGCGGCTTCGACACGCGGAGAGCCTCGGGAGCACAGCAGGGGAAGCCGAAGCGCAGCTGTACGCCGCGGACGACGCCCTCTGCGGGGCGCTCTCCCGCATTGCGACGTCGGTGGGGCAAGCCTCGCAGGTCGATCCGAGCCTCGGCGTCGTGGCCGATCAGATAAGGGAAGCGTTGGTGCAGCTCGAGGATGCCGCCTCAGAGCTCGGCCGATACGCGCGCGACCTCTCCTTCGACCCCCGTCGCTTGTCCCAGTTGGAAGAGCAACTCGACCAGCTACAGCGTATCAAGCGAAAGTACGGCAGAAACGGAGCCGAGATCATCGCCCATCGCGACGAAGCGCAAAAAGAGCTCGATTCACTCGAGCGCTACGAAGAGCGCGTCGACGGTTGCCAGCGTGAGTATGACGAAGCATTGGAGCGTGCTACCTCGGTCGCCCTCTCACTTCGGAAGAAGCGACAGGCCGCGGCGAAGCGGCTCAGCAAAGCGATTAGCGAAGAGCTCTGGTCGCTCGGGATGGGAGAGGCGAAGATCACCGTCGAGCTTGCTGCGCTCGAGGGTGGTCCAGGAGAACTGCAGGTCGACGGGGCGCGCCTCTCGCCGACTGGGATCGACCATGCCGAGCTCCTGATCGCGCCAAATAGGGGCGAGGAGGCTAAGCCGTTGCGCAAGATCGCAAGCGGCGGCGAGCTATCCCGGTCGATGTTGGCGATCAAACGGGTGCTTGCCGGTCTCGGACCCGCAAGCCTGTACGTATTCGACGAGGTCGATGCTGGGGTCGGCGGTGCCATCGCCGAAGTCATCGGGCGCAAGATCCACGAGGTGGCCCAACACAGCCAAGTCCTGTGCATCACCCACTTGCCGCAGATCTCCGCCTACGCCGACGCTCATTATCGAGTGCATAAAGAGGTGGTCGGCGAGAGAACGAAGAGCGACATTCGATTGCTCTCGGACACCGAGCGATTGGAAGAGATCGCGCGGATGTTGGGCGGGGTTCAGGTAACGGAGCAGGCACGGGCCGCGGCGCAGCAGTTGATCCGAGGGGCGAGCAGCTGAGTCAGTGCCGGTGTCGGTGGCTCTGGACCCCTGGCGCGTAGTGCGCGTCAGCGCTTGAGCACCATGATCAAGTAGCGAGCGATACCTCGCGTAGGATGACTGCGCACGGTCTCCTCGTGGGCGATGGTCAAGCCGGCGCGCGCAACCAAATCGCGGTAACCCTCGATGCGTCGAACGAACCGGCCGCGGTCGAGCCGCGCCATGATATTGTTGAGCGGCTCGCCGGCCAGATAGACGGTGTCGTTGGTGACGATGCGCTCCACGGTGTTAGTGGTACCGCACATCTTCAACAACTGGACGGCAGCTTCGTCATCGAGGTGGTGTAGCAGGCCGTTCATCATGACGCGGGTTGGACGGATATCCTGGAAGGTAGCGGGGGTCACCAGCGCCGCTTCAAAATGAACGTCGGGCCTCCCCGCTTCGGGCCGCTTCTTGGCGAAAGAGATCGCTACCTCATCGGTGTCGAAGCCGTGGTACGTCTCGAAACTACCGAGGTATCGGAGCGCGTCACCTCCACCGCACCCGATGTCCAGGATCCGATCGTCGGAGTGTGCATCGAGCGCTTCGTATTGCGGCGTGTAGTCGATACCGACGACGAGCGGGCGAACATGATGGTACACGAACGGGTGCCCGAGAATGCGATCGTAGAGGGACACGCTAGTTTTCTCCGGGGCTCTTCTTCGGCATAGGCTTGGGCGAGCTTCGCGGGCTTGTTTTCGGTCGTGGCTTTCGTGGCTTGCGAACGCGCTTGAGGACTTCAGCGTTGCGCTCGGTGGAGTGCCCGCGCTTGGCGAGAACGAACTCGCCCGCCACGTCGACTACGCCAAATGATCCATCGACCAGTACGGGATGAATGCGGTCGACATCCTTGCCACCAATGAAAAAGGGAAACAAGATGTATTCGGCGTCATGGATGCCCGTTCTGCCAAGAGTGTAGGCGTTGGGTCGATTGGACACATGCGGCAGGACGCGCTCGGTCCCGGCAACTTTTGCTTCCGGCGGAATGAGGGTCCGCAGTAAAATAAGCTGCTCATAGCGCTCGATATCCTTCTCTGTGCGGTCGAATTTGAAGGCTGAGAATCCGCCACGTGCTGTGTTGTGCTGAAGAATTGCGCCGTGTTGATAGGAGGTAGCAGCCATCGCCAACGCCAACGCCATCAACCAAGACCGGACTCGAGTTTCGCCGTGCTGGTCTGCGGCGTAACTCGGCTTCTTGATCATCGTCAGAACGACAATGGATGCGACAAACATTTCGAGCGCCCAGTGCGTCGTGTACTGAAATCCGATGTCGTAGCTTGCGTGGCGACTCGACAACAACGTCATCACCATTCCCGGCAAGCAGAACACAAACCCAATCGACCTCCGAAACGGCAAGAACGCGAAAGGAACCATCACCTGAAGAAAGTATTTGACCTTCGCGCTTTTGAGCAGCGTGCCCAGGGTGTAGTCAGGGTTGCCGATGATCGTGAGCAATACACCGGCAAATCCTCCGGGCCCGCCCTCCGGCCGCAGCTTATCGTAGAACCACACGAACGAAAACGCGCCGTCACGGATGTAGGGCATGAAGGCCATCTTCATCGCGAGGAAGTAGCCCAGACCGACGACCGAAAGCGCCAATCCCGCCCGCGGCTTGGTCCCTGAAAGTAGAAAGTAGGCGCCAACCACGAAGACCGAGAGCGCTATGTCCTCGCGCACCGACAGACTCAAGAGGAGGGGAATTACGGCCCATCGATACTTGCCAATGTCGACCAGGTAGGCGAGCCAGAACACGAACCCGATCCCTAGCGGAGGGTAGTGAAAGTCGTAGAAATTGGCGCCGTGGACCGGCGCATAGAACACGTACATCGCGGCGATGAAAACCGCTTGATAAGGCCCGAGGCGATTGCGTGCGAAGAGGAAGAGCGGAATGACTGCCGCACCGATAAGCGTGGCTTGAATGATCAGCAGAGTCTCGGCACGCGGCGCCAGCGCGTAGAAGGGCACGAGTAGGTACGCGAAGAAGGTCGCATGGTGCCCCAGATGCGTGCCCTCGGGACCAAACATCGGCGATGCTTTCAGCAACTCGCCGCGCATGGCATTGAAGACAACGTTGTCTTCGATCGCCATGTCGTAGGCTGCTGTCCTGAGATTCCAGTGGTTGCGTAAGGTGAAGAACGAAAAATACGACGCGTAGAAGAGGAACAAGCCGATCACAAGGACCCAGGGGAGCCACGGCGACCAGCGATCGAAAGCGTCCTTGGCGCGTTGGCGGATCGAGGCAAGGCGCCCGGAGGTTGCGCTGAAGAGGGGTGGTTCCACGAATGACCGATAGAACAACTTCTGCGCTGCGAAAGCGGTGATCGCGACGATGACGAGGAACTGGATGTCGAGGCCCTTCCAGATCTGCCACCGAAACAGGGTAGGAACGATGATCGATAGGCACAGCGGCGAGAGCTTCCACCCGAGTGACTCGATCCTGCGCGCCGCATCGAGGGGCCGCGTTCGGCGAGTCCACCAGTAGATCGCAATGGCGATCAGGGGGAGGGCCAGCCCGACGCCGCCGAATAGAAGGATAAGCGCGCGAGTGGCGGGTTCGATTCGGTTCGATTTGACGTAGGCGACCATCAGATCGCAAAACGCCACTTCCCAAACAGCGATGCCGAACGAAGCCCCGGCACCAAGCAACAGAGCCATTCCCCGAGCGAGCGTCGACAAATACTCGCCGCCTGGCGGCGACACTGTGCGCTCCTCGGACGCAATAGCCGCTAGTGCGGGCGTGTCTTCAGAGGGCTTCGGCTCGTCTGCCACGCCGCCAGGGTAGTCATCTCGGGGGGCGTGTCCAATGGGCGACCCAGCCGCTCAGTGTCTTTCAATGCGGGCTACACGATGCCTTATCGGAACTGTAGAATCCGGCAACACGTCATTCGCTCAGACGCAGCTAGGCCGTCGCGTCTGGCGCAGAAGCCTAAGCAGGCGCCCGATTGATCGCGAGTTGCTGTGTGGAATACTAGGGTCCGCGTGTCAGGTTTTCGGCGGATCGCCCAGACTGCTTTGCTTGCTTTATTGGTGGGGCTGATTGTTGGTGCCTTGGATGGGCTTGTGAGCGCTCGCGGGTTAGGGGTGTCCGCATTTCAAGGTGCATGGGCTGCGGCAGGGGCTGCCGGTCTTGTCGCGGCCGTGTTCGGGGTGCTGTTGGGTGTTGCTCAGTGGGGCCTTGTCCGCGGGGCTGCAAGGTTTGGCTGGCAGCGCCGCTGGTCGAGCCTTACCGATCGAGATCGCAGCGGAGATCGCAATCAGGTGGTGGCGTTTCACAGCGCGGTAGGAGCGACCATCGTCGCTACACTTTTGGTGGTCGCGGCCTTTCAGGTCTGGCTTAGCGCTGCCTCACGTATTCAGATCGAGTCGTTGCGTACGGTATTACTCGTGGGCTTCGTGGGCTTTGCGGTGTGCGCTGCCGTGCTGGTGCGAGCGATGCTGCGGCCGTTGCTGTCGCGTGCCTTCGGGTTTTTGGATCGCCGCTTTGGGTTGCCGTTTCCGTCGCTACGCTCTGCTCAATGGTTCCTGTATGCCTTTGGCCCAGCGTGCTTGCTCCTGCTGCCCCCTTTCTGGCTTTATGGAACGAGCTTGGGCGTGCTTGGGTTGGCTTCCGGTGCTGTCCTGTTGGTTGTGGCAGTCGCCTTGCTTGAGCGCGTGCTGTCGGATCTGAGGGGCTGGTCCGCATTGGCGAAAGTGCCAACCTGGGGCTGGTGGCTTCCGCTCGGGGGTGCCCTGTTGTTAGCGTTGGCCGGAGGTTTTCACCTGGATCGCTGGGACAAGGGTATCGCCCTTACCGCGAACGCAAAGGTGCTGCCTTTTGCCGTCCGCACTTTGCAGGCATCAACCGACCTGGACCGCGACGGTTCGTCCTCATTGTTTGGGGGTGGAGACTGTGCGCCCCTTGACGCGACGCGTTCACCGGCGGCGAGGGACCTTCCCGCGAACTCGATCGACGAAGACTGCAACGGCGAAGATGCTACGGAGCAGGAGGACCTGAGTGTGCTTCGGACCTACTACGGCAAGCTCACCCGCCAGCAGCAACGACCCTACAACGTGTTGTGGGTGGTGGTGGATGCGCTGCGTGCGAAAAGCATGTCTCTGTACGGCTACGAGCGAGAGACCACGCCTTTCCTATCGAATTTGGCCAAGGACGCCTGGGTGTTCGATAAGGCGTACAGTCAATCGTCCAATACGTGCCTGAGCGGGCCGAGCATGTTCTCCGGTAGAAACCCGGGGTCGATTGATTGGCGGCAGGGCCAGAACTACCCCGAGCCCAAGGAGGGCCTTGTCACTATCGCTCAGGTGGTTTCAGAGGCGGGTTACAACACGAGTATTGCCGTCAATCACAGGGTGCGCTGGCGCTTGCCAGGCTTTCTCAGCGGGCACGAAACGATTCGAATCGCTCCGAAATCTGAGAGCTGGCACAGCGGCGAGTATACGGTTCTGAACACCATCAAGGGCATCGCCGCAGCCCGGAGCGAAAACAAGCCTTTCTTCGCGACGGCGCATTTTGATGACGTGCATCAGCCCTACGTGGGCGGCAACGGTCGCGCTGTACCCAAGTTCGGCGACAAGGACAAGGCCGTGGCCGGGTATGACCGCGGCATCGCCGTATTCGACAACATGCTGCGCATACTCGTCGTTCACCTTCGCAACGAAGAGTTGTGGGAAGATACGATCCTCGTCGTCACTTCCGATCACGGCGAGGAGTTCGGTGAACACGGCGAACGCTTCCACTCCACGTCTTGCCACGTGGAGTTGGTGCATGTTCCGTTGATTGTGCGAGTTCCGGGCTTTCCGTCCGCGCGAGTCTCGCACCCCGTCGGGCTGGTAGACATCGTGCCGACACTGCAAGAGTTGCTGAACCTGCCCCAAAGAAGCATGCATCCCGATGGCCAAAGTCTGCTGCTGCCAGTGCTGTCTGCCAACGAGGTTCGCGACGATCGCCCTGTCTTCTGCTCTATTTTTCAAGTGTTTTCCAATCGCGACGATTTCTTCGTTCGCAGCGTTCGATCCGGAAGGTACGCGTTCATGCATCACATGCTCTCCGGAAAGAAGGAGCTGTTCGATTTGGAAGAAGATCCGGAAGAGCAACACGACCTGCTCGCAGAAGATGATCACGATGCGGAGGCGTCGTTGGAGGCAATGCTCAAGGCGAGCCTCAAGAGCAACATCTTCCGCGCGCGAACGCTAAACTGACCCCGGCCGTTAGACGCGTGGTCCATAACGCCCTGCAGGCTCCGCACTACGGGAAGCGCCGCGCCTCCCACAAGTTGCCGGTGGCAGAGGCACCCAACAGCTCACGCAGTTGTTCGACGGTCTCGGGACTCCCTGGTGCGACGTCTTGGCTCTCGCGCGGGTCTGTCACAGCGTCGTAAAGCTCGACGTGGTCTGACAAGGCTTCGTAGACCAGCACGTGTTTGTCGGTCCGCACGCTGCGTGTGAAGAAGTTCTTTCGGCCGCTTAGAAGCTGGAAGATCGAGCAAAAGATTGGACGGTCCGCAGGCACCCGCTCGGGTGCGAGCGCCGGAATGAACAGGCTTTGGCCGTCGACGGGAAGGCGATCCGTTGGCAGGGACATTGCCTCGAGAACGGTGGGGACGAGGTCTGTGAGCGCTACGCGATCCGAGATTCGCTGTGGCGCGAAGCCCGGTATTCGCACGATGAGCGGGACGCGGACCGACTCGGTATAGCACGTCCGGGAATGGATCGTGCCACCGTGTTCCTCGAACTCTTCGCCGTGGTCTGCGGTGAGGATCAGGATGGTGTCGTTCCACACGCCAATCTGCTGAAGATGTGACATAAGGAGCCGCAACATGTTGTCGAGGTGGGCGATGCAACGGTCATACGCGGCGAGGTCCCGGTTCGGATTTGGGAAGGCCGGAACCGACCGCCCAAGATGCGCGCGGTACGGGTGATGCACGTCATCGAAATGCGCCACAATGAAGAAAGGACGTCCGGCCCGCTGAGCGTCTTCCACCGCTGAGATGACATTCGAGATGATGTACTCGCCGCTCTTCCAGTCGGCACCCTTGGGCACCGAGAGAACCTGCTGAAAGTCTTGCTGTAGTCCCTTCAAATACCGTTCGACATAGCGGTTGATCGCGAGTGTGGTGTTGTACCCCTGTTGGCTCAGGAACTCGGGGAGCATCCATTCGCTTTCGACCGTTTCCGGGTATCCGCCTTTCCATTGCATGCTGCTCGGCCTACGACCGCTCAACATACTGGGCATGCTCAGCGAAGTGGTTGAGGACTGCGCGTACGCCCGCGTGAACAGCCATGCGTCCTTGGCGAGCTCACTCAGATACGGAGACGTTTTTTTCGCGTAACCGTACGTGCTCAGATGGTCGGGGCGCAGCGAGTCGACGACGAGCAAGAGGACATTGAAACGCTTCTTCTGCGAATCGAGGAGCTCGCCATAGTAGGGCGCCAGCTCAGGCACGACCTGCGCAGCGGTTGCATCGAGACCATCACAATTTTCGTCGATGCTGTTGTTCGGGATTTCGCTTTTCGTCGGGGAACGGCTCGCATCAAATGCTGCACAATCACCCCCGCCAAAGAGTGAAGAGACGCCATCTTGGTCTATGTCGGTGAGGCGCTGCAACCTCGCAGCGACCGATGGCGTCACCCGTCCGCCGCTCAACGCGGCGCTGGCTCCGGGCCACAGCTCGAAAAGCGCGATGGTGGTGACGACTGTAGCGACCAGCAATCCAGCCAACAAGCGAACCGCGAGCGCGTTGCGTCGGCCTCCCGGCTCGAGCCACTTCTTGCTGATCGTTTGAGTGAGTTGCCAAAGCAGGCCCTCAGCGGCGAAGAACAACGCCAATGCAAACGGGGTCGCAAGGACACCCAGTTTCACACCGAACTCGGTGAACATGGGTACCAACAGGAGCCCCGCCGGAAGCGCGACGAACAGCACGTAGCGCAACAATGGGGAACGCGGGCGTGGCAGCCCCCACGAGCGGTCGATCTTTTCACAAACTCTCTCGAAGATCGGACGCACTATCGCCGACACGACGAGCACCACGATCAATGCCCCCGCAGCGCCCATGATCAACACCGCGTCCCGCAGCGCCACCTCCTTGATGCGCTCCGATCGTCGAAGCAACAACGCAAAACCCAAGAGCAGTGGAACACCCACGGCAAGCGCAGTCGCGACCGACGCATGGAAGGCGGTGACCGGCGTCCGGTCCCCCTTCGGATCGGTGTTCATTGCGGCATGCCACTGTGCGAGCCAACCGCGTCTCTCGACGATCGGTTCGAGGACGATGACGAGCGCCGCCTGAACGAGCCCCACGACCGCACCCGCTGTCGCTAGGGTCCCGGCGCTCAGCACCGCCGCAAGCAGCGGGTTTTCCCCAGTGCGGTGCGCGCTCCACAACCCGTCGACAACGCCTACGATGAGCGCGGTAGTCGCTGCCACCGTGACATGCCGAACGACGATAGCCTGACGGTTGGATCCTGTCCCGAGCACTCGCGCATCGTAGTCGCGATTCGGAAATAGCCAAACAA
>Ga0255057_10001705_pt1 | contig 12213 bp, 6 predicted proteins | sample Cases_109_6_MG_FD_189022 | JGI IMG/M metagenome (GOLD analysis project Ga0255057, IMG submission 189022) | Seawater microbial communities from Amundsen Gulf, Northwest Territories, Canada - Cases_109_6 | ecosystem: Environmental > Aquatic > Marine > Gulf | place: Canada: Northwest Territories... | reverse complement strand
TTGCTACGGCAGGGGTTTCAGCGCGTCCGGGTGCCAAGACTCGATGGAGTCAGTTACGCGCCAATTGGTTTTCTTGGTTGTTTTCTTGGTCCAACGGCCAGAAGAGTGCGGCAGTCTGACAAACTCGTGTCGCGATTTCTGGGTGATTTCTTGGTCGACGTAGGCGCACCGACCACGGGTTAACGGCTTCGCATCTGAAGCTGATCCCGTTCTCGCTGATTATCCCGGGGATGATTCGGTCGAGGTTCTGTCGAATGCAGCGGAGGACTCCGGTCTCACAAAGCGGAGGCGTCCCGCCGCATCAGCGTCGACCCTAGTTGGCTGGGGGTCAAGAGGTCGCCGGTTCAAATCCGGCCAGCCCGACCGGGAGAATCCTTACGCTGCACGGGTTCTCTCGCTCTAGGACCTGACGCGTGATCAGTTTCATACGCGCGTTCTTGGCCGCGTTCTTGGTCGAGCGTCGATTCTGGGCATCATCAGTGCTTTTCCACTCGAGTCGTGGCTGTCGGCAGTCGAAGGACTGTGGATTGGAAGGTTGGGCGTGCGGAGAGGCATCCCCCGTGCAAGGGATCTCTTGCTATCGATTGGGCGTGAGCATCGCGTCGTCGCGTACAGATTCGAAGACCAGCTTGGGTACTCAAAATGGCGATTTCTTGACAAAGCGTCGCCAGGCGGCAGAAGGCCCGTGGCCCAAGGGTTCGGGAGAGGGCGCCGCATATATCTTGATCGTCGCTGTGGTGATCGAGCCCTTATGGAGCGAGTCGCCCCATGGATGAAACCAGGGCACGAGGTGCCCCGTCACCCTCCCGAGGAACTCGTATTCTCGACCTTCTGATCCGTAGTCAGAGAGTCTTTCGGGATGGAACGGGCCAGAAACCCGCGCACGCCTTGGAACGCGCCCGCGGAGGGACGGCCAGACAGGGCGCTGTGGGTGCGTGGTGGGGGCACGGATGGCCGGAGTTGAGCGTTCAGGCCAGAGTTGCAGGGATCACAAGCTCGGATGAAACGATATGAACGCCGCCGCGACGAGAACCCGACAAGGAATCTTGGGATGGTGTGCCACAGCTCCGTGCGCTGCGAATGGCGCTTGGGGCCAGTTTCAGGGAAGGGCCTAAGTCCTCTTGTGGGGTCGGCGCGTATCGACTCGCGTGGGGTCAATAGCCCCGCGGGGAAGGTAGCCAATGAGGTGCTCAGGTGCTCATGTGGTGACGGTGGCCCTCGGAGATACTGCCGCGTCTCTGATCTGTCCATGTAGTCGTCGCGACGAATGAGCGCATACCCATTGACCACGCCGGAGGAGCGGCTGGCCGCGGCCAAGGAGTTCATCGCGGCCGCATACGCGGACGGGGTCATCTCCCGCACGGCAATGCACGACCTCGAGCAGTACGCCGTTGCGCAGTACCGAGCGGTCACGACACCTGCGCCTACATCGGCTCAACCACGCGCCGCCCCACCTCAACCTCCTGAGAGGGCCGCTTCCGGACCCGGGAGCGAGACCGTGCCTCCGAAGCCCTCGGAAACGTACCGCCCGCCCGCTACCTCGGTCCGTCCGGAGCCTTCGGCACCGGTGCGAGGCTCACCGGCTCAACCCGATGGGACCTTCCGCGTGCCGCCGGATTCACCGCCGGCGTCGGCTCCCGCGGTCCATGCCGCTCCCCGACGACCTATCGGGCCCACGATCACACAGCGGATCGGCAAGCAGCTTCGTGCGGTGTGGTCGACCATGACCGCGGACTTTGCCGCCAACAGCCTCATCTACCTCGGTGTGCTGCTGTCCGTTGTGGTGATCTTCGTGTTCTTTGCCTTCGGCTACTTCGGTGAAGCGGTCAAGACGCCGAGCTTGCGATCTCCCATCTTTGTGGCCGCACCGCTGATCTTCTTCGGCCTCGCCTGGATGCTGCGGAACAAGACGGGCGTGCCGGCCGCCGCCAACGCGGTCGGGCTGATCGGGGCGCTGATCCTCCCGGTCATGCTGGCGGCGCTGACTCAGGATGGCGCCAATTGGGGCAACAGGGAGGGCATCGGCACGTGGTTCCCTCTTGCCTGGGTTCCGAACCTCGAGGGCGAGGACCGATGGGTCGGCTATGCGATCGTGGGCGTGGTGTGCGCCGCGTTCTACTTCGTCCTGGCGATCCGCCACAGCATCTACGCCTACGGCGTGGCCCCGGCGTTGTGGGCGGTCATCGGTGCGGTCGGGCTCTATTGGGCCAGCGGCATGTCCGGGCCGCAGATGTTGGCCGTCCTCGCCGCCATCAGCGTTGGGCTGGTGGCCGCAACCCTCGGGAGGCGCACGTTCGTGGGCCGCATCATCTCGGTGGCGACCGTGCGTATCGGTTCGGCCGGAGCGCTGGTGGTGTTCGGATTTGCGCTGCTGTTCGCGTACAACGACGCGATCGAGGGCGGCACCGCTGCCCCAAGCCTGGCGGACCTCGCGTCACCGGGTGCAGCCGCGGCTGCCCTGCTGGCTGGGGTGCTTGCGGTCTCGTCTGGCACCGGTTTTGCGTGGGAGGGGCTCGGCGAGCGCACCCGGGCATCGCTGAGCGCCGGGCTCCGGGTGGCTGCATACATCGCCGCGGGCGTCGCCTTGGTCTTGTCGTTGTCGTACGAGACGACTCCGGGTTGGATCGGAGCCGTCCTCGTGGGATATGGGTTGGTCGCCGCGGTCATCGATCGCCTCATCGGCGGCACGGGCGAGGCGGTCTCCTGGATCGCTCGAGGGTCGATCGCGGTTGGTGCCGCGCTCTCGATCACCGATCCCGCGGCGACCACGGTTGTGTGGTCGGGGATCGCGATCGTGGCGATGGCACGAGCCGTCGTGCCCGTCGCCCGCGAGTACACGGCAACGCTGGTGCCATATCCAGGCGCACTGGTACCACGCGTAGCCGAGCTGTGGATCCCGCTGTTCATCGTCGTGGGTGCCGGCGTGAGCCGGATCGTGGGCGTGGTGAACGTGCCGGTTGTCCTGCTGATCGCGGCCGTGGCAGCTGTGCTCACCCGCCTCGTCCCCCCACGGCTCGATGCGCTGAAGAGCATCGCATCGTTCCCCGCAGTGGTGTTCGGCCTCGCTGCAGCCGCGACGGCTGCCGTCATCCAATGGGACCGCGATCCGTACTCTCTCACCGAGGTTGGGCTCGGGCTCGGGGTTCTCGCCCTGGTGTCCGCCACGGTTGCGTTCCCTTGGACGTGGAGGCTGCCGGCCGTCATCGTGACCGCGGACGGCGCCATGATCGCCATCGCCGTTGACGCCCTCGAAGCGGACGCAGCAGGCGTTTCGATGATCGCGACCGTCGTGCTGTCCGCGACCGGTGTCCTCCTCGTCGTCGCCAGTTTTGTGGAGCCCCTTCGTCGCTGGGCGATACCACATGGGCTCTATGCACACCTTGCGCTCTACGGCGCCATCGCAGTGTCGCTGGTGAGTGAGGAGGCGGCGCTCGTCGCGCTGTCGGTCGCCGTGGTGGTGCACGGCATCGAGGCCGTTCTGATCGATCGCGAGATGCTGCCGTTCACCGAACGCCTGGTGGAGAGCAACCCGACCTTCGCCCCGATCCGCGACGTTCCGGCCCTGTTCGCCGTTGTCGGGATCACACCTCTGGTGATCATTGCTGCGAGCCGCATCGAGTGGTCGAGGCTCGAGTCGGAGCACCTCGCGGTGCCGCTCAGCACGCTTGCTCTCGGCTACGGCGTCGGCGCCCTGCTTGCGCATCGGCAACCACTTCGCGACGTCCTGATAGCACTCGGCTACGTGTGTGCCGGCGGTGCCGTCGTCGTGGCGGTACCCGATGGTGCGATGCTCGTCGTCGGCCTGGCGTCGGCCGCCGTCGTCACCTTCCTCCTCGCCGTCGCGATGCAGCTAGCCGTGGCCTCGAATCTCTCGTGGGCGCTCGCCTTCGGGGCCGTGGTCGTCGGCGGATCCGAAGCCGGTCTCGCCGAGGATCACCTGTACCGGCCGTTGCTTGGGTTGGCGATCGCCGTCGTTGCCGTGAGCACCTCGGCCGCGATGCTGCTCCGTCGACGCGCCGACCTGAGGTCGTGGTTCCTCAGTGCGGGTGCCGTCGGGGTCCTGGCAGTCGGTGTAGGCATGGCCGGAGCGGTGATCGATGACCGTTGGCTGTGGGCGTGGGCAATCGCCGCCGCCGCATCGACGCTTGGCTTCGTCCTGGTGTACCACGCTGGTCTGCTCGTGTCCGTGGTCTGGGCCTACCTCCTGATTGCCTATGTCGATGTCTTTGGCGACTCGATCCGATCCAACGCCGTGTGGCTCCTGCCGTTCGTCGCCGCTCTCGTTGCCGTGTCCGCGATCCTGCCCGGTCGTCGCTCTTGGGACGTGGTCAGGGACGCCGCACCATTGACCGCGCTGTCGGCGTTGGTGGTGATGGCCGGTGCCATCGCGTTGGCGGTCGATCAGGGCGATCCCGGCGCCACTCTGGCGTGGTCGGCTCTGATCCTCGCGGGGCTCACGGTCATCCGGACGGAGGACGCATGGCTGCATGCGGGCGGCCTGCTGCTGATCACCGCCGGGGCGTGGGAGCTCGGGCCATGGTTGACCGCGAGCCTCGCCACTGTCGCCATGACCGAGACGCTGCTCGCCGAGCTGCGCAGAGACGAGGAGCAGGGTCGCGTCCTGCCATGGGTCTCCGTGACGCTGTGGGGGGCGACCTTCGCCGCAGCCGCCGAATGGCTGGAGCTGGAGGCGATCTTCGTGGTGCTGGCCGCGCTCGCGAGCGGAGCGGTCCTCTCGGCGGTCGCGCTCGGGGGCTGGCTGAGATGGCCAGAGGCCCGGTGGATCGATCGCTGGGTCCTGCCGATGGCGGCGCTCGGACAGGGGGGCCTCATCGGTGCCGGTCTCCAGGCGACCGTGGCCTTCGGTGAATCGGGCGCCGCATTCGCGTGGGCAGCAGTCGCCGGAATCGAGGCCGTGCTGGTAGGTCTCCCCGGCACCGTCAAGCGCATCACCCCTGCGGTGTGGGTCTCGACCACGCTCGTCGGCATCGCAGCTGGACTCACCCTGTGGGGACTCGACCTCACCGACGCGACGATGGTGTTCACCCTGCTCGGCGTCGGCATGGCCCTCTCGGTGGCCGCACTCACCCTCTGGCTGACTCACCATCGGGTGACGTGGATCGACCCGTGGGTTCTGCCGATGGTGGCGCTCGGACAGGTGGGCCTCATCGGTGCCGGTCTCCAGGGGGGCGTGGCGTTCGGCGAATCGGGCGCCACTCTTGTGTGGGCAGGTATCACCGGATTCGACGCCGTGCTGGTGGGCGTGCCCGCCACGCACCGACACAGCCCCATCGGTGTGTGGCTGTCGGCATCGATGGCGGGCCTCGGCATCGGGTTGTTGATGCGCGGTCTCGAACTGCCCGATCCCGCCGTCGTCTTCACATTGCTGGCGCTGGGCAGTGTTGCATCGGCCGGAGCGCTGGGGCGGTGGCTGACGCGACACGAAACGACTCCGATCGACCTGTGGGTCCTGCCGGTGGCCGTGCTCGGACAGGTGTCCTTCATCGGTTCCGGGCTCTGGGCGTCCTGGGCGTTCGACGAGCTGGCGGCCACGCTGGTGTGGGCTGTGATTGCTTGGATCGAAGCCGTGGTGGTAGGTGTCCCCGCCACGATCCAGCGCAGCCAGGTCGCCGTGTGGGTTTCCGGGTTTCTCATCGGCGGTGCTGCAGCCCTGACCCTGCGAGGTCTGCAGCTCGAATGGATCGAGGTCGTGTGGACCACCGGCATCCTCGCGATCACGCTGCTGACGGTGTGGTTGGTGGCGGTCGTGGGGACGGAGAACGATCGCATCGTGCTGTGGCAGATGCCCGTTGCCCTGCTGGCGCAGGCGGCGATCGTGACGAGCGGAGTGGCGGCGATGACCGCGTTCGGCACGACCGGTGCGTACCTGACATGGATGGTGCTCGCGGCGCTCGACATGCTTGCCATCGGAGTTGTTGCGACCGTCACTGCCAATCGGTGGATGGCATTCGTTTCGGCGGCGCTCTCCGTCGCCGTCGTCGGCCTCGGGATCGGCTGGCAACAGCTCGGGCCAGGGCAGGTCGGGATCTGGTTCGGAGCCATGGCGGTCGCGGGTGTCGGAGCCACGGCGATCACGCGGTTCTCCACCGACAGGACTCACGTTGAGATGTGGGTGTGGCCCGCCCATACAGCTGCGATCGGGTTCGGAGCCATCTGCGTGGCGAGCGCGCTGAACGTCCTCGCCACCCGTGATGCAAACCTTGTCGGTTCCGCCGTTGCGCTCTGTGCCGGCACATACCTGCTCGCCAACCGCGGGTGGTTCGCCGAGCAGAAGATCGACATGGACTGGCCAGCCTCCCTTGCGTTCGTCGTCTCCGGAGGGCTCCTCACAGCCTCCCTGACCAGCGAGGACCCGTGGGCGGTCGCCACCCTGATCGGCATCTCACTGGTCGGTGGGATTGCGGCCGGGTTCGGCGGTGCTACCAGGGAAGGGCCGCGAACGATGTGGCTGATCGTCGCTGTCGGTCTGTGCGTGGTCGGCGCTGTAGGAGCGATAGTCCTGTTCGGGCCGCTGTCGGCGGAGCTCGGCTGGATACTGATCGTAAATGGGGGAGCCTTCGCCGCCTTTGCGGTGACCGCACGCCAGATAGCGGCTCTGCATCTCGCCGTACTGACGTGGCTGGCCGCCGCCCTCATCCTCATCGAGCACCGGTGGTCCCTCGAGCTGCACGCCACCGTGCTGTCGGTGTCGGTGGTGCTGCTGGTCATGATCGAGATCGAGCGGTACCGGCGGCGCCGGGAGAGTCTCGACGTCCCCGACTGGCTCCGCATCGCGGAGTGGGTCGTGATGCTCGCCCCGCTGGTCCTCGCCGGCCGTGCCATGGTGACGAGGTCTCTGGCGTTTGGCCTGCTGCTTGGTGCCGAGGGGTTGGCCTTGCTGGTGTGGGGCACCCTGAGCCGGGTGCGCCGCAGGGCAATGCTGGGTCTCACCGCGATCACCGCCGCCGTGATCATGGCCGTGATGATCCCCCTCGTCCGAGGGATTGAGCAGAACCTCACCGGTGGCCAATGGCTGGTGATCGGCGGCGTTGCGGCCGTCGTCTTCATCACCACCGGATCGCTGATCGAGAAGTACCGCACCCGGATCGGGATCCAAATCACCCAGTGGGGTGAGATCCTGGAAGCCTGGGAGTAGGGAGCCGTAAGGGAATGCCCGAAGAGAGCGCACTCCACGAAGTGAGTGACATCGTTGACGCACCAAACGATCGAGCCGTGCGCACCCTCATCAGCGAATGGCGGGCCGCCGATCTCATCACCTCGGAACAGGCCGACGCCCTCACTGCGTATCACCGGGAGCATCACCTCGACGAGGAGCGCAGCCGCGGCTTCGGCCGCACGATTGCGGTGGTGTCCAGCCTCGGAGCCTTGCTCGTGGGTGCCGGCATCCTCCTCGTCGTCAGCTCGAACTGGCAGTCCTTCACCCCTCTCGCCAAGACGGCGATGGCGATGGTTGCGGTCGTGGCCATAGAAGCCATCGGCTATGCCATCCGGTTTGGGACCGGATATCACCGCACCGGCGAGGCGATCCTCTTTGTTGGGGTCGCAGCGTACGGCGGAGCGATCTTCCTCGTGGCCCAGACCTACAACCGGCCCGTCGACGATCCGAACCTGTTCCTGTTCTGGCTGCTTGCGATCCTGCCGCTCGCCTATGTGGTGCGATCCCGCCTCATCATGGCCCTTTCCATCGTGGTCACCTACGGGGTGATTGGCTATCGACTCGCCGACTGGACGGAGGGCACATCGTCCGAAGTGCTGGCGGTCGCAACGACGTACCTGGTGGTCGGCGCAGCCACGGTGTCGATCGGAGGCGTGCACCGAGATGTGAGGGCGCTGCGCTACATGGCACCGCCATGGGAGTGGCTCGGCACCGCATCGATCGTTGTCATGCTGTTTGTCTCGAGCTTCCGCGACATCTACGACTGGTCCGATCGGGGATGGATCGAAGACGTGAGCGGGAGCCTGCAGGCGCTCCTCGTGGCAGCAGCGTTCCTCACCGGAGCAGGGATCGTGGCGCGCACTGCAATCAGGAAGCGCTTCGACAGGGAGGTGGCGCTGACGGCAAGCATCACCGGGCTAGCCATGATCGCCTCCGCGGTCCTCATCGGTGCGCCATTCAGCGACAGCGTGATCTCGTTCGCCGTGATGAACCTGATCCTGCTCGCCATGGTGACCACGTTGGTCGTCGGCGGTGTGGCCACCGGCCGTCAGTCCCTCGTCAACATCGCCCTCGTGGTGTTCGCCGTAGCGGTGGTCGCTCGGTACATCGAGATCGGGGCGGGGATGCTCGGGACCGGTGCCGCCATGATCGTCGGGGGCGCGCTCCTCATCGGGCTCGGTGTCGGGCTCGAACGCTTCCGACGCACGCTTGTCGCTCGGATGCGCCAGGGGGAGCGGATGGCATGAAGCGAACCCGGATCGTTGCATTCATCGCCCTGGTGGTGCTTCAGATGCTCGTCGTCGGCAGCATGGCGCGCAGCCGCGAGGCGGTACTCGATTCGGGGGAGCGAGTCACGCTTGCCACGGCGCCGATCGATCCTCGCGACCTGTTTCGTGGCGACTATGTGGTGCTGCGATACGAGATCTCGACGATCGACTTGCACAGGACCCCCTGGGACACCGGGGATCCCTACGTCGGGCAGACCGTTCGGGTGATGCTCAACACCGTGCCGAGGATTGCCGGCCCGGTCGCAGTGGTCGAAGGAAACCGGGACCCCCGTGAGGCTGCGATCCGTGGCACCGTCACGGCGGTCGGCGACAGCGTGGTGGTGATCGAGTACGGGATCGAGGAGTACTTCGTGCCAGAGGGGACCGGCCGGGAGGTCGAGACCGCTGGGACCGTGGAGGTGGTCGTGGCGATCCACCAAGGCGGTGACGCGGTCATCGACCACCTGATCCTCGACGGCCGAGTATGGGTGCCCTGATCGGCGCGCCCGGGCGCGGCCTCACCCGCTGCCGGCCAACCCTGCTTCCGGTGTATGGAACGCTGCCGAGAAGGCGTCTCCACGGGTAGCGCCTTTCTTCTCGATCGCGGCTCGAAGGATTTCGTCATGGCGCTCCAAAGTCCCACGGGTGCTTCCAGCTACCGCGACCCGAGGCGCGTCGACTCCTCAATCGTTGAAGAGGAACGTGACGGTGCCGGTTGGTCGGTTTGCCATGCGGGTTTCGTCTTCGGCAACGGTACTCAAGTGGCTGTGCGCTCAGCGGAGTCCACGGAGCGTTGATCTGGCGATCCGGCCGGGGGCGACACGTCAAACCTGCGTCAAACAAACCGAGACAGACATGTCCACATTCGCTGGATCGAACAGGTCAGCAGGACAGAGAAACCCGTACCCACCAAGCATTTCACGAACACACCAACACCCCCGCGAACACCGCCATCTGCCTCATAGCCCGAAGACCGCGGGCTCAGAGCCGCCCCCCGCTCCGAAAGAAGCTCCTGCTGTGCAGGGGTTGCTTTGCTCTCTGTGTGCTCATGTCTGCGGGAATCCGATCACGTCGGCGTCTGGCCCATGGTCGGTGAGGAAGTCGGGGTGGAGTCCTTCGATGTCGATCCGTCCGTCGGAGTGGAGGATCCCCTGCATAACACCGGCTCCGGCGTTGACGGCCTGTTGCAGTTCCTTGACGTTGCTGGCTGCGGTCATGATTGAGGCGGCGAGCTGGTCAGTGGTCGCGGTTCCCTTGTAGACGTCCATGGTGACGGTGATCGACTGGTGGCCAGCCATTGCTTGTACCTGGTGAGTCGGGATGCCGCGATCAATCCAGATGTCTACGAATGAGGCCCGCAGAGAGTGAGGCGTGTACTTCGGCAGGCCGAGTCGGCACTCGTGTGCCCGGTTGCATCCGAGTCGGCACATGGTGCAGGGCCATGCGCGGGAAACGACTCCACCCCAACATCCCACCGTTGCCATCGATCGCCGCCGCCACATGGAAATCAGCGATGGGCCGTTCTCCCCTATGCCGATTGATGGAATGGGCGCACTCTGACGTTGAGAAGCAGTCAGGGACAGTGCGGAGGTGTGCTGATGCGCCGTCTACCGATCTTTCTAGCCTTTGCCCTTGTGTTCGCTTTGTTTGTCGTGGCAGGAGGTCCTATGACGCTACGCAAAGGCACCCATGTGAAGACCCGCACCAATACCGTGGGCAGGCAGCCCCGCCGCGGTGTCGTCGAGCGGGTTGATGGCGACACGGTCGATGTGAAGTGGGCCGACGGCCACACCTCGATTCTCTCCGGTGGTGCTCTGATCCCCGACCGGGAAACGCGGAAGAAGTAGCCCGTGGTGCCCCGGCTCAGTGAATCCCGATCCGCGGTCCAAGCTCGTCAACACCGAGATGGGGGTCCTCATCCATAACGCCGAACCGGCAGAGAAAACTGCCGATGCGATCGTGCGGCTGATGACTCCCGACAATGCCTGGCAGGTTGAGATCGGGGCCCGACGAACGCCTCCAGTGGCGAAGCGACAATGAGACACGACGTCGGCAGCCTGCCCGCGGTGCGGGTCAACGTCTCGCCGACACGTTCTACGGTCTGTTACCGATCCGTGACTACATCTGACTCCTCCAACAGCCCGCCCGGCGGAGACCGGGCAGCAATCCACCCCGGCTATGACCCGCCCATATCGGCACATATGCGCTAGCTGAGAGAGTGGATGAGGGAGCGCATATTGCCGGATATGCGCTACCTGTATCTTGGTGTGAAGTGCCGTTGGCCTCTGGTGGCCCCAAGGTCGAATGCTGTATTCCTTGGGATGTGGACAACCGGATTCTGTATCGAGCCCCTCATATCGCCACTGTCACTGCCGACACGGCCGACGCAGCGCCGCCTGGGATGCGCCGTATCAGGGACCTATCAGTAGGAGACCGGCTGATCGAGGACGATGGAACCATCGTTGAGGTGACATCTGCACTGGACACATTCGGCGGGCAGTTTCGGGTTGTGGTGATAGGTGCGTCTGGTATGAGAGGGTATTCGCCGCTGGCCACACTCCAAGGGCAACGACTTCGTAGAGCTGGCGCCCCCGTTGTCGGACGAGTGACCCCCGCCCATATCGGCACATATGCGCTACCTGGAACATGTCAGCGTGGTGTTGTTTTGGCGGGGAATCGTGCCGTCGGGCAGACAGTCCGATTTCTTACGATCGGGGCCTCCGCCAGGAACTCCGAGGGTTTGCTGGTACATCGGCAGACCGGACGATGAGCCAGCGGGAAAGGAGCAGCCACCGCGCAAGGAGCTGGCAATGACACTCGAATCGTTCATCACGAGTTGGCTCGGATCGGATCTGCCGGTTCGTATCGAGGCATTCGATGGGACGGTCGGGGGCCCAGCGGATGCCAAGACGACTGTGGTGGTGCGTTCGCCCGATGCGCTGGTGCGGATGGTGATGGCTCCCGGCGAGCTCGGGTTGGCTCGTGCCTACGTGGCGGGGGATATCTCGATCGAGGGGGACATCTTCGGGTTGCTGGCACTACGTGATCGGCTTCCCGAGGTGAAGCTGACCCCGGCCCAGGTCGCCCAGTTGGTGCGGATCGTCGGGGTGCGGAACCTGCGTTGGATTGCGCCGCCGCCCGAGGAGCACCGATCCCGGGGCCGCCTCCACTCCCGGCGTCGCGACGCGGCGGCGATTTCGCATCACTACGACATCTCCAATGACTTCTACCGGCTCGTTCTGGGCTCCTCGTTGACGTACTCGTGTGCGGTGTTCACCGATCCCTTGGACACACTCGAAGACGCTCAGGCGAACAAGTACGAGTTGATATCCCGCAAGCTGGGTCTGGAGCCGGGGATGCAGCTGCTCGATATTGGCTGTGGGTGGGGTGGGATGGTGCTTCATGGCGCCCAGCATCACGGGGTGGAGGCGGTGGGGGTGACGATCTCTGAGTCTCAGGCAGAGTTGGCGAGGAAACGGGTTGCCGAGGCGGGTTTGTCGGATCGCGTCGAGATCCGGGTGCAGGATTACCGCGACATCCTTGATGGCCCCTTCGATGCGATCAGTTCGATCGGGATGTTCGAACATGTGGGGCTGCAACGCCTGGAGGAGTACTACACCGCGGTGATCGACCTTCTCGCTCCGGGGGGCCGGTTGTTGAATCATGCGATCAGCAGGACCGACAATGCCCGGCGGCGTCTGTATGACCGGCCCGGCTTCTCGAGTCGCTATGTGTTCCCCGATGGACAGCTTCATGAGGTGGGAACGG
>Ga0255057_10001704_pt1 | contig 12215 bp, 5 predicted proteins | sample Cases_109_6_MG_FD_189022 | JGI IMG/M metagenome (GOLD analysis project Ga0255057, IMG submission 189022) | Seawater microbial communities from Amundsen Gulf, Northwest Territories, Canada - Cases_109_6 | ecosystem: Environmental > Aquatic > Marine > Gulf | place: Canada: Northwest Territories... | reverse complement strand
CACTGCTGGTCGGCGGCGCCGCCGCCGGCCTCGCTTATCTGGTCGGCATGCTGCTGGGGCAAGTGGTCGGCGTCTAGTGCAAGTTGCACTAGCTGGCGGTCGCTTCGGCAGCCACGCCGCGGACCGCGACCAGATGTTCGGTCAGAAACTCCGCCAAGTCGTCGTGGTGGAGGTCCTCTAGCGTGACGAAACGGAGCCTCACCTGGTCGCGGTCTTCGCTGCTGGCAATGGTCCGTTGCGCCGCCAGTTTCGCGATGCGACCGGTGGCAAACGCACCGGGCGGGCCGTTGAGCGCCAAGTCCACCCCGGCCAATCGCTTAGTGTGAACCACGGCCCATGGCTCGCGCTGCGCGGGAACCATCAAATTTACCACTTGTTGGTTGTTCCAGAGGATTTGTGGTTTGCCGGGGTGCCCGGTCGCTGAAGCGACCTCGCCAAGCGAAGCCTTTTCGCCCGTTGTGTCGGACAAGAGTTCCAGCAGTTCCTCCAGGACTTCGGCCGACCAGGCGGGCCGTTTGCCGGGGGGGAAACCTTTGCGCGCCAGGTGCCACTTGCGGCCGAGCACCTTCCACGGCATCACGTCTTCGGGGTTCTGCTGGACGCGTTGCGTGAACTTCCCGAAGCCGGCGACCGCTTTTTCGAGAAACGCCCAGAATTCGGGCGTGTCGACTTCCTGCCATTGGTAGGCGCGAATCTCGACCTCCTGGAACGGGCCGCGCAGGTTCTTGCACTTCACCCGCGGGCCGTGGCCGTAGGCCTCGATCTCGGGAATGTCGTTGAGAGGCTTCAAGTCGAGTGCGACAACTAGCTCGTCACGCTGGAAGGTTTTCTTCGCGGTGCGGAATTTCATTTTCAGCTGCCACGGCTCGCCGGTGATTGCGTGGAAGAACCAGCCGTCGCTCTTCTTCACGGCGGCAATTTCGACGATCGTGCGCGAGTTCCAGTTGGTTTCGCTCAGCTCGCTCAGATCTTGGATCTTCCGTTCGACGCGGTCGAGAATCTTGCCGTCCCAGCGGCACGGCTCACCGCTGCGGCTGACGCGGTCGTGGGTATGCCAGCGGCGGCCGTCGACTTCCCACGGCATCTTGATGTTTTCGCCCAGGGTGGTGATGTCCAGATCGCCGTCGAGGCGTGCTTCGGCTGCAGCGAAGTCGAATCGCTTCCGCGCAACATGCGGACCCGCGGCGAGTATCGGAGCCAGGGCGGTAGCGGTGTGGGAGACGATTCGGGAATTGGGATTGCGGATCGCGGATTTCTTTGTTGCCTTGCTTTCTTTATTCCGCAATCCGCAATCCGAATTCCCCAATCCCCCCACGATTTCCTCCGGCGTGCCCATGGCGACGATCTGGCCGCCGCCGGCGCCGGCTTCGGGGCCGAGGTCGATGATCCAGTCGGCTTGCTTGATCACGTCGAGATTGTGCTCGATCACCACCACGGTGTTTCCCAGGTCGACCAGGCGATGCAACACGTCCAGCAGTTTGGCGATGTCGTCGAAATGCAGACCGGTGGTTGGTTCGTCCAAGAGATAAAGCGTTTTGCCCGTGTCGGGGCGAGACAGCTCGCTGGCGAGTTTTACCCGCTGCGCCTCGCCGCCCGAGAGGGTTGCCGCGCTTTGGCCGAGCGCCACGTAGTCGAGCCCCACGTCGCACAGTGTGGCGAGAATGCGGCGAATCTTGGGTAGGTTCTCGAATAGCTCCAGCGCTTCGCCGCACGACATCTCCAGCACGTTGGCAATCGACCGGCCGCGGTACTGCACTTCGAGCGTCTCAGGATTGAATCGATGGCCGTGGCACGTGTCGCAATCGACCCACACGTCGGGCAGGAAGTGCATCTCGATGCAGAGCTGGCCAGCCCCGTCGCAGGCGTCGCAGCGGCCGCCGGGGACGTTGAAGCTGAACCGCCGCGCGGAATAGCCGCGTAGTTTCGCCTCAGGCAATTGGGCGAACAGTTGCCGCACCAGTTCGAACAGGCCCGTGTAAGTCGCCGGGTTCGACGACGGCGAGTTTCCCAAGGGGCGTTGGTCGACGCGGATCACCTTGTCGATGTTCTCGACGCCGACCAGCCGGTCATGGGCGCCGGGGTTGGTGCTCGCCCGGTGCAGTGTGCGGGCCAATTGGTTGTAGAGTACGTCTTCGACGAGCGAACTCTTGCCGCTGCCGCTCACACCGGTGACCGCGACGAGCGTCCCCAGCGGAATCTGTACGTCGATGTTCTTGAGGTTGTTGTGGCGGGCGCCGAGGACCGCGAGAAATGATGAGTGATGAGTGATAAGTGGTGAATTGCCTTTTTTCTTCCGCTTAGCGCCTCGTTTTCCTAGTTGACTCCCATTTATCATTCCCTGTTCATCGTTCATCACTCTCCGTGTCTTCGGCACACTGATCGCCTTCTGATGCGACAAATAGGGCCCCGTGACGCTTTTGCGCTTGCGGGCCACCTCGTCGGGCGTGCCGCAGGCGACGATCTCGCCGCCCAGCCGGCCGGCCGCCGGGCCGAAGTCCAGCAGATGGTCCGCCCCGGCGATCACGTCGCGGTCATGCTCCACGACCATGAGCGTGTTACCCAAGTCGCGCAGCTTGTGCAGCGCGGCGACCAGTCGCTTGTTATCCCGGGCGTGCAGGCCGATGGTCGGTTCGTCGAGCACATAGAGCACCCCGCACAGGCCGCTGCCGACCTGGCTCGCCAGCCGGATGCGCTGCGATTCACCGCCGGATAGCGTCGGCGCCGCCCGGCCAATCGTGAGATACTCCAAGCCGACGTCCACCAGGAAGGTGATCCGATTGGTGATTTCGCGGACCAACTCGCCGGCCACTTTCCGCTGGGCCGGGGCAAGTTTCCACTTTTTCACGACGGCCAGTAACTGACCCAACGGCATACGACCGTATAGATCGATGGTACGCCCTGCGAACCGCATGGCCGAAGCATCGTCGCGAAGGCGGCTGCCCCCGCACTGGCTGCACTCGATCTCGCCCACAAATTGCTCCAACCGCGACCGCAGCCGAGGCGACAGGCGCGAGGCCTCTTCGAGCGCAGGGTAGAGACCTTTGTACTGAAAGCGGAAAGAAGGGTTCAGGGTTCCGGGTTCAGTCTTCCGAGAACCCTTTGTCCTGAACCCTGAACCCTGAACCCCGAACCCTACCATTTCAATCCACTCCTCCCCCGTGCCATAGAGGACCAACCGGCGCTGGCGCGGGGAGAGCCCTTCGAATGGCACGTCGGTCGGCAGGCCGGTGTGTTCGGAGAGCGCCTCAAGCATCGCGGCGAACAACGGTTGGTCGATCCCCGGCCAGGCGAGGATCGCCCCCTCGGCAAGTGTGAGTTGCGTGCTGCGCAACAGTGCGGCCGGGTCGGCGCCTATCTCGACGCCCAGGCCTTCGCAGGCCTCGCACCAGCCGAGCGGACTGTTGAACGAAAAGTGGTGCGGCGAGAGCAGCTCAAAGCTCCGGCTGCAGGCGCTGCACACCAGGTGTTGGCTGTGCACCTTATTGCGCCAACGCCGCTCGGGGACGTCGGCCTGGACGACTGCCGTGTGCATTACGCCGCGGCCCAGCGACAGTGCGTTCTCCACGCTGTCGGCCAATCGAGCTCGGGCGTCCTTGCGAATCGTCACGCGGTCGACGATCACCTCGACCTCATGCTTCCGGCGACGATCGACCGGTGGCATCGAGGCCAGTTCGTGCGTCTGGCCGTCGACCCGCGCTCGCACGTAACCGCTAGTGCTGAGCGCCTGCCATAGGTCTTCGTAAGTCTGCCCGGCAGTCAACTCCACCGGGGACATGAGATAGAGCTTGGTCCCCTGGGGCTCGGCCAGCACGGCGTCGATCACCTCGTCGGCGCTTTGAGTGCCGACGGGCTTGTCGCAGTCAGGACAATGCATCTGCCCCAGCCGCGACAGCAGGATGCGAAAGTAGTCGTAAATCTCGGTGACCGTGCCCACGGTCGAGCGGGGCGAATGGCCGGCGGTGCGCTGCTCGATGGCGATCGCCGGCGAGAGGCCTTCGATCGACTCGACGTGTGGCTTCTGCAATTGGCCGATGAACTGGCGGGCGTAGCTGCTGAGGCTCTCGACGTAGCGGCGCTGTCCCTCGGCGTAGATTGTGTCCATTGCCAACGAACTCTTGCCGCTGCCGCTCGGGCCGCAGCAGACGGTGAGCTGATCGCGGGGAATTTTTACCGAGACATCGCGCAAGTTGTGCTGCTGAGCGCCCTCGACCACGATATGCGTAGCCTGTTTCACCTTTTGCCGCTTCAGAGACTTCTTACCATCCGCTTGCGCCTTCGGGGAGCCATCGAGATAAGCGGCCAGGGCAACGGCGGTGTGGGAAACCAATTCGGATTGCGGATTGCGGATTGCGGGATTTTGAGCTTTCTTGCCATTTTTATTCCCCAAGCCGAATTCCGAATTCCGCAATTTCCCCACAATTTCCTCCGGCGTGCCCGCGGCGACGATCTGGCCGCCTGCTTGGCCTCCTTCGGGGCCGAGGTCGATGACCCAATCGGCCGTTTTGACCACGTCGAGGTTGTGCTCCACGACCAGCACCGTGTTGCCGGCGTCAACGAAGTCTTGCAGCACTTTTAGCAACAGCTCGATGTCGGCGAAGTGCAACCCGGTCGTCGGCTCGTCGAGCATGTAGAGCGTGTGGCCGGTCGATTTTTTCACCAGTTCGCGGGCCAGCTTGATCCGCTGCGCCTCGCCGCCGGAGAGCGTGGGCGACGGCTGGCCAAGCTTCATGTAGTCGAGCCCCACCGCGTGGAGCGTCTGGAGCTTGTGGCTGATTTTGGGGATGTTTTCGAAATGGTCGAGCGCTTGTTGGATGTCCATTTCCAGCACTTCGGCAATCGATTTGCCTTTGTACAACACCTGCAGCGACTCGTGGTTGAACCGGTGACCCTGGCAGACGGAGCAGGGAATCCAGACGTCGGCCAGGAAGTCCATTTCGAGGCGGTTCGCGCCGTTGCCGCTGCACGCTTCACAGCGGCCGCCGGAGACGTTGAAGCTGAACCGCCCCGGCTTGTAGCCGCGGCGTTTCGACTCGGGCAACAGGGCGTACAGCGATCGGATGTCGCCGAATACCTTGATGTACGTGGCCGGATTGGACCGCGGCGTACGGCCGATGGGCGACTGGTCGATGGCGATCATCTTGTCCAGGTGCTCGAGGCCCTCAATGCGATCGTGGTCGCCCGGCTCGGCTTTGCCTCCATTGAGATCGCGCCGCAGCGCCTCGACCAGAATATCGCTCACGAGCGAGCTTTTGCCGCTGCCGCTCACCCCGGTCACGCAGACGAACGCGCCCAAGGGAATCTCGACGTCGATGTTCTTGAGATTATTGTGCCGGGCGCCGACCACGCGGAGCGTGGGAAATTCGGAATTCGGAATTCGGATTGCGGATTTCTCTTTCGTTCCGCCTTTCTTATTCCGCAATCGTCGTTTCCTCGGCACGGCAATCTCGCGTCGTCCCGACAAGTAGGCCCCCGTCACGCTCCGCCGCTCACGGGCGATCTGCTCGGCGGTGCCCAGGGCAACCACTTCGCCGCCCCGCACTCCGGGACCCGGGCCGAAATCGATGATGTGGTCGGCGGTGCGCATCGTGTCTTCGTCGTGCTCGACCACGACGACCGTGTTACCTTGATCGCGAAGCCGGCCGAGCGTCGACAGTAACCGGTAGTTGTCGCGGGGGTGCAGGCCGATCGACGGCTCGTCGAGGATGTACAACACGCCCACGAGCCCGCAGCCGATTTGCCCCGCCAGGCGAATTCGCTGCGTCTCGCCGCCGGAAAGTGTGGGGGCAGTGCGGTCGAGCGACAGATATTCGAGCCCCACGTTCGTGAGAAATCCCAGCCGGCCGCGAATCTCCTTGAGGACCTCCGCGGCAATCAGGGCGCCCGTGTCGTCGAGCACCAACTTGGCGAAGAACCGCTCCGCTTCGTCGATCGGCAGGCCACAGATTTCGGGGAGTGTGCGTTGGGGTCGGTCGGCAAAATCTGGGTGGGCCGAGGTGACCGTGGTCGACCGGGCCTGTGGGTTGAGCCGTTGGCCTTGGCAGTCGGGGCAGCGAATCACGTTCATGAATGTTTCGAGCTTGGCGATCAGCGATTTGCTCTTCGCGCCGCGGTATTTGTCCAATAGCTCGGGGATGAGGCCGTCGAACGCACCGCCATATTTCTGCGAATTCCGCCCCGCTCGCCAGGTGAACGTGATGTGCTCGTCGCCCGTGCCCCAGAGCCACAGGTATTGGTGCTCGTCGCTGAGTTCCTGGCAAGGCGTGTCGGTGAGCGTGCCTTCGGCAAGGTCGAGTTTGCGCTCCATCGTCTCGGCCACGCCCTTGTATATGTGGCGTTTCCAGCGGCCGAGGTCTTTCCAGGGGCCGACCAGTTCGATGCAGCCCTGGGCGATCGATTTTTCGGGGGCGGTCACGAGCTTTTTGGGATCGAAGCTGAACATCTGCCCCAGGCCGTCGCACTCGTAGCACATCCCTTGCGGGCTGTTGAAGCTGAACAGTTGCGGTGAAGGGGGCTGAAAACTCACGCCGCACTCGTTGCAGGCGTAGTCGGCCGAGAGGACAATGTCGCCGGGAGCAGCGCCGCCACGCCGCCGAGCCTTGCCAGTCTTGGGCGGTCCTGCTTCAGCAGGCCCGCTCTCCGATGCGACGATAAGATTCCCCTGGCCGACCTTCAGGGCGAGCTCTACTGCTTCGGCGAGGCGGGTGCGGATGTTCGGGCTGTTGGTGAGCCGGTCGACCACCACTAGGATGTCGTGCCGCATCTGGCGATCGAGCGACAGCCGGTCGGTAAGCTGCACGATCTGGCCATCGACGCGTGCGCGAATAAAACCTTGCTTCAGCAGGTCTTCGCAGAGGTCTCGGAATTCGCCTTTTTGCCGGCGAACGATCGGAGCGAGCACAGAAAACTGAGTCTTAGGCGGCAGGGCCTGGATGTGGGCGATGATCTGCTCGCGAGTCTGCGCGGTGATGGGTCGCTGACAGTGCGGACAGCGGCCTTGACCTACGCGTGCCAGTAGCACGCGCAGAAAGTCGTAGATCTCGGTGATCGTGCCGACGGTGGAGCGGGGATTGCTGCCGGCTGATTTCTGGGCAATCGAGATCGACGGGCTCAGCCCGCTGATGTGATCGACGTCCGGTTTGGGCATCTGTCCCAGGAATTGCCGGGCGAAGGTGGAGAGACTCTCGACATAGCGCCGCTGCCCCTCGGCATAGAGGGTGTCGAACGCCAACGAGCTCTTGCCGCTGCCCGAAACGCCGGTGAGACAAATGAGCTTGTTGCGAGGGAGCACCAGATCGACGTCGCGCAAGTTGTGCTCGCGAGCGCCTTTGATAATGATGTCGGAGGTGGGCATACGTCCGTGCGGTCGAGTCGAGGGTGAACATGCAAGGTAGCCGCGATTCAACGAATCGCCGGTTTCGCGCAAACCACGCATTGTACGCCCCCAATCGCATTCGCCCAAGACGAAGAAAATCGGAAACCCCCGAAACTCTAAAAAGCACGCCTAGATGCCGCAGGATTGGCCTGATTACGAACTGTTGGACTTTGGCGATGGCCGCAAGCTGGAGCGGTTTGGGGCTTGGGTGCTCGATCGTCCCTGCCCGGCGGCTGAGAAAGCCAAGCAACATCCGTCGTTGTGGGGCGAAGCGGTTGCACGGTTTGAAGGTGATCGCGCCGCTGAGGGGGCGTGGAGATCGGAGGCAATCAACTGGGAAAGGGCCCAGATCGATTTCCCGGTGAGACTTTCGGAGCAAGATCGATTTCAATTGCAGCTGGCCCCTTTACCCTCCGGCCAGATCGGCATTTTCTTCGAGCAATTTGCCAACTGGCAATGGATCGCCCGACAGGCTGGGCGCTCTGATGAAGCCTTGAAAGTGCTCAACCTGTTCGCCTACACCGGCGGGAGCACGTTGGCCGCGGCGAGTGCGGGAGCCGAGGTGACGCATGTCGACGCGGCTAAGAGCATGGTCTCGCGCGCTCGGGAGAATGCAAAATTGTCCGGCCTGGAAGATGTCCCGATTCGCTGGATCGTGGAGGACGCATTCAAGTTTTGCCAACGGGAAGTGCGGCGGGGAAATCAGTACGACGCGGTGATTCTCGATCCGCCCACTTACGGACACGGCCCGAAGGGTGAAGAGTGGTCGATCCAACGCGACCTGTTGCCGCTGTTGAAACTGGGCGGCGAACTCACCGCCAAGCGGCGAGCCTTCGTGCTCTGCACTTGCCACTCGCCGGGCATCGGGCCGGCGGAGTTGAGTGCGTATCTCTCCGACGGCCTGTTTGGCCACTGTGGCCAGCCGGTGAACAGCGGTACGCTGTATTTGCAAACGGCCGATGGGCGGGAGTTGCCTAGCGGCGTATTCGCGCGGTGGCCTGGCTCGTAAGGCACCGGGGTCGGGGACGACCCGGCTCGCTGTTGAATAAAAACATGTCGCAACAACACATTACGAGTCGACAAAACGAGCGGATAAAAGCGGCGGCGAAGCTGCGCGCGGCTCGCCAACGGGCCAAGCAGGGACGGTTTGTCATCGACGGTGCGAGAGAAATCAGGCGAGCAATCCAGGCGGGAATCGAGATCTGCGAGGTTTTTGTCTGTCGGGAGACGTGCGTTTCTGAAGAATCGAAATCGGCAGTGGCCCAGCTGGAAAACTCGCTGGCCACGCTGTCGTCGGTCACGCCCGAAGTGTTTGAAAAGCTTGCGTTCGGCCAACGGAACGACGGAGTCGTCGTGATCGCCAAGACACCCCAGCGGCAGCTCAGCAAGCTTGCGTTGCCGCCGCGGTCGCTGGTGGCGGTGTTGGAAGGCTTGGAAAAGCCTGGCAACATCGGTGCGATCTTGCGCACGGCCGACGCGGCGGGTTTCGACGCAGTGATTGTCGCCGCTGGCCAGACAGACTTATTCAATCCGAACACGATTCGCGCCAGCTTGGGCGCCGTGTTCACCGCTAACGTCTGCGATGCCACGGTCGAGGAAACACTCGAACTGCTCCGCGCGTGGCGATTGCCAATCATCGCGACCCGCCCCGACGCGGAGCGGATTTACACCGAGGTAGATTTTCGCGAAGGGGCAGTGATCGTCTTAGGCAGCGAAGCCGAGGGGCTGTCGCCGGCGTGGCACACTCTCGACGTGCAAGTGGTCCGCCTGCCCATGCGGGGCATTGCCGACAGTCTCAATGTGGCCGCCACCGCAGCGGTGCTGTTTTACGAAGCATTGCGGCAACGCGGGTGAAGCCCGGGGGTTGCAACCCCTGGGCTTTGCAGGTGTGTTAATTTTCCAATCGCCGCGCGGCATCGAGCGTGTTCACCAAGAGCATCACGCGGGTGAGAGGACCGACGCCGCCCGGAACGGGGGTGATGCAGCCGGCCACTTGGCGAACCGACTCGAAATCGACGTCGCCCACCAGTCCCGCGTCAGTGCGGTTGATGCCAACGTCGACTACGGTGGCCCCCGGGCGAACCATGTCAGCCGTGATGAAACCGGCTCGACCGATGGCGACCACCAGGATGTCTGCCTGCCGGGTGATCGCGCCCAGGTCGGCGGTACGACTGTGGCAAAGCGTGACCGTTGCGTCGACCCCTTTTTGGGCGAGCATCACGGCGAGCGGCTTGCCGACGAGGTCGCTGCGGCCGACGATCACTACGCGCTGGCCGGCGATCGGCACGTCGTTGCGCTGCAGGAGTTCCACGACCCCCTGCGGCGTGCAAGGCGAGAACAGCGGCCGACCCTGCACCAGCCGGCCGACGTTTTCCGGATGAAACGCATCGACATCCTTCCGCGGGCTGATCGCCTCGAGCACATGCTCGACGTCGATCTGCGGGGGCAGCGGCAGTTGAACCAGAATGCCGTGCACCTTGGGGTCGCGGTTCAGCTTGGAGATGAGCTGCAGCAAATCTTCCTGGGTGGTCTCGGTGGGGAGTTGGTGGAGCATGCTTTGCATGCCTACCTCATCGCAGTCGCGACGCTTGTTGCGTACGTAGACTTCGCTCGCCAGGTCGCTGCCCACCAGCACTGCCGCCAGGGTGGGCGTGGAGGCGTTGTTTTCGATGAAGTCGGCTACTTGCTCGGCCAATTCCCGACGGATTTGCTTGGCCAGCGATTTGCCATCGAGAATCTTGGCGGGCATGGAAGGGGTCGAGGGTCGAGGGTCGAAAGACGTTGATTGTAGCTCTAGCTGGGCGGGTTGTCAGGCGGTGGTGAGCCAGGCGAGATCCAACACTCGGTCGAGCCACAACAGGGCGTGCAGTGCCAGGCAGGCGTAGGCGGCGGCCACGCAGTCGTCGGCCACAATGCCCCAACCCGCAGGGAGCCGTTCCGCCTGTCGAGCTGGAAAGGGTTTGGAAATGTCGAACAGTCGGAACAACAGAAACCCGGCAACCCAAACGGCGGGGCTCCGCTGCAAGACGCCCACATAGACGATCGGCAGCGCCACGATTTCGTCGAGCACAATGGCCTGGGGATCTTTCCCGCCGTCCAAGGCTCGCGCCGCTATCGAGCAAATCGCCACGGCGGCCAGCACCGACAGCACGATGGCTGTCTGTTGACCAGCAGGCCCCAAGTGTCCCAGGGCCCATGCGAAAGGAAAACCCCACAGTCCGCCGATCGTGCCGGGGGCAGGCGTCACTAGTCCGACGCCCAGGCCGGTCGCCAACCACATTGCACCTCGACTCACCAGATCGCGCGTACCCATGGCGGGCATCGTAGGCCTGCACAGCACCCGTCACAAGCGCCCGTCGCAGAACAAAGCCTCCCAGCGAGCCGGGTCGTCCCCGACCCCGGTCGTCTCCGACCCCGGTGACTCAGCTTCTTGCCGGGCTCGGGGACGACCCGGCTCGCTGTGCTGCAGGCCAATATGGCCGTGGTTTGACAATCTCGGTATGATGCACTAATTGGAAGTTTATCCTAATTGGGCAAAGTAGATGAACCGATGAAGTGGCTACGCGCACTACGTCTGGCCCGAGCCCATCACCCCGCCCCGCTGACCACTGGCGGCGGTCCGCTCAAGAAAACGCTGCTTAAGGCACCTATGACCGAGAAAACCGCCAAGCCGAGCGCCGTCGAGGGTTTCAAGCTCCAAAGCTTTTACCTGATGGAACCGATCCCCCAGGAGTTGGCCGACGGCAACGACTTCTTTGGCAAAGCGAGCATCCAACTGCTCAAGCACCACGGCACCTACCAGCAAGACAATCGCGACCAACGCGGCAAGGATGGCAAGGTCTACAGCTTTATGGTCCGCACGGCGATTCCCGGCGGCAAACTCACTAGCGCTCAACTGCTGGCCGAGTTGGACCTGTGCGACGAGGTGGGCAACGGCACGCTGCGAATCACGACCCGCCAGGGTCTACAATTGCACGGCGTGCTAAAATCCAATCTGAAACAAGTGATCCGCCGGATCAACGAGGTGCAACTGACCACACTGGCCGCCTGCGGCGACGTCGAGCGAAACGTGATGTGCTCGCCCTGTCCGTACAAGGGCGATCCGGTGTACGACCAGATGCAGGACCTGGCTGATCGGCTGGCCGAGCATTTGCGGCCGCACACCAGCGCTTACCACGAGCTGTGGCTCACCGACCAGGAGTCGGGTGAAAAGTGGCGAGCGGGCGGCGGAGCGAACGGCCACGAGATCGAGCCGATCTACGGCCCCACCTATTTGCCGCGGAAGTTCAAGACGGGTATTGGCCTGCCCGGCGACAACTGTGCGGATGTCTACAGCCAGGACCTGGGTCTGCTGGCCGTATGTGAAAACTGGAACATCGTCGGCTACAACGTGCTGGTGGGCGGCGGGTTTGGCGTGACACCCAGTGCCAAGAAAACCTTCGCGGCCATCGCCGAGCCGCTCTGCTTCGTCAGCCCCACACAGGCGATCGACGTGGCAACGGCAATCGTGAAAGTGCAGCGCGATTTTGGCAATCGGTCCGACCGCAAAGTGGCCCGTATGAAATATCTGATCCACAACTGGGGCTTGGATCGGTTCAAGCAGAAGGTGGAAGAGTATCACGGCGGCCCGCTACCGCCGCCGCGACTGATCGTCGTGCACGACTTCAACGACGGCCTGGGTTGGCATCCGCAGGGCGACGGTCGCTGGTTCTATGGGCTGAACGTCGAGAATGGCCGAATCAAGGACGAAGGCTCGTTCCGCCTGAAGACGGCACTGCGGGTGATTGGCAAGGAACTGCGCCCCCCGTTGCGATTGACGCCGCACCAGAGCATTCTCTTCTGC
>Ga0255057_10001703_pt1 | contig 12216 bp, 5 predicted proteins | sample Cases_109_6_MG_FD_189022 | JGI IMG/M metagenome (GOLD analysis project Ga0255057, IMG submission 189022) | Seawater microbial communities from Amundsen Gulf, Northwest Territories, Canada - Cases_109_6 | ecosystem: Environmental > Aquatic > Marine > Gulf | place: Canada: Northwest Territories... | reverse complement strand
GGTGTCATTCGGGGTCTCCGACCCGGGAAATGTCGGCACGATGATTCGAACGGCTGCCTCCTTCGAATGGGATTTTGGGTATACAGAAGGAACGGCCGACCCTTGGTCACCGAAGGTTCTTCGCGCCGGCGCGGGTGGTCAGTTCCAGACCCCGATCATCGGTATGGATGCCCTTCCGAGCATGCCCATAGTCGCAACCGTGGCGAAGAGGGGCGAGGAGCCGGGTGTCGTTGAGCCTGGGGACATCGCACTGCTCATCGGTGAAGAAACCTGGGGACTGCCGGACGACGTGGTGGCTGAGGCAGAATTCCGGGTGACAATCGAAACGCCAGGCCCTACCGAGAGCCTGAATGCGGCAGTGGCCGCCGGAATACTTGTATACGCTCTGTCCAAACGAACCGATCGCGACCAAGGTCACGCCTAACCTGCCGCCCACGATGGACCCGATCGCCGCACTCGACTCAGCTATAGCTGCTGCCCCAGACTCAATAACGGGTGCAGGCTCACTCGAAGAGTTGGCCGCAGTCGAATCAGTCCTGCTCGGCAAGAATTCATCGGTCGGTGAAGTGCGTCGATCAATGGGCAAACTCGATGCCGCTGACCGTCCGAAAGTCGGGGCCAAACTCAACGAGGCCTCGGAAAGAATCGGCACCCTGTTGGAAGTGCGGCGATCGGAGCTCGAGATTGCCGAGGAGGCAGGTCGTCTCGCCGACGAGTCGATCGATGTCACACTCGAAGCCGTCACTTTTCCCCGAGGATCTCTTCACCTCGTTCAGCAGACAATCGACGAGGTTATCGACATCTTCATCGGTCTCGGATACCAGGTTGCGGCGGGTCCCGAGGCAGAGCTTGCCTGGTACAACTTCGACGCCCTGAATACCCCTCCCACGCATCCATCGCGTTGGGAGTCAGACACGATGTATCTCGACTGGGGCGACCCGGCGGATGAGATCCTGCTTCGTACCCACACATCGCCGGTACAAGCCCGCTGGATGCAGGAGCACGATCCTCCGGTCTACGTCGTTGTCCCTGGACGCACATACCGGAAGGACACGATCGACGCGACTCATCTCCCCGTGTTCCACCAGATCGAGGGGCTGGCGGTGGATACCGATATCAACTTCAGTGATTTGAAAGGGACCCTGCTCCACTTTGCGAAGGAGTTCTTCGGCCCTAAGAGTGAAGTGCGACTTCGCCCCCATTTCTTTCCCTTCACAGAGCCGAGCGCCGAGCTCGACGTGTCATGTTTTGCATGCGACGGGGGCGAAAAGGGCTGCCGGGTGTGCGGGGGAGCAGGGTGGCTCGAGCTACTTGGCTGTGGCATGGTCGACCCCAACGTCTTGGGAGCTGTGGGCTACGACCCCGCAGAAGTAACCGGTTTCGCGTTTGGCATGGGTCCGGAGCGGCTTGCGATGGTTCGCCACGGAATCAAATCGATGAGGCACTTCATCGACAACGACCTCCGATTTCTGGAGCAGTTCTGATGTTGGTGCCTCTCGGTTGGCTCGCGGATTTCATCGATCTACCGACCGATGACGTAGAAGAACTGAGCTACGCATTCGACATGCTTGGTCTGACGGTTGAGAACGTTGAGCTGGTGGATGTTGGATGGTCGGAGGTGGTAGTGGGCAAAGTCGTTGAAATCGCCGCACACCCCGACGCCGACAAGATTCGTGTTTGCCAGGTCGATGCCGGTCACGGCCCGAGGCAGATCATCTGTGGGGCGTGGAACTTCGAAGAAGGCGCCATGGTGGCTGTGGCCAAACCTGGAGCCGTGCTTCCGGAAAACTTCGAGATCGGTCAGCGAACGATCCGCGGAGTCGAGTCCCACGGAATGATCTGTTCGGAGAGCGAACTCGGTCTCGGTGACGATCACTCTGGAATTCTTGTGCTCGACGGAGAGCCCATAATCGGGACGTCCTTCGAGGACGTGATTGAGATTCCTGACGTTGTGTTCGAGCTCGATGTCACTCCAAATCGTCCCGACGCGATGTCAATCGTTGGAGTTGCCCGGGACCTGGCTGCTTACTTCGGAGTCAGCTATCGCAATCCGGACATCGAGATGCCGACCGTTGACAGGGCGACCAGGGTCAAAGTCGAAATCGATGACCCCGTTGGTTGCCGGAGATTCACGGCCCGTGAGATATCCGGGGTTACGGTCGACCAGTCACCGTTCAGGATCAGACATCGCTTGCATAAGGTTGGGGTGAGATCCATCTCGAATGTCGTGGACGTCACTAACTACGTGATGTTTGAGTTGGGTCATCCCCTCCATGCCTTCGACGCCGACTCGATCGTTGGCGATCGACTTGTTGTGAGACGCGCCGGTGCCGGTGAGACTCTTGTAACCCTCGACGATGTGGAGCGAACTCTCGACGTCGACGACCTGATCATCTACGACGACGAAGGTCCGACATCGATGTCAGGCACGATGGGCGGAGCCCGAAGCGAGGTTTCGGATGAGACCACGCGGGTTCTGATGGAGGCCGCCTCCTGGGACCCACCGACAATCATGCACATGTGGCGACGTCATGACCTTCGTTCGGAGGCCGCCACCCGATTCGAACGTGGTGTTGACCCCAATTTGGCTGATATTGCCAATCAGCGTGCCAGTGCGATGGTGGCGTCCCTTAGTGGTGGAGAAGTGCTTGATGGAGCTGTCGACGTGATCCCCAATCCGATCGCGCCGGCGAGGGTCGAGCTCTCGATTGCAGAGGTAGAGAGATTGCTCGGCCCCGGGTTCACTGAAGAGGAGGTCACCGACGTGCTCCAGCGGCTTGGCATGGATGTTGAGGGCCCTGACCCGATGCTGGTGACAGTTCCCACCTTCAGACCCGATGTGACCAGGTCAGCCGACCTGATCGAAGAGGTCGCCAGGGTCCACGGTTTCGACAAGTTCGAGGCGACGATACCAACCGGCCCAGCAGGTGGGTTGACCGTCGAGCAACACCGTCAACGGAAACTGAACACGGCCTTGGCCGGTGTGGGTCTGCATCAGGCGATCAATCTTCCTTTCGTGTCGGTGGAGGATCTCAACGCACTGGGATGGTCGACCGACGGGAGTGACCTGCTCACGGTAAAGAATCCGTTGAGTGACGAGGAGGCGATGCTCCGCCCAACGATGCTTCCGAACCTGCTCAATTCGCTGAACTACAACCAGTCCCACGGTGCCGGCTCGGTAGCGCTGTTTGAGGTTGGTCGGGTGTTCTTCTCCTCTCCCGACACAACCGATCCTCGATTGCCCTCCCAATTGGACAGGGTGGCATGGGCTGTGGTTGGCAACCTGGGTGCGGCATCGCTTGACGGAAGTGCGATAGAGGCGGACGGCACCCTCTCGCTGGCGATATGGCGCAATCTCGCACATGGCCTGGATCTTGCAGATGTTGAACTGGTACCGGCGTCCCCTGCCGGCTATCACCCCGGTCGGACAGCTGAGGTGTTCGTCAACAGCATATCGATCGGTCATGTCGGAGAGCTCAGTCCACGGACAGGACGCATCTATGACATCGCTGGTCGGGTGGCGGTAGCCGAACTCGATCTGGCGTCACTATTGGCCCCGGTCCCGCCAGTAGAAGCTTGGGCGCCGTCGGTGTATCCACATGTGGATTTCGATCTGTCGTTTCTGATCGCCCGTTCACAGGTAGTCGAGGAGCTGCTCAATTCAACCTCAGCTGCAGGCAGTGGGCTGATCGAATCGGCAAGAGTGTTTGATGAATTCTCCACCGAGAGCCTTGCAGACAAGAAGGCTGTGGCTATCCGCTATCGGCTTCGTGCGACGGACCGCACGCTGACCAATGAAGAGGTCGCGCCGATCCGGCAAGCCATGATTGATGCAGCGGCAGAATTCGGCGCGGAGTTGCGGGGCGCTTGATCGGACTCGATCTCTCCGAGCTACTGAGCGGCCCGCCCGAACAGGCTGCTCCGAGATTGCTAGGCAGTCACTTCATTTCCGAGGTTGACGACAAGCTCGTCCGAATCCGGATCACCGAAGTAGAGGCATACAAAGGCACAGACGATCCAGCGTCGCATGCTTTCAATGGCCGCAGTTCTCGTAACGGATCAATGTTCGAAAAACCAGGGACTCTCTACGTCTATCGGTCCTACGGAATCCACAACTGTGCCAACGCCGCCGCTGGCCCGGTGGGAACAGGATGGGGAATCTTGATTCGGGGAGGAGATATTGTCGAAGGAGAGGGGATTATCCGGAGTCGCCGTCGCCGGCGGGACCAACTCACGAATGGCCCCGGCAAACTGACTGAATCGCTGGGGATCACAATGGAGGACAACGGCACTGATCTCCTGGACCGCAACTCTCGGATACGTATTGAGCCGGGGGAGACCCCTCAGATGGTGTTGTCGACTCCCCGCGTTGGGTTATCCAAAGCCAAGGAACGTCCGTGGAGATTCATTACGGCCACCTCGGCCGACGTGTCGTAGAGTCCGCCTGTGTCAGATTGTCCTTTCTGTGGAGAGTCCAACGATGACGGGGCCAAGTTCTGCGCCAATTGTGGCCGAGAACTGAACGAGCGCTGCCCTAATTGCAGCGCCGAGTTGCCGGATGACGTCGCTTTTTGTCCTTCCTGTGGAACATCTCTCACTGTCACTCCCACCCAAGAGCGTCGATTCATAACGGTTGTGTTTGTCGATCTGGTGGGGTTCACTGCCGAGTCAGACGAAGCCGACCCGGAAGACGTCCATGCTCGTCTGGTGCCGTATCACCAGAGAGTCCGAGAGGAAATCGAGAGCTACGGCGGCAGCGTCGAGAAACTCATCGGTGACGGCGTCATGGCCGTCTTTGGCGTTCCCACAGCCCATGAAGACGATCCGGAGCGTGCGGTCCGGGCCGCGTTGCGCATACAGGCGAGTGTCGACGAGTTGAACGAGGAACACGAAGACCTGTCTCTTGTGGTGCGGGTTGGCATCAACTCTGGTGAGGCGATGGTCACCACTGGAGGACAGGGGGAAAAGATCGTCGGTGACGTGGTGAACACTGCTTCTCGGCTCGAGTCGATTGCCCCCGCTGGGGGTGTCGTGGTGGGGGAGACGACTCATCGGGCTACTGAGCTTCTGATCGTGTACGAAGACATGGAGTCCGTCGAGGTGAAGGGCAAGTCGAAACCGTTGTCCGTCTGGCGCGCTGTTGAGCCCAGGGGCCGCTATGGGATCGATGCCGCGTTTGAATCGGTGACTCCTTTCCTAGGGCGTGAGTCTGAAATGACGCTGCTGAAGGAGACGTTCAGGCGCGTCCTCGAGGATGGGACCCTGCAGCTCGTCACCGTCGCGGCACCCCCTGGTGTGGGTAAATCGCGTCTCATCAACGAGTTCTGGCGTTGGGCCGATGATCAGCCGGAGATCGTTTGGTGGCGTCAGGGGCGATGCCTTCCTTATGGAGAGGGGATCACTTTCTGGGCTCTTGGCGAGATTGTCAAAGGCCAGGCCGGTATCAGAGAGTCGGACGACACCAAAACCGCAAGCAAGAAACTGGCGGTCGCTCTCGAAGCGATCTGTGATGATTCGACGGTTCGCGACTGGATGGCCACCCAGCTGAGTCCCCTGGTTGGTGCGGGAATGGATGCCGAAGGTGGAGACCGAACCGAGGCTTTTGCCGCCTGGCGTCGGTTCCTCGAGGACCTGTCGTCGGTGCAGCCTTTGATGATGGTGGTTGAGGACCTCCACTGGGTCGACGACGCCTTCATGGAGTTCCTCGAAGATTTGCTGGTCTGGTCGACCGATGCACCGATCATGGTTATCTGCACGGCCCGTCCCGAACTATATGAGTCGCACCCGGCCTGGGGTGGCGGCCACCGCAACTCATCGACAATCACTTTGTCGCCGTTGGATGATGACCAGATTGCCCAGCTGATAGCCGCTCTGCTTGAACAGGCGGTGCTGCCCGCCGAAACTCAGACTGCGCTCCTCGAGCGGGCCGAGGGCAACCCGCTATACGCAGAAGAGTTCGTCCGGATGCTCACGGATCGGGGGATGCTCCATGGCCAGGGTCGACTCGACTCAGGCGATTCGATTCCCGTGCCCGAAACGGTCCAGGGGATCATCGGGTCCCGCCTGGACGTCCTCTCCGAATCGGAGAGGACTGCAATCGAGGACGCTTCGGTTGTAGGGAAAGTGTTCTGGGAGGGTTCGATTGCAGGGATGTCGGACCACGACGATCTCCGCCGCGCCCTTCGTGGGTTGGTGGCGAGAGAGTGGATCAGACCGGTGCGCAACTCGTCGGTGGAAGGTGTGGCGGAATACGCCTTTTGGCATGCTCTCACCCGGGACGTCGCCTACGGCCGTATCGCCAGAAAGGCCCGGGCCGAGAAACACCGCCAGGTAGCGAAGTGGATCGAGGCCACTGCCGGGGAGCGTGCTTCAGATCATGCTGAGATGCTGGCCCACCACTATCAGAGTGCGTTGGAGATCGCTGAGGCAGTCGGCGATACCGACCTCGAGGAGCTTCGGTCGAACGCTCGTCGTGCCTATGCCATGGCGGGCGATCGCGCGTCGCGTCTTGACCCGACTCGAGCTGCTGACTACTACCAGCAGGCTCTGGATCTCATGGAAGAGGACGATCCGGAGCGTCCCCAGCTCCTCTTCAAGACCGGCATCGCCATGGCCGACATCGGGCGCGCCAATGAGGGGACGTCTGAGTTCTTTGAGAAGGCTGCTGAGTTGGCGGAATCCCAGGGCGATCGCATCACCGCGGGTATAGCTCTGAGCGAGGTCCATCGCGAGAATTGGATTAGGTCAGGTAGTGGCATAGGTACGGAGGCCATCGATCGGGCGATCGAACTGCTCGAGGCTCAGCCTCCGTCCCCCGAGCTAGCCGCGGCTTACTCAACCAGGGCCGCTCACTACATGGTGCAGGGCGACAACGACCTACAACTGCAGTGGGCCCAGAAGTCGATCGAGATCGATGAGAAGTTGGAAATCGTATCCTCTAGAGGGTTCTCCATCAGGGGGATCGCCCGTTATGGGGCCGGCGATGTGGTCGGGGGATTGGACGATCTCCGAAAATCCTTGGACATCGCCCAAAGCACCCATACTTCAAATCTGCATCTGACCACTGCATACATAAATCTGGCCAGCTTCACAGGATTCGAAGCTGGTCCGGCAGCCGCGATAGAGATCTATCAAGAGGGTATCGCCCTTCTCGAGCCCCGGGGCGCCGACATGTCCTGGGCGCATGCCGAGTTGATGTGGTCAGACTTCGAACTGGGACATTGGGACGATCTCATCGGGGAGGCACAATCGTTGCTAGAACGGTGGCAGGGGAAGTTGGCACAATTCGAACCGTGGGCACAGAGCATGATGGCAAGTGTCAACGTGTGGCGAGGCGAAGTTGCGGCAGCCCAAGCGCTAGTTGAGAAGTACTTGGACCGATTGAGAGAGATCGAGGATCCTCAGCTATTGGCTCCGGCATTGGGCATCTCCGCGCAGATTCGGTTGCTGCAAGGTGACAAAGCCAGCGCTGTTGAGTTGATCGACGAGTTATACAGCCGGACCGAGGGCAAGCTATCTCTATATCGGGCGCATCAGCTCGTTAAGGTGGTACGACTGCTTGTTGCGACAGGCCAACTGGACAAAGCCGAGATATGGATGAGTGATTCGGCGGCACCGGGCAAACAGAGTGATCTCAATAGACGTGCAGCCACGGCTGTACTCGCCGAAGCCAAGGGCGGTCTTGAATCAGCGTCTGCTGCGTATGTTGACGCTGCGGAGGCGTGGCGAGAGTTCGGAAATGCGCTGGAGGAAGCGCTCGCCCACTATGGGGCAAGCCGTTGTTTCAGCGGCTTGGGACGCGATCAGGAGGCTGCGGGGCACGCCGAGCAAGCCCGGGTCATATTCGATCGTCTCGGCGCAACTCCGATGATCCCCGATATGGACGGAGAGTCGGATCAAGTGGCTGCGCTGTAGACCGGTCCGGCCTGTCGTAGAGTCTCTGTCGTGGGGAACTGCAAATTCTGTGGACAATCGAATCTCGAGGATGCGAAGTTCTGCGCCAACTGTGGCCGTGAACTAGGCGACAACTGCCCCAATTGTGGTGCCGATCTTCCCGGCGAGGTCACCTTCTGCCCTTCATGTGGCACGAACCTGACTAGGTCGCAGACACAAGAGCGCCGTTTCGTCACAGTTCTCTTCGTGGATCTCGTTGGGTTCACTGCCGACTCCGATCAGGAAGACCCTGAGGACGTCCACTCCCGTTTGGTTCCATATCACGCTCGCGTGCGTCGGGAGATCGAGGCCTTTGGTGGCAGCGTCGAGAAGCTCATTGGTGATGGTGTCATGGCTGTGTTTGGTGTCCCAACAGCCCATGAAGACGACCCGGAGCGGGCCGTTCGTGCTGGTTTGCGGATCCTGGCAGGTGTCGAAGAGTTGAACGAGCAAAACGAGAAGCTCTCCTTTGCTGTTCGCATTGGCATCAACTCGGGAATCGCCATGGTCACCACGGGCGGTCAGGGTGAACGGATCGTCGGCGACGTGGTGAACACTGCGTCCCGCTTAGAGTCCATAGCACCGGTCGGTGCTGTCGTGGTAGGCGAAGTTACGCATCGGGCCACCGAGTTGATGATCGACTACCAAGAGTTGGATGCCGTCGAGGTGAAGGGAAAGGCCGATCCACTCCCCATCTGGCGTGCAATAGAACCGCGCGGCCGTTATGGCATAGACGCCGCCGTTAGATCAGACACACCTTTTCTTGGGCGTGAGTCGGAGATGAATCTGCTTGCCGACACCTTCCGCCGGGTTGTGGATGACGGTGTGCTCCAGTTGGTGACTATCGCCGCCGCACCAGGGGTGGGCAAGTCCCGCCTTGTCAATGAGTTCTGGCAATGGGCCGATGACCAGCCAGACATCGTCTGGTGGCGACAGGGTCGCTGCCTTCCCTATGGCGAGGGAATCAGCTTCTGGGCTCTGGGCGAGGTGGTCAAAGGCCAGGCCGGTATACGAGAGTCCGACGACGCGTCAACAGCCGCGGAGAAGCTAGAGATTGCTCTGGAGGCAATATGTGACGACCCTGCCGACCGCATCTGGATGTTGACGCAGCTGAGCCCACTCGTCGGCGCTGAGACAGCGGCCGAAACCGGTGACCGAGCTGAGGCTTTCGCCGCATGGCGACGTTTTCTCGAAGACCTGGCGGCGAACCAACCGCTGGTGATGGTCGTCGAAGATCTTCACTGGGTTGACGATCCGTTCATCGAGTTCTTGGACGACCTCATGGTTTGGTCATCAGATTCCCCGATCATGGTCGTTTGCACCGCGAGGCCAGAGCTATATGAGTCTCATCCCGCCTGGGGAGGTGGGCAACGGAATTCCACGACGATCACTCTTTCGCCACTCAACGACGAGGAAATGGGCCAACTCATAGCTGCTCATCTCGATCGAGCCGTATTGCCCGCGGAGACCCAACAGTCCTTACTAGAGCGAGCTGAGGGGAATCCTCTGTATGCGGAGGAATTCATCAGGATGCTCACCGACCGCGGAATGATCGATGAGCATGGGGGCCTAGACATCGAAGCGACGGCGACCATCCCGGTCCCCGAGACCGTTCAAGGTCTTATCGGCTCGAGACTCGATCTCTTGTCGGAATCCGAGCGTCACGCAATCGAAGACGCTGCTGTGGTTGGCAAAGTGTTTTGGGAGGGATCGATCAGCGCTTTGGGTAGCCACGACGATGTCCGGACTTCGCTGCGAGGATTGGTTACCCGGGAGTGGATCAGACCAATCAGGAAGTCCTCCGTCGAAGCCGAAACGGAATACGCCTTCTGGCACGCGCTGACTCGCGACGTGGCGTATGGCCGCATTCCCAGGAGGGCCAGGGCAGAAAAGCATCAGCTCATCGCGCACTGGATCGAGTCGGCTGCGGGAGAACGTGCATTGGATCATGCCGAACTGCTCGCATATCACTTCGAGAGCGCATTAGAGATCGCCCTGGCGGCCGGCGTGGAAGACGTCGAGGTATTGAGGGAACAAACCAAACGCACTTTGGTCATGGCCGGAGACCGATCGGCCGTACTCGACCCGGCCAAGGCTGTCTCGTATTTCCAACGTGCCCTCGACCTCTACGCCGACGCTGATCCCGACTCGGCTAACTTGTTGATCAAACTCGGGTCGGCCACAGCTGATCTGGGCCCGGAGAAATTCGAAACCCACCCTCTCGAGCGGTTCCGAAAGGCGGCGGCTCTTGCACGGGAGGCGGACGACAGCCTCGTAACTGCGAGGGCATTGAAGCATATTCATGTCAGTGAGTGGTTCACGAGAGGATCCGGCGCCGGGAGCCAAAGTCTCGACGAAGCAATCACCCTTCTCGAGGCACTTCCGCCCTCTGAGGAACTCGCCGAGTTGTATGTCTCGATGGCCGGCTATCAGATGATGGCCGGGAACACTACAGAGCAGCTTTTATGGGCCGAAAAGGCCATTTCTGTGTTTGACGAGGTTGGAGTCACATCCCCCAAGGGGTACACGTTTAGAGGAATAGCCCTGTTCGAGTCAGGTGACATCGACGGTGGGCTCGCGGATCTCGAAGAGGCCAACGAGATCGTAGTTCATGGCCAGATCCCGAATCGAGTTCAGATGAGCACCGCGGTAAACCTCGGAGGTCAGGTTTGGATCTCGCGAGGTCCGGCGGCCGGCAAGTCAGTCTATGAGGAAGCCATTGCCCGGCTCAGTTCGAGGGGGACTGACACATCATGGGCGCAAGCAGAGCTCATGTGGCTCAACTACGACCTGGGTGAGTGGGACGCCGTACTTGACAGCGCGGACAAGTTGATCGACCGATGGCAAGGTGAAGAGAGTCAATTCGTACCCTGGGCCCAGAGTTACAAGGCCAAAGTGTTGGGTTGGCGGGGAGATGTTGAGCGAGGCGTGGATTTGGTAGAGAGTTATCTGCCCGCTGTCCGTTTGATCGAAGACCTGCAACTGCTCGCACCTGGACTCATTATCGCAGCGCGAATCGAGTTCGATCGAGGCCGCTACTCGGTGGCTCGAGAATTGCTCGACGAGTGGAACGGTTTGACCAAAGGCAAGACCACGGGGTTTAGAGATTTCGCGCTGGCAGAGGCGGTTCGAATACTGGTGGCACTTGGCGAGGTGGAACAGGCCGAGGAGTGGCTGGCCGATTCGAGCGGCGGAGCTTGGCGGTATGAGATCACTCGTGACACCGCCGCTGCCATCATCGCGGAAGCGCACGGGCACTACGACGATGCGCTTCTCGGGTATCAGGCCACGGCCACAGAGTGGGAAAACTATGGGTTCAAACAAGAGCACGCTTTCTCGCTGCTAAGGGCAGGACGGATGTTGCAGATACTCGGCGACGAGTCAAAGTCGCAGGAACATACCGAATCGGCAATGCGACTTTTCGATGAGTTGGGAATGCCACCAGAACGCGAAGGCTTGTCCGACCAGGCGGCGACTCTCTGACCTGATCCATGGAGGTCCGTTTGTGGAACTCCAACCTCTTCAGCTTTTGGCCAAGGCAGAGTTCAGCTAGTGGGATTCGAACCTCTTCGGCTCTAGCCGAAGAGGCGTTTACCCTAACCCGACGATGAACTCCGCTCTCGAACTCCTGATGCGTTACGCCGACAAGGTCGTGCCAGAGGAAGAACTTGCGGCGAAGCTCGAATTGGGGCGGCCGCTCAGAATAAAGCTGGGCATGGATCCGACCGCCCCTTCCGTGACCCTCGGTTGGGCCGTAGTACTGCGGAAGCTCCGTCAGTTCCAGGAACTTGGGCACACGGCTGTGCTCATAGTTGGAGACTTCACCGCACAGGTTGGTGATCCCTCTGACAAGGGCTCGACACGTCAACGTCTATCTGCAGATCAGGTGAACGAGTATGCGGACAGTGTCCTGGGTCAATTCCGTAAGGTGCTTCTGGAAGAGCATCTTGAGATTCGACGGAACTCCGAATGGCTTGCGGATCTCGATATGTATGGACTTCTCGAACTCACCAGCTCGGCCACGGTCGCTCAGATGCTCGAGCGATCCGACTTCGCCAAGCGGTACGAGTCGGGTTCTCCCATCTCGGTGATGGAGTTTCTGTATCCACTGCTTCAGGGCTATGACTCTGTTGCGGTGGAAGCCGATGTCGAACTGGGCGGCAGCGACCAATTGTGGAACCTGATGATGGGGCGGGTTGTCCAGGAGCGCTATGGCCAGGAGCCCCAGGTGGCTATGACGATGCCGCTTCTCATTGGCACGGACGGTATCAAGAAGATGTCGCA
>Ga0255057_10001702_pt1 | contig 12221 bp, 10 predicted proteins | sample Cases_109_6_MG_FD_189022 | JGI IMG/M metagenome (GOLD analysis project Ga0255057, IMG submission 189022) | Seawater microbial communities from Amundsen Gulf, Northwest Territories, Canada - Cases_109_6 | ecosystem: Environmental > Aquatic > Marine > Gulf | place: Canada: Northwest Territories... | reverse complement strand
GGAAACAAGAGGCTCCGCTAACGCGGGCACGATCCGGTCTCTGTCGGCGAGACAACCTTGCGGAGCCGTGGCCCGAGCGGCCCGCCGCCAAGCGGCAAGAGCGGGAAACAAGAGGCTCCGCTAACGCCTGCGGGCACGATCCGGTCTCTGTCGGCGAGACAACCTTGCGGAGCCGTGGCCCGAGCGGCCCGCCGCCAAGCGGCAAGAGCGGGAAAAATGGCGCTCCGCTAACGCCTGCGGGCACGATCCATCTCCCGCTGCTGCTCCCGGTCGGCGATCTTCTTTCGTTTGTCGTAGGTTCGTCGACCTTTGGCGAGGGCGAGCTCGACCTTGGCCAGACCGTGTACGAAGTAGATCTGAAGCGGGACCAGCGTCAGGCCCTGTTCGTTGACCTTCCCGGTGAGCCGATCGATCTCACGGCGGTGCAACAGCAGCTTTCTTCGTCGCTCCGGCTCATGGGCGTCGACCAAGGCGTGGCTGTACGGTCCGATGTGGAGATGCTCCAGCCAGAGCTCACCGTTGTGCAGTGAGGCGAACGCATCCTTGAGCTGCACCTGCCCGGCCCTGAGGCTCTTTACCTCGGAGCCTCTGAGCACGATTCCCGCCTCGAAGGTGTCAAGCACCTCGTAGTCGTACCGTGCGCGGCGATTGCTCCCTACGACCTTGCGACCTTCAGCCATGCCGGCGAGCGTACTGCGAGCCGGCCGACAGGTATCGCGGCGAGGTCAGAGGTAGCCGGCGGGGTTCACCGCCTCGCCTGCGAGCCTGACCTCGAAATGTAGGTGGGGACCTGTCGAGAGGCCGGTCGATCCGCAGTATCCGATGATCTGACCGACGCCGACCTTGTCACCGGCGGAAACCGCATAACCCGATTGATGGGCGTACAGCGTGACCATGCCGCCCCCGTGGTCGACCATGACCGTCCTGCCAAAGCCGCCCTTGACGGCTGCAAGAATCACGGTCCCCGCCTCCGCAGCCACGATCGAATCCCCGGAGTTGCAGTTCATGTCGATCCCGTTGTGCATCAGCGGATAGGCGAGGATCGGGTGGAAACGAAGCCCGAAGCCGGATGAGATCGCGCCCGGAACCGGCCGGACCAGTTGGCCCGGCGTCCTTCCACCGGTTGTGGCCCGCTCGGCGATCAACGTCCGGATGCCGCTCTCTTCCGTTTCCAGGGCGGCAAGCTCGCCTTCGAGCTCGGCGATTTGTGCCTCGACAGCCGCCAAAAGCGACCGCAGCTGCTCGAGCTCCGCCTCGAGCTCGACGCGTTTTGCGTCCAATTCGGCCTGGACTCGTTCCATCTCGCCGCGGGTCGCATCGAGCGAGACCACCTCCTCGGCCAGCGCGGCTTCCGTCGCCTGGATCTCGGATCCAGTGCGTTCCTCGTCGGAGAGAAGCACCTCAAATCGCTGTGCCGCCACCGCACCACTCTCGGTTACACGCTCCAGATATCCGATGGCAAGAATCATGTCGTTCCACGCCGTTGCCGAAAACGCGATCTCAGGCACCCCGCTGCCGGCGGACATGTAGGTCTCGACGGCCCAGGCTGCGACGTCGGCCCGAGCCGCGGCAAGCTCGGTGCGGGTGATCGCCAACACCTGGTACTGCTCGTGCAGGCCGGTTCTCGCCTCCCTGAGCGCCCCCTCCTTGACGGCGAGTTGTGCCCTGACCAGGCCAAGCTCGTCATCAAGGGCATCAATAGTTTCCACGACCGCATCCATTCGCGCCCTGGCTGCCCTGACATCCTCAGCGAGGTTGGTGCTGTTGGCTGCGGCCGAGTCGATTTGCTCGAAGAGCGCATCGATCTTATGCCTCACCTCGTCAAGCTGGTGATCGAGATCATCTGCGGCGGCGGCGGGCACGATGCCTGCGATGACAACGAGGGCGGCCAAGGCGGCAACCAGCCGCCGATTCGGGCTCATGTCCGCAGGTACTTGTGAACCGCCAGACTCAATCCACTGCCTGCGAGGCCAGCGACAACCCCGAAGATCAGCACGAGTGCCCCATTACGAGCGAGGTAGTCGGACTGGATCCCGATGTTGATCCAATCCGGGAGTTCTGTGAGCTGATTCGATGCGATACGAAGACCGCCGACCACAACCAGCACCGCAAGGCCTGCCCCGACGAACCCCTCGAACGCTCCCTCGAGGAGGAACGGGGTGCGGACGAACCAGTTTGAGGCGCCGACCAGGTTCATGATCTCGATCTCTTCGCGGCGCGAGTAGATCGCCATGTGGATGGTGTTAGCGATCAGAGCAACGGCGGCTATGCCGAGGGCGACTGCGAGAAACAGGGACATGATCTGGAGGCCGTCTCGCAACGAGATCATCCCGTCGATCGCTTCTGCGGCAGACTCGACGCTCAGCAGACCAGGCATCGCCTCGGCCCTGGTCACAATCGTCTGATAGTCGTCTGGATTGACCGGCTTGATCCTCAGCGAAGCCGGTACGATGCTCGGGTCGTCCTCGATCACCCGCAGCGCCGCCGGCCGGTTCGCCAAAAGGACGCGAGCCTCCTCGAGAGACTCCGTCTTGGACATGAAAAACACCTCGTCGACCTCGGGCCACGACTCCATCTCGGTCTGCAAGTCGGCGATGCCGCTCGGCGACACATCGTCGCGGATGTACGCGCTCACCCTGACGTCTTCCGCCCATTGCAGAGTGTTGATCCGGACGACTTCCCCAAGCACAAGCGTCCCGAAGGTGAGAGTGAGCGAAACGAACACGGCGAGCACGGCACCGAGAACAACCAGGCCGTTGCGGCTGATGTTGGTGAACGCTTCGCGCAGCGTGTAGGAGAGCCCGGTCATCCGCCGTCCCCCTCCGCAGCGGCCTCGGCGGCGACCTCGGTCGGCTTGGAGGAGATCCCTTCGTCCTTGTCATTGGGAGTTTCGTTTGTGTCGTCTGTGTCCAGGTCCGTCTCGGCCGAGGCGGGGTTGGTAGTGCCGTCGTCGTCGGTCACGGGACGATCGACCGGCTCCTCCCGGTCCTCGGTGTCTCCGCTGGCCCCGTATACGCCGCGGCTCTCATCGCGCATCACCCTGCCCCGATCGAGCTCGACGACGCGTCGCCGCATCGCGTCCACGATGGCATGGTCATGGGTTGCCATGACCACGGTGGTCCCTGTCCGGTTGATGTGGTCCAGGATGCGCATGATCCCTACCGACGTTGCCGGGTCGAGGTTGCCTGTCGGCTCGTCGGCGAGCAGGATCAACGGGCGGTTGACGAATGCTCTGGCGATCGACACCCGCTGCTGCTCACCGCCCGAGAGGCTTCGCGGCATGCGGTCGGCCATTGCGGACAGGCCAACGAGCTTGAGCACCTGGGGAACCTGGGAGTGGATGGCCGTCCGCGACTTGCCGGTGACCTCCATGGCGAAGGCGACGTTCTCGTAAACGGTCTTGGTGGGCAGGAGCTTGAAGTCCTGGAACACCGTGCCGATGGAGCGCCGCAGCTGTGGGACTTTCCATGGCGATAGTGCAGAGGCATGTTTCCCGGCAATCCATATGTCTCCGTTGGTTGGGAGCTCGTCCCGCATCATCAGCCTGATCAGCGTCGACTTGCCGGAACCGGACGGCCCGACCAGAAAAACGAACTCGCCCTTGTTGATGTCGAGCGCGACATCCTTGACGGCGACTACGCCACCTTCGTAAACCTTTGTGACGTTTTCGAGTCGGAGCATTGAAAAATCCGCATCGCCTACCCACCCGCCGGCCGTTGCGAGGTTACCCAGGGACTGGACATAGCAGGTGGATTAAGAGAGTCGCAAGTCGCAAGTCGCAAGTCGCAAAGTCAAAACCGGCGCTCGCTGCGCTTGCCAGATCAGTAGATCAGACTGCCCACTTCGCTACTGAGCTACTTCGGTACTGAGCTACTTCGCTACTGAGCTACTTCGGTACTGAGCTACTTCGCTACTGAGCTACTTGCTACTAGTCGCCCGCCTCCACTGTAAATACTCATCGATGAACGGGTCGAGGTTGCCGTCGAGGACTCCCTGGATGTTGCCGACCTCGAGGTTGGTACGTAGGTCCTTGACCATCTGATATGGCTGGAGCACGTACGAGCGGATCTGGCGGCCCCAACCGGCTTCGGTCTGATCACCCCGAATCGCGTCGACCTCGGCCTGTTGCTCGTGGCGAGCTCGCTCGGCCAGGCGAGCGGCCAGGAGCTGTGTTGCCCTCGCCCGGTTCTGGATTTGGGACCGCTCCGCCTGGCACGACACGACAATGCCGGTCGGGATGTGCGTGATCCTGACCGCAGAGTCGGTCTTGTTGACGTGCTGGCCACCCGCACCCGAGGACCGGTAGGTGTCGATGCGGAGATCCTCTGGGTTGATCTCGATGTCCTCGACATCGACTTCTGGGATGACGTCCACCCCGGCGAAGGCCGTGTGGCGCCTGGAGTTTGCATCAAACGGGCTGATGCGCACCAACCTGTGCACGCCGCGCTCCCCCTCAAAGGATCCATAGGCGTGATCTCCGGAAACCGTGATCGTCGCCGACTTGATCCCGGCTTCGTCACCAACCTGGTACTCGTCGACTTCGACCGAGAGGTCCGATCGCTCCAGATAGCGCAGGTACATCCGGAACAGCATCTCCGCCCAATCCTGGGCATCGACGCCTCCGGCACCTGCATGGATGGAGACGATGGCCGTCCTGTCGTCGTACGGCCCGAAGAAGAGCGTCTCACGCTCGAGCCTCGCCATCGTGGTCCCAAGGCCGATCAGCTCAGACGCTGCCTCGTCCAGGCTCTCCTGGTCACCTTCCTCTACACCGAGCTCGATCAGCACCTCGGCGTCGTCGAGCGCTCCGGCGATATCCGAAACCTGCTGGATGATTCGCTCGTGGCTGGCCAGACGCCTGGTAACTTCCAACGCCCGATCCCGGTCCGCCCACAAATCAGGGACGGCAGCTTGTTCCTTCAGCTCGGCGAGCTCGGCTTCCTTGCCGGGAACGTCAAAGGAACCTCCGCGCGTCGTCAAGGCGCGAACGGAGGTCGTCGAGCAAAGCGCGGAGGTCTGCCGGTTCCATGGTCGGTGAGCGTACCGCGGTCTATGCCCTTTCCCCGACTACCAGCGGTCAAAGAATGTCGGCCGATTCCTCCCTGCCGATCATGCTTTTCAGCCATTTGGCACCGCTGGTGCGCTTACCCTGGAGCGGCACTCCGGCCTCGACCCTGAGCTTTCCAGTGCTGGCATCCTCGAGGTGCGTTCCTCGGTAGTCGGGAGGCGCCGGTGCATCCTCAGCTTTGGCGGCCTTGATCCTATCCGCGCGCTCCAACTCGAGCGTCACCAGCGATTCATCGATCGCCTTCAATTGGGTGACGGTGGCGGGAATGTTGTAAGCCGTAGCGACCGCGGTCGCCATATCGGCGCGGTAGTCGTGGCCGAAGGACCCGAATTCGCCTGGCACCATAACCATTGCATTCATGGCATCGACGCCGACCTGGAGGAAGGTGCCGAAAGGAAACCATTCCATGTCGTCGGGGACGTTGCGGCCGCGTTCGTCCGACAACCATTCTGGCTCTTCGATCATCACGTCGGGTGACATCACCGCAATCGGATCGTTGTGGTGGCTCAAAACGGTGGCACGAAGACGACGGCGTTCCGCTGCCTTGAGCTTTCCCATTTCGCTCGGGTTGTCGAATACGCTAACGGTTCCCTCTGGCACGAGATCGCTCCGGCCGGACGCCATCCCGTTCCTCGACCACTTGGCCAGCCCGGGAAGCCCGACCCACAGTGCCTTGTCGATGCCGTAGTGGTCGAACCCATCGACCCCCTGGTACATGATCACATCAGAACTCGCCCAGGCGCCGAGACTTTCCCCGAACACGTAGACCTTCGGTCGCTGATCCTCAGGCATCCCCGCTAGGCGATTTCTGATGCTCCACAGCAGCGCTCGAAACTGCTGGCGGCCAAGGGCCACTTTCTGCACCGACAGGAACGAGGGGAACCGGCCGTACTGGACCACACAGGTTGCGATGTCCCCCCTAGTGAGGAACTCGGCGCTTTCGATCATCGTCTGGTCTACCCAACCGGTCCCGGTTGGCGACACGAGGAGAAGATGAGACCGCTCGAAGGCGCCGGTGCGCTCCAGCTCGCGCATGGCGAGCTCGGTGCGGCCCATGGGATAGATGGGCTCGGAGTTGTATCCGACGTAGACGCGGATCGGTGGGGCTATGGCCGGCTCGCCCATGACCTCCTCGATCAGTGCCCTGGAGGTGACGTCGGTCACGTAGCGGCGTCCTTGCAGGCCGAGATCTCCGAACGTCGAGACGCTCTCCTCGCTACCCGAAACGAGCGGCGACACAGGGGGCATGGCATAGGCAGGCTCTATGTTTTCGTTGGATCGCCCGATATAGCCGACCCCTGCGTTGTACGCGGTCACCGCGCCGGCCGTCCACAGCGCAGCGTTGGCGATGCCCCCGATCACCCTTTTGGACGGGCCAGGGCCCAAGTAGCTCACCAAGGCTTTTCGTGAGCTGATGTATGCCTTGCCCAGGCCGGCTCCGACGGCATAGACCGCGTAACCAACACCAAGCGCCATCGGGAAGTCATTTGTCTGTTCGATCGGCCATCGCGGTATCACCGACTTGCGGTGTTCGAGGTTGCGCCGCCCCCAGATGGCAAAAGCGGCACTGATCCCGATCGCACCCAGAACAGGTTGGGCAGTGCGCCCGCGGCGATACCGATGCTTCAGCGTGTTGGAGACGTCGTATAGGGCACCGGATGCAGAGACAGCGGCCAACACCTGACCGGCGCTCTTCGCACCGGCTCGCCACAACGCCCGGTCGTCACGATCCGGCAGGTTCGCCAAGGCAACCCCGACACCACCAATCGCGGCTCTCGCCGTCAACCGCAGTGGAAGCCCGGCACGTCGCGGAAGGAGTGCCTTCATTCCCTGCTCCACTCCGGTCCCAAGCGCTCGGGCCGCCAAGGCAGACGCACCGGCGGCAATCCCCTGGTGCACGGATGTCCTCGGCATCAGGGATGGCTCGAAGGCTGCGACAGTAGCGACCGCCTCGAACGGGCCGCTCGGCGATCCAAGAAGCGGGTTGAACCAGTCGGCAGCGCGCAGGGTGGCGGAGCGCCAGATGGGATCACCCTGCCCATCCTCAGCAGCTTGGACCTCCTCGACCACCTCGGACGCCTCATCAAGAGCAGCCGAGGCCTCTTGGAGCGCTGCTGCAGCGGCCTCGCCCAGCGCCTCTTGTTCGGTTTCGTCCACGGTGTCCCCTCGATGAGATCAGTCGCAGACTGTAGCCCGGCCGGTCCTCAGGCCAGCGGCTCGGCCCCTGGGGCGCCGTGGCACCGCTTGTACTTCTTCCCCGACCCGCAGGGACAAGCCTCGTTCCGGCCGATCTTTTGCCCCGACCGCTGCACTTGCCTCTGCTGGAGTTGCTGCACGGTCTTTGCGGAAGACGTCGTGACCTGCGCCCGCTGTTGCCTTTGTTGTCCCTGTTCCGGAGCGCCGAGAAAGTGAAACATGTGGCGGGTCGTGTCGTGTTTGACCTCGGCGACGAGGCCCTCGAAAAAAGCAAAGCCCTCTCGCTGGTACTCGACAAGGGGGTCGCGTTGACCCATGGCGCGCAAGCCGATGCCGGATCGAAGATAATCCATCTCAGCGAGGTGCTCGCGCCATCGGTTGTCGATTACGAACAGGGTGTGCACGCGCTCGGCCGCGCGCATCACCTCCGAACCGTACTCTGCCTCGCGGGCCGCATACACGGCGTCGGCGTCGGTCTGATAGGCCTCAATCACCTCGGCCTCTGAGGCATGGCCCAGACTGCCCCGATCGATCTCGGGCTCGTAGACCGCCTTGATACGCGTGTCGAAATCGTCCCAGTCCCACTCGTCCTCATCGAGCCCGAAGGTCATCTCGAGCACCTCGTCCTCGATGGTCTCGGCGCGCCAACCCGCGATCAGCTCGCTGGTGTCTTCGTCACTGAGTATCTGGTCCCGCCATCGATAGATGATCTCTCGCTGGGTGTTCATCACCTCGTCGTATTTGAGGACGTTCTTGCGGATCTCGAAGTTCTGCGCCTCGACCTGGCTCTGCGCCCGCTCGATCGCCTTGCTGACCATGTTGTGCTCAATGGGCACGTCGGGTGGAATCTTGAGACGTGACATGATCGATGCCACTTTCTCGTTGGCGAAGCGCCGCATCAGCTCGTCCTGGAGAGAGAGATAGAACCGGGATTCGCCTGGGTCTCCCTGGCGGCCGGATCGCCCTCGCAACTGGTTGTCGATGCGGCGGGAGTCGTGTCGCTCGGTGCCGAGGACATAGAGGCCCCCGACGTCGAGGATCTTCTCGCGCTGCGCCTCGGTCTCGGCGCTGAAACGCTCCATCGCAGCTTCGAACGCTCCGGTGTACTCGTCATCTGCGAGAGTCAGCCCGCGTTTCGCCATCTCGGCCTTGGCCAGCTCCTCCGGATTTCCTCCCAGCATGATGTCGACTCCGCGGCCGGCCATGTTGGTGGCAACGGTGACCGCACCCAGCTGCCCTGCCTGGGCGATGATGTGGGCCTCACGCTCATGGTGCTTGGCGTTGAGAACCTCGTGCTTGACGCCGCGACGTCGCAGGGTGTCCGATACGATCTCGGACTTCTCGATCGAAATCGTGCCGACGAGCACCGGCTGCCCAACTTCGTTACGGGCCATGATGTCGTCGGCAAGAGCTGTGTACTTGTGCTCCTCGTCGATATAGACCATGTCGGCCTCGTCCGCCCGCACCATCGGCCGATTGGTTGGCACCTCGACAACCTGGAGCCCGTAGATCTGCGCGAACTCGCCCGCCTCGGTGAGCGCCGTGCCGGTCATGCCGGAAAGCTTGTCGTACAACCGGAAGTAGTTCTGCAAGGTGACGGTGGCCAGCGTCTGGTTCTCTTCCTTGATCCGCACCCCTTCCTTGGCCTCGATCGCTTGGTGCAGACCCTCGGAGTAGCGCCGGCCCTCCAGCACACGTCCCGTGAACTCGTCGACAATCAACACCTCGCCATGTCGGATCAGGTAGTCGACATCACGGTGATAGAGCGTCTGCGCTTTCAGCGCCACATCGAGATGGTGGATAAAGTCGACCATGCCGGTGTCATACATGTTCTCCACGCCGAGAAACTGTTCCACCTTGTGCACGCCTACCTCGGTGGCAACGACCTGCCGCTTCTTCTCATCGACCTCGTAGTGCACCTCGTTCTGGAGGCGGCCCACCAATTTGGCAAACTCCCGATACCACTTGCCGGTCTCACCGACCTGTCCTGAGATGATGAGCGGCGTCCTCGCCTCGTCGACGAGGATCGAGTCGACCTCGTCGATAATGGCGAAGCTGTGGCCCCGTTGCGTCATCCCCTCCGGGCTCTTCGCCATGTTGTCGCGCAGGTAGTCGAACCCGAACTCGTTGTTTGTCCCATATGTGATGTCAGAGTCGTACTGCGGCTTGCGCTCCGTGGGAAGCATGTCGGCCTGGATGAGACCAACGGTGAGGCCGAGAAAGCGATGAATCTGACCCATCCACTCGGAGTCACGCTCAGCCAGATAATCGTTGACCGTCACCAGATGAACGCCGTCGCCTGCGATGGCGTTGAGGTATGCCGGCATCGCCGAGACCAGGGTCTTTCCCTCGCCGGTCTTCATTTCGGCAATGTCCCCCCGATGGAGTGTCCCGGCGCCGATCACCTGAACGTCGAAGGGGCGTTGGCCAAGAGTGCGCTTAGCCACTTCTCGTACCACGGCGTATGTCTCGGCCTCCAGGTCGTCCAACGACTCGCCAGCGGCATAGCGCTCTCTGAACTCAGCCGTCTTGGCCACCAGCTGATCGTCGGTGAGTACCTCCGTCTCGGGTTCGAGCGCGTTGACACGCTTGGCAAGCTGCTCGACCTCTTTGAGACGCTTGCCTTCACCGATCCGAAGGGCCTTGGAAAAGATGGACATTGAGACGATTCTATGAGGGTTTGAGGTTTGATCCGATGGAGTTAGTTACCAGTCGCGAGTCACGAGTCACGAGCCCGACTGGAGGAGGTGGCGTCGGAGCGAACGCAGCATGCGGCGGACCTCGACGAGGAGCTGTCTTGTGGCGTCTGTGCTGTGCTTGTCAAGGTACCCAAGGTCTTTCGTGAGGAAGAGGTGGTATTCGAGCTCACTCGCGGAACCAATCGCGTTCGAAACGAATCGGGCGTAGTCCCGATCCGTCGAGCGTCCCGAGCCCTCGGCAAGGTTCGTAGGGATCGAAACGGCCGATCGTCGCATCTGGGACTGCAATCCATACCGTTCATCGTCGGGGAGCTAAAGCGAGAGGCGATAGACATCGAGTGCAAGGAAGTGTGCTTTCTCCCATACCTTGAGCTTTGTGTAATCCGACACGCCGACACGCGTACCACACCACGTCTCTCAAATGAATAGGTCTGTCGCGACTTGCGACTTGCGACTTGCGACTTGCGACTCGCGACTCGCTCTCAGATCGTGATCAGGTCCTCGCGGACTGCGTACAGCACAGCCTCGTTGCGAGAGTGCAGGCCCAGCTTGTCGAGAATATTCCTGATGTGGTTCTTGACCGTGTTCTCCGAGATGAACAACAGATCCCCGATTTCGCGGCTGGTATTGCCTTGCGCAACGAGCTCGAGGACCTCGATCTCGCGGCCGGTGAGGGTCGGTTTCCTCGCTTGCAGAAGCTCCTCGTGGCGCAACAGCTGGTTGGTCACATCCAGAAGCTTGCCAGCCATCGTCGGGGAGAGGACGGCGCCGCCGGCGCCCACCGCATCGATGGCCGCAATCAGGTCCGGCAGCGGCGTGTCCTTGGTGAGATACGCACGGGCCCCAGCTTTCACCCCGATGAGCAGGTCTTCCTCCGACTCGCTTGCGGTGAGCAGCATGACTTTGGACCCAGGAGACACCGAAATGATCTCATCGACAACCTCGAGGCCGGAACCGCCAGGCATGAGGATGTCGAGGAGCACCACATCCGGCTGTAGCTCCCGCGCCTTTTGCACCGCGTCCTGGGCGGTAGTCGCCTCGCCAACCACTTCGAAATCGGCTGCGGCCAGGGCCGACCCGATTCCAACGCGAAAGAGCGGGAGATCATCGACGATGAGCAGTCTGCGCATGTCGGTCGCTTTACTCCGGTCTCGGCTACTTCGGTTCGATCAGACCGAGGTCGCCATCGCGCCGGTGGTAGAGAACCGCCTGCTTTCCGTTGTCTCCGTCGAGAAAAAAGAAGAAGTCGTGTCCGAGCATCTCCATCTGCAAAGCAGCTTCCTCGACCGACATCGGACGCATCTCGAAGGTCTTCTTCCGTACGACGCTTGCCGTTCGATCTGCTACCTCATCGACCGGTTGACCTGTCTCATTGAGAGCTTTGTCCTTGGGGACCCGCGACCGCTGGATCAAACGCTCCTTGAGTCTTCTCAGTTGCCTCTCGTATTTCTCGGCTGCCGTATCCAGCGCCGCCCTGGCGTCGAAGGCGTCGGTTTCGACGCGCACGGTATGCCCAGCCGCAAAACTGGTGATTTCCACCCGGTACCTTCCGTCTGTGCGCCGCGGGTTGCCGTTTTCGGAGAACTCGACATCGGCGCTGGTGACGTCGTCGAAGATGCGGCCGGCGTGCTCGATCCGCTCCTCGGCAAGGTCACGTAGGTCGTCGCCGAGTTCCATGTTGCGGCCGTGAATACGAACGTTCACCTGGACCCCTTCCTGTGTTCGGCGGAGATGCTCAGCGCCGCCCCGAAGACGGCAGGCGTACCCAAAAGATCGGGTGGTAGGACGCGGGGGTTGGCTTGGTCGATGGTGCCGCTGGCCGGGGCACGCTCCACGCAACCTCCACTGGGCTATCTCCTGCTATCACCTTAGAGGCTCCGCAATAGAGCGCGATCCGGTCTCAGGCGCCGCGGCCAATTTGCGGAGCCGTGGCCCGAGCGGCCCGCCGCCGCAGGCGGCAAGAGCGGGAAACACAGAGGCTCAGCGGGCAGGAGTGGCTGCCTGACTCCAAGACACGTACCGCTGAGCCGTGGCCCGAGCGGCCCGCCGCCGCAGGCGGCAAGAGCGGGAAACACAGAGGCTCAGCGGGCAGGAGTGGCTGCCTGACTCCAAGACACGTACCGCTGAGCCGTGGCCCGAGCGGCCCGCCGCCGCAGGCGGCAAGAGCGGGAAAAATAGCTCCGCTTCTGTCGAGACGACCGTCACTTATCGGTGCGCGCTGTTAGAGGCTCCGCAATAGGCGTGATCCGGTCTTTGTC
>Ga0255057_10001701_pt1 | contig 12232 bp, 5 predicted proteins | sample Cases_109_6_MG_FD_189022 | JGI IMG/M metagenome (GOLD analysis project Ga0255057, IMG submission 189022) | Seawater microbial communities from Amundsen Gulf, Northwest Territories, Canada - Cases_109_6 | ecosystem: Environmental > Aquatic > Marine > Gulf | place: Canada: Northwest Territories... | reverse complement strand
AGTAGCGCTCCCGGTCCCGCGGCGAGCCGCAGAGCGAATATTGCCGCACCAGATTGTCGGCGATCTCGACATCGATATGAGAGCCCGCCGTGAAGGCCGGCAGGGTCTCGCCGTCGAGCGGCCGGAACTCGAACTGGCGAATTCCCTCGGCCACGCTACGCGCCGCGGCGATCTTCACGTCGATCCAGTGCGCGTCGCCGTAGTCGGTGACCATGACCGGATCGACCGACCCGAAGACGCCGCGCTGAGGAATGTTTTGATGTTGGAAAAGATGCTCGCCGGCCTGCCATGCCTCGTAGTAGCGATAAAACGGCACCGAGGGCAGAAGGTGGTGCACGTGGTGGTGCGTCTGCCCGAGGAGCATCCAGCGCTTCAGCGCGCCGCCCTTGATGTGCACGGTGCACTGAAAGGGGGCCGTCTCCCACAGGATGTCCTCGGGGTGCTGGATGTGGGCGAAGAAATAGGTGACGAGAAAGATCCCGATGCGTTGGGGGATCATCCACAGGAGGAAGAATTCCCAGGCGAAGGGAGACAGCAGCCAGGCCGTATGCCAGCCCACGTAGAAGACGATCCCGGCCGTGAACTCGACCCGCTCGGAGACCGGCCGCGACGACCAGTGGAACAGGTACCAAAGCGACCAGTGAACGTCCACGCCGGGCAGGACGAAGAGCAGGGCCAGCGGGTGGCCCGACACGAAGATCTCGTCCGGGTCCTTTCCCTTTTCCCCGGCGAAGCGGTGATGCTCGAGGTGGAGGTAGCGGTAGATCCGTGTCGTGATCCCGGGAAGCAAGGCAAGGCAGGCGATTGTCCCCAGAAGATCGTTGAGCCGCCTGCTGCTCGATACGGCGCGATGCGTCGCGTCGTGCAGCGGCGTGAAAGCGGCATATACCGCGATGCCATTCAGCACCATCATCACCGCCCAATGACTATAGCCTTGCAGGTAGAGATAGGAGCTCAGGCCAAATAGCGCATAGGCCCCGACGATCAGAGCGATGGTGACCGGCGCGAACAACGGGATCGTCGTGATCTCGCGAAACCGCGGTTCGCGGACGACCTGCTCCAACACTTCCCGAGCCGAGGTGGCGAATACGATCGACATGTCAGCTGCTCCCCGATCCTCCCGCTGGCATGGAAAAGCCAATACCCCGTCAGAGACGGCGGACTTTTCCCGGCCTCGACTTTCACGCAGATCCGGTCACCGGGAGAGGTTAATTCAGGCCATTCTTATGTTATTTGATGCCAGATGGCCGGCGGTTTGGCCGCGTCGATTGATCATCGTGATCGGCCTGCAACCCTGGCCTTTATCCGGTGGCGAGGCACGCCGCGCCGCGCCAAGCTGGCGGGCGAAGTCCCGCCGGGTGTAAGCTTTGCAAATACCGCCAAAAGGCCGATCGAGGAGGGGAGCGATGTCCGACAAGCAGGTGGTCAAGACCACGTGCCCTCGCGACTGCTACGATTCTTGCGGGATCGCCGTCATCAAGCGCGACGGCCGGGTCCGCAAGGTGCTGGGCGATCCGGAGCACCCGGTGGCCCGCGGGGCGCTGTGCGGGAAATGTGCGCTCGCCTACAACGGGGTCTGGCGCGACGAGACGGCACGCCTGAGCCAACCCCTGTGCCGGAGCGGGCCGAAGGGCTCGGGCCGCTTCGAGCCTCTATCCTGGGAGGACGCGCTGGCGCGTATCGCCGAGCGCCTGAAAGGGCTGGAGCAGGCCGGCCGGCAAGACAAGTTGATCCATGCCCACTACACCGGAACCTGCTCTCTGTTGGCCGGCGGCTTTCCGATGCGCTTTTTCAATTATTTCGGCGCCCGCGAGGTCGATCCCGATAGTGTCTGCAACAAGGCCGGGCATGAGGCCCTGGCCATGCTTTATGGCAGCTCGACGACCGGCTTCGACCCCAAGTCGATCAAGGATGCCGCTTGCGTCGTGGTGTGGGGGGCGAACCCTTCGGCTTCGGCCCCGCACGCGCACAAGCACTGGCTGGCCGAAGCGAGGGCCAAGACCGTGGTCATCGATCCGGTCCGCCATGCCACGGCGGCGGCGGCCGATCTCCATCTTCAGCCCTTTCCGGGAAGCGATGCGGCGCTGGCCTTCGCGTTGTTGCATTCGATCTGTGAGAAGGGGTTGGCCGACGAGGACTTTCTGCGGCGCCATTGCCTCGGCTGGGATGAGCTGCGGCCGTCGATCGAGCCCTGTACGCCGGCTTGGGGCGAGGCCCGGACGGGCGTGCCGGCCGCGCTGATCGAACAGGCCGCCGAACTCTATGGGCGCGGTCCCTCCCTGCTATGGCTGGGCCAGGGACTGCAGCGCCAGCCGCGCGGCGGCAACGTCATGCGCGCGGCCGGTCTGCTGCCGGCGGTCACCGGAAACCTCGGCAAGGCGGGGGCCGGCATCTATTACCTCAACGGGGGCTGGGCTCAAGGCCTGGACGACGGCTACATCGCCGAGCCTCCCGGCCTGCCGGGCACCCCGGCCCCGGCGATAAGCCATATGGACCTGGCCGAGGTGCTGGAGGATTCGGAGCGGGCGGACACCTTCGTTTGCTGGAACATGAACGTTGCCGCCTCCGGCCCGGAGCAACAGCGCTTGCGCCGCGCCCTGTCGCGCGAGGATCTGTTCACCGTGGTCATCGACCTCTTTGCGACCGACACCGCCGACTTTGCCGACCTGGTCCTGCCGGCGGCGAGCTTCCTGGAGTTCGACGACCTCGTCGTGCCCTATTTCCATCTCCTGTTGTCGGCTCAGGTAAAAGTTGAAGATCCGCCAGGCAAGGCCCTGCCAAATCAGGAGATTTTTAGGCGCTTGGCAAAGGCCATGGATTACGATCACCCGCTGTTGTTCGAGGCGGACGAGGCCATCCTGGGCCATGTCCTCGCCGCCGGCGGGCTGGCGATCGGCTTCGAGGAATTGAAGGCGGCAGGCACCGTGGATCCTTTCGATGAGCCGCAAATACCCTTCGCCGACGCGCGGTTTCCCACCCCTTCGGGCAAGGTCGAGCTAGTGGCGCCGCAAGCCGCCGCGATGGGCCTGCCGCGGCTGCCGCAGCCCTGGGCGGACCCACGGCCGGCCGCCGGCCGCCTGCGGCTGTTGTCGCCGGCCGATCCCTGGCTGATGAACGACTCCTATGGCAACGATCCGGCCATTCGCCAGCGCCTGGGTCCGGCGCGCATCCTGCTGCATCCGGGCGATGCCACCGAGCGCGGCCTGGCCGCCGGCGACCTCGCCGCGGTGTCGAACGAAACCGGGTCCCTGGTCCTGAGGGTGGAGATCGACGGATCGCTGCCGCGCGGCGTGGCGCTCTCCCATAAGGGCCGCTGGCCGCGCCTGGAAGGCGGGGGGGCGAACGTCAACGCTCTCAATCCCGGCATCAAGGCGGATATGGGAGAGAGTACCGCCGTACATGGCGTCGAGGTCGTGGTCGACCTACACGACCTACCGGGGGAGGCGCCGCAGGGTCACGTGTAGCGGACGGCCTCGTAGCGCTTGGGGTTGTAGCGGATCCGGCGCGCCAGGCCGATGGTCAGCACGATAGAGCAGATGACGGCCACCCAATGCTGCAGCCGGCCGTCCAAGCCCGGGCGCCGCGGATCGGGTCCGGCATAGAGAAAGACCTCGAACGGGTCCTCGTCGAACAAAGGCCGGAGGAGTAGGGCGGCCAGCAGCATGGCGAGGGCGCCGGCGAGCGGCACCGCGACCGGGATGGCGAGGATCATCAGCACAAGGTATCCCACGGCACCGAAAAACCCGCCGGCCGAGGCCATGGCGGCGATCAGCACCACGGCGAGGCTCAAGACCGCGAGGATGATGATGAACAGGGTAAAGCCGATCAGCAGATCGATGGATTTCATCAGGCCTCTGGACGGCACGAACCGGCGCTTGGGTTGGCAGAGGCCGACCAGCCGCTCGGCGACGTCGCCCACGTCGGGAAAATTGCCGGTCGACAGCAGCTTGCCGAGATCGCCGCTGACCTCGAGGACCGGAAAGAAGGGATTCCAGACGACATCGATCTGTTCGATGTCCTTCAGCCACGTGGACTGGGCATCGCCGAACCAGCGGTTGGACATCCATATGAGCCGCTGATCGGTAATGGCCAAATCATAGGCGAGACACTGGTAAATCTGCAGCCCGATAAGGCCGCCGAAGATTACCAGGGTCTCTATGCTCCACTGGCCATCGAACAGCGAGATGGCGATGAAGACGACGAGCCCGATGAAGGCCTGTATCTTGAGCGCCCGCCGGTTGAGACGCCCGCGGCCGCGCGGCGCCCGGTAGACGACCCGCTCGTCGGCGCGCAGATTTTCCCCCAGCCGGTCTTCCTTCAGGTCTATCACCACGGTCTCTCTTCAATTTTATATAACTTGTTGAGATTTAATAAAAATATTATCGCCCAAGAAGGGTTTCCCAATGGTTTCCAAGAGGCCGGGAAAAGTCGCTCAGGTCCCTGTTATGGGAGCCAATCGTCGGTCATGCGGTACCACAGGTAGGCACCACGGATGTACCAGCGCCTGAGGGCGGGCAGGGGGAAGCGCGGCGCCTGGCCGGCGGTTATCAGCGGCAGGTCGGCTTGCAGGTCCGCCCGGCCGGCGATCAGACGGGCCAGCAATCGCCCGGCCCAAGGTGCGGTATTGACCCCGTTGGCGTGGAAGCCGTAGCCATACCAGACACTGGGATCGGCCTCCAGACGGCCGAGCGAGGGGGAGAGTTTACGGCTCATGCACACCAGGCCGCGCCAAAAGTGGCTGATCTCGACCTCTTTCCAGGCCGGCAGGATCTGGCCGAGACGGCCGCTCAGCCAGGCCTTCATCTTATCGCCGCCCGCCGGGTCGCCGCTCAGGTCGCCGCGCGCGCCGATGAGGAAACGGCGGTCCGGCAGCAAGCGGTAGTAGAACAGCAGATTGCGGCTGTTGCAGATCGGGCTGAGCGTGCGCCAGGACTGGGCTGCCAGTTCCGCCTCCGATAGTGGCCGGGTGGTGATGATGTTGGAGAGGACCGGCAGGACCCGTCCGGCGAAGGGCGGCATCAGTCCTTCGGGCGCGAAGGCGTTTGTCGCGACGATGACCTGCTTGGCCTTCACGTTGCCCTTTTCGGAAACCAGCAGGTGCCGCCCGTCGGCGCGCTCCCATCCGATCACCTCGCTGTTGGGGTGGATCACCGCGCCGCGGCGTGCCGCGGCATCGGCCAGGCCTCGGCAGAAGCGCAAGGGGTGCAGGGCAAACCCGGCGCCGACATGGACGCCGCCGAACTGCTCGCGGCCGTCGTGCGCTTCTGCGGCAAAGGCCTCGCGCGAGAGCCGGCGAGTGGGGATGGCAAAGTGCCTGGTCAGAGCATCGGCGTAGTCTTCGAGACCCGCCAGGGCGCGCGGTGCGTGCGCCGTCTCGTAGTTGCCGTCGCCGGCACGCTGGTAATCGATGCCCTCTTCTTCGGCCAGCGCCTCGACGAGATCGATCCCCTCGCGTTGGCTGGCGTAGAAACGCTTGGCCTCCGCCAGGCCGTAACGGCGGATCATGCCGGCGACGGAAAGCTTGGTCGCCGCCAGTCCACAGAAGCCGCCGTTTCGCCCGGAGGCTCCCCAACCGATCGGGCCCGCCTCGAGCACCCGCACATCGACGGCGTGATCGCGCGCCAGGTGAAGCGCCGCCGACAGGCCGGTAAAGCCGCCGCCGATGATCGCCACATCGCAACTCTCGTCGGCCTCGAGAGGCCGGTGCTCCCACGCGCAGGCCGGCGCCGTCTCCTCCCAATAGCTGGGAGCCGGGCGCTCGAAGTCATAAACCGAGGAGTGATAGAGACGTCCCGTCATCGCCGAGCCCCGGATCTCGCGCCAACCGCCGGGGTCAGCCTATGCCGGTTTCCTTCATCGCCGCCTCGATGCCTTGGCGCAAGATCGCCACCATATCATCGATCTGCTCTCTGGTGATGATCAGCGGCGGCGACATGACGCATATGTTGTAGACCGGCCGGACGATCAGGCCCAGGCGCTGACAGTGCCGGTCGATTTTGTCCGCGAAGTCGTAGTCCGCCTCCTCGTCGTAATCGGCGGAGGGCACGCCGCTCGACCCCGATACCAGGCCCTTCAGCGTGCACTCGACACCGGCCATCAGGCCGATGGAACGGACCTCGGCCACCACCGGCAGGTCCGCCAGGCTGGCCAGGCGGTCGGCGAAATAGGGCGCGATCTCGCGCACGTGCTCGCAGATCCCCTCGTCCTCCAAAATTTCGAGGTTCTTGAGGCCCGCGGCTGCCGCCACCGGATGACCGGAATAGGTGAAACCGTTGAAGAAGTACGCGTTATCGGCCCCGGTCGCTTTCACCTCCTCGATCAGACGCTCGGAGACCAACATCGCACCCAACGGTATGTAACCCGAGGTCAGGCCCTTGGCGATGGTGATGATGTCGGGCGTGATGTCGAAGACGGCCTGCGAGGCGAAGATGTGACCAAGCCGCCCGAAGGCCGTCACCACCTCGTCGGAGATATAGAGCACATCGTACTTGCGGCAGACCTCCAGGCACTTTCGATGGTAGCCCGGCGGCGGAATGATGACGCCGCCGGAGGCAAGGATCGGCTCGGCGATGAAAGCGGCCACTCGGTCGGGCCCGACCTCCACGATCTTCGCTTCCAGGTCCGCCACCTTGGCCTCGCAGAAGTCCTCCAGCGACATGCCCGAAGGACGCGAGAGCGGTTTGGGTGCCGGCAGGTGGTGCACCAGCCCGGGCGCCATGTCCATGTTCGTCTTTTCAGCCATCTTGCCGGCGCAGCTTGCGCTCAAGTAGGTGCTGCCGTGGTAGGCGCCGATGCGCGAGATGATCAGCTTCTTCTCCGGGCGGCCGAGGATGTTGTTGTAGAAGAAGGCGAACCGCAGGGCGCTATCGACGGCTGTCGAACCGCCGGTCGTGAAGAGGACGTGATTGAGGTCGCCGGGAGAGCGTTCGGCGAGCCGCTCGGCTAGCAGGGCCGCCGGCGGGGTGCCGAGTGACCAGGGCGAGAAGTAGCAAAGCTCCTGCGCCTGATGCGCCATGGCCTCGGCCATCTCGCGTCGGCCGTGACCGATGTTGACACACCACATGCCGCCAGGCCCGTCGATTAGGCGGTTGCCGTCGGTGTCGGTCACGTAAATACCCTCGGCCCGCGCGACGATGGTCCGCGCTTGCTCGCCGATATGAGCGATGTCCTCCCAGGGATGGATGACGAGGTTATCCTTGTCCTGGAGGGCTTGGGTGTCGGGGCTGGCGCTGCCTTGCATGATGGTCGGTTCTCTTCTGCGTGAGGCTGATTTCTAAACGCGCCCATCCGCGGTCCGCGACTGTCCGGCTTCCACCGGGCCCATTGCGATCCGGATCGAACGCGTTATTTCTTGCCCAAGTCTGGTTTGGTTTTGGGCCGCCACGTCTTACCACAACCCTCCGATGAGGTATAGGCCGCAAGCGTCGATGCCGGCGGAGGGAAGGTGGGCGGGCGGTCGGAAGGCGGAGGGGTAGCGGCGCTAAGCGGTCCGTATCAACCGCACAGGCGTTCCATCAGATCGATGATGCGCCGTGCTTTTCGGCAAACCAGGGAATAGAAGATCGCCTGTCCGTCGCGGCGTGTCGCAACGATACCCTCTTCACGCAGCCGCGCTAGATGTTGCGACACCGTTGGCTGCCTGAGGTCGAGCGAGCGCCCGAGCTCGAGAACCGATTTCTCCCCTTCGCGTAGGAGGTAGAGAATGGTCAGTCGATTCTCGTTGGCGATGGCCTTGAGAAGAGAACTGGAGGCCTGGATCTGATCCGGGCGAAGGGCGCAAACCTTGCCCCGATCGGCCTTCCGGCCGGCCTTCGGGGCCGCCCTCTTCACTCGTCGTTCCCCTGAAATCTCAAGCATTGGCGGCCTATCTAACTCTTATTACTAGCATTTCCCTATCCCAGAATGGGACAGCCATGCCCTCACAGGCAAATCACCTCTTTGCGATTTGGGCGGGCGCAATATTGGGAAAAGGCAACACTCGCCGCCCGCTTGCGCTTGGGCGTGCCGTTTGGCCGGGCGATCGCCGAAAAAAAGCGTGCTCGCTAGGAGCTCTCGGGGAGCCAGATCCCGGTCAGTAGTCCCACTTCCACTTGATGCCGACACGCCCGCTGCTGTCGGCGCCGACGCCGCTTTCGACCGAGATGTTCGGCGTCACTTCGACCTCGACGGTGGCTTGCGCGCTGTCGCCGGTGGTTCCCTGGTCGACGCCCACGAACACCCCCGAGCCGACATATCTGCCGGCACTGACCGTGGGGTCGCCGTCCTCCGAGCGGGCCACACGCAAAACGTCGAGCCCGGTGGCGTTGCGCAGCGAGGTCATGAGGCCGGCGGCGGGCGTGATCCCGCCGGCAAGCCTCGCAAGCGCCGTGGCAAGCTCGATGCTCTCGCCGGTCGTGAGCTGCGAAGCCGGTTTGTCGAACAGCACGCGCGAGATGATCTCGTCTTCCGGATATTCGGGGCGTGAGGTCAAGGTCAGCTCCGGATTGCTCGCCCGGCCTTGCACCTTGATCCACGCATCGAGACTTGAGGTCGAGCGGGTCGCGGTCAAATCCAGCAGGGGATCGGGATCCTGGCCCTGGAACGAAATCAACCCCTGCTCCAGCACGAACCGGCGGTCGGCGAGTAGAATCTGCCCGCGTACCGGGCGTAGCACCCCGGAGATCAGCGGCGCGGCGCTGTCGCCGCGGATGGTGAACTCGCCGCTCCATTCGGAATCCAAGACGGGGGAGCGCACGAAGGCTCTGCCGGGAATATCGATCGTTAGATCGAATCGCACCAGAGCCCCGCCGTGGCTCTCGCGCTGCAGGGTGTGAGAGGACGTCTCGGGTAGGTTGACCTCCACAACCTGGAGTTCCTCCACGCCGCTGGGCAAGTCGCCGATGAGACGGAATTCGGCCGTCGTCGTGGTGAGCGAGCCGGAAAGAGCCAGATCGTCCAACGTCCCGCCCAAGGCGATTTGGCCATCGACGCCGATCGTCGCTTCGTCCCGCCGGACCAAGAGGGCCTTGCGTAGTTGGATATCCAGATCGAGGCTCGGGGGCCCCTGCGCGGCGAGCGTGAGCTGGCCCGATGCGTCGATGCGGCCGCCCTTGCCGGCGTCGGCGCTTAGCCGGTCGAGTGAGATGGCCCGACCGGCGCTCGTCGCGTCCGCCGTCAGATTTTTGAGAAGTGTTCCGATGATCAGGTTCTCATAGCGCCCCTCGGTCAGACTGGATGTTCCGTCCAGCACCGGCGCGTCCAGCGTACCGGTCACGTCGACGTCGCTTACCAGTCGCCCTTTGAGGTCGTGTCCCGCCGGCAGGAGCAAGGCGGCCAGCGGCCCGACACGGCCGTCGAAGCGCCCGCTTGCCATGACATTTCCATCGAAGCGCAACGCGGCGGTGGGCGGCCGCAGCGAGATTGTTGCCGGCAGGGTCGCGTCGAAGACGATGGCCTTTTCGGTGAAGCCGGAAATCTCGCCAGCCAACTGGATGTCTCTGGGCGAAAGACGGCCGTCGATGCGAAGCTTCAGATCGGGCACCAGTGTCTCGCCGCCGTCTTCGTCCGTATCGAGCAACTCCATACCGTCGGAGCTGATGGTGAGCGTGCCCGAGGGCGCTTCGGGCGTGCCCTGTAGCTGCGCGGTGAGGTCGGCGAAGCCGGCGAGTGGGATCTCCGGCACTGCCAGCCGTAGCATGTCCATCGGAATATTATCCGCGCGCAGGTCGATGCGCGCCGTCGCGTCATCGACCTGGCCGGCAAGCTCCAAGCGCCCGGTACCGATATCGAGGGCGGTGTCGTCCAGTTTCCATCCCCGCGCCGATACCGAGAGCCGGGCGGCCTGCCGCAGGGCGATCGCCTGGTTCAGGACCTCGCCCTCGAGTTGTTCGAGCGCAAAGCGCCAGGCCGGCCCGTCACGGGCAAAATCGCCGCTTGCCGCCAACCGTAGCGGCCCCAGCGCGTCGCCTTGCATCTCTACGGAAAACTGTGCCTGAGAGAGCGAACCCTCGCCGGTCACATTCAGGTGCTCGAGGTGGGTGCCTTCCAATTCGATCCCCGATGCGTTTGCGGACAGCTTGCCATGGGGGTCGTTGGTCAGGTCCTTCCCCTCGAAAGTGACGGCGAGCCGGGCGGTTGGGATGCCGGCGAGAAGCAAGTCCTCACCGGATGCCTGCACATCGGCGTCTTGTCGGTTTCCGTTGGCCGAAAGCGTTGCCGCGAGATCGAGCGGGCCGGCGATCTCGGTGCCGGCCAGCTCGGACCATGGGGCGAGATCGCCGATCCGCCCGGCGATCTCTCCCGTCGCGAGCCCCCGATCCAGATCGATGTCCAAGGATCCTTCGACCTGGCTTTCCCGCGCGCGCAGAGAGATCTCCGAAAGAGAAAGGACCATGGCCTCCAAACGAAAATCGGTCCGCCCGTCAAGGGGGACGCCGGTCGGGTTGCTCTCCCCGGGCAACGTGGCCGTGAGTTCGACGGTACCGCGCGGGGCTCCGGCCGGATCGTCCACCGCAAAACCGATATCGAGGTCCTGGAAGCTGATGCCTTCTGCCTCGAGGCGCGACATCAGCGCCGTGCCCTTCATCGCCGGATTGGCTGGGTCGCCGGCAAGGGTCCCCTTCACCTCTGCCTTGCCGGCAAGCGAAATTCCCGCCACGGAGGACAGGCGGGACAGGTCGCCGATAGCCAAATCGTAGCGCGCGTCGAGGGCGCGGCCGTCGCTGCCGATCCGCGCATCGAAGGCGAGGGTCGTGCCATCGCCGGCCAGGCTGCCTTCGTCGAACCGATATGTTTGCGAGTCGCCGCTGAACCTGCCCGTCAGGCGCGGGGAGGGGCCCAGCAACTCGCCCAGCCCCGGTAGGCCGGTGCGCAGGTCGGCAAAGCGTAGGTCGAGCTCCACCTCCGGCAGGCCGTCGTCCGGCAATCCGTCCAGCGAATAGCCGACGCTCAGAGCTCCGGTAACGGGCAGGTCGACCTGTTCGGCAAGGGGTGCCAGATCGTCGATGGCGAGCACGCCCGTCAGGTGCGCATCGGGTAGCGTCGGATCGACGCCGCCCGCGGCCTGAAGCGAGATGGATCGCCCGGTCACCGTGAGGTCTTGGATGTCCACAAACAGCTCGGGCATGGCCACGGTCCCAAGCAGCTCGATTTCCGGATCGGGGCCGAGCAGCGGATCCAGGGCTGCAATTCCGGTCCTCGCGCCGCTCAGGATCACCCGGGCGTCCAGGTCCGCAAGCCACGGCTCGCCGGCGGCCGGCACAGCCTTGACGCTTGCCGTCAGGTCGGCGCCCTCGGCGGTGAGATCGTCGTGCGCCAGAGAACGGGCGTCGGCCGAGATCGTGGCCTCGAGTGCCTCGTCCCGATAGAGCAAGGAGACCTCGCCGTTGGCCGCGTCGAGGGATCCTGGGGCGGCTAGGGCGTTCAGGGGAGCGGGGTCGGTCAAGGCCCACGCTACTTTGGCCTTCGCTTCGCGCGAGTGGGTGTCGAGGCTGCCGGTCCCCGATAAATCTATGGCACCGCCGGCCAGACGCTCGAGGCGTAGGGTCAACAGGCCCGCGTCGCTCTCCCATTCGGCGTGCAGGTCGATCTCGCCGCCGGGGCCCGAAAAAGGCACCAGCTCGGCCGGCATAAATCCCGCCCAATCGAGCCGGCCTTGCAGCGAAAGGGCGATCGGGTCCGTGGCGTCGAGCTGCAGCTCTGCCTCGATCGTCCCGTACCCGACGACGCCGCCTTCGATATGCCCGCGCCAGTCGTTGGGCGTCCCCTCGCCCTCGAGAGCGATATCCACCCGCGGAAGGTTGGGCTCGTCCAGCAGATGGGCCACGATACCGCCCTCGGCGTCGGCGAACATGAGCTTCAGATCGAGGGTGTCGGCCACCGGATCGGCGGCCAGGTGCGCGGCGAGCGTGCCGTCCCGGCCGTCGCTGCGGGCCGCGTCGAGGGACAGGCGCGCGGCGCCGCTCTGCGGCACGGCGAAGCTTGCCGTCAGGGTCAGCGCGATCGGCTCGCCCAGCACCGCTGTACCCAAATCGAGGGATTCGATGGCCAGCGCGCCGATCTCCACGGGGAGGGGCAGGCTCGGCACGTCGAACAGCGTGGTCCCGGTTTCCGCGTCGTCGTCGCCAACCGGCAGGCGGTCCAAGGTGAGCCTACCGGCGTGCAGTCGGTGCACGAGCAAACGTTGCGATTGCAACAACGTCCAAGGGCTCCAGTCCAGGGTAAGATCCTTGGCTTCGAGCCAAAGCCCGTCATC
>Ga0255057_10001700_pt1 | contig 12237 bp, 10 predicted proteins | sample Cases_109_6_MG_FD_189022 | JGI IMG/M metagenome (GOLD analysis project Ga0255057, IMG submission 189022) | Seawater microbial communities from Amundsen Gulf, Northwest Territories, Canada - Cases_109_6 | ecosystem: Environmental > Aquatic > Marine > Gulf | place: Canada: Northwest Territories... | reverse complement strand
CCTCGGTGGTCAGGTGACGATGGGCCTGCTCGGTGGTCTCATCGGTGCGGCCTACGAGATTGCCGGCCGCCCATCGGCGGTGCTGGTTCTGATTGTCGCCGTCTATGCCATTGGCCATATGTCGCTGTACGCCTTCTCCCAGCTACGAGAGTCTCATCTGAGCGCAATCCGGGGGTTCGTCAAGACCCTCGAGGCAAAAGACATGTACACCAGGGGACACACCGAGCGTGTTGCCTACTTCTCGCAGATGATTGGCGAGAACCTCGGTTTCACCGGAACCCAACTGGAAACGGTGAAGTGGGCAGCCCTCATCCACGACCTGGGCAAACTCGCCGTGCCAACCGATCTGATCCGAAAGAAGGGGCGTCTCAGCGACGTGGAGTACGCCCAGATGAAATCCCACGCCCATCTGGTGGAAGAGATCCTCGCCGAGGTCGACTTCCTGCAGCCGATGGTCGAAATCGCTTCGGGTCATCACAGCCATTTCGACGGCAACGGCTACGGGGGGAGCGGTCACGTCGAGGGAGAGACACCGAGTCTCGAAGCCTGCATCGTGGCTGTGGCCGATGCTTTCGACGCGATGACATCTGCCCGGTCGTATCGGATGGCTCTATCCCAGCAATACGCCTTGGGTGAGCTGAGAAAGCACTCGGGTGCCCAGTTTCACCCAGATGTGGTCGATGCCTTTGAGAAGGCTCTCGGGAAGACCGGTCGAACATGGGGCGCTCCACATGTGAATGACGAGGAGATGGCCCGTCGCCTCGCTGAGGAACCAGAGTTGACCCTTCGTGGCTAACTGGAACCCCCGCACCATCGCTGCAGCCTCGTGGTTGTTTCCCTTCGTCGCCGGGGGCCTGGGTCTCTACACCGCCACCGTGGCGACGAATGACTCGATCCCATTGCTCATAGCGGCCTTGGCCCTCGTGCTCGGCTCCCTGGTCGGTGTCGCCACCTCGAACTCAGGGAATAGGTTCACCACAGGTCTTGCTGTGGCTGCGGCCATTCCATTCGTTTTCTCCGATGATGCCGGCGTTGACCTGGCGGGGACCCTCGCGGCCTATGGCGTCGGCCTCGCAGTTGTCTGGGTGATCCGTTACTCGCGCGGGGAGAAGCACCGCGAACTGCTGCCAACCATGGTCCGACGTTTTGGGGGCTACGTGACCTATGCGGTTGTCTATTCCGGAATGCGTTTCGGGATCTTCACCGACCTGTCCGGTGAGTGGGAGGATCTGGTTCCATTCCTCTTCGCGCTCTTGGCCTGGCTTTCTGTCGAGGTGCTGCTCAGGACGATGCTTGTTCTCGGGCCCCGTGAATTGTCTCGGACCTATCTAGCAAGGGCCATGCTGCACGACCTCAATGTCTTTGTCGGTCTTGCCCTGACCGGAGCGCTATTCGGGGAACTCTATCCAGAGGTGAGCTGGTGGGCGCTGCCCATAGCCCTCCTTCCATATGCGTTCGCACATTCGGCGTTCCGACGGTTTCAGGAGACCAAAGTCACGTACAAGCAGACCATCCGAGCCTTGGCTCGCATCCCCGAGGTGTCCGGGCTGGCAGTGGATGGTCACGCAGACCGGACAACCGAGCTAGCAACTTCGATCGCCAAGGAAATGGGCCTGGGCCCAAGTCAGGTTGAGGATGTCGAGTTCGCCGGCTTGATGCATGACATCGGTCGGGTGAGCCTCAACGAGCCCAACGTGGTGAAGATGGGATACACCGACGAGGACATTGCTCGGTGGAGCTCGGAGATCATTGCCGAGTCACCCTATTTGGAGCGCGTCGCCGATGACGTCCAACAGCAATACGAGCCTTATCGAAAGCCCGGTGAGCAGGAGGACCCGGGAGTTTCCATCATCTCTCGAGTCATCAAAGTCTCGGCCGGCTACGACTGGAAAGTCCACAAGGACGGCAGGTCTCCGCTGGAGGCACTGGAGGAGCTGCATGCTGGGGCCGCGTACGACTTCGACCCCGATGTCGTGGCTTCGCTTCGTCGTCTCCTGGAGGCTCGCGGCGTGTTGACACCGGTCCGGACCTAACCAGCAGGTCTGTTAGCCGATCCCGGCTCGGCGCTGGCCCCGTGCTTGAAGAATCGGCGTGGTCTTCGTAACTCATGCTCGAGAAATACGCCCAGACCCAGCGCCAGGAAGATATCGCCGACACTTATCACCTCTCCGATCCCCACAAGACGGAGCGGGATAACGTCAGCGAAGAAAGTCAGTCGGGAGGTCTCATCGAGTAACACATGTTTGAAAGCGCCCGTCAGGTCTGGCTCCGAGACCCTGAAACCGCTGGCGACCTCGGCGGCGCCGGCTAGCACCGGCATGCCTCCATTGAACGCGATAACCGTGAAGTTCATCAGGACTCCGAGACCCGCTATCCACATTCCAGGCGCCGATCGGTTGGCCAGCACCAGGATCATCAACAATGCAAACGAGACCAGAACCATCACCACCCCTGCGGTCTCGGCCCACTTTGCGTCGGGAAGCCACCTGGTTCCGAACTGCAGTCCGAAAGAGATGATCAGGAGCCACCAGGCTTTCAGCTCGATGTCGCCGAGGTTGATCAATCGGCCGCCGCGGAGAAGCGCGATCGCGAGTGAAGCGAAGAGAACGATTGCGAGCCATAGCATGGGGGTGCGACGGTATCAGAGGGATCCGCGTTTCCTAAGATGGCGACGAATGACAGTGCTTTATGAGGTTTTGGAAGGCCGGGCGACGATCACCATTCACGACCCCGATCGGCACAATCCGATGTCGGTCGAGACGATGGCAGGCTTGGCCGAGGCAACCGGGCGAGCCGTTGACGACAGCGAAGTGAAGGTGATTGTCTACACGGGCACCGGCAATCGTTCCTTTTCGGCCGGTGGAGACCTTTCGAGCTCCTTCGCTGACGATCCGATAGGGCTTCACAATGCACGTGGCAGTCTGGGCAATTTGTTTCGATTGATGATCAGAGGTGGCAAGCCCACCGTGGCTCGTGTCAACGGCCACGCGTTGGCGGGTGGCTTCGGTCTAGCCGTTGCTTGTGACATAACCGTGTGTGTGGAGGGGGTGAAGCTGGGTACACCTGAGCTTCGCGTCGGCCTCTGGCCCATGGTCATCTCTGCTCTGCTTGTCCGTGCAATGCCGCGAAAGGCGGCGATGGAGCTCATGCTGACCGGCAGAACCATTGACCCTGCCGAAGCTCAACGTCTTGGTGCCGTGACTCGAGTTGTGACACGGGAGGCGTTAGACGGGGCGGTCGATGAGGTGGTGGAGGGACTGCTGTCCTCTAGCCCGGCGATTCTCATGCTCGGAAAGGACTCATTCGAGGGCATGGCCGACGCCGGTCTCGACACAGCCCTTGATCGACTGGCCGGCGGCTTCACGGAGGCAGCAATGACAAACGACGCAGCCGAAGGTCTCGACGCTTTTCTGAGTAAACGCGATCCGGACTGGTCAGGAACCTGACCCTGGTTTAGGGCGAAATCGCATTTAGCCTGGTAGTCGTGCGGCGGAACGTCCAGATTCTCGGGTGGACACTCATATGGGGTGGTGTATTCATATTCGGCTATCTGGGGTGGCAGCTGTTCGGCACGGATGTTGTCAACGCCGGGGTTCAGGCGCGAGCCCAAGATGAGCTCGTAGAAACATTCGAGACCCAGGGTGACCTACCCGACGCGGAGACAGTCGATCCGGCCGAGTATCTCGGTGAAGATCAGCTCGAGTCGCCGGATCCTGTCGAGTTTTTCCCCGAGGAGATACCAGAAACCGGCGAGGCATTCGCTTTCTTGCGTATCGACAAGATCGGTCTTGACGAAGTGATTTTCGAAGGTGTGGATCCTCGAACGCTAAAAAGCGGTCCGGGACATATGGAAAGCTCACCGTTGCCGGGCCAACCCGGCAACGCCGTAATGTCCGGTCATCGAACAACCTACGGTCGCCCTTTCTTCGATTTCGACCTTCTCGAGATCGATGATGAGATCGAGGTGGAGTCGGCGATTGGGGTGCATATCTACGTGGTTCGTGAGATAGAAGTTGTTCAACCCACCGATGTCTGGGTTACAAACAACAGGGCCGGCGCGTGGCTGACCATGACTACGTGTGAGCCAAAATTCTCGGCACGTCAAAGACTTGTGGTCTGGGCAGAAATGGTGTCGGGGCCAAACATGGAGTTCGCCAAGCTTCACAAAGAGAGATTCGCCGGCCAGCTGTAAGCGTGTCCGATTGTCAGCGATCTCTACCCGCTAACCATGTCGCCCAGAATCTCCTGGTCGACAATGCCGTTGAACATCTCTTGGATGACGCCGTCGGCCCCGATGATGTATGTCACCGGCAGCCCAAGTCTCGGGTATGCCGCCTCAAACTCGTCGTCGGCGAACCCGAGGTCATAAGACGGAGCGAATTCCTCGGCGAAGGCGCGTGCTGCGGTTTCGGTGTCCTCAACTGCCACTCCGATAACCTTCACGTCCGGATTGGCCACGGCAAACGCTGAGATGTCGGGGGTCTCAGTGCGACAGGGGATGCACCACGATGCCCATAGGTTGAGGATTATCGGTCGGTCGTCGGCTGCAAGCTGGCTCGAAAGGGTGAAGGTCTCTCCTCCCAGTAACGGCACGGTGAAGTCTGGGGCAGGTCTGCCGACTTCAGCTACTTCCACTTCTCCGCTTGGGATGACCCAGGCCACAACCAACCCGATTATCACGACCCCAACAAAGACACCTGTCAGCTTCAGGCCTCGTTGAGCCAGCGGTTCTTTTGATTGTTCAGTCAGACGCCATCCTCCGCAGTACGTAATGAAGGATGCCTCCGTTTCGGAGATACTCAACCTCGACGGGTGTGTCGACTCTGGCAATCGTCTCGAACACGATCACTGTCCCGTCTTCTTTCGACGCCGTGACCTCGATCCTCTGACGTGGCTCGAGATTGTCGTCAACGGCAATGTCGAACGTCTCTGTGCCGTCAAGGCCAACGGAGTCAGCGTTCTCCCCATCGCGGAAAACGAGGGGCAGGACACCCATCATCACGAGGTTGGAACGATGGATTCGCTCGAATGAGGTGGCGATCACGGCCTTCGCTCCGAGCAGGAATGTGCCTTTTGAGGCCCAATCCCGTGATGATCCCATCCCGTAGTCGGTTCCACCGAGGACAACCAGGGGAATCCCCTTCTCCTTGTAGTGGAGCGACGCCTCGTAGATCGACTTGACTTGGCCATCGAGAAAGTCGGTTGTCCATCCCCCCTCCGTGTCCGGAGCGAGTTGGTTGCGAACGCGGATGTTGGCGAAAGTTCCTCTGGTCATGACCCGGTCGTTGCCCCGTCGCGAGCCGTACGAGTTGAACATCGGGGGCTGGACCCCTTCGCCTATCAGGTATTTTCCGGCAGGCGAGTCGATCGCTATCGATCCGGCCGGGCTGATGTGATCCGTAGTGACCGAATCGCCAAGCTTGACTAGGACACGGGCACCGACAATGGGCTGGATTGGTGACACAGTTGTCGTGAGGTCGGTGAAGAACGGTGGCTCCTGGATGTATGTGGATGCCTCGTTCCACTCATATAGGTCCGAGGTCGAAGTCGAGATTCTCCGCCATTCGTCGGACCCGGTGAAGACGTCGGAGTACTTGTCGATGAATTGACCCTGATTGACACTGGCCTCGACGAGGTCAGATATCTCGCGCTGGGTTGGCCAGATGTCACGTAGATAGACATCGTTGCCGTCGTCATCCACTCCTATCGGCTCGTTGATCGGGTCCCAATTGACGGTTCCGGCGATCGCGTAGGCCACGACCAGTGGAGGCGACGCCAGGTAGTTGGCTTGCACATCAGGGGAGATGCGCCCTTCGAAGTTGCGATTTCCCGAGAGAACGGCCGCGCTGACGAGGTTGTGCTGGTTGATCGCCTCGGAGATGGGTTCGGGCAGTGGTCCCGAGTTGCCAATGCACGTGGTGCAGCCGTACCCGACCACTCCGAATCCGAGTGCTTCCAAATCATCGAGCAAACCAGCCTCAGTCAAATACTCAGTGACCACCTGTGATCCGGGTGCCAACGAGCTCTTGACCCACGGCTTGCGTCGTAGTCCGAGTTCACGGGCCTTTCTTGCTACAAGTCCGGCGCCGATCATGACATCGGGATTGGATGTATTAGTGCACGAGGTGATGGCGGCAATCACGACATCGCCATCGGTCAGATCGAAGTCCTTGTCTTCGTAGTTCACCTCAGATGAGAATGGCTCTTCGGCTCTTCCAAAGGTGTCGATCAGATCGGTGTGCCATTGCTGTTTCATGGACGAGAGATCGATGCGATCTTGGGGCCGCTTGGGACCGGCCAGGGAGGGCTCGACCGTGGCCATGTCCAGCTCGACACTGGCGGCATAAGTGATCTCGCGCGAATCCTCACGCCACATCCCCTGGGTCTTGTAGTAAGTCTCGATGGTGTCGATCAGCTTGTCGTCCCGCCCGGTCAACCTGAGGTAGTCGAGGGTTTGATCGTCGACCGGAAAGAAGCCAACCGTCGCCCCATATTCGGGAGCCATGTTGGCGATCGTGGCTCGGTTGGCGAGGGGCATTTCGGCCAGCCCTGGTCCGTAGAATTCGACAAACTTGCCAACCACACCGTGGTTGCGGAGCATCTCGGTGACCCTGAGCACAAGGTCGGTGGCTGTAGCTCCTTCGCTCAGCTTGCCGGACAGCCGGAACCCGACCACCTCAGGCAAGAGCATGTAGATGGGTTGGCCGACCATTGCTGCCTCGGCCTCGATGCCTCCCACACCCCAGCCGACCACTCCGAGACCGTTGATCATCGTCGTGTGGGAGTCGGTGCCGACGAGACTGTCCGGATAGAGGCGGGTTCCATCGTCCCAGACGACCTTGGCGAGATACTCGAGGTTCACCTGGTGGACGATCCCGGTCGCCGGGGGAACCACGCGGAAATTGGCGAAGGCTGACTGGCCCCACTTGAGGAACTCGTATCGCTCCTGGTTGCGCTCGAACTCCTTCTGCGAGTTGATGAGGAGGGCGTCGGGACGGTTGAAGGCGTCGACTTGAACCGAGTGGTCGATGACCAGGTCCGCAGGGATGAGGGGGTTGACGCTTTGAGCGGCGCCTTCGTCGCCTGTCATGCGCGCTATTGCGGCCCGCATTGCCGCCAAGTCAACGACTGCGGGAACTCCTGTGAAGTCCTGTAGAACGACTCGACCGGGGATGAACGGTATCTCCTGTTCTCGAACGGCGGTCGCGTCGTATGAAGCGATGGCTCGAACATCCTCCTCGGTGACGGTATGGCCATCGAGGTTACGCAAGGCAGACTCCAAGAGGACCTTGATCGAATAGGGGATGTTCTCGACGCCGTCGAGAACATCCAGACGGGCAATCTCCCGGCTTCCCAACGCCGTTTCGAGTGTTGAGCGAGATCCGAATGGATCGATGACCACTAGCCGATACTCACAGGCACACGTGTGACACATGGATGGCTCAAATCCTTGTGTGGGATCACCACTGGGTCACACTCGAAGGAGAGGGCGCCGAAGAGCCCAGCCACGATGCCCCGGTCGAGCGAGCAGATCACCTCGGGATGGTCAGTGGCCGTCTCTCCGAAAGGGCAGTGGGAGGTCAATAGGCGCTGACCTTCTACGTCCGGATCCACGGAGAACCCGAGTCCGGTCATGGCGCTGGCGACTGCCTGGACCGCAGCGTCATATCCAGGATCTGCTGGTGCACCGATCTCGGCCGCCAGTTGCTTGCCATACGATCTACCCACTCCTTCGGCAACCTCCGCGATGTTTTCCGGAGCGAGTTCCTCCAGGACCTGGAACAACATCTCGACGAGCATCTCGAATCGTCGCGGGGCGAAGTGAACGGTCACTTCCTTGTTGGTGGCCTCGTAACTCTTGGCCGGTCTACCTGCACCGGGACCGCCGGACGGTTTGCCACTACTCACCTTCAGGTAACCGTCGACGGCAAGTCTGTCGAGGTGGTGTCTGGCGACGTTGGGGTGGATCTCAAACAGCTCCGCAACCTTGGAAGTGGTCATTGGCTCGGGTGACTCTCGGACGGCAACATAAATGGCACGTCGCGTCGGGTCGCCCAGTGCCTGGGTCAGATCCGATATTCGGCTGTCGAGTGTGTTGGTGTCCATATGGGATATTGCTCAACAAAAACTATAGTTTCTGCCTTCTCCTAACCGCCGCTGAGACAGAGGAATGACATGTCCGACAATCAGATCTACGACGCCGTTGCTGCGATCGAATTGCCTCTTCTGGTCGGGCACACCCTGGGCGAATTGGGGTTGGTGCAGGCGGTTGAGAAGAAACGAACCGGCAAAGTCAAGGTCGAGCTGCTGCTTCCCACAGCGAATCCGCCCGACGCTCTCAACGAGCGTCTCCAAGAGGTGCTGGCACCGTTCACTCGAACGGCCGACATCAGTGTCGAGGTCATGGACGATGGGGCCGCCGCGGAATGGATAGCGGCTCTCAAGGAGTCTTCAGGGCCCCCGATGGGTGAGCCTGGCTCTTCGACCAGGACGATTGCAGTGTCTTCTGGCAAGGGTGGGGTCGGCAAGTCGTCGGTCTCCACCAATTTGGGCATTGCGCTGCATCGTGCCGGTCGGAAAGTCGGGATAGTGGATGGTGACATTTGGGGGTTCTCCATACCGTCGATGTTGGGCATAACCCAGCCCCCGGTGATGATTGGAGAGTCGATCATCCCCCCGGTGGCTTATGGCGTGAAAGTCATGTCGATGGACTTCTTCGTTGGTGACGACAAGGCGGTCATCTGGCGTGGCCCGATGCTTCACAAGGCCATCGAGCAGTTCCTCAAGGATGTCTTTTGGGACAACCTCGATTTCCTCATCGTTGACATGCCGCCTGGGACCGGCGACATCGCCATCTCGATGTCACAATTCCTCCCGCGCTCCCAAGTGCTTCTGGTGACAACACCGCAACCCACGGCTCAGAGGGTGGCGCGCCGTGCTGCGCTGATGGCCGCTGAGGTTGATCAAGAGGTGATCGGGGTGATTGAGAACATGTCGTGGTTCACCGGCGATGACGAGAAGCGATACGAGCTCTTTGGCTCTGGGGGCGGTGCCGCACTCGCCGATGAGCTTGGTGTCGACCTGATGGCTCAGATCCCCTTGCTTCCGGTGATGGGGAGGGGTGCCGACGACGGCCAGCCGGTCGTGGTAGCGGCTCCCGGTTCTGATGCCTCGATCGCTTTTGACGGGTTGGCTGCAGCCGTGATTGCCAAGCGCCCTCGAATCAGGACAAACCCTGCGCTAGTGATCAAGTGATCAGACGGGCGGAAGTGTCCCGGCTGCGAACCTGATAACCCACACGGCGAGGAAGGCGACCGTCGTTCCAATCAGGATGATGTTCAGAATCTTCTGAGACATCGGCCCAACTCGTCCCGATCTCCTGAGGACATACCAGACCCATCCCGCGGCCACCTGAAAGGCGACAAGGGGGACCAGCGGGTGAAGAGTGAAGGCAGTGCCGATGTCCCCACGGATCAAATGGGAGGCGGCACGGGTCATGCCACAACCGGGACACGCCGTCCCGGTGCAGAGGGCAAACGGGCAGAAGGTCTGGCCATCGTCCGAAGGGGTGAAAAGAGCGAGAAGAGCAACGCCGACAAAGGGCGCGCCCATGAGAAGACGATCGCGCCAGCTTCGGGTTCGCCAGATTCCTGTTATCACCACGTCATGAGGATATGCGATGAAACGGTTCACATCCCAACTTTGTCCAATGTCCGATAGAGCACCGAGGCCGGAGTGAGAAACCAGGGCTTCCTGCCGGTGTAGTAGAAGCGCCCGTTATGTGGGATCTGACTGAAGACACTCGGTGGATCCTCCCCAAGAAGCATTCCCGCAAGCTCGTATCCGAGTTGAACAGAGAGCCCAACACCGTGCCCCCCGTATCCCATCGCATACCAGGCTCCCTCGATCCGACCGATATGGGGTATCAGGTCAAAGGGGACCCCAAGCTGGCCACCCCAAACGTGGGTGATGTCGATGTCTTCGAGCTCCGGCCAGTAGGTGATGAGGCTCCGTCGGAGATCCATCGCCGATTCCTCCAGATCGAGGTCTGTGCGGAGATTTCGCCTCCCGCCTATGAGGATGCGATCGTCTGGTGATCGACGCATGTAGTTGAGGAGGCGCTTCTTGGTGTAAGTCATTGTCCCGCCGGGGAAGATCGACTCGGCCCGTTGCGCACCTAGCGGTTCGGTGGCGATCATGTACGAACCGATCGGGACGACAAGTCTTGCCATTTCCTTGCTTGGCGCTCGGCTTGTGTAGCCGTTGGTGGCGAGTATCACCTCGCCCGCCCGGACCGCGCCTCGGGTTGTCGTCACCCGGAGACCGGTACCGATCTTCTCCATTGCCATTGCCTGACAGTGATCCACCAACAGTGCACCGGCACCCTCGACCTCGGTCGCCAGATCGAAGGACAGGCGCGCGGGGTGAACACCAATGCCTTCCGGCTCATACATCGCAACGTTGAAGAACTCGCCACCAACGATCTCGTGGATGCGACGGGCGTCGATGACCTCCCACTCCACGGCGAATCGCTCTCGATACCAGGCGACATCTCGATCGAACGCCTTGAGTGCCTTGCGTCCCCTACCCAACGCAGCAATACCCCCCTCATGTATCAACGCATCGATGCCAGATCGCTTATTGAGGTCCTTGACCAACTCGACTGATCGCACCGTCGAAGCCCACATCTCAGCAGCGACCTTCGGGCCATGGAAGGCGTGAGCGGTGTCGACGCCCGCCTTGATGTCGGGGGATACCATCCCGCCATTCATCGAGGATGCTCCCCCAGCGATCTCTCCGGCATCGATCAGCGCGACTGTGCGACCGGCCTCGGCGAGGCGGAGCCCGGCGGACATCCCAGTGAGGCCTGTACCAACAATCAGGTAGTCGGTTTCTTCTGGAAGATCAGTTGTGAGTCCTTCGGGTCGTGGGTAGTCGTCGATCCAGAAGGGGATTTGCTTCACAGACTGCGGAGCCCAACTCCGAACAACGATGCCATCTCGTCCACCTGTTCAGAGGACATGATCAGCGGAGGAGACACCTGAAGCGCTCCGCCACCCATGGCGCGGGTGAGGACACCTGCCGACCGGCAGGCGTCAGCGACCCGTCCGGGGAGAGTTTCGTCTTCTCCGACTTCGAGTTGTATGGCAGCAAGCGCACCCACACCGCGACGGATGCTGGTGACGATCTCCAATTCCTCCAGAGGGAGCAGGGCCTTGTACAACTCGTCTTCGAGTTCTTTCGCGCGCTGGATGAGGCCTTCGCGTTGGATGATGTCCATCACTGTCAGCCCGGCGACACAGGCTGTCGGATGAGCGGAATAGGTGTACCCGTGCCGAAAGATCAGGCCCGGTGTGTCGAAGAACGGCTCCGCGATGTGCGGGGCGGCGATTACTCCACCGAGGGGCGCGTAACCGCAGGTGACCCCTTTGGCGAAGGTGATCAGATCGGGCTCGAGGTCGTAGAGATTGGCGGCGAACCAATCACCTACACGTCCAAACCCGGTGATCACCTCGTCGGAAATGTACAGACCACCCGCCGAGCGGACTGCCTCCCGGACACTGGTCAGATACTCAGGGCTGACCGGGCGAATGCCGCCGGCTCCGATCACGGCCTCGACGAAGATCCCGGCGATGCGGTCGGCGCCGGCGTGGTCGATCGCCTTCTCGACGGCCTCGGCGTCGTCGTAAGGCACGATCACAATGTCGGAGACGAATTCCCCTCCGTATCCGAGACGGTTGGGCTCCATACCGCCGAGGGCAGTTCCATACGTGTGCATCCCGTGATAGGCCCACTCTCGTGCGATGAACACGGTCCGCTCGGGTTGGCCAATGGCACTGAAGTATCGACGGGCCAGCTTGGCTGCGGTGTCCACGGCGTCCGATCCGCCCGAGCCGAAGAAGACCTTGGACTCGGGATTGGGTGAGACCGCGGCTATCTGAGCGGCCAGCTCGATGGGTGGTCTTGTGGCGTAATCGATGAACGCGTGGAACGCGGGCAGTTTGCGTGCTTGGGCGTCCATCGCGTCGGTTATCTCGTCTCGGCCGTAGCCGACGTTCATGTACCACAGCGAGGCGGCAGCATCGAGATAACGCTTGCCCTCCTCGTCGTAGACGTAGATGCCTTCACCACGATCGACGACGAAGGGGTTGTGCTGAACCTTGCTCATTTCAGCAAAGGGGTGCCAGAAGGAACTCATGAGGGGCGAGGCTAGTTGAGGACGATAGGACTGTCCTC
>Ga0255057_10001699_pt1 | contig 12239 bp, 10 predicted proteins | sample Cases_109_6_MG_FD_189022 | JGI IMG/M metagenome (GOLD analysis project Ga0255057, IMG submission 189022) | Seawater microbial communities from Amundsen Gulf, Northwest Territories, Canada - Cases_109_6 | ecosystem: Environmental > Aquatic > Marine > Gulf | place: Canada: Northwest Territories... | reverse complement strand
AGATCGACCTTTGCTGTCCAGACGACCTGATTGGGGCTTGGATGCCCCATATAGACCTGAATTTTCTCGAGCGTTATCTGCGGATTGCCTGTTTCTCCGTACACTAACACCGCTCGAATCTTGTCTCCCTCGTAAGTCGTATTACCCAGAGTGGCCACGCTATGTATGCCCCATGGTGCGAGAGGCCTTACCTGGCCGAAGCAAAGCGTGGATAACAGGAACAGTGCTCCACCGAAAGCAAATAGACACAAACGTTGCATATGACGAATACCTCCTAGGCGACCTGGTTCAATGCTAGCCGGCCTCGCCCGGCTGAGCCTCAGGCGACCCTTCTTTGGATGCGGTCAGGCGAAGCTTTTCGATCATTTGGCCGACATATTCCGGTGAGTGTGAATTTCGGGCGATCAATACATAGACCGAGGGAATGACCACCAGCGTCAGTACCATCGCGAAACTGACGCCGAAAAACACTACTGCGCCAATGGACTGACGCGATAACGCGCCCGCGCCACTCGCAAGCAAGAGTGGTATAGATCCGAATACCGTACAAAGGCTCGTCATCAGCACCGGGCGCAAGCGCGTGGTTGCCGACTGGATGACGGCCTCTTTGAACTCATAACCCCTGTCTCTGAGCTGGTTGGCGAATTCCACGATGAGAATACCGTTCTTGGCTGCCAGCCCGATCAGCATGATGGCACCGATTTGACTATAGATATTTATCGTCGCACCGAAGACTGTCAGGCCGAGGAGCGCACCGGCTATCGCGAGCGGAACAGTTGCCATGATGATTAACGGATGCTTAAAACTTTCGAACTGTGCGGCAAGGACGAGATACGCAATGATCAGCGCTAGCAGGAAAGTGAAATAGACCGAGCTTCCCGCCTTCTTGAAGTCGCGAGATTCACCGTCGTAGTTGATTTGCGCGGAATCTGGCAAACGAGTTTCTATGATTCGTTCTACGTCAGCCAGTGCTGTGCCGAGTGAATAGCCCTCGGCCAGAGTCGCGCTGATCGTAATTGAGCGTAGCCTGTCGAATCGACGTAAACTGACGGGACCGGCCACTTCGGTCAGTTGCACCAGATTAGACAATGGGATCAGTTGATCGGATCGTTCGGATCTCACGTAAATCGAGTCAAGGTCGCTCGGTGTTTGTCTGCGTTCGTCAGCACCCTGAAGAATGACCCGGTACTCTTCGCCGCGGTCGATGTAGGTGGTAACGACCTTCGAGCCAAGTATGGTTTCCAGCGTTCTGCCGACGTTCGACAGTGACACGCCAAGTGCCGCAGCCCGGTCTCTGTCAATCGATACGTCAATCTTCGGCTTTCGTTCCTTATAGTCATAGTCGATGTTCGACAGTCCCGGCAGTTTCTCGGCTTCCTCTACGACGATATCCCGCCATCTGGCCAACTCTGCGTAGTCGGTACCGCCGAGGACAATCTGCAACGGCCGGTCACTTTGCCCGATTGCCCAGCTTCCGGGAACGAACGCGTAGGCGGACACGCCAGGTAGATTCATTAACTGCCCATTCCACTTATTGGCGATATCTGACGCCGATCGCTCACGCTCGTCCCAAACCTTGAGAGGGGAAAACACCATGGCAGTATTGACGTCGCTGCCGGCACCCCAACTACCGGATCGGGACAATACGCGCAGCACGTCACCTTGTTCACGGTCTTCCCCCATGATTTCCTCGACCTGTTTTACGTAGCCGAAGGTGTAGTCGAGACTGGAACCGTCGGGGGCCGTGACCATCGCCATCACAAAGCCCCGATCTTCGCGCGGCATGTATTCGACGGCCAGGCCATTCAACAGGGTGAGACTGCTGGCAAATACAAGCAATGCAGCGCCGACGACCAACCACGGACGTCTGACGACCTTGCGCAAGATGTCTCCGTAGAAGGATGACAGGCGGCGAAACACACGGTCGATCGCATGCGTAGCACGGCCGCGATGCAACCCTGTGGCGAAAAGCTTCGAGGTCAACATCGGCACCAGAGTGAGGGCAATCAGGCTCGAGAACATGACTGCTGCAGCAAGGGAAATGCCGAACTCGCCAAACAATCGACCGAGATTCCCGGGCATGAACGAAACCGGCACTATCACCGCGACCAGTACGAGTGTCGTTGCAATGACGGCAAATCCGATTTCGCGACTACCATTCGTAGCAGCGAGCAACGTGGGCTCCTTACCCTCGATCCGCCGCACAATATTTTCCAGGACCACAATTGCATCATCGACGACCAGGCCGATGGCCAACACGAAACCGAGAAGCGTCAGGGTATTGATCGAGTAACCCATGAGCGCCATCACAGTGAATGCAGCGACGATCGAGATAGGAATTGTTATTGCCGGAATCAGGGTCGCTCTAAGTGTTCCGATAAAGCTGTAAATCACGATCAGCACAAGCAGAAGTGCAATGCTGAGCGCCTTGACAACTTCTTTGAGAGACGAGCTGATAAAAATTGCGAAGTCCATATTGACTTCAAGGCGAATATCGTCAGGCATCGTTGCCTGCAATTCCTCGATGCGTTTTCTGACGTCTCTGTTGACCTGCAGGATATTGGCCTGCGCTTGGGGAATGATGCCGAGGCCGGTCCCGGCAACGCCATCGGAACGAGAGAAACTCCTTACATTTTCAGGCGCCATTTCCACATCGGCAACTTCACCCAATCGGACCAGGTAGTTGTCGCTGCCCTGCGCCAGCACAAGTTGCCTGAAGTCATCCTCAGTGACGAACCCTGTGTCCGTCCGAAGGGTGAACTCCCTGGCACTGGACTCAAGTCGCCCCGAGGGGATTTGTACGTTTTCGCGGCGCAGCGCATCCTCGATGTCGGTAACAGTCAGGCCCCGCGCAGCAAGTCTTTTCGGGTCTACCCAGATTCGCATTGACTTGGTTCGACGGCCGCCGCCCCAGACATTGCCAACGCCATCGACGACCGATAGTGCGTCGACCAGGTAGCGCTTGGCGTAGTCGGTAAGCTCCATGATGGAGCGTGTTTCGCTAGAGAGATTAAGCCACATTGTCGCGGACGTCGTGGCGTCCTGCTTTGAGACTTGTGGAGGCTCGGCCTCATCGGGGAGATTGCCAAGTACGCGGGACACCCGATCACGGACATCGTTGGCAGCGCCGTCGATATCCCGATCCAATGAAAATTCGATCGTAATTATTGATCGTTCGTCGTAACTGACTGACCTGATCTTTTCCACGCCGGTGATGCCGGCTACCTGATCCTCGATAATCTGCGTAACACGACGTTCGACGATATCGGATGCGGCGCCACGATAATCCGTCACGACAGAGACAATCGGTCGCTGAATATCGGGGTACTCCCGCGTCGGCATACGCTGAAGCGACATCAGGCCAACAATAATGAGGATAAGGGAAATTACTGCGGCGAAGACAGGGCGGCGCACGGAGAGGTCAGAGATCAACATGCGACTTGACCCTTACGGATTAACTGCGGTTGTAGCCTGGCCGGTACTCTCCGAGGCTTGCTGATTCAATACTTCCACGTTGGAGCCGTCACGAACCTTGTGGGTGCCTTCGGTGATGACCGTATCGCCGGCGGATAAGCCATTAACTATTTCGACAAATCCAGGGATTCGTCTCCCAACGACCACGGCGCGTTTCTCCGCAACGCCTTCGTGAACGATGAAGACATATTGGTTGTCGCGCTCGGGAACAATGGCTTCTTCCGGTGCAACGAGCACATCGCCGCGATCTCGCTGCAAGCTGACCGTCATAAACATACCCGGTTTCAGTACGCCGTCAGGATTCGGAATGATGGCGCGTATCTGCACCGATCGGGTGACCGGGTCGAGCCGGGTATCGACACTTGCAACCTTACCGGCAAACGTCCGCTCCGGATATACCAGACTCAAGGCAGCAATGCCCATGCCCTCGGCAACCGAAGTGAGAAACGTTTCAGGAATCGAAAAATCGAGTTTGATCGTGTCCGTATCGTCGAGGGTCGTAATGACCGTGGCGGTATCCACAAAGCCGCCAGGACTGATGCGCCGTAGGCCAACCCGACCGGTAAACGGTGCCCGAATGAGGGTGTGCGCGAGCCGGGCCTTTGCCGCTTCGACCTCAGCTTGGTTGACCTGCATCGCAGCCTGCAGCTGTTCCAGATTCGAGGCGGATATGGCCTGAGTATCGATTAGCGCTTTGCTTCTGTTATAGATGCTCGTGCTTTCTCTCAACGAGGCTTGTGCGACGGCAAGCCCCGCCAGTATTTCGCTGTTCTCCAGTTCGATGAGGAGATCGCCTTTTTGAACCAGCTGGCCTTCCAGAAACGCAACTCGCATGACAACGCTCGAAATTCTTGGTGTGATTTCGATTGACTCGTTGGCTTTCGCAGTGCCCAGCGCCTGTATTTCGTCGATCAGCCTCTCCGACCGAATGGCTGTAGCTATCACCTTGGTCGCGGCGTTAAAACCACCCAATCCGCGCGCGACAGACGGCTCACTTTCGCATGCCAGGAGAGCGAATGCGCTGGCGAAAATGCTGATCGTCGTAACTGTCCTGACTGAGTTCATCTTATGGTTATCTCGGTACGCGGCACTCAAACCGCCGCCCAATGGCCATTGCCATATGTCGTCGGGCAACCAATAAGTTTAACCCGGCAGCTGGCGTTTTAGTCCAAAACAGGCAATTCTTTACGAATGGTCAGACCGGGCCGGGGCCCCAAAATTCCCCCTGCCGACGAGGAATCGTGACGAACCCGGCGCGCTGAATCTCGTTGAAGGCCCTATTACCATAATATCGTCGGTCTGCGTTTCATGGGTCGGCGATCCCATATGATGACGGCCCGACCAAGCTTAACAGTGACATTTGTGGCCCGTAGATCGAGATTAATCTATTGATTTATAACAGGAAAAATCACAAATTTAGGTCTTGTGAAAGGCCTCACAGCGTTTTGGGGCCGATGACTCTACTCTTGTGGCTGATTTCCAAAGGGGACGAGCGATTAGCAAGGACAGTTCATTCGACCAGTGTGTCGTGCTCGACAAGGACACATTTGATCCGGACGCCGTATTCCTGGATGACATCGTCGATGACGAGGTGCTGCCGTACCTGAGTCTGGCGGTCGATGGCTTGAACACCACGGATGAGCGCGCCACCGGCAGGCTCGAAATGCGTCCGGACGACATTCCCCGAAAGGTAAGCCCATCCACCACGATGCCCGTCGCCAAACTGGACCCCGAGCAACTCGAAGTCTATGGCTGGGAGTCGTCACTTTGGACAAAGATTCGCGGCTACTTCGGATTCTGATCACCATTCCTGGATAGAAGGCCGGATCGATCGTCGATCCGGCCTTCTGTTATGCCCCCTCCCTACCACGACTGTGCCTTCCTAGTCTGACGGCGTTCATCTAGACTCCGCCGATGGACTACAACTTAAAAGACAAGACCGTCATCATCACGGGCGGCTCGGAGGGTGTCGGCGCAGCGGCAGCCCGGATATTTGCGAAACATGGCGCCAACCTGATGCTGGTCGCGCGACGAAAGCGCAACCTCGAGAAGATCGCTGAGGAATTACGTAGCAAGACTCGCGTCGAAATAGTTGCAATGGATGTCTCGGACGCAGATGCCTGCGCAAATATTTACAAGAAAGCAGAGTTCGAGTTTGGCAGCGTCGACGTCCTCATAAACAATGCCGGTTATCATGAACGCGGGCCGGTCGAATCCATATCGGCACAAGATCTGGCGGCGATGATCGACGTTAATCTCAAAGCACCCATTTGTCTTTGCAAGCTTGCGATCAAGTATTTGAAGGAGGCTGGTGGCGGCGCCATCATCAACGTCGCATCCCTCGCCGGGCGCACGCCTGTACCTGGTGCGGCGACTTACTCGGCAACCAAGTTCGGCCTGAGGGCATTTACTTTTGCACTTGGCGAAGAATTGAGAGGCACAAACATCAAGCTCGCCGCTGTTTCGCCCGGCCCGATCGACACGGGCTTTATCATGTCCAATATCGACGTCGTCACGGACATCACATTTTCGCAACCGATGAGCACCGCCGACGAGGTGGCACAGGAAATCCTCAATCTTGTCGCAAACAGCAAGCGGGAAAGATCGATGCCGCCCATTAGCGGTTTCTTGACGACCATGATGTATCTGTTCCCCTGGCTCGGGCGTGCGACGATGCCCCTGCTGATTCGTAAGGGCCGCAGCGTCAAACGAAAACTGAAGGCGCAGATGCGCCAGGCTGAGGAAGAGCAGGGCGCATGAACTTTCATCTCGCACAGGTGAATGTCGCGATCGCCCGGTATACGCGCGACGATCCACGTTTTGCCGGATTCGTAAACAATCTCGCCAGAGTCTACGCGCTCTCGGAGTCCACGCCCGGATTTGTCTGGCGGCATGTCACCGTAAACGATGACGCCGAAGCGAAAGCTGCATTTGGCGAACCGGATCTGATTTTCAACATGTCTCTCTGGGAATCCAGGGAAGCGTTGAGTGACTTTGTATATAAAGGCGATCACGTCGAAATCCTGCGTCAGCGTGCCGAGTGGTTTATCCCACAGAACAAGCCCACCCTCGCGCTCTGGTGGCAGGAGGCAGGCACGATTCCGACTGTACTCGAGTCCTGTCACCGCCTTGGGCTGCTGGCGCAATCCGGACCAACGCAAGATGCGTTTAGTTTCGGCAGTTTTTTCGATCCGCCTGAACAAGATGAGGCCGCGCATGGCTGAGAAGCTATCGGACAGCGAAATAGAATCGGCCCTGACGGGACTCGACGGCTGGGCACTCGAGAACGGGAAACTCAGTCGGGACTTCAAGTTCGCCAATTTCATCGAGGCCTTCGGTTTCATGACCCGAGCTGCGATCGAGGCTGAGAAAATGGATCATCATCCCGAGTGGTTCAACGTCTATAGTAGGGTAAGCGTGCAGCTCGTGACCCACAGTGCCGACAGCATCACGAATCTTGATGTAAAACTGGCAACGAAAATGAATGCGCTGGCGTCCGGCGCAGAAGGTTAGCCCGGATATTTCACCACTATGAAATGCCGCCCGCCGCGTCAGCCATTCGCGAACGCTGCACGCGTGAAATTCTCGCAACCGTCCTCAAGAACACGCACATTGTCCTCGACGCGCGCGCCGCCGAACGGTCGCAGCCAATCGACTTTGTCCTTGTTGACCATCGCAGCCCCCGGCGTGCCCTCGAGATTCTCCAATAGCATGTCGATGACATAGGCGCCGGGTTCTACGGTCAGCACCTGATCGATCTCCAGGTGTCTCGTTAGCCTCAGCCAGGGATGTCCGCTCGGTCTGTCAACCGTGTTGCCATCCTCGTCTTCCATGAACCCTCCAACGTCATGGACCTGAATACCCAGAAGGTGGCCGAGGCCGGTCGGGAAGAATGCTGCAGTGACATCATTTTCAATCAGGGCGTCAGCGCTCCCTGATGCAAGACCTGCCGCAACCAGCATATCGGCAACCTTGCGATGCGTCAGCAAATGCAAATCCTTGAAATCGACGCCGGCTTTAACTTCACTAACGAGTTCGAGTTGCAATGTATCCATGCGATCCACGAACTCCTGAAACTCGCTGTCGTTGTATGAATAGGTTCGCGTAATGTCGGACGCGTAACCATTAACGCGCGCGCCCGCATCTATCAGAAATGAGCGAATTTCTGTGGGTACCTGCCGAGCCTGGTGTTGGTAGTGCATGATTGCGCCGTGCTCGTTCAGCGCAATTATGTTGCCGTAGGGCAATTCGTTTTCGGTGTGGTCGACCGCCTGGCAGTAGGCGAAATGTATCTCGTACTCCGACATGCCGGCCCGAAACGCTTCCTCGGCTGCCAGGTGACCCTTTACCCCGCGATGAGATGCGGCACGCATACAAGCAAGCTCGTAATCGGTTTTCACACCCCGCGCAAAATGAAGAATATTGACCGCCGAGCCCGGATTGATTCGCTCGATACCGAATGCATGAGCTTGATCGTCCACCTCGCCGACAAGAATGCATTTGTCTCGATTCTCCGGCAGGTGTTTGGCAACATCGTCCACCGAGTGTACGACTCGAATGTCGAAATGATCAGTCCAATAGCCTTGCGGGTCCGCCGGTGGTGTATGCCAGTAATCCTTCTCCTGGTAATAGACAAGGATGGGCAACTCGCCTGGCGTGTGAATCAGGTAGCAGTAGGGCGTTGACGTTAACGGAAGCCACCCGATGAAATGCGGATTGGCCTTGAACGGGTAATGGTAGTCATCCAGAAACACCAGCCGCGGCGCGCCGGAGAAAATAACCGCGTGGCTTGCTCCTGCTTTTTCAAGCGCGCGATCGTGCCGTGCCCTGACTGTCTCGACGTGTGCCGGGTACAGCTGGCCAAGCTCTTCATAATCGATACTCATGGTTTCGCATCATAACCGGACAGGCCCAGCTCAGCGAGTCCATCGCTCTTGGCCATTTTCCAGCCAATTCAGGCTCACATACAGTTTCAATCCCCTCGCAACCTAGGCATCATTTGTGGTTTTCCAGAGTGGCTCGGAGATATGTATGAACCGCACAGAAATACGAGTATTCTTTCTAGCGATTTCGCTTATGGCTAATGCGTCGGCAGCGGTACCGGGCTTCGATCGCGTATCTGGCGCGGCCCACGCCTCGCGCTCCGAGGTCATCGCACCGCACGGCATGGTCGCAACCAGCCAGCCGCTCGCCACACAGATTGCGCTGGATATCCTGAAAGCAGGCGGCAGCGCCGCCGATGCTGCCATTGCCGCCAATGCGGCACTCGGCCTGATGGAACCGACAGGTTGCGGTATTGGCGGTGATTTTTTTGCGATTGTGTGGGATGCCGACAAACAGGAGTTGACCGGACTCAACGCGTCAGGACGTTCCCCGCAGCTGCTTGATTTGCAGTACTTCAAAGATCAGGGTCTCGACAGTATTCCGCCGCGCGGCCCATTGCCCGTAAGCGTGCCCGGAGCCGTGGATGGTTGGTTTGAACTGCATGGCAAATACGGACGCCTGCCGATGGATGAAGTGCTGGCGCCGGCCATTGCTTACGCCGAAGAAGGATTTCCCGTATCCGAGTACATTGCCTACGGCTGGGAGCGCAACGCCGAGAATCTGAAAGGCTTTCCCGGTTTCGCCGACACATTTATGCCGAACGGAAAATCACCGGCCAAGGGCCAGCTCTTCAAGAACCCACGGCTGGCAAACACCTATCAAACGATCGCGAACGAAGGTCGAGATGCCTTCTACAAAGGCGAGATCGCCAGAAAAATCGATTCCTACATGACCGAGCACGGTGGTTTCCTCCGTTATGAAGACCTAGCCGCACACACGTCTGAATGGGTGACGCCCGTCTCGACGAACTACCGCGGCTATGACGTCTATGAGCTACCACCTAATGGACAGGGCATTGCCGCACTTCAAATGCTGAACATCCTCGAAGGCTTCGATCTCAAGAGCATGGGTTTTGGGACCCCGGAGTATGTCCATACTTTCGTCGAAGCAAAAAAGATCGCATTCGAAGATCGCGCGAAGTTTTATGCGGACATGAACTTCGTCGACGTTCCAATAGAAACCCTCGTGTCGAAGGAATACGCCGCCGAACGCCGCAAGTTGATCGACCACAGCAAAGCTGCAATGACTTACCCTGCCGGTGATGCAGCGCTCGAAGCTGGCGACACGATCTATCTGACGGTAGCGGACAAAGACGGCAACATGGTTTCTTTGATACAGAGCAATTATCGCGGCATGGGTTCCGGAATGACGCCAGGAGACCTCGGATTCATACTGCAGGATCGCGGCGAGTTGTTTAGCCTGACTGAAGGACATGCCAACGTCTTCGAGCCAGGCAAACGGCCGTTTCATACGATCATTCCTGCGTTCATCATGAAGGACGGCAAACCCTGGATCAGTTTCGGCTTGATGGGCGGCGCCATGCAGCCCCAGGGCCATGCGCAAATCGTGATCAACATGATCGATTTCGGTATGAGCCTCCAGGCAGCTGGAGATGCAGCGCGCATTAACCATCAGGGTTCATCCCAGCCAACCGACACGCGGATGACAACCGGCGGCGTTATACATCTAGAGACAACATTTAGTGAGTCGACTCGTGAAGCTCTCGAGAAAATGGGACACACGCTTGGCGACTCCGACGGCAGCTTCGGCGGCTATCAGGCGATCATGTGGGACGAAGACCAGGGCGTCTACTACGGCGCATCCGAGTCCCGCAAGGACGGTCACGCGGCCGGTTACTAAGGACGAACACAAGAAAAAATGGGCCAGGACATATACCTAACCGGCATCACGACGACCGGCACGCCTCATATTGGTAATTATGTAGGCGCTATTCGCCCCGGCATCGCCGCCAGCAAAGACCCCAAGATCAATAACTACTATTTCCTGGCAGATCTTCACTCACTCGCCAAGGCCGAAGACCCGAAGAAGATGCACCAGTCAACGCTCGAGATAGCGGCAGCCTGGCTGGCACTGGGACTGGATACGGACAATGCGATGTTCTACCGGCAATCCGATATTCCGGAGATTCCGCTACTCACGTGGATACTCACCGGCATGACCGCCAAAGGCCTGATGAACCGCGCCCATTCCTACAAAGCAATGGTGCAGGCCAACGAGGAGAGCGGCAACAAGGATCCCGATAAAGGCATCATGATGGCGCTCTACAGCTATCCAATCCTGATGGCAGCCGACATCCTGATGTTCAAGAGCACCAAAATTCCGGTTGGCCGCGATCAGAAGCAGCATGTCGAGATGACCCGCGACATCGCCCAACGCTTTAATCATAACTATGGCGAAGTGCTGGTGGTTCCAGAGGCCGTTATCGACGAAAACACTGCCGTCCTCAAAGGCCTGGACGGCCGAAAGATGAGCAAAAGCTACAACAACATCATCCCGATCTTCGAGAGCGAAAAACGCTTAAGAAAGCTCATCATGAAAATCAAGACAAACAGCCTCGAGCCAGGCGAGCCGAAAGACACCGAAGACTCTACGCTTTACGACATATACAAAGCTTTCGCTACAGAGGACGAAGTCAAAGATATCGAAAAGAAATACGCAGACGGCATCGCCTGGGGAGAAATGAAACAAATCCTGTTCGAATACATCAACGATCATTTCAAACCAGCCAGGGATGAATATCAACGCCTGATTGACGATCCCAAAATTGTCGAGGACGAACTATTAAAGGGTGCACAGAAAGCAAGAGAAATATCCGTACCGTTCATCGCTGAGATAAGACACGCTGTCGGCATAAGAAAGCTGGGCTAGGATAAGAAAAATCCGACAAACCGCCAACTGATCAATGTCAGAAAACGACGATAAACGAATATCCTGGCTGCTCTGGCCTTTCTATGCCATCTGGCGAGTGGTTACGTTCGTCTTCGAGCTCACAGGCCGCATTATCTGCGCGCTCATCGGCCTCGCCCTCATGGCCGCCGGCGTAGCCATCACAGTAACCGTCGTTGCGGCTCCAGTCGGCATCCCTATTGCTGCGTTCGGATTTCTTCTATTGGTGCGCGCCCTCTTCTAACAATCGACTAGCCGGTCGCTCATCTGGCCCGGCTCTTGCAAAGGCAACAGCCGGGCCAGATACTGGCGCCAGTGAGCTAAACCGTTAGACGACAGTAGGAGAAGAAAAGTGATCGAGGGGGCATGCCTTTGCGACAGGATTCACTATGCTGTTGATGGCGATGTCGAGGAGGTAAGTCATTGTCATTGTTCAATGTGCCGTCGAATACACGGCGCAGCATTCGCGACTTACGCAGCTGTGCCAAGAGAAAATTTCCGGTGGCTATCCGGATCGGATTTAGTGAAGGCGTATCGCTCGTCAGATATTGTGGAACGGACGTTTTGTAGCAATTGCGGTTCAACTCTACAGGCCATTTTCGAGGCCGAACCCGACGTACTATATCTAGCGTTGGGTACAATCAACGGTGACCCAAGCTGTCGGCCCTCATTTCACATTTTCGTTGGGTCAAAGGCCCCTTGGTACACCATAACTGATGATCTTCCGCAGTATGAGACGTGGTCTGATAGATCGTGACGCATGAAATCAATCTGTCGTCTAACAAATCGCTGCACTGGCCGCCGGTCGTGACTGTCACGTGCCCTGCATTGATGGCAACACCAGCGCCAATCACTGGCGCCAGTGAGCTAATCCGTTAGGCTGCAACGGATACATGGTCGAAATCCGGTGTCAGCTACACTCCGGAAGCGGACATCGCAGGAAAATCGGCGAATAAGTCTGCTAATGACCATGC
>Ga0255057_10001698_pt1 | contig 12241 bp, 17 predicted proteins | sample Cases_109_6_MG_FD_189022 | JGI IMG/M metagenome (GOLD analysis project Ga0255057, IMG submission 189022) | Seawater microbial communities from Amundsen Gulf, Northwest Territories, Canada - Cases_109_6 | ecosystem: Environmental > Aquatic > Marine > Gulf | place: Canada: Northwest Territories... | reverse complement strand
CGACCCCACCCAACCCTTTCAGCGGACGGTGTGACCTAATAAGAGCCTGCCCACAAACGTGTGGCCCATCCCAGTCCTGTCCACCCAAACCGCAACGCACCTTGACATAAGAGATTCATTATCGAGCGCCTCCGCCCAGCAATCTCGAGCGGCTCGGACCGCTCTATATGTGCCGTTATGTGCGGCGTCAGTAGGCTGTCTCGGTGCTCCTGGAGAGGGAACGTGAGCTTGAACTGCTAGGTGATGCCCTGGCGCGGACCGATATGTCGGGCGGGCGAGTGGTTTTGGTTCGTGGCGAGGCTGGCATTGGCAAGAGCTCCCTTGTCAACGCGTTCGTTGAGGCGAACAAAGGGAACGCACACGTCTTCTATGGGGCGTGTGACGATCTTTTGGTTCCGCGCGCTCTTGGCCCGTTCTGGGACATGGCACGTGTTGAGCCTTCACTTGCGAGTTCGTTGGAGAACGGTGACCGCACTGCCGTAATGCAGGAGGTGATTGAACTCTTGTCAGCAGCGCTCAGGCCCAACATCATGGTGATCGAGGACACCCAATGGTCTGATGAGGCGACTTTGGACGCCATCAGGTATGTGGGGCGGCGAATTGGCAGGACCAATGGGTTGCTCGTGCTCACATATCGCGATGGCATGGTGGATTTCGAGCATCCGCTGCGTCGAGTCATCGGCGATCTTCCGGCTGAGAGTGTGGTGAGAGTCCGTCTCAGTGGCCTTTCCCGTGCCGCCGTGAGGTCGATCACTGATGGTTCAGGCCTCGATTCGGATCGGGTGTTAACGGTCACTGGCGGCAACCCGTTCTTCGTCACCGAGATGGTCGCTGCGGCACAGGAGACAGTTCCGAGTTCGGTTCAGGATTCGGTGATGTCGCGCGTTACGCGCCTATCTCCGGATTCCAGACGATTCCTCCGAGCGATATCGGTTGTGCCTGGGGAGCTATCCGCGTCCGATGCGCTGCGACTTTCCGAGAGCGAGGACGGCGTGATCGACGAATGTGTAGGTGGGGGTTTAGTTGAGAGGGCCGACGGCACAGTTTCGTTTCGACATGAGCTGATTAGGAGGGCCATCGAGTCTTCTTTGCACGAGGGCGAAAGGATTTCGGCCAACAGGAGGGTGTTGGAGGAACTGTCAGAAGCTGATCCGAGCGTCCTGGTCCATCACGCGCGCGAAGCTCACGACACGGACCGGATCATCGAGTTCGCCCCTGTAGCGGCCGAGGGCGCCGCTCTAGTCGGTAGCCATCGAGAGGCGGTATCTCACTTCCGTCAACTGACGGAAGTAATCGATCAGATCGGGCGGAGCGAACGTTCTCAGATTCTTCGCAAGTGGGCGCGCGAGGAGTTCCTGGTAGACAACATCCTGAGGGCGATTGAGTTGAACGACTACGCGTTGGAGATCTACCGCCAGGATGGTGATGTCATCGCCCAGTCGCAGACACTCACGGAGACAGCGCTATATCACGAAAATGCAGGACAACGGGACCAGGCCGAAACGCTTGCTCGTCTTGCTGTGGAGGTTCTCGGAGATGATCCGGCGAGTTCCGATCTTGCAAGAGCTCTCGAAGCCAATGCGTATCTACAGACAATGGCAAACAGGCCTCGTATTGCGCAAGGTTTGGTAGATCGCACTCTTGAAGCAGGCGGGGAGGATATTGACGAACTTGTTCTGGTTCGTTCGCTCAACCACTCGGGGATCATCGCTGCGGCTGATCACTATATGAAAGGCCGAGCGGCGCTCGATGAGGCCAGGGCCAGAGCTGAAGCGGCCGGCATGTGGTTCGAAGAGGCAAGAGCGCTTGTCAATTTCGCATGGCTTGCCACAGAGAATCGCGATCTGGCGCTTGGCTCCGACTACGCGCGGAGGGCAATCGCATCGTCCATCAGACACGATATCCCAACTCTTGAAAGCTACGGCTCGGCGGTGTACGCCTCGGTGCTGGACTTCGTAGGTGATTGGGAGAAGGCAGAGGATCTGGCGCGTGATCAGATAGATCGGATGCCGCTAAGTCGACTAGTCGTCATTCCACTCATCGGAGTGTTGGAAGCAAGGACTGGGCGGTCAGATGCGCACCAGACGCTTTCGGCGGCACATGAAGCTGCCGTTGGAGCCCGTGAGCTTCAACGAAGAGGGCCGGTGGTGGCAGCCGCCGCGGAGCACGCATGGATTACAAACAACGAAGTCATGTCTACGGATGAGACGAGGGAAGTAATGAGCGAGTGGTTGGGCGTTGGGTTCAGATGGTCTCCCGGTTCGATCGCACGCTGGCTGTGGCAGCGAGGCGAACTGACTGAATCTCCCGAAGGCATCGCAGAACCGTATCGGCTACTCATCGAAGGCAAACCCAAGGACGCTGCAGCCATCTGGGAAACCATGGGGATTCCATACGAACGAGCACTTGCGCTGATGCACGGCGACGATCAGAGCCGTCTTGAGGCACTTGAAATCCTCGAGACGCTCGGAGCGACAGCCGTAGCCGCCAAGCTGCGAAAGGAACTGCGAGACCGCGGTGTTGCCACTCCACGCGGTAGAGCTCGAACGACCAGACAGCATGCCTCTGGCCTCACCGCCCGACAAGTTGAAGTTCTTCAGCTCCTGGACCAGGGACTGTCCAACAGCCAGATTGCAGACCGGCTATTCGTGTCACCACGAACCGTCGAACACCACGTCTCCGCAGTGCTCGCCAAACTTGAGTCAACCACGAGGGACCAAGCCGTACGTCAAGCTCGAGAAGGAGGTCTACTAAGGGAGAGCGACCATCCAGCCCGCCCATAACCGGCATTTAGCGGCCTAACCCCGCTCAATATGTGCTGTGGAGTACCTCACGGTTACCAGCGCCATGCCGGTGGACCCTTTCGCAACGATACGGGCCGACCCGAGGTTCCAGGCTCTCGTACAGAGTCTCGCGTTGCCGGGCTAACATGCCGGCGCCTGACAAAAGCATCGTCGACGAACTCGAGGAGAAAGACATGACCGGAAAACCGGAGTACTTCCTTCTGCGGCCGGAGGTCGAAAAGGCCTACGGTTACTCCCACGCGGTGAAGATCGGCGACGACATCAAGATCTCCGGCGCCGTGAGCATGGACGACGCCGGAAACCCCACCGCCGTCGGCGATCTCGAGCAGCAGATGAAGAACGCGTACGCCGATCTGGACAAGGTTCTGAAGCACTACGGCTATACCTTCGACGATGTGGTTGTCGAGAACGTCTTTACGACCGACATGGCGGGATTTCTCGCGGTCGCTGCCTATCGCGCCTCGATCTACGCCGAGCAGTTTCCAACCGGAACTTGGCTCGAGGTCAAAGGCCTAGCCCTGCCCGAGTTCATGATCGAGATCGAGCTGGAAGCGCATCGGTCCGGGTAAGGGGCTAGAGCAGGAACCGGTGCACCTGGCCGAAGTCGAGGACCGCACAGAACCGGCATTATCGAGCGCCCCGGCCGAGCAATCTCGAGCGGCTCAGACCGCTCTATATGTGGCGATATGTGCGGGGGCGGGGAAGGCGTGCTACGGCGCCGATTTAGTGATCTGCGCGCCGCGGAACTGGATATTGCCCCTCGACGTGGTAGCCCGTGCGCGCGGGATCGATTGCATGTAGGGTCAGTTTCGAGCTGCACGATCCGCCCGGGTGCTGCTTCGACAGGTACGTCGGGCCGAGAGGAAGTGCGAAACAATGGCAGGAGACGCGACAGTAGTAGCGCCCCTCGTCTACAGCGTGGTTGAGGAAAACGACCGAGTCCGGGTGCTCAAGTACAGCGTCGGTCCCGATGAGGCCACTGAGCTGCACTCACACCCAGATCACGTCGCCATAACCACGAGCGCCGGCAAGTTCAGATTCACAACGCCGGACGGGGACTCGATGGAGATTGAGCTGGAGGCAGGGCAGGCTCTCTTCTTGGAAGCCGGGGATCACCGAACCGAGAACATCGGAGATTCAGAAGCTACGGGGTTCATCGTCGAGCTGAAGTAAGTTCGACCACCGCATAACGCCGATTCCGCGAGCAGCGACACCACGCAGGCGCGCGATATCCAGCAATCACGAGGGCCGCGACCCCGCTCGATATGTGCCGTTATGCGCTGCTGCCGTTCTGGGAAGGCAACCGTGGAATCAGCCATCCCAAGAATGCGTCTTGGCTTCGCGTTTGAAGTGTCAGCTTGCCCGGTCCTGTGAGGTCCACCACAAGGCCTTCACCGCTGAACATGGTGCTTTTCCATCCGCCGACCTTGCGAACATCGAAACCGATCTCCTGGGTGAACGTGACCAGGTGCCCCGTGTCCACGGTGAACTTTTCGCCAGGGCCGAGCTCGATCTCCTCGATGGCGCCATAGGCGGCGATGATCAGACTGCCGCTGCCGGACACGCGAAGCATGATGAGACCTTCGCTGGCGAAGAAGGTCTTGGCGCCACCCCATTTGGTCTCAACCTCCAGGGACGGGCTCGAGGCGATGAACCCGCCGGACTGGACCATGACTCGATCATCCTTCAACTCGATCACTCGCATGTCCCCAGGGAGCGCCGGAGCCAGCCGAACCGTCCCGCCCGACCCTGGCGCCCTGAAGGTATTCATGAAGAAGCTCTCGCCTCCGAAGGTCGAACGGGCAATCGACTTCAGGAACCCACCCCGAGCCTTGGTTTCCAGCTCGAACCCTTCAGTCATAGCCACCATCGCGCCGCCCTCGGCGACGATCTCCTCGCCTGGGTCGAGTGCCACCTTGGCAATGGCGTATGCCGGGCGATCGTCTATCTGTATCTGCACCGCAACCCCCTTTGGAAAAGTCGATGCTTGCTGAGTGATCAGCGCATACGATAGGGCGGCCTCGCCAGCGCATACATGCTGCGGTCTCAAGGGCTGGAAGCAACACGGTTCGGCGAGAGTTGTGGGCTGCGGTATCGGACGTTTCGTACAACTTTAAAGCCGCTCAATATGTGCCGATATGTGCGGATGCGCCAGTGGCGATCTGGCAGCCGGTGAGGTCGATCGCGACCAAGCGGCCCATGCAATGCTACGGGGGATCGAGGAGCGCGTGGTCTTCGTAGCACCAGATCCAATTCATGCCTCGCTCCCGATACGCCATCACGAGGGGATGTCCCGTCTCCTGGAAGTGCTTCAAGGCATGTTGGTACTTGGTCTTTTCGCAGCAACCAACATGACCGCAGGTCAGGCACATGCGCAACGCCGGCCACGTTTCACCCAGATCGACGCATTGGTCGCACACCTCCGACTGTGCTTCGACGTCATTGATCATATGGAGGTGAGTACATGACTTCGCGGCGAACCGGCCGGTCCAAGCACGGCGTAGAAACACGTTTACGAGTCGGTCGATGGCACCCATGTCTCTGCCTATCTATCCCGATGAAAGTAGCTGTGATCGGGACCTATTGCCAACAGCTCAGCCGAAGGGTCTTCTGAGCGTTGCAATGAACCCTCGAGCCGGCAGCCGTCATGTGCGGCCTAGGAGAAGGGGACCACACGTTCCCACCCGGCACGCACCTCGATTTATTCGGTGATGATTTTGGCGAGTTCAACCATTCGTTGGACACGGCTGACCATGTCGTGGGGGCCGGTGATCGTGTCTCTCGGTGAAGATCGGACCCGACCGGCTTTGATCCCTGTCGTATGAACTCGACGGGGGGTTTGACTGAACCACGTTCTGCCTTCGCCTTTCTTGATGACAAGACCCTTTCTTACTGCGGTGTCCTTCGCGTCGAACCACTTCTTGATTGCAGCACGCCGCTTCGTGTTGAGATGGAGACGGACCATGTCGGGGTCCTTTGCCCTGACGGCGAAGCTGTTGTCCCAGTCCGCATCGTCAAACCAGAGGTATCGGTCGCGGATAATCGGCCAATGAGGAATCCGGCGCCGGGCGGGAACGAGAGTAAGGCTGGACGTTGTCGGCCAGCCGGGGAGCCACACTTGGAACTCGGTCGTGGAAGGGCTGTTATCACCTCCCAGCGTCCGCCAGACTTCGATTGGGAACCCGTCAACCGACGCCTCCAGCTTTGGCCACAATACGCCCTCAGTGCGCCCACCAAGGCGGATGGCGGCTTCACCTACTGCCGATCGCCACTCCCCCATCGACACCATAGAACGCTCCATGATCGAACAATACGCCTTCGCAGTGTGGGGGCGCTGGCCCACACCCGTTCGTGATGGAGACTTTGAGTGATGGTCCTGCTCGGCCTAATAAGGAAGGCGACGTGGGTACGGAGCTGATGATCATGGCGATCGCCGATCCAGGGTCTGTTGGAGTGAGAGTCGGGTAATCCGACTAACGGGGTCTCGCATGGATGTCTCCGGTCCCAGTTGGAGAGCCGACTACCTGTTCGGTGTGCGGTGGTCGGCTTGCCCGTCCACGGGTCGGGCTGAACCGCCTTACAATCCGAGCGTGGAGGACGGGACCCGGTCGGATGACTACGCGGCCCGCTTGCAGCGGCGCGAGGAGGCACGCTGGAAGCGGTGGCTGAACGTGCAGGCCCCATACCGGTGGAACCTGCGCCGTCTCAACCTCGGTTTCACCCTGGATGCCGGTTGCGGCATCGGCCGCAACCTGGCGGCGCTCGACGGCGTGGGGGTTGACCACAACGCAGCCGCCATCGCGGTTGCACGCGAGAGAGGCTTCACCGCGTACACGCCCGAGGAGTTCGCGGCGACTGAGTTCGCCGCGGCGGGTCGGTTCGACACGTTGCTACTGGCCCATGTGGTGGAACACATGCCCGCTGACGAGGCCGGTGCGCTGCTCGGCCGCTATCTCCCGTATCTCCGGCACGGTGGCCGCGTGGTTCTGATCGCACCACAGGAAGCGGGCTTTCGCAGCGACGATACGCACGTCGAGTTCGTGGATGATGTCGCCCTGCGGGCATTGCTCGAGGCGCACGGACTGGACGTGTTCCGGGAGTATTCGTTCCCGTTCTTTCGTGGGGTTGGACGGTTTCTCCGTTACAACGAGTTCGTTTCGGTCGGCTTGTATCGAAAGGGGGGGACCCGGAGTGAACAATGAGCAGTTGGCTAGGTGGCTGTCTTACCACCCTGGGTGCGGGGTTTTGTAGGAAAACGTTCCTACCAGGGTCTCTGTTTGTTTCGCTGAGCCGGTCCCATGGGTGAGATAGTCGGGTGGTTACCTGCCCTTATTGGCGAGACGGTTTGGGGGTTGAAACCTCTCCATATGTGCCGATGGACAGGACCGATCACAACCTCAGCCACGTTGATGCATATTCGCTAGGCGAGGATGCTGCTCTAGGTTCGTATCTAACTCCCCTTAGTTACTCCCGCCCCTGCAGAGTCCGAGAGTGCCTACGGAGCCGTTGGGGAGTCCATAATACTTCCAAGAGTCCGCCGCGGTCTGAACCTGCGACTCGTTCTGGTTCGCAGCAGAACTCGGCTGTTCCCAATCGTTCAACCCACTGGCGGCACAGATCGAGTTGGCATGATGCATCGTTTGCAGCGGCTTTATGACGTGCTGGTAGATAGCGCTCCGCAGGCCACTCAGGCGAATACCGAGATCACCCTCGAATTGACGAAGGTGATCGGACGTACGTTGCTCATTGATGTCATGCCTCGCATGGTTGCTTGGTATCTGATGTCGATGGCGGGGCAGATCCAGCGTTCTTCAATGCCAGTGCCGGTTGCGGCCCCGGTCGGAGGCAGCAGCGAGAACGTCACGGCGGCATCAACTAGGGCAGCGAAACCTACCGAGGGACCACAGCAGCCACAGGAACCTGTCGAGGAACAGCAGCAGAAGCACTCGGCCACCTGGTGCCCGAAGACCGGCAAGAACATTCTTGGGTCAGCCGGTGGGACGTGCCCCGCATGCGGCGAGCCAATATGAACGGTTTCCCTCGGTTCGGATCGTGGCCCAGGGTCGTCTTCGGGGCCGCCATTCTCGTAGTTCTTAGTGCCTGCGGATCTGGAGGTGACGCCGACAAGATCGCCTGGGCGGAGCGGCTGAATCGTCATCGGGTCGGCGCTGGGTGACTCCCAACCCCACACCAACCCCACAGCCCACCGGGAAACGGCGGGAATGGCGGGAACTGCCGGGAACAGAAAACCCTGTTACTGACTGCGTAACCGTGGGAAACCCCCGGTCAGCGGCGTACCCCCGACTTGCATGGCATGCAAGGGGTCGAGGGTTCGAATCCCTCCAGCTCCACCTGAGAACCCTCGTCGTTGCGATTAGCGCGCCTAACCGTCGCTCTCGACGACGGCATTACTCGGCAGGCTCCTAGTAGACCGAGTGACCGAGTTCGTCTCGTTCCTGGCCCATGCGGGCTAGCTCGTCCGCTCCTGAGATGACGATCTTGGGAGCCGGAGTGAAGTCGAGGGACTGGTCCCGGTCGGCGTAATCGATCGAGTTCAAGATGACCTTCATGGCGTTGAGGCGAGCCCTTCGCTTGCTATTCGACCGGATGATTGTCCACGGCGCCGGGCCGCTCGAGGTCTGCTCCAGCATCCGATGCTTCTTCTTGGTGAACTCCTTCCAAAACTCCTGGGCCTGACGATCAACCTCGCTCAGCTTCCACCGGCGGAGCGGATCGGTTTCGCGCCGGGTAAAGCGCTGCTCCTGCACCGCCTTGTCGACGCTGAAGTAGAGCTTGACCAACAGAGTGCCCTGGCGGACAAGATCCTTTTCGAACCCGACCACGCCTTTGAGGAAGTCCCGGTACTGCGTCTTTGTGCAGAAGCCGAGGACCGGCTCGACCAGCGCCCTGTTGTACCAGGAGCGGTCGAACAGGACGATTTCACCCCCGGTGGGAAACTCCGAGACATATCGCTGGAAGTACCACTGGGTGGTTTGCTCGTGCGACGGCTTGCCGAGGGCGACGACCCGGTAGCGCTTTTCGTTCATGTAGCGGGTGATGCGGCGGATGGTTCCGCCCTTGCCGGACGCATCCCGTCCATCGAAGAGGATGATCATCGGGGTTTGTGTCGTTTCGAGATGGTGCTGAAGTTTCAATAGCTCAATCTGGAAGGGACGGAGCGGCTCGTCTTGAGCGATCTGGGCCCGCAGCTGGTTCCGTTCCTTGGTGACCTCGCGCAGGCGCGCTTTCAAAGCCTCCAGATCGGCTGGCTCTTCGCTCGGGTCTGGTCGTATCAGGGCAGTCACGCTGTCAACGGTAGTAATAATTTCGCGGTTTTACCCAGGCGCTCACAGATTCCGTCCCGACTACTGATTTGGAGTCAGTTGGTAGTCGTCCAGGCCAGGCGCCGTCCCATGACAAGCGCGGTCGCGATCCCGGACACCATGGCGGCTGTGAACGCCACCACCGGACCCACCGGGGCATCCCAGGCGAGACCGGCAAGGCGGCTCCCGACGAGCCAGACGAGCATGAGGACGACGAGACCGATGCCGATCCCGGTGGCCCAGGCGGCCACGCGGTCGGGCGCCGTTCCCACGTTCATTATCTGGCTACTCACGCTAGGAGGCCGGTCGGCGATGCATGTCACGTATCTCGACGGCCGGTCATCACCATTCGCAGCGTCCTCGGCCTCGCCATTCCACCCGAGGAGTGACGAAACCTCGTCCTTGCGACTGGCGCGCCCGGCCGCCGATCTACGCAACGGCATTACCGGCCACCCTCCTAGAACCGCTCGAAGAACGGCGGGAACGTGCCCACCGCTCCGAGGATCCCGAGGATGACACCGATGCTGAACATCCTCTTCAGGTCAACATCCTTGTCACGCCACCTGAAGTGGAGTACTCCCCAGCTCACGGCCCAGGCGGTCACCGTCAGAACGGTCTTACCCGCCAACGGTCCAACGCCGCGGCCGGCTTGGAAATCGGCCAGGAAGTCTTTCAGGTCGGTCCAGGGAACTGCCAGCGTAGTGAGCAGTCCCAGCACGAAAATGCCGATGCCTGCCGCCACGATGGCGGCGGCGGCCGGTCCATCGGGCTTGTCTGCCAGGTTGAGGCTCGCCAACTCTGGCGCATCAATGGTTTCTTGGTACTTTGCCATGTTCGCTCACCTCCTTAGATGATTGGAGCAACCTTGTTGAGGAACGCGCCGAACGCTCCACCTACGACGGCTGCTGCGAATGCTCCGACGAACATCACGATGACGACCATGCGCAGCCAGGGGCGGGCAATGAGCCGGGGTCCGTAGTAGAAGAGCAGAAATGCGGCGGCAGTGGCCAGGATGGGAGCTGCCCAGCTGACGTGCTCTTTCCACTCCATCCCGAACTGGTGCCAGTTGTCCGTTTGGCCCGACACGTTCGACAACAGGAAGTCGCGGGGCGAGCACGTAGTGCTGGGAAGGATGGTTCCGGCGCAGCCGGCATATAGGTCGTCACCCACCGGAGCGAGCTTGACCCGGTACCACGGATACACGATCCAGGTCCCGGTGATGACGGTCAGCCAGGCAACTGCGGCCATTCCCCATGCGCCAACATAGAGTCGGCGCATCCTCTCCTTGATGCCCCTGGTCGTGATCAGCCCCGACCGGAGGCTCCATAGACCGGCGAGCCCGCCGGCAAATGCGAGCAGGAACAGCGTGCCGAGTACCAAACCGTGAATGATGGTCCAGGTTTCTCGAGACGTCAGGTCCATACTGCGTCCTCCCTTCTGTTGGTTAGCTTCGATGGTACGAGAGGGGGAGGCCTCGCGTTAGGACATCCCAGCCCCAGACGGTTGCCAATTTTTAGCATCGGATATCAGAGCCGCCGGTACCTGATGCCACTTGCGAGCGACCCTCGACTTTCGCCACGCCGCGTCTCCTTTTGAGCAGGTGCAGTGTCAGCTGATCAGCTCGCCGAACCGGAAGCTGGGCTCGAATCCCTGGTCTTCGAGTATCCGGCAGTATCGGTCGTATGCCTGTGAGGCTTCGATTCTTCGATCGACCCTGGCCAGGGACTTGATGAGCAGGTGCCAGAACCGCTCGCGGTAGGGATACTCGCCGGTGAGGGCCTGCAGTCGTGGAACGGCCTCGAGCTCGCGCCCGACGAGGACCGCTGCCTCCATTTCGATCTCCACCGCCTCCAGCCGCATCTCATGCAGGCGCACCCCCTCGAAATGAGCGAACTCCTCGTCACCGAGGTCGCCGAGTACGGGGCCCCGCCACAGGTCGAGGGCGGCGCGAGCATCCTGGCTGGCCCCGGTCGGGTCGGAACCGAGCTTGCTCTCAGCCTGGTGGACCAGCCGCTCGAAGCGGCAGGCGTCTATCTGCTCACATTCAATCTGTAACAGATAGGAGTGATCCTCGAGGATGATCGCATCGTGTCCCAACAGGTGACGAAGTCGCGAGATGTGAGACTGCACGGTACTTTCGGCCGAGGTTGGAGGGTTGTCTCCCCAGATCGCCCACACCAGCGTGTCAGTAGCCACGGCATGGTTGGCGCTGAGCAGCAAGGCTGCGAGAGCAATGCGGGCGTTGTGTCCTCCCATGGGAATCAGGCCGTCAGGGCCGTGCACCTCGAGGGGCCCGAGCATCAACAGGTCGAGATCTTTGTTCAACTCCTCACCTCCATCACAGATTTCACTCCACACCCCGGCACGGGGGTAGGGGATTCCGGCCCATTGCATGTGCGACGCAAGCGGGGCGTGTTTCTGCTGCAAAGGCCATGGTGCATGCTTGATGAAAGCAAGAGATCAAGGAGAGGAGCAGAGATGAGTGATCTCCTCGGGAAGGACCGGGCAAAGGTTGGGACCACCAAGTCCCTGCCGGATCTTCGGCCGCCTCGCGCACCCATACCGAAGTACCAAAAGCCAAGGCCGACCCGCCTGTTTCGGTGGATCGAGTGGATGGCTCTTGTTGTCGGAATAATCGTCGCCGGCGCCCTGGCTATCTGGCTGGGAGGCCGCGGAGGGGACGAAACTGTGGTCGCCCCCGAGCACGGAGCTTTCACACAGCCGTTCATCCGAGACACGAGCGGACAGAACCTTCCCAGGTTTGTCGGGACTGACCCACCGAGTCTGGACCCCGATGTTTACGTCGAGCATGGTCCGTTCACGGACCCGTTCATCCGGGACACGAGCCAGCAGAACCTATCCGGTTTTGTCGGCAGCGACCCGCCCAACCTCGACCCCGATGAGGTTCGGGCACCAGAGCACGGCGAATTCACCGACCCGTTTATTCGGGACACAAGCGGTCAGAGCCGCTCGGGGTTCGTTGGTAGCGACCCACCGGACTTCGATCCCGACGTCCCGTAGCTGAAGCCGGGAAAACGCGAAGACCCCGCCTCCGAAAAGGCGGGGTCTTCGTAAAACTCGAGCTCCTTCAGCGGCGAGTGCCGCTGCCGCGAG
>Ga0255057_10001697_pt1 | contig 12242 bp, 7 predicted proteins | sample Cases_109_6_MG_FD_189022 | JGI IMG/M metagenome (GOLD analysis project Ga0255057, IMG submission 189022) | Seawater microbial communities from Amundsen Gulf, Northwest Territories, Canada - Cases_109_6 | ecosystem: Environmental > Aquatic > Marine > Gulf | place: Canada: Northwest Territories... | reverse complement strand
TACATAACGGAGATTGGCGTGGGGGAGAGCACGCTCGAACGCTTGCGGGAGCGGCTGCTCCAGGGAGATCCCAGGGTTGGAAGTCGGCGCGTGGAGCCGACTTCCCGCGCCCGCTGAGCAGCGTCGCCGAGACCCCCTACTCTCGGGCCATGTCCGCGCTGGATGCGGCGATCCTGCTGGGCTTCATCGCGCTGGCGGTGGGCTCGGGGCTGGCCTACCGGCGTCGTGCTTCCGAGAGCCTGGAGGAGTACTTCCTGGCCGGTCGCAGCCTGTCTGGCTGGAAGGCCGGGGCGAGCATGGCGGCGACGCAGTTCGCGGCCGATACCCCGCTGCTGGTGACCGGTCTGGTTGCCACCGCCGGGATCTTCTCCCTGTGGCGTCTGTGGATCTACGCGGTCGCCTTTCTGTTGCTGGGTTTCGTGTTGGCCCCGTTGTGGCGGCGGGCCCGGGTGATTACCGATGCCGAGCTCGCGGAGCTCCGCTACGGAGAGCGCCCGGCGGCCTGGCTGCGGGGCATCAAGGCCGTCTACTTCGGCACCATCTTCAACTGCACGGTGCTGGCGATGGTGCTCTGGGCTGCCAAGGAGATCGCGGAGCCCTTCCTGTTCTGGAACCAGTGGCTACCGGTGGGTCTGTTCGACGCGGTCCAGAGTCTCGTCACCTGGCTGGGGGTGCCCTTCGCGCGCAGCCTGGGGGATGGAGCCGATCTGTGGCTGCGCTCCACCAACAACGTGATCTCGCTCTTCGCCATCATATCGGTGACGACGCTCTACTCGGCGACCGGTGGCCTGCGCAGCGTCGTCCAGACAGACCTCATGCAGCTCGCCCTGATGCTGGTGGGGACCCTCGCCTACGCGATCTTCGTCGTGGGCGAGGTGGGCGGTCTCGACGCCATCCCGCTGGCGATCCAGGAGCGCTTTGCGACCGGCGGGCCCGGGGGGATCTCGCCCTCGGAGATCCTCGCCTTCACCCCCTCGCAGGCGATGGATGCTGGCTGGGTGGTGCTGGCCGTCTTCGCGCTGCAGTGGCTCGTGCAGATGAACGCGGACGGAACTGGCTACCTGGCCCAGCGCGTCATGGCCTGCCGCAGCGATGTCGACGCGCGACGCGCGGCCGTCGTCTTCACCTTCCTCCAGGTGGTGCTGCGCAGCCTGCTGTGGCTCCCGATCGCCCTGGGGCTGCTGCTCCTGTTCCCGCCCGATCTGTCGCAGGAGCTCGCCGTCCTCCGGGCGGACCGCGAGGTGAGCTTCGTGCTGGGCATGAGCGAGCTGCTTCCGTCGGGGCTGCGCGGGCTGCTGCTGACGGCGATGCTTGCGGCGCTCGCCTCCACCATCGACACGCATCTCAACTGGGGAGCGTCCTACTGGACCAACGATCTGTACAAGCGCTTTTACTGTGAGGCGTGGCTGGGCCGCAGCCCGGGCCAGCGCGAGCTCGTATGGGTGGCGCGAGCGTCGAACCTCGTGATCCTGCTGTTGGCGCTCCTCATCATGACGCAGCTCTCCTCGATCCAGCTGGCCTGGCAGCTGAGCCTGCTGCTCGGCGCTGGCATGGGCGTGCCGCTGGTTCTGCGCTGGCTGTGGTGGCGCCTCGACGCCTGGGGTGAGATCGGCGCCATCGCGGCCTCCCTGGTCCTCGCGCCGGCGCTGCTCTTCGGGCTCCCGCAGGAGCAGGAGGCACTACGGCTGCTGTTGATGGCAGTCGGCGCCACCGGCGCCGGCTTGATCCTGTCCGCCTGGAAGGGGCCGGAATCGACCCAGCGATTGCGCGAGTTCTACCGGCTCGTGCGGCCGCCGGGCTTCTGGGGCCCGATCGCCCTCGCGGCCGGTGACGACTCCAACGAGAGTCGCGCGCGCCTGCTCCGGGGGCTGGCCGCCACGGCGTTGGCTTCGATCACGGTCTTCTGCCTACTCGCGGGGCTGGGCTCCTGGCTCGCCGGGAGCCCCGGGCCCACTTGGTGGCCCTTGGGTAGGGCTGCCTGGATCGGCGCCCTGCTCGCCGTGGGCGTCGGCCTGACTCCCGGCTGGTGGCGCCTGGGTTTCGGGTCAGCCGCAGACCCGCACGAGGACAGCTAGGGGCGTGAGCCCAGCTACCCGAGCCGAGGCAAGCCGTAGGGTTGCCGTGCCGGCAGGGCGGCGCAGCCGGCCGATAACCGGCCGAAACCGGCTAGAAGAGGTTCGAGATGATCTCGACGCCGCCCACGTAGGTTCCAAGCAGGCTCCCCAGCGTGGTCAGTATGAAGACCAGCATGATTCGCAGCAGCCGGCTTCGCCACCAGGCGCTCGGTGAGGAGATGTCGTCGGAGACGGTCTCGAACTCGAAGACTCGCGGCGGCTGTACCCAGGCCTGGACGAAGGCCAGCACATAGCCCGCACCGACAACGGGCGTCAGACTCGTTACCGGGGCGACGAAGAAGGCAGCGGCCACCGTGAGCGGATGCGCCAGCGCGATGGCGGCACCGAGCGTGCTGGGGATGCCGTTGGCGAGCACCCAGAACAGCAGGTTCTCTCCCGCGACTTGCGGGCCCTTCGACCACGCGATCCAGCCGAGGGAGCCCAGGATCAAGGCAGGGATGCCCCAGCCCACCCATTTCCAGATCGACGACACCGGCTCGACCGTGTCGAGACTCGCCAGGTCCACCTCTGTGGCGTCGCGCAGCGCGTTGCTCATCCCGGCGACGTGCCCGGCGCCGACGACCGCGACCACACGCTGTCCCGGCGCCTGCCGGATACGCTGGGAGAGGTAGGCGTCGCGTTCGTCGATCAGCACGCGCTTGAGCCCCGGCAGCGCGTTGCCCAGCTCCTCCATCAGCTCCGAGAGCACGTCCTGCTGGCGTAGGCGCCGCAGCTCCTCCTCATCGAGTTCCGGCTTCTCGAAGAGACTCGCGATCAGGCTGGTCAGCAGCCGCCACTTCTGGAGTAACGAGAGCGAGCCCCAGGCGCGGCGCAGCGTTACGCGTACGTCGCGGTCGCAGAGCTCCACCGGGATGTCCAGCTCCTTGGCCACGGCGGTGGCTTCGAGGAGCTCGCTGCCCGGGGCCACTCCCAGCGCGCCGCCCAGGCGCTTCTGGTAGGAGGCCAGCATCAGGTTGGCGATCAGCGCCGCGAGCTGCCGGCGGCGGATCACCTGGCGCAGGTCGAGTGTCTTCCAGCGCCGCTTCTCGGAAAGGGCGGCGTAGCGCTGTGCGTCGAGCTCGACGCAGACGACATCGGGCCGTTCGCGCTCGATCACCCGCCGCACGACTTCGGCAGATTCCCGCGAGATGTGGGCCGTGCCGACGAGCAGGAACTCGCGGCCCCCGCTGCGGACGGTCTGGACGTCGGAGGTCTGCTCGGGCAGATCTGCGGTGGGCTCCACCGAGCGAAGGCTAGCGCAGGGCCGCTTGCCTTCCCGCCTCGATGCGTTGCGCGGCGTCGAGTAGCTCTCGTGAACCGGGTTCGACGCTGAGTGCGGGGCGCACTACGGCGCTGGCCTCGTCCAGCCGCCCCGCCTCGGCGAGCGCGATACCCAGAGCCGCGGCCACGCGCGGTGCCGGACGAGACTCGCTGACGGCCGTGCGGTAGGCGCGCAAGGCCTCGTCGAGCTCTCCCAGCTCGACATGCGCCCGCGCCAGGGCGAGATAGAGCCTGGGAATCCGCGGTGCGCTTCCCGTCTGCTCGCTGTGGATCCGGATCGCCTCGTTCAGGTGCGTCAGCGCTGGCTCGGGGCGATGCAGGCGAACCAGGGTCAGCCCGAGATTGAGCTGGCCGGGTGCGTGCCTGGGGTCGAGTTGCAGACCGCGGCGGTAGGCCTGCTCTGCTTCCTCCAGGCGCGCCTCCTTGGCGTAGAGGTCGCCCAGGGTGATCTGTTCGCTGGCAATGGCCGGCGCGATCTCGAGGGCCTGCTCCAGCGGGGCGATGGCCTGCTGATGGCGCCCGGCGTCGCGCAGCGCCATCGAGAGCCGGAGCAGCTCCCGGAGGTTGTCGCGCGTAACCGAAACGGAGTGGGTGTGGAGCGCGACCGCGCTGCGCCAGTGGCGCACCTGGGCACTCGTCGCCAGGGCGAGCGCGAGACAGGCGGCGCTGCCCAGGCCAAGCATCCACCGCTGCCGGCGCCGCGAGTCGCCCGCCAGGTCGCGGGCGGCCCACGCGAGTGCGATCGCCAGGCCGATCTGCGGGATGTAGGTGTAGCGGTCGGCCCGAGCCTGCACGCCCACCTGCACCAGTCCGACCATCGGGACGAGGGTGACCAGGTACCAGAGCCAGCCCACCAACAGGTAGGGGCGGCGACGCGCCAGGGCGAATGCCCCGGCGCTCGTCACGACCAGCAAGAGGCCGGCTGTGACCAGACGCCAGGCCGGGATCCCGTCGCTTGCGTAGGGATAGAAAACCGCCAGGCCCGTGGGCCACAGGCTCTTCCAGACGTAGACGACGTACGCGTCCAGCGTGTTGGCGAGGCGCATGGCCAAGGGCAGCTGCGCGGAGCTCGGCATGGCATCCACCTGGACCCACAGGGTGAGCCCAGCCACTGCGGCCACGGGCAGCAGCAGTGGGAGCTTCTCCAGCAACGCGCGCCGCCTGTCGGCAGCCGTGGCGAGGCGCCCGAGCGGCCAGAGGTCCAGCAGCAGTAGGACACACGGGAGTGTGACCGCGACCGGCTTCGACAGCAGCGCGGCGCAGAGGGCGAGGACCAGCCCGGCGTAGCGGGCGGCTCCGGGGCGCTGCACGTAGGTGGCGTAGGACAGCAGGGTGAGCATCCAGAACAGGCCCGAGAGCACGTCCTTGCGCTGGGCGGCCCAGGCGACGGATTCCACGTGGAGTGGGTGGAGTGCGAAGACGGCGGCCACGAAGGCACTGGGAGCCAGCTGGCCCGAAAGGCGCAGCATTGCGAAGAAGAGCAGCACGGCACTGGCCGCGTGCAGCGCCAGGTTCACGCTCAGGTAGCCAGCAGCGCTGCCACCGTGGAGCGCCGTGTCGGCCTGGAGTGAGAGCACCGTCAGCGGCGTCCAGTTGACCTGGGAGGTGCCGAGAAAGGCTGCTTCGAGGGCCTCGCCCAGGCTGGCGACGCGTAGATCGCGGTTCTGGACGATGTAGCGCTGGTCGTCGAGGTCGATGAACTCGTGGCGCCGCACGTCCTGGTAGGCCGCGGCGGTGGCGACGACGAGGAGCAGCGGGATCCACACCTGGGCGCGTCGCACGCGGAGAGGCTAGCGGACGCCTTCCGGGCTCAGGCTGCCGCCAAGCGGAAGCGGGCGGGACTCAGGCAGCGGGGGTGCGCGAAGTAGTTGAATCCGCAGCCACGAGGCCTCGCGCGAAGTAGTGGAATCCGCAGCCACGAGGCCTCGCGCGAAGTAGTGGAATCCGCAGCCATGAGGCCTCGCGCGAGGTAGTGGAATCCGCAGCCATGAGGCCTCGCGCGAAGTAGTGGAATCCGCAGCCACGAGGCCTCGCGCGAGGTAGTGGAATCCGCAGCCATGAGGCCTCGCGCGAGGTAGTGGAATCCGCAGCCATGAGGCCTCGCGCGAGGTAGTGGAATCCGCAGCCATGAGGCCTCGCGCGAAGTAGTAGAATCCCCGGTCATGAGGCCTCGCTCCCTCAGGCGGTTGGAGCCGCGCTGAAGCGTGCAGCGCCTGCTCGAGTCGCGCGCAATCGCAGCCGTGGTGATCGGCCTGCTGGTCTTCCTGGTGCTCGCCGCCCTGCGCCATTCGGGGCTGCTGATGTCGCTCGAGCTGTCGACCTATGACAGCTATGTCCGCCTGCGGCCCCCGCTGCAGGACGAGCCGGCGGTCACCATGGTCTGGGTCACCGAGCGTGAGGTCCAGGAGCTGGGGCATCCGCTCGAGGATCGCCTGATCGCCCGGGTGCTCGCCGAGCTGATGCGCCACGGACCCCGCGCCGTCGGGATGGACGTGTACCGTGACCGTCCCCAGGGCGAGGGCTGGGACGAGCTGCGCCAGGTCTTCCTCTCGAACCCGCAGATCGTGGTGGTCGAGAAAAGGCCCGAAGGCGATCAGCCGGCGGTCAACCCCCCCGACTTCCTGAAGGATCGCAGCCAGGTCGGCTTCGCCGACCTCGTGCTCGACCGCGACGGTGTCGCCCGCCGCGGGCTGCTCATGCTCTGGGAGGGTGAGCAGCACTTCGTCTCGGTCTCGCTCCAGCTGGCGCTCCGCTACCTCTACGCCGAGGGCCTCACCATGGGCCCGGACCCGGAGCGTCCGGAGTGGGTGAGGCTCGGCCCGACGCCCCTGCCGCCGGTCGACGCGAACTTCGGCGGCTACCGCGATGAAGATGCGGGTGGCTACCAGTTTGTCTTCGACTACCGCCACAGCCAGGGTTTTCCCGGGTTCACCTTCCAGCAGGCGCTCGACGGGGATTTCGACCCCGAGCTGGTGCGCGACCGGGTGGTCATCCTGGGCACCGCGTCGGCCAGCGTGAAGGACGACTTCCAGATTCCGTCGGGCTTCGTCTGGGCGGATGCCCATGTCCACGGCGCCGAGCTGCACGCCCACGCCGTCGACCAGATGATCCGCTACGCGCGCTCCGAGGACCGGCCCATCTTCGTCTGGAGCGATCGCGCCGAGGCACTCTGGCTATTGGTCTGGTGCCTGCTGGGTGCGCTGATCGGCGTACGCATCTCGTCCACCCTCGGCATGCTGGTGGCCACGGTCGGCGGCCTGGCCGCGCTGCTGGGCGGGGCCTACGCCGCCTTCCTCGGCTCGTTGTGGATTCCCGTGGTGCCGCCCGCGATCGGCTGGATCTCGTGCATCGGCATGGCCGTGGCACTCGTGATCCAGCGGGAGCGGGCGGATCGTCGCATGCTCGAGGGCATCTTCGGCAAGTTCCTGTCCCCGAAGCTGGCCGAGAGCCTGTGGGAGAACCGCGACATCTTCTGGCACGGCGACCGCCCCCGGCCGCAGCGGGCGACGGCCACCGTCCTGCTCTCGGACCTGTTCGGATACACCACACGCTCCGAGAAGGCCGAAGCGGGCGAGGTCATGGATTGGCTCGGGACCTACACCGAGAAGATGACGGAGCTGGTGGAGCGGCACGACGGCATGGTTCACGACTTCCTGGGAGACGGGCTGATGGCGAGCTTCGGGCTGCCCTTCCCAAGGGACGACGAGCAGGAGGTAGATGCCGATGCCGTGCGCGCCGTGGACTGCGCACTGGCCATGGGCAACGCGCTCGAGCAGCTCAATGAGGTCTGGGCCCGGGAGGGGCGGCCCACGGCGCGGCTGCGCGTGGGGATCCTCACGGGTCCGATGGTGGTCGGGGCGATCGGCGGCAGCGACCGCATGAAATACGCCGCCGTGGGCAACACCGTGAACACCGCGGCGCGGCTGGAGGCCTTCGACAAGCTGGGCTTCGAGCTGGAAGACAGCAGTTGCCGGGTGCTGATCGGCCAAGAGACACTCGAGCGCTTGGGCGACGACTTCGCGACGCAAAGCCTCGGAGAGCACGTGTTGAAGGGCAAGGGTGAGGCCGTGTCCATCCACCGCGTGCTGGGCCGAAGCCGCGACGTCGCCGTCGCGGGCGGTACCTGACGGCGCGCCCGCCCGCCTGCTCAGCGCGGGCCGGCCATGGCGGTTTGGGCGACCGCGGGCGCGTCACGGCGCCGGCGCATCAGCAGCCGGCTCCCCAGCAGCACGGCCAGCACGGCGGCGTAGGCAAGCGGGTCCTGCAGGTCCGCCTTCACGAGCCAAAGGAAGTGCAGCACGCCGAGCACTGCGGCGACGTAGGCCAGCCTGTGCAACCGCACCCAGCGCGTTCCGAGGCGCCGCATCCAGCCGCGCGTCGATGTCACGGCCAGCGGCACCAGGCACAGGAAGGCCGCCATGCCGGCGCTGATGAAGCGGCGCTCGAGCACGTCCTCGAGCATGGCCCGCCAATCGAAGAACTGGTCGAGCAGCGCCCAGGTGAGCATGTGCAGGCAGGCCCAGGCGAAGGCGGCCAGGCCCAGGGTGCGGCGCAGTGGGGCGAGCCAGCTCCAGCCCAGCCAGCGCCGCAGGGGCGTGACGGCCAGCGTTGTCAGCAGCAGCCGCAGCGTCCACTCGCCGGTCACGTGGGTGACGTCCTCGATGGGGTTGGCGCTGAGTCCACCCGTGGCGGCGCGAACCACCAGCACGAGCAGCGGGGCCGCCGCCAGGCTGACCGCGGCGATCTGCGGGCTCCTGCGGCGGAGTGACGTGGACACGCCGAGGGTCCTAGAAGAACTTCGCGAGATCGAGGCCCGCGTACAACGATGCCACCTGGTCGGCGTAGCCGTTGAAGGGCAGCGTCTCGCGCTTGAGGAAGTCGCCGATGCGGCGCTCGCGCTTCTGGCTCCAGCGGGGGTGGTCCACCGCGGGATTCACGTTGGCGTAGAAGCCGTACTCGCGGGGCTGGGACAGGTTCCAGCTCGTGGCGGGCTGGGTCTCGCTGAGATGGATGCGCACGATCGACTTGATGCTCTTGAAGCCGTACTTCCACGGCAGCACCAGGCGCAGCGGCGCCCCGTTCTGGTTGGGGAGCACCTCGCCGTACATGCCCACGGCCAGGATGGCGAGGGGATGCATGGCTTCGTCCATGCGCAGGCCTTCGCGGTAGGGCCAGTCGAGCACCGCACGCCGCTGGCCCGGCAGGTTCTCGGGGTCGAGGATGGTCTCGAAGGCCACGTACTTGGCGCGGGATGTGGGCTCGAAGCGTTTCAAGACATCTCCGAGCGGGAAGCCGACCCACGGAATCACCATCGACCACGCCTCGACGCAGCGCAAACGGTAGACGCGCTCCTCGAGGGGATGGGGCCGCAGCAGATCTTCAAGGCCGACGCTTCCCGGCTTCGCCACCTCGCCGTCCACCAGCACGCTCCAGGGCTGCGTGCGCAGCTGCTGGGCGTTGCTGCGCGGGTCGCCTTTGCCCGTGCCGAGCTCGTAGAAGTTGTTGTAGCGAGTGGCGTCTTCGAGGGATGTGCGTTCCTCGTCCGTGCCGAAGGGGCCCGAGCTGACGTTCTCCAGGCGGCGTCCGGCGCGGGCCTCTCCGCCACAGCCGCTGCCGGGCAGTGCTGCGCTGGCGCCGAGCAGAGCCGTGCCTCGCAGAAAATCGCGCCGCGCCAACCGGGGCTCCAGCTCGCGTCCGACACGCCGATGGTGTTCCACGAGCGCTCGATCGGTGATCTCTCGGCTCGGCAGCTCGGGCGGGTGCAGGATGTGCATGAACCCTCTCTTCGATTCCTTGGCTGGATTGGATGCCTTCTCCGCGATTCGGTTCCCCTCAGCTGGACGCCCCCCTCCCGGCGAGCTGCGTCTCCAGGCAGGGGATTCGCTAGCTTGAGCGCCGCCGACTCCCCCCGGGAGTAGTCCAGGCTTGGCCGATTCGCCTTCGAGTGGAATTCGAGCCCGCATCGAGCGGGCCTTCGAGGCCTGGGGGCGGATTGCGTTCCGCCGCCCGCTGCCCATCGTTGTCGTCACCGGCATCGTCTCGGCCCTTCTGATCGCGCAGCTGCCCAGGCTCGAGACCGACAACTCCACCGACTCCTTTCTGCGCCCGAATGACCCGGTTCGCGTCGCCTATGACGAGTTCCGCCGGGAATTCGGGCGCGACGAGCGCATCAGCATCGCCGTCGAGGCGCCGGATCTCTTCGCCCCCGCCTTCCTGGAGCGGCTTCGCGCTCTGCACCTCGACCTCGAGCGCGAGGTCGGGGACGTAGACGACCTCACCAGCATGATCAACGCCCGTGACACGCGAGGCGACGAGCAGGGGTTGATCGTCGAAGAGCTGCTGGCGGACTGGCCGGAGAGCTCCGAGGAGCTCGAGTCCCTGCGCGAGCGCGTGCTTTCGAATCCCCTCTACCGCAACACCCTGATCTCCGGAGACGCGCGGGTGACGACCCTCTCCATCCGGCTCGTCACCTACGAAAGCCGCGACGAAGACGCCACCGGCGGCTTCGACGAAGCGGGTCCGGCGACCTTCCTGTCGGAGCAGGCCATCTCCAACGCGGTGCGCGTGGTTTACGAGGTTGCTGGGCGCTACGACGCGCCCGACTTCCGCGTGCGCGTGGCCGGTGGCCCCGTCATGTCGGAGCGGCTGAACACCCGCATGCAGGAGGACATGGTTGTCTTCACCGCGTGGTGCATCGGCGCGATCTGTCTGTTCCTCTTCTTGCTCTTCCGGCGCGTCGCCGCCGTCGTACTGCCACTTCTGGTCGTGGGGCTCTCGATGCTCAGCACCCTGGGCGTGATGGCCCTCGCCGGAGGCAAGCTCAGCATCGCCACTCAGATCCTGCCCTCGCTGCTGCTCGCGGTGGGGGTCTGCGACGCCGTCCACATCCGGGCGATCTACTATCAGCGGCTGCAGGCGGGCAGCGGTCGCGAGGACGCGGTGGCCTTCACGATGGGGCACTCCGGCCTGGCGATCGTGATGACGAGCGTCACGACCGCGGGAGGTCTGGGCTCCTTCGCCCTGGGCGAGCTGAAGCCGGTGGCCGATCTGGGGGTCTATGCGCCCTTTGGCGTGATGTTCGCCCTGGTCTACACCGTGGTTCTGCTGCCGGCACTGCTGGCGCTGGTGCCCACCTCGCCGCGGCGGCGGCCGGGCGCGGAAGATGGGAGCGATCGGCTCTCGAGAGTTCTCGTCGGGATGGGTGATTTTGCCGCCTCCTATCCCTGGAGCGTCGTCAGCGTGGCGCTCTGCCTGCTCCTCATCAGTGGGCTCGGGGCGTCGTTCCTGCGCTTCTCCCATGACCCCATGGACTGGTTCCCGAAGAGCGAGCCCATCCGGGAGGCCACGCTCTTCATGAACCAGCACCTCGATGGTGTGAACGTCGTGGAAATACTGGTGCGGACGGGTCGGGAGAACGGCGCGCAGGATCCGGAGCTGCTGCGCCGCCTGGACGCCGTGCGTGCGGACGCGGCGCGGATCCACCAGGGTCCCTGGCACATTGGCAAGACCGTGTCCCTGGCGGACGTGGTGATGGAGGTACACCAGGCCCTCAACGAGAACCGACCCGAGTTCCACCGCATCCCCGACGACCGGGAGCTGGTGGCGCAGGAGCTGCTGCTCTTCGAGAGCACCGGCTCGGACGACCTCGAGGATTTCGTCGATCCGGTCTTCAGCACCGCGCGCATCACCATGCGCGTGCCCTGGCTCGATGCGATCGTCTACCCGAAGCTGCTGGCGGAGCTCGAGGAGCGGGTGAGGGGGATCCTGGGGGAGGGCGTGACCCTGGAGGTCACGGGCCTGGTTCCGGTGCTCTCCAAGACCTTCCGCTCCATGCTCGTGAGCATGGCCACGTCGTACATCGTGGCGCTGCTGGTAATCGCGCCGCTGATGGTGCTGTTGATCGGCCACTTCACGCGCGGGCTGCTGAGCATGATCCCGAACGTGACTCCGGTGATCGTGATGCTGGGCTTCATGGGCTGGAGTGGAACGCCCGTGGACGGGCTGACGATGATGGTGGGGGCGATCGTGATCGGACTCGCGGTGGACGACACCATCCACTTCATGCACAACTTCCGCCGCTACTACGAGCGGACCGGCGACGCCCGCGAAGCCATCCGCATGACGCTCACGACGACGGGCCGCGCCTTGCTGGTGACCTCCCTGGTGCTGGCGGCGGGTTTCTTCACCTTCGCCGGTGCCTACATGATCAACGCGCGCCTCTTCGGCCTGTTGGCCGGAGGCGCGGTGCTGGTGGCTTTCATTTCCAATGTGGTGCTCTCGTCCTCACTCATGGTGCTCGCCACACGGCGCGCCGAGAGGGCCGCTGTGCCCTGAGCCCTCAGTTGCCGGTTACCGGCCGGCTGCGCCGCCCTGCCGGCACGGCAAGCCTTCGGCTTGCGCTCCTGGCCAACCGGGCGGGCGTTCAGCTCGGGCGACGGTCGACCGATGAGTCGGGCGATGTCCCAGGCAGCCGAGATCGAGGTCTCGCCGGAGGAGGAGCGCTTCCTGAAGCGCTTTTTCCGGCGCCAGGCCGTCCCCTGGTTCGGCCTCGCCGTCGTGATCGCCCTCGCCGCGGCCTGGGCGCCGCGCGGCGGTAGCGACCAGGCTCTCGAGATCCGCACCAACGCCGCCATTGCCCAGCTGCGCTCGGAAAACCAGCGCTTCCGGGAACAGGTGGTCTCCCTCGGTGCCGTGCTCGAGACCGGCGTTCCGGCCGATACTCGCGAGCTGGACGAGCTGGAGCGGCGCGTCGAAAGCGCCAAGCAGAACGTGAAGATGATCGAGGCCCGCGTCTCGGCCGAGCTGGACCGGCGGCTGGATGCCCTGGAGTCGCGCAGCGCATCGGCG
>Ga0255057_10001696_pt1 | contig 12242 bp, 11 predicted proteins | sample Cases_109_6_MG_FD_189022 | JGI IMG/M metagenome (GOLD analysis project Ga0255057, IMG submission 189022) | Seawater microbial communities from Amundsen Gulf, Northwest Territories, Canada - Cases_109_6 | ecosystem: Environmental > Aquatic > Marine > Gulf | place: Canada: Northwest Territories... | reverse complement strand
TCTGGGATACCTCACCCGATGGCCTCTACTGCCGCGCCTGGGGCAACCGCTGGGGTGCCGGGCAGCGCGGCTGCTTCCAGGTCTCGCGCGGCGACGGGGTTCTCGTCTTCCAACATGTCAGCGGGTCGCGCGGGGATGCCGAGCGCTACGTCTACCGCCTGCTGCCCGGCAATCTCCACGGCCTCTAGTTCGGCTGCGGTTGCGAGGGGCCTGTTGTCGACCGGAAGGTAGCCGGCGCTCAAGCTTGCCCAAGGCGCGTGTTGCATTGACCCGAAAGCTTGCCATCATCAGGTGGGCCACATCGATGGATGGCAATATATTCGAAATTACGTATGTTTATCTTAGGCCTGCCAAGGGGACCGGAGCCTCGCCTTTCTTCAAACAATGCCTCACGCCATCGCTTGCGCCGACCATCGTCGCGCAATATTGGATCGCTGCGGCCCGTTGCGCGAGAATGGGTGTCGGTCAAGTTGCAAGCCGGTTTAGGAAGTGGCGGTGAAAAGACCCAGGCTTGCCTTTTTGTACCTCACCGATCTGCGCGGGAGATCGGCGGATGTCATCCAAAGCCTGGAGATGTGTGATGCCCTGGAGGAATTCTTTCGAGTGCGGTTCTATCACCCCGCCATCACCCGGAGCCGCTTCACCCGCGAGCTCGACTACTGGGATGTTGACGCGAAGTGGGAGTTAGCGCGGCTGGCGACATTCGGCCCCAACCGGATCGCTTGGCTGGACTATCCAAGCCGCGTCGCCTTCTTAAGCCAGGCGCTCTTGGATCTTCGCGTTCGCCCGGTCGATCTTATCTTCACGCGCGATCCCTCGTTGCTTTATTTTCTAGGCGTGTTGCCCGCGTTCATGAGGCCGAAGGCGCCGATCGTTTATGAAGCGCACAAGCTTTATCACCGCGTCTCGTCGCGTGTCGGCTCGCCGGCGGGTGAGGCGCGAGCGGTGGCGCTGGCCCGGCACGTCGTCGCCATCTCGCCGGGTGTCCGCGACGACCTTTTGGCGCTCGGCATCGATCCCGGCCGCATCGATGTCCTGCCGCTTGGGGTGAAGCTGGAGCGGTTTGAAGGCCGCGAGGACAAGGCATTGCTGAAGGCACGGCTCGGCTTGGATCCGGCGCGTCCGGTCGTCGTCTACAGCGGGTCCTGGGACCAATGGAAGGGGGTCGAGACGCTGATCGACGCGTTTGCCCATCTCGCCAAATCGGCAAGCGGAGCGATCTTGCTGCTCATTGGCCTGCCGGGCTCGACCGCCGCTACGTTCAAGGCCAAGCTTTCAGCCATGGGGATTGCGGAAGACCGCGTCATCCTTCATGGCCACCTCCCGCGCCGCGAGCTCGCACGGTGGCTTTGCGCGGCCGATGTCGGGGTGGTTCCCAACAACGACACGCTGCTGAGTGCGCACTACACATCGCCGCTGAAGGTCTTCGAATACCTGGCCGCGGGCTTGGCCGTCGTCGCCTCGGAAGTGCCGGCTCTGCGCGCGGTGCTCAGTGATCGCGAAGCGGTTTTCGTTCGGGCCGGCGACGCACTCGACATGGCGGAAAAGTTGGATCGGCTTTTGCAATCAAAAATAGATTGTCAAAATCGCCAGTCCGCGGCACGGCAAAGGGCGGTCAAATTCGACTATGCCGTTCGGGCCGAAAGAATTCTTGAGATCTATTATAATCTTTCCGGCCAAGCTAAAGTCCGATAGTCGAAGCTTCACTTTCGATCGGGAGAGTCGATTGTTTTCGCCCACGAAACCCGTGGTTGTTATTGGCTTGGATGCGGCCGAGCCGGCGCTGATCAAGGCTTGGGTCGAGGCCGGAGAGCTGCCGGTGATCGCCGATCTGATGGCAAGGGGGCGAAGCTGGCGGCTTTCATCGCCGGCCTGGATGTCGACGGGCCCGATATGGCCTTGTTTTTATGCCGGGACCTCGCCGGCCCGCCACGGACGGTTTTTCTTCCGCCAGCTTGAGAGCGGCACCTATCGCATCGTGAAAAAGCTCGCCGATGCGATCAACGCCACCCCGTTTTGGGAAGAGCTTACAAAGGCCGGGGCCAAAGTCGCGGTGGTCGACGTGCCGAAAACGACCCCCAAGCAGGGCGCCGCGGCGACCCAGATCGTCGGCTGGGGGGTGCACAGCGCCGCTTGGCGGCCGTCGTCCGTGCCGAGCGACCTCCTGGGGCAAGTGACCGCGTCGGTTGGTGCCCATCCCGTACCCAATTGCGATGAGGTAACGTTGGGCACCCTCGTGGAGTACCAGGAATTTCTGGGCGACCTGAGCGAAGGCATCGCCCGGAAGGAGGCGTTTGCGAGAAAATTGCTGGGTGAAGACCGTTGGGATTTATTCCTGCTCGTATTTTCCGAGGCCCACTGCGCCGGCCACCGCTTATGGCATCTTCATGATGCAAGTCACCCGGACCATGACCGGGAAATGCGCCAGAAGATGGGCGATCCACTGCTTCAGATCTATCGGCGACTCGACGCGGCCATCGGCGCCGTCGTTTCGGCGGCGGGCGATGCCACGGTCGTACTCTTCTCACCTCACGGCATGGGCCCCAACTATGGTGCGTCCCATCTCTTGCCGGAGGTCTTGGAAAGGCTGGGGCTGGGCGCGGGCACGGACAAGGGCTCCGCGGCGAACGGCGGTGGCGGGATACGGGCCGCCGCGCTTCGCGACCGTCTGATCGGAGCGGTCCCCGATTGGTCCGTGCGAGCCTTGCGCGGCGTCCTGCCGGCGTGGCTCTGGGACGCCCTCACGAACCGCCTACTCTCCTTCGGAAACACTTGGGCGGGCTCGTCGGCGTTTTGCGTGCCTGGCGACTTTGCCGGCGCCATTAGGATCAACCTCCTCGGGCGTGAACCCAGCGGCAGGGTCAGACCGGGAAGCGACTTTGACGCGCTCTGCGAAGATTTGAAGGAGGCGCTGATGGAGCTCAAGGAGGTCGACAGCGGCCGGCCGGCGGTGAAAGACATCGTGCGCATCGACAAGGTTTTTGCCGGCGAGGCCTTGGATCAGCTTCCGGATCTCATGGTCTGTTGGATGGACGATCAGCCGATCAAGGGGCTTTCATCACCCAGGATCGGCGAGGTGCGAGGGACTTTGCACGAGGCGCGCTCGGGCGAAGACAGGTCCGACGGCTTTCTTGTGATCTCCGGATGTTCCAACCTAGACGATGACGCAACGCGCGCCACGGCGGATCTGATGGACTTGGCTCCAACGATTACCGAGTTGATGGGCTTGCGGGCGAATGGATGTTTCGATGGCCGTTCGCTGCTCGCGGGTCTCGACGCCGAAGACGGCGCCGATGAAGGCTTGGCGCGATGAACTTTCGCGCCCTCGGAGCGGCGGGACCCTTGTTGTCGGAGATCGGCCTTGGCTGTTCTCAGCTTGGCCGGCCTTTGGTGCAGCGCGCGCCGGCCGACTGGATCCGTCTTCTGCACCGCTCGTTTGATCTCGGCATCAATTTCTATGACACGGCCGGCGTCTATCGTCATGGAATGAGCGAGCGGCTTCTGGGGCAAGCGTTTGGCGACCGGCGCGACAAGGTCGTGATCTGTACCAAAGCAGGGTCGCTTTCGTCCCCCCTGGGTGGTCTGCTTGAGGCCCTGCCGACGCCGCTGCAGTATCTGCGCCGCGGTCTCAACAACGCCCGGCCGGCGAAAGCCGGTAGCGGCGCTCACCGGCAGGACTTTTCGCCCAACGCATTGACCCGATCTGTCGAGGCAAGCCTGCGCCGCCTTAACACAGACAGGATCGATGTGCTGCTATTTCACAGCCCCCCACCCGAGGCTCTGGAAAATGAGGAGAGCATGCGCGCGATGGAGCGCCTGACGGAGGCGGGGAAAGTGGGTTGCTTGGGCGTTTCCGCCGGGTCCTTGGACGTGGCGCGCCGCGCCCTCGCGCTACCCAAGATCTCGGTTCTGCAGATAAGTTACAGCCTGCTGGAGCCCGAGGCGGGCGAAAGCGTGATCCGGCAGGCCTTCGGGCGGGGTGTGGGCGTCATCGCGCGCCTGGTTCTTGGCCGGGGCCTTCTTACCCCCAAACGCGCTCTTTCCACCGGGCCAAGAAGCCTTGAAGGAAAGGATCCGGCCAGACTTACCAAGATCGCCGAGGAGATGGCGATGCTGGCCGATAAGTTCGGGCGCACCCTTACCGAAACCGCGATTCTGTTCGCCCTTTCCCAGCACGGCGTAACAAGCGCCCTTATCGGGACGAACCGCCCCTCCCATCTGGAAGAAAATTTCGCCGCCGCTTCGGCGCCGCCGCTTTCGTCGGATGAGTTGCGGCGGATCGCTGATATACTCGCCATCAATTCATCGGGGGCTGCTTGATAAATGCGCCTAGGACGAATTTTCACCATCCTGCTTGTCGCCGTCATCGCTTTAGGCATTGCCGGCGTGATTTTCCTGCGAAATCTGAACCTCGATGACTACAAGGATGAAATCGCCGCTGTGGTGAAGGAGATCACCGAGCGGGACCTGACACTGCGCGGGCATATCAGCTTCTCGCTTTCTTTGAAGCCGACCATTACCGTGCGTGATGTCGCCCTTGCCAACGCGCCCTGGGGCGAGGCGGAGCACATGCTGGAGGTCGACCGCCTGCTCATACAGCTCGATTTGCTTCGGCTGGTTATCGGCACATTCGACACCAGCGTCGTCACATTGTCCGGAGGAAGACTGTTCTTAGAGCGCGCCACCGACGGCCGCGCCAATTGGCGGATCGATTTGGACCAGCAGGATATCGCCCTTACGAAGGACTATCTCGGGGGCCCCTTTCCCTATCTGCACGCCGCGTACGCCGAACAGCTCAAGTTTGCTTACACCGACCGGCGTTCGGCCTACCGGTTGCAGGGCGAGCTGACCGGCATGGATGCGCAGGTGGATGCTGCGGGCCAGATGCTTCAACTCCAGCTCAACGGCCATTTGAAGGACCGCGCGTTTACCGGCAAGGGTGCCATCGCGGCGTTGAAGACCCTTCATGCCGGAGGCAGCTCGCCTCTCGAATTGTCGCTGCGACTGGACGAGGCGGTGGTGAAATTCGACGGCACGGTCGGGACGAACGGCGCGGGTGACGACCTCGACGTGCGGTTCGATCTCACCGCGTCGCATCTTGACAACCTCGCTCCCTTGCTGGACGTGGAACTGCCGGATCTTGGTACGGCGCGCGCCGGCGGAAGGATCGTCGCCTCCGACAAACGCCTGGCGCTTAGTGAGCTGGACGCGCACCTCGGCGAGAGCGACCTGCGCGGCTCCATAGAAATGATTATTGGGGACACCCCATCGTTGAGCGTCGACTTGAGCTCAGACCGGCTCGACATAACCCCGCTGCTTGAGGACAGGGCCGGCGTTCCCAATGCGTCGCAATCGACCCAAAGCGAGGTCGAAAATCTCTTTTCCGACGCGCCGTTGCAGGTCCCCCAACTCCCCTCTTTCGATGCGGGCTTGAAACTGTCGGTCGCCGCGTTGGTCGCCGGCGATCTGTCTTTCAGCGACCTCTCTCTAGGGGCCCGTTCGAGCCACGACGAAGTCGAGATCAATCCCTTCACGCTAACCTACAAGGGGTCGAAGGTCAGCGGCCCGATCACCTTCAAACCCGGGCCCGACCCCCAAATCGCGATAAAATTTCTCGCGCAGAACTTCGACCTCGGAACCTTCCTGAAGGAGCACAAGGTCACGGACCTGGTCGAAGGCGACATCGATGTGGGCATCGACGTCCGAGGGCAGGGCAAATCCGTGCATGAGATCGTCGCCAGCCTGAATGGCACGGCGGGCGTGGTCATGGGCAAGGGACGGATCCCGAGCCGCTATGTCGACCTGATCGCCGCGGGCCTGCTGCGCTCGCTCATGCCCTGGAAGAAGGGGGCCAATGAAACGAAGATCAAGTGCGCTTTGGGTCAGTTCGTCATCAAGAACGGAAAGTTGAAGACGAAAAGCCTTCTTTTCGATACCAAAAACATCACCATGACCGGTCACGGTACGCTCGACCTGCGGACCGAGAAGATCAACTTGACCCTTCTGCCGAGGCCCAAGGATCCTGCCCTTCTGAGCCTTGCGACCGGCCTTCGCGTTACCGGCACGCTGCTCGATACCAAGATTTCCCTCGATCCGGCCTCGGTGGCGAAGGAGATAGCGGAGGGAGCCGTCGGCGTTTTGCTGTTCGGCCCGGCGGGGATCCTCATTCCCTTCGCCAGCCTCGGCGCGGGACACCATCATCCTTGCGTCAACGATCTGCAGAAAATGTTCGGTTCGCAGGCGGCCAAGCAGCTCGATAGCGATGGGGGAGACGGGGCGCAGCCCGTTCCCGATCCAAGCGAGCCCCCGGCAACCGCCACGGCGGTCCCCATCCCCAATGAGGTTCTCCTTCCCATGCGTGGAAGTCAGGTTGGCGCCGGCATTATGAGGTCGCACCTGGATGATCTCGGCTTTACCAACATCGGCACGATCGACAAGGAGGGGGCCATTTTCCACGTCGAAGCCCAATGGCAAGGCCGGCCGGTCAAGCTCAGGATCGATGCCGATCTGGGTACGATCGAGCAAGTTGCCAAGTGACGCCAACGGATGGGGTGCCAATCGTTAGACCGTATCCGGGTGCCGCGATCCAAACGGGCCGCCGCATCCGAACCGGATCAGATCCGATCATGCCCTTTCGGGGATGACATAAAGGAGGATGGCAAAGAAATGAAAGGCGCTTCCGGCGACGACGAACAGGTGCCACACCGCATGGCCGAACGGCAAGCGCTTCCATAGATAAAAGGCCACGCCGACACTATAGGCGAGGCCCCCGGCGACGAGGAGCGCGAGGCCCAAGGGGGCCAGTGCCCGGAGCAGCTCCGTGCCGGCCAACAAGATGGGGAGCCATCCCATGGCCAGGTAGAAGAGAAAAGCGACGCGCTCGTAACCGGCCGCGCGCCCGGCAAGGAATGCCGTCACCTGTACGCCAATGCCGACCGCCGCCACACTCCAGATGACGACCAGCAGGATCAAGGCCTGCCCCGGCGGGAGGAGAAGGCAAAACGGCGTGTAGGTCCCGGCGATGAGCAGGAAGATCCCGCAGTGGTCGAGAGAGGCAAAGACCAGCTTTATGGAGGGGCGCGATATGGCGTGTTGCAGCGTCGAGAAGGCGAACAGCAACACCAGTGCGGCCCCGTAGACGATGACAGCGGGCAGCGCGCCGGCGCGTCCTTCGGCATGGGCCTGAGCGATCAGGAAAACCGTACCCGCCAGACCTAAAAGCGCGGCGAGGCCATGGATCGCCGCATTCACCCGTTCCTCGGCAAGGGGGTAGGCTTCTTCGCGCTGAGAGATGTTCATACCGCCTCAGGTTGCCTCCACATCCACCTAGCCGGCCAGCCCGGGCAACAAACCCTTCAATCCGTCGGCCAACATGCCCATGGCGATCGCCGCGAGGACCATCCCCATGATGCGCGTGACGACGCCCATCCCCGATTGGCCCAACCATTTCGCGATGGGCGCGGCGAAGCCGAACAGGAGGCCGCAGAAAGCGGCAAGGGCCAGGATGACGACCGAGATCTCGCCCTTGCTCAGGATGGACGGGTGTTGCTGGGCCGCGACGAGAACGGCGGCCATCGTGCCCGGCCCGGCGACGATCGGAATTGCCAGCGGCACCACCGCGACCGAGGCGCGTGGTTTGGCATCCGCCAACTCCGCGGAGGTGTGTTGATGGCCGGATTTGTTGGAGAGCATATGAAGGCCGATCAGAAGCACGATTATGCCGCCGGCGGCGCGTAGCGAATCGACGGTGATACCGAAGAATTCGAGCGCCAGAGAGCCGCTCCAGGCCACGACCAGCAGCGTGATCGAAACCGCTCCGGCACAGGTCCACGCGATGCGCGTTGCCTGGGCTTTCGGTCGATCCGCGGTCATGCCGGCAAAAACCCCGACATTGCCGATCGGGTTCATCATGGAAAAAAGGGCGGCTATAAAGCTGGTCAATGCGGCCTCGGGCAACATGGGGCGTGCCTCCTGTCTCATCGATCTGCCACGTACCGGGATGCCGGATCACGGGTTGCGTACGTGTACGAGCAAAGCACTACCGCGTCACGTAACATACGGCGTCAAGATCTTCGACGAGGAGTATGAGCTGCGCAAGGCGTCATTTTCGGCCGCCCGGCGCGGGGCTGGGCGAAACGCCGTAAAGGCGCATCCGATGTTGCACCCGGCGCCGATCCGGACCAGATTCACGCTCTGGGGAAAGGGGTGCCATCATGGGATTGAGCGACACGCAACTGGCCCAGTTCCGCGAGACGGGATATCTCTTTCTTGCCGATCACTTCTCGCCCGAGGAAGCGGCCATCCTGCGGCAAGAAGCAAGCCGGCTCTATGAGCTGGAGCGCCCGGAGGTCTGGCGCGAGGAGAACGGCGCCCCGCGCACCGCCTTCGCCGCCCATACCTACAGCGAGCCCTTCCGCCGGCTGGCCGCCCATCCGCGCCTGGTCGAGCCGGTCATGCAGATCCTCGATGGCCGGGTCTACATGCACCAGTTCAAGGTCAACGCCAAAGCGGCCTTCGACGGCGCGGTCTGGCAGTGGCACCAGGACTATGGCACCTGGTCGCGCGACGACCTCATGCCGGAGCCCCGCGCGATGAACATCGCGCTGTTCCTGGATGAGGTAACCAGCTTCAACGGCCCCTTGATGTTGATACCGGAAAGCCACCGGGACGGCGTGTTCGATGCGGGGCACGACCTCGAGTCCACCAGCTATCCGCTGTGGACCCTGAACCGGGAGACCGTGACCAGGCTTGCCGAGCAGGGCGGCATCGTCGCGCCGACGGGCGCCGCGGGCTCGGTTCTCATGTTTCACTGCAATCTCGTGCATGCGAGCCCGCCCAACATCTCGCCCTGGGGCCGCACCATCGTCTATCTGAGCCTGTGCGAGGTGAACAACCACATCCGCCGCTTCAAGCGCCCGGAATGGATCGCCCATCGCGACTTCGCGCCGATCGAGCCGTTGGCCGACGACTGCCTTTTGCAGCCCGCGGGCGAACCCGCCGTGGCGGACTAGGCTCGGCTGCCGTCAAAGGGTGAGCCAGGCGGCATAGCCCCCGACGACGATATCGAAGGCCGCGCAGGTCGGCGGGAACCAGTCCCGCGTTTTCGTCGGGATGTGTTTGGCGTGGTGTCCCCAATCCCACAGACCGTGCGCGAGGTAGCCGACGGTGATCCAAAGCGGGTTCTCCGCGACCCCCAGCCAGGCACAGGCGAATATGGTAAGCCCGACCGCGATCTCGCTGAGCGACACCCAGTGCTTCGGGCGTTGTGCCAGCACCGCGCCCGGATAGACGCAAGCCGTGAAGGCCAGAAACAGCGCGAGGCCGTTCAGGGCCTCGCTCTCCAACGGCCAATGCAATCCGGCGATCGCACAGGCCCCCAAAATCACCCCAAGTACCGAAGCCCTCAAGAACATCACGCACTCCAAAATCGAACGGACCAGAGCCCCTCATAGCATGTCTCGCGGCGCGCTGGCCAACACCCCTTGGCCGAGCGCGGGCGAGGTGTCAGGGCGCTGGCTTTTTGGCCCTCGTGTGATTCAGCTTCCGAAGTCCGGCACATTAATTGTGCCGGACTTCGGAACCATCACACTAGTATCTCGGCAAGCCGTGCCAGGATGGTCTCGACCTCCCCGGCATCGAGAGGCACAAGCTCGAGATTGACCTGCCCCTCGTCCAGGCCCTGCTTCATGACCCAAACGGGCGGGGTCCCCGACATCAGCGCCTGCGCCAGCGCGGCCGCATCCATGCCGGCGCGCGTGGGCACGATGGTCAGCCGCGCGCGCGAGAAGGGCGCCCCCGTGGGATCGGCGACCACCGCCGCGCCGACGCCGGGGAGCGTCTCGGCCCGCCGCACGAAGCCGGCGACCTTCTCGTCCTGCGCGCGCTGCCAGGCGGCCGGGTCGGTCGCCTCGCGCTCCTCGATGGCCGCCAGGACGCCGCAGATCGCCTCCTTGCTCGCCTTCATGGCGCGGCCGATGCCTTTTTCGTGGGCGCGGACGGCGGCCACCAAGTCCGCCCGGCCGATCACCAGGCCGGCCGTCGGTGCGGCCAGGTACTTCTGCGCGCTGACCAGGACCAGGTCGGCGCCCGTCGCCAGTAGCTCCCCGATGCGCAGGTCCTGGGCCGCCCCATCGACGATCGCCGGCACGCCGCGGCGATGCGCCGCCGCGACGGCACCGGCGAGGTCGACGGCCTCGCCGCGCGTCAGTCGCGACGACACGAGCAGCAGGCAGGCCGTCTCGCCATGGGCCGTCTCGCCATGGGCCGTCTCGCCATGGGCCGTCTCGCCATGGGCCGTCTCGTCCTGGGCCGTCTCACCATGGGCCAGCTCGGCCTCCAGGTCCTCGATCGTGCAGCGCCGCTCCGACCCGGCGACCACGGGCGTCGCGCCGGCCAGCCGGATGGCCTGCAGGATCGAGTGCCCATAATCGATGACATGGCCCGCCGGTATCACGACCCGCGTGGGCATCCCCGTGGTATCGGGCAAAGCCGCCACCCGCGCCGCCGCACCGCCGGCCACGGCCGCGGCGACGCAAAGCGTGATCGCGGCCGCTACACAGTGGGTCACGGCCCCGGCCTCACCCCCGCTCAACCGCGCAATGGCCGCACCCGCCGCCTCCTGCAGTTCGTCCATGACGAAGAACTCGCCCAGCGCCTCCCCCGCCGCCCGGCCAACAGCCGCCGAAGAGCGCGAAACCCCCAGCGGCGTAAAAGCCCCAGCGGCATTGATAACCCTCGTCAGCGCATATCGATCGTGGATTTTCATAGGTACGTCCCGAAGCACAGGGGGATGGGTCACCAGGAGATAAGATATCGCCGCCCGCCGGTAAAGGATTAGCGGGGTGGGTGTTTCGGGTTGCCGAGCCCGCCGCCACGGTTGCTACTACTATCTAGTTTAGCCTTGTAAGGCTCTCACGAAATTGGCGACCTGCCTGGAGCCCTTCGATAGTGGAGGGTGTGTTTGTTGTTGGGATCGCTGGTTGCGTGCGGCGCTGGCTCGAGGCCAGATTTTGTATTGGACTCGTTTTGTTCTCACAAAATCTTGAATAATCGTCTTCACATGCCTAGCTATTATGGTTAACCAGTTCTATGGGAGAAGGAGGTGCGGATGGGCAAAATGAAGCCACCAGACCGAGGCAAGGAGCAGCGGACTAAACTCACTGATGAAGAACTTCTACAGCGGGAGTTCAAGACCGATGATCCCGAGAATCTACCAAATCTGTCGAAATCATTGCCGCCGAGCTACGAAACGGCAGAGATTGAATTTTGGTACGACATGACCCCGCCCGATGGGCAACCATCCGGTGCTGACCATGTGCGCGCTCAACGCTGTGGTCGACCAAGATCCGGCGGGCAATCGCAAGATGGCCAAGGATAAATCAAGCGGTCGCATTGATGGCGCGGTGGCGCTGGCGATGGCGCTGCGGCGAGCCAAGGAATGGATGGATGAAAACCCGATGATTGTGCTGCCGGCGGCTTACGAAGTGACGGTGGTATGAGGCTGAACCGCGGGCCTTACACGCTGGCCGATGGGGTGCGCGATACCTTCGCACTGGTCGGCCTCCAGCGCGCAAAGATTGTAACGAGCGCTTCCGAGCTGAAAGCTGACCTTAGCCCTTTTTTGAAAATACACGTTCTCGGCGCTACAATGCGAACCAAGAGTTGCTTGTAAGCGGCAGTGAGAAAGTGTGCCACTGAGGCAGCGGGATACCCTCCGTGGTCGACGGGGACACGCTGGAGATCCGTGGCGAGGGTGTCCGCCTTCACGGGATCGATGCGCCGGAGGGTAGACAGCTCTGCGTCAAGCCCACCGACGAGCGCTGGCGCTGCGGGCAAAAGGCGGCCCTCGCGCTCGCGGATTTGATCGATCGAAGGCCGGTTCGCTGCGGGGGCACCGAGCGGGATCGATACGGGAGGCTGATAGCGGTTTGCCGCCTCGGAGACCTCGATCTGAACCACTGGATGATAGAGAACGGCTGGGCCGTTGCCTTCCGCAAGTATTCCCTCGACTACGTTGACGCCGAGGCGGAAGCCAAGGCGGCGCACCGAGGCATCTGGTCGCGCGGCTTCGTCATGCCCTGGGACTGGCGGAGGGGTCGGAGGCTCGCCGAGACCGCGGGAGGTGATGGCTGCACCGTCAAGGGAAACATCAACTCTAAGGGCGACAGGATTTACCATGTCCCCGGCCAGGAGAATTACGAGCAGACCGTTATCAGCCCGTCGAAGGGCGAGCGTTGGTTCTG
>Ga0255057_10001694_pt1 | contig 12250 bp, 9 predicted proteins | sample Cases_109_6_MG_FD_189022 | JGI IMG/M metagenome (GOLD analysis project Ga0255057, IMG submission 189022) | Seawater microbial communities from Amundsen Gulf, Northwest Territories, Canada - Cases_109_6 | ecosystem: Environmental > Aquatic > Marine > Gulf | place: Canada: Northwest Territories... | reverse complement strand
CTCCGGTGCTACCCAGGCACCGATGGGGTTGTCGTTGCCGGCAGCACGATCGGCGTAATGGGCATGCAGGCACTTCACACCCCCCTTGGACCCGCCCACTCCCCCGGTTGGGCGCGGCCCGTAGTGACCGGCCGGGATGAGGGCATCGCGTTCGTCGCGGTATCGATCCATGGCACGCTGATAGGCGCCTGCCAGAGCGGAGTCCTCCTCGACCAGGGCTGCCGCGGTCTTCACCCCCCCATCGGCCTCGATCCTGCCGATACGGCGAGCCGCCAGCGGGCAGGTCAGCCAATAGGAGGTCGGAAATGGGGTTCCGTCATCGAGAAAAGGCGGCACCGCAATAACGACGGGAAGACCGAGATGACATCGAGCCAGTACCTCGACGGGTGACCTGGGTGGTCGCTCGATCTGGGCGGCGACAACGTCGCGGTCACCCATCCTGTTTCAGATCGTTTCCCGTCACCCAATCCCACGCCCGTACCCACCACGGACGATGCTCCTCCTCGACCGGGACCGCCTCGGTTTGCTCGGCGACCTCACCCGGGGGGTTGACGATCACATAACCGGTCTCACCCGGCTTCACCAGGCCGTACTGGTCCCGGGCAACGCGTTCGATCTCCTCGTCGGTGTATAGGGCGGCGACGTCATCTTCGAGAAGGCGGTTCTCTGCCTCCAGGGCATCCAACTGATGCCTGCTCTCCTCGACGGCCCGTCGCTGCTCGATGATCTGACGGAAGGGCAACACCCCAGAGACGGTCAACGCCAGGGCGCTCAACAAGACAACCACAAGCACCCATCCCCAGCGATGTTTGCGCGGCGCCGGTGCGGTGTCGCGTTCGAGCGTCTTAGTCATGCGCCCACCTCGAAGGTGCGGAAGCCGGCATAGCGGGCGTCATCGCCGAGATCGCTCTCGATGCGGAGCAGCTCGTTGTATTTGGCGGTCCGCTCTCCCCTGGCGGGGGCACCGGTCTTGATCTGACCGGCGTTTGTCGCAACCGCCAGGTGGGCAATGAACGGATCCTCGGTCTCCCCGGAACGATGGCTGACCATGCGCCCGTAGCCGTTGAGCGCCGCGGTGCTCATCGTGTGCAGGGTTTCGGAAAGCGTCCCGATCTGGTTCACCTTGATGAGGATGGCGTTGGCAACGTGGCGCTCGACGGCGTTGAGCAGCAGCTCCTCACTGGTGACCAGCAGATCATCACCAACCAGCTGGATCTGCTTGCCGAGCCGCTGGCTGAGCAGGCTCCACCCGTCCCAATCCGCCTCGTCGAGGCCGTCCTCGATGGAGATGATGGGGTAGTCGTCGACCAGGCCTGCGAGGTGGTCGACCATGTCCTGGGAGGTGAGGATCGAACCGGACAGGTTGTACAGGCCGTCTTCGTGCAGCTCGGAGGCAGCGACATCCAGTGCGAGCGCGATCTGGCCGCCCGCCTCGTAGCCCGCAGCGTCGATGGCCTGAAGGATCACGTCGAGAACGGCTCGATCGTCGGCGAGATCGGGAGCGAAGCCACCTTCGTCTCCGACATTGGTGGCGAGGCCCTTGTCGGCGAGGACCTTGTGCAGTGCGTGATGGATCTCCGCACCGGCACGAAGCGCCTCGCTATAGGAGGGCATGCCGCCGGGAACGATCATGAACTCCTGGATGTCGACCGAGTTGGCGGCGTGGGCGCCGCCGTTGAGCACGTTGAAGCAGGGCACGGGAAGCAGGCGCCCGTCCACACCACCCAGATACCGGTACAGGGGCAGCCCAACCGAGCTCGCCGCCGCTCTCGCCGTCGCCAGCGATACCGAGAGAATGGCGTTGGCGCCCAGGATCGCCTTGTTTGGGGTCCCGTCGAGATCGATCATCACCTGGTCGACGTGCTCTTGTCTGGTGGCGTCGACCCCGTACAGCGCAGGAGCGATGCGGTCGTTGACGTTGGCCACCGCATCCAGCACCCCCTTGCCGCCGTAGCGCTCACCGCCGTCGCGAAGCTCAACCGCTTCGAGCGCACCGGTGGAGGCGCCGGACGGGACCATGGCCCAGCCCGCCGATCCGTCGGCAAGCACGACCTCGGCCTCGACGGTGGGGTTGCCCCGCGAGTCCAGTATTTCGCGCGCGGTGATGGTGTCGATGGCGGTCATTCAGCGTTGAGCGTATACGCGAGCGGGGGTTCTGGGTGGTAAAGGAGAGCTGTGAGCTATGAGCCATGAGCTATGAGCAGGAACGAGGTCTGGCTCAAAGCTCACAGCTCAAGGCTCAACGCTCAGCTCTTTCGCTTCTTCCCACAGGGCGTCGAGCTCGTCGAGGGACAGGTCGCGCAGCCGTAGCTCGCGATCTACGGCGAGGCTTTCGACGATGCGAAAGCGTGCCGCGAATTTGTTGCTTGACCGCGACAATGCGGTTTCGGGGTCGATTGCGAGGTGTCTCGCCAGGTTGGCAACGGCAAACAGCAGGTCACCAAGCTCTCCAGTCGCCAGATCTCGGTCGCCGGCAACGGTGCGGAGCTCGTCGAGCTCCTCCTCCACCTTGGCAAACACCGGCTCGGCATCGGGCCAGTCGAACCCCACCGCGGCCACCCGGCTCTGGATCTTGTCGGCACGGGCCAGGCCGGGCAGAACAGCAGGGATGTCGTCCATCAGTGACTCCCGGCTCTTCTCGATCGTCTTGATCTCCTCCCAATTACCAATGACCTCGGCGGCGTCCTCGACCTCGATATCGCCAAACACGTGCGGATGCCTGTTGACGATCTTTCTCCTGATGCCCTCTGCGACCTCGTCGAAGTCGAAGGCCCCGGCCTCGCTCGCCATGGTCGAGTGAAAGACGACCTGGATGAGCAGGTCCCCGAGCTCCTCTTCCAACTCGGCGTATGCGCCCAGGTCGGCTTCGCCATCGGGTGCGGCGGCATCCAGCCTGGAGACCGCATCGACGGTCTCGTAGGTCTCCTCGATGAGATGACTCACCAGGGTGTGGTGGGTTTGTTCGGCGTCCCAGGGGCACTCCAATCGCAGGATTCGATTGGTCGCCACCAGACCGAGGATCCCGACCGATGCCACGGGTACGAACAGCGTGGTGCGCTTGCCAACCTCCGACCTTGCCAATTCCGAGAGCGGAATGGTACGAACCGACCCATCCGCATCGCCGATGCGGTCGATGATGGTGACCTCGTGGTCGTGCGGCAGGGTACGACCCAGTTGCAGCGCCACGTCGCCGGCCACCAGCGGGGTGTCGATCTGGGTGATGAGCGTCGGGACGTGGAAGGGCGTCGGGTCGGGAAGCGAGCGGGCATCGAGCACCTGGAGGCCATTGGCGATGGGGTCGACGCCGACGGCGGCACAGGCGAGGTCGATGAACGACTCCCCGGGGCGAATCCCCACTGGGATGCGTGCTTCGGCCGCAGCCGCCGCCAGCATCGGAACGGTTCGCTCGCCGACGATCGCCGAGCCCGGAACCGCATAGACCACCGGGCCGGCGGTGGCGGCGTCGAGCACCCTGGCCACGATGGCGTCATAGACCGCTTCGAACCCGTCGGCCTGGTCGTACAGGTCGTCACACGGGGTGATGTCGCGGCGGGCTGCCAGCTCAGCAGCGGCCGGGTGTTGGGCCGTCCTCACGATGACCGTTGCCGCCGGGTCTTCGAGCACCGCGAGGTCATCGGGGCGGAGCCGGTCGAGACCGGAGGGACCGAGACCGACGACGGTGATACGAGGGCTCACAGTCGCAGCAGTGTACGGAACGAGACACCCACCGCTCCCTACACTCGCCGCCATGCTCGATCCCGTGCCGGCCGGCACCTACGTCACCCACCTCGAATGTTCCGCCACCGGCGACCACTACCCCACGGGCGTCCTGATGGGCCTTTCCGATGAGGCCAAGCCGCTGCTGGTTCGCTACGACCTCGCCGGGGTGAAGTCTGCGGTCGACCGAGATGCCCTCGCCGGGCGACCCAACGGGATGTGGCGGTATCGCGAGCTGCTGCCGGTGGCCGACCCGAACGACGTGGTAACACTCGGTGAGAGCGAGACGCCACTGCTCCCGATGCTGGACGCACCCAACGTGCTGATCAAGGACGAGGGCCGGCTGCCAACCGGCTCATTCAAGGCCCGCGGCGTGACCATGGCGGTGTCGATGGCCAAGGAGCTCGGCGTGAGGCGGGTTGCGATGGCGAGCAACGGCAACGCCGGCGCCGCCCTTGCCGCCTATGCCAGCCGGGCGGGCATGGAGAGCTACGTGTTCTGTCCCGAGGACACCCCGGAGATCAACATTCGCGAGATTGCCCTGCAAGGGGGCAAGGTGTGGCGGGTCAACGGGCTCATCGACGACTGCGGACGCATCGTCGCCGCCGGCAAGGAGCCGATGGGATGGTTCGACGTCTCCACCCTGAAGGAGCCATATCGCATCGAGGGCAAGAAGACCATGGGGCTCGAGCTTGCCGACCAGCTCGGATGGGAGGTCCCCGACGTGATCTTCTACCCCACGGGGGGCGGCACCGGGCTGATCGGGATGTGGAAGGCCTTCCAGGAACTCGTCGAGCTGGGTTGGATTGCGGGAGCTCTTCCCCGGATGGTGGCGGTTCAGTCGGAGGGGTGCGCCCCCATCGTCAAGGCCTGGGAGGACGGCGCCGATCACGCCGAACGCTGGGAGGATGCAGAGACCATTGCCTCGGGGATCCGGGTTCCCGCCGCTATCGGGGACTTCCTCATGCTGCGCGCCATCAGGGAGAGCGATGGGTTTGCCATCTCCGTCCCCGATAGCGAAATCCAGAGCGCCCAGGAGCGAATTGCTGCAAGCCAGGGGCTGCTGACCTCGCCGGAAGGTGCCGCCACCGTCGCCGGCTACGAGCGTGCCCTGGACCAGGGCCTTGTCGACCGAAGCGACCGGGTGGTGCTGTTCAACTGCGGCAACGGCTTGAAATACCCGATGCCACCCGCTGACCAGGTGCTGGACCATCGGGCCCCGATCGACTGGGAGTCGATCGCTCAGGCCTGAGGCTCAGCGCAGGTATCGATCGGCGATCCGCCGCACGGTGCGGATGGCACGGCGGGTTGTCGGCATCCCTAGCATCTTCACCACGGTGGCCTCGGCGTGCTCGGACTCGGCACGGGGGCCACCGAGCATCCAATACACCTCGCGGTCGATCACTGCCAGGCGGTCGCCGCCGGTCGCGGTGCGCACCAGCTCGGCGGCGGCGGCTTCATCGGGTACGGCGGGCAGGAACGAGACCTCGAACTCGTCGTCGAGGTTCCCGAAGGGCCGGCAATCGGCAACCGAGATCACCTCATCGGCGGTCCGGAGATAGACGGGAATCGAAAAGCCAACCGCGCTTTCGAGTGCTCCTTCGATCTCCCCCGCATCAACCTCCCCGTCGGCGTCGAAGACCACGTTGCCGGAGGCGATAAACGTCTCCACATTGTCGAGCCCACCCGATACAAAGGCGGTGCGAATGAGATCCATCTTCACGTTGCGCCCCGGCGTGTTGATGGCGCGGAGGAAGGCGACGTAGCGGGCCATGGCGCAACGGTAGGTCCGTCACCCCGGGGACTGCTCCACGGGCCGCCTTGCCTGTACCGTTCTCGTATGAAATGGCTGTGCGCGAGGTGGTTCCGGCTCGCTGGCTGGACCATGGTTGGAAGTGTCCCCGACGAACCGAAGCTCGTCATCGTCGGGTATCCCCACACCTCCAACTGGGACTTCTTCGTCCTCCTGGCGGTCCTGGGTCACTTCGGTCTCGAGGCGAGGTTCCTGGCGCACCAGGGTCTGTTCGTCGGCCCGTTCGGCTGGCTGTTGCGCAGATGGGGGGGGATCCCCGTCCAGGGCGACGCCAAGTCGGTCTCGGCGACGCTCGTCGCGGCGTTTGATGACGCGGACTCGATGATCCTCATCATCGCACCCGAGGGGACACGCGCCGGCGGATCGGCTTGGAAGTCGGGCTTCTGGCGTATCGCTGATGCCACCGATGTCCCCGTGGTCATGGGGTTCGTCGATTGGAAAGGCAAGCGTATGGGGTTCGGTCCGGCCCTCGAGGTCGATGGGGATCCAGAGGGGTGGATGGGCCAGGCACGGATCTTCTATGCGGATAAGCATGGCCTCAAGCCTCAGAACGAGGGATCAATCGAACTCGACACCTGAACACCCGTGGTGTGACGGGCAGCGATTCGGTATAGGCGCCCGGCGTCCGACAGCAGGCAACGAGCCGGACGTCGCTCGAGCGACTGGCCTTCAGACCGCAAAGACAGTCTCGGCCAACACCAGCGCGCCGAGCACCCCAGATCGCGAGCCGAGACCGGGTGCGACGAGATAGTCGCCGATATGGTCACCGACCCCGCCCAGGTAGCCGCCGAGGCTGTCCGCCAGAGCCGCCCTGGTTGCATCCAGCAGACCGGGCATCCCGAGCACCCCACCTCCGAGGATGATTCGCTGCGGCGAGAGAACGAGGCTGAGGTTGGCCATGGCGACACCCAGGTAGTAGGCCTCGAGCACGACCGCGTCTTCGCTGTCGGAACCGAGGTTTTCGGCGGGTCGTCCCCACCGCGCCGCAATTGCCGGTCCCGCTGCCAGACCCTCCAGGCAGTCGCCGTGATACGGGCAGTTGCCGGCAAACGCGTCGTCGGGATGGCGCGGGATCCTGACGTGGCCCATCTCCGGGTGCATCAACCCGTGCATCGGGGCTCCGTTGACCACGCCGCCGCCGCCAATGCCGGTGCCGACGGTGACATACAACAAAGGGTCCAGACCTTGCCCGGCGCCCCAGCGTGCCTCGCCGAGGGCGGCACCGTTGACGTCGGTGTCAAAGGCCACCGGGACCCCCAGCGCCCCGCCAAGCGTGCCCGCCACGTTGGTACCCGACCATCCGGGCTTGGTCGAGGAGATGACCTCGCCGTAGCTCGGGGACGATGGATCGAGGTCGAGCGGGCCGAAGGTGGCAACACCGAGGGCGTCGACCTCGTAGTCGGTAAAGAACCTGGCAACCGCGGCCAGCGTTTCGTCTGCGGTCGTGGTTGGAACCCTTGTCGATACGCCGATGTCGTCCGGCCCGCTGCCGACGACGCATTCGAACTTCGTTCCCCCGCCCTCCACCCCGCCATAGGTCACTCGATCGGCCATAGCTCCTCCACAAAGCCGCGCAGGGTGGCAGCGACATTCCCGTCGCCGGCCGGCATGGGGATGAACAACACCGAGTTGCGCAGCACCGACCCGGGAGCAAGGCGCTCCAGCCGAACCTCCTGGGAAACCTTCAGCTCCACCGGTGACAACCGCACCTCCCGGCGCAGGTTCACCACCTCCTCCAGACCGACCCGTGCCGCCGCCACCCGCAATCTGGCGACATCGATCAACGCTTCGGCCTCCGCCGGCAGCGGTCCATAGCGATCGAGCCACTCGGCGACCACATCATCGACGGCCGCCGGGGTGGAGGCCGCCGCCAGCCTGCGGTAACCCTCCAGGCGGCCGTCGGCGTCCGGGACATACTCATCGGGGAGGCGGGCATCGATAGGGAGATCGATCCTGATGTCGATCTCGGGCTCGTGTTCGACCGGGGTGCCTCTGAGATCGTTCACTGCGTCGGCGACCAGTTCGGTATACAGGTCGAAGCCGACGGCGGCGATGTGCCCGGTCTGGGTCTCGGACAGGATGCTGCCGGCGCCTCGTATCTCGAGGTCACGCATCGCCAGCTCGAACCCGGAGCCGAGCCGGGAGAACTCACCGATCGCCTCCAGGCGTCGATGTGCGGTCTCGGCAATCCGCTCCTCGGGTGGGTGAAACAGATAGGCGTAGGCCCGCTGGCTGGAGCGACCCACCCTGCCCCGCAGCTGATACAGCTGGGCGAGGCCGAGCCGGTCGGCTCGCTCCACGATCAGCGTGTTGACCTGTGGCAGATCGAGCCCGGACTCGATAATGGTGGTGGCCACCAGCACGTCGTACTCACGGTTCCAGAAGTCGAACATGATCTGCTCCAGCTGGCCTTCGTTCATCTGCCCGTGGGCGATGGCAAATCGAGCGTCGGGTACCAACTCACGCAACCGCATCACCGCGTGATCGATGGACTGCACGCGGTTGTGCACGTAGAAGACCTGACCCTCGCGCAGCATCTCGCGACGGATGGCTGCGGACACCGCCTGGGCGTCGTACGGGCCGACGTAGGTCAGGATGGGGTGACGGTCCTCGGGCGGGGTCCTGATCTGGCTGACGTCCCTGATCCCGGTGAGGGCGAGCTCGAGCGTTCTCGGGATCGGCGTCGCGGTGAGGGTGAGGGCATCCACCGAGGACCGAATCACCTTCAGCTTGTCCTTGGCAGAGACGCCGAAGCGCTGCTCCTCGTCAACGACGAGCAGCCCGAGATCCTTGAAGATGACATCGTCGGATAGCAGGCGGTGGGTTCCGACGACGACATCGACCGAGCCATCGGAGAGCCCGCGCACCACCCTGGCCTGCTGGGCGCTGGTGAGGAATCGGCTGAGCATCTCGACCCGAACCGGGTACGGACCGAAGCGGTCCTCCATGGTGGCGAAGTGTTGCTGGGCAAGCAGGGTTGTGGGCACCAGCAGCGCCGCCTGTCTTCCTTCCTGGACGGCCTTGAAGATTGCCCTGAGAGCCACCTCGGTCTTGCCGAAACCGACGTCGCCGAAGACCAGTCGGTCCATCGGCGAATCGGTCTCCATGTCGGCCTTGACGTCCTGGATAGCTGCAAGTTGGTCGACGGTCTCCTCATAGGGAAAGGCGGCTTCGAACTCGCCCTGCCATGGTGTGTCCGGCTCGAACTGATGGCCGACCGCGGCCGAGCGCTCCCGATGCAGCTTGACAACGTCCTCGGCGACCACGGCGACCGCCTTGCGCACCTTGCTCCTGGTCTGTGACCAGTCGGTCCCACCCATCCGCGACAACCTCGGGCTCTCGCCTCCGGTATAGCGGCGCACCGCAGCCAATTGGTCGGTTGGGACATACAGCCGGTCACCGGCTGCGTACTCGACGAGCAGGTACTCTCGAGCGGCACCTGCCATCTCGCGGTGCATCAGACCCTGGAATCGGCCGATCCCGTGATGGTGGTGCACCACGAAATCCCCGGGAACCAGATCCCGGTAAGCCTCGTCGGTTCGCACCCCGCGGCCGGGCACGATCCTGCGATGCGAGCGGCGGCGCCCGGCGACCTCGGACTCGCCGACCACGCCGGTCCTGATGGCGGGAAAGACAAAGCCCTGATGAATCCCAACCGGGAGCACGGTGGGCACCACGGTCTCGAGCGTTTCGGCGACGGGTAGGCCGGCGCCGGCCTCTGCCAGGACGTTGGCGACCCGCTCCGCAGCAGGCGCCCCGTCCATGGCGACGATGATGTCGACGTCACGCCCACTCCATCGGCTGATGGCACCGGCAATCGACTCCGGATCACCCTGGGTGCCCCCAAAAGGGCTCGACTCGTAGCCTTCGTCGGCAGGGCCGGAGGCCAGGGGCAGTGCCTGCAGCACTTTCTCGGTGTCGAGCACGAGATACAGCAACGGGTGCTCGCCGGCCTCGGGCGATTCCGGCCCCCAGGTGCCTGCAAGCGCCTTGGCCAGGTCTTCCTCTTCGGTGATGAGCTCAACCGCCCGGGCACCGGCCCGCGCCGGGTCGAAGACGACGGTTGCGACATCGGCCTCGTCGAGCAGTGTGCGCGGCGGTGTCAACCATGGAAGCCACGACTCGATGCCGGGAAATGAGATCCCCTCGGCGACCCGCTCCCAGGTGGATGCCGCCCACGGGGCGGAACGGGACAGTTCGCCCGCACGCTCACGCAGCTGGTCATCGATCAGCAGCTCACCGGCGGGGTAGACGGCGACCTCGGTCTCCTCTCCCTCCGACCGCTGGGTGGCGACGGAGAACCGGCGGATCTCCTCGATATCGTCTCCGAAGAAGTCGAGTCGAACCGGATGGATCGCCTGGACGGGGAACACGTCGATGATCCCGCCCCGCACCGTAAATTCGCCGTGGCGCTCCACTCTGCCGGTGCGCTCGTAGCCGAGGGCAACGAGTCGGTCGACGATGGCGTCGAATCCGTCGGTCGACGCATCGGTGCTCAGGGTTACCGGCGCCACCGGCGTCGGGCTGAGCCGCTGCATCGCCGCTCGCACCGAGGCGACGACGACGACCGGACCGTCGCCGGCGAGGGCATGCCTGGCAACGACACGGTCGGCCATCGTGGCCACGCTCGGTGACACGTGCTCGAAGGGAAGGGTCTCCCATGCGGGGAGATGCAGCGCCCGCCCGAAGAGGCCGGCATCCTCGGCCAGCTCCTCTGCATCACGCTCACCGGGGACGATGGCAAGGACCGGGCGCGCCAGACGCTGGGCGCTGCCGGCGAGGACAACGGCGCGCACCGGCTGCGGTATGACCATTCGCCCCTCGAAGAGGGGGACGAGGTCGCGACCGAATCGATCGAGAACGGAGCTGAGCGGAGCCGGCACGAGGGAAGCGTACCGACGGTGGTTGCGAACCCAGGGCTCGAAGAGGATCAGCGGATAGGGCACGATCCCGTCAGCATCTGAGATGCGTACCCGCTGATCCGGGGCCCGAGCGGCCCGCTGCGAAGCAGCAAGAGCGGGAAACGACGCCCCCACCTCTGTCGAGACGGCCGATCACCTATCCGCGCGTCTTCTAAACGACGCTAGCTGACGTCGCGCGACGGGGAAAGGACGGCTCGGAACCGGCTGAAGTAGTCGCCTGCCGAGATCAGGGTGACGATGACCGCCACCGCCATCAGCCACTGGTCGAGCCGCCACGGGCCGAGCACGATGTCCGGCTTGAGGATGGCGACGGTGACCGCGGTGAACTGGATCGCCGCCTTCCACTTGCCCCAGGCGCTAGGGGGCACCGTCGACTGGTCGAGTGCCGCGACGCTGCGCAGCGCCATAACCGCGATCTCCCTGGCGATGATGAGAAACGCGGCCCAGGTCGAGGTGGTGCCGATCTCGACGAGAGCGATGAGGGCCCCGGTCACCAGCACCTTGTCGGCGAGCAGGTCGAGAAACCCGCCGAGCATGGTGGTGATCTGCCAACGTCGCGCCAGGTAGCCATCGGCGTAGTCGGTGAACGCGGCGACGGCGAAGACGATGGCAGCAGCAATCGTCACCGAGTCGTTGTCCGGCGATGCCAGGATCAGCGCCATCGCTGCCGGGGTGAGCAGCAAACGGATGATCGCCAGCAGATTCGGAATGGACATGCTCAGTGGATGGTACGCGAAGGTGGGAGCCGTCTCCTTCTTTGCGGAGAAGCATCAGCTTCGCCAACAACTCGCCTCTCCCACGAAGTGGGGGAGGCGCGAGCATCCGGCCGAAGGCCGGAGCGGAGCGGAGGGGGATCTGGGACCCCGAACATCGCGACTGCGCTCATCTGGACATTCACGTCCCCAAGGAAACCCCCTCTGCGGCGAAGCATCAGCTTCGCCGCGTCTCCCCCGCTGCGCGGGAGAGACGAACAAGCCCTCCTACGTGACCCAGTCGAGGCTCTTGGAAACCGCCTTCCGCCAATCGGCGTAGTAGCCCTCCCGCTCGGCCTCGGGCATCGAGGGTTCGAAGGTGCGGTCGATCGCCCAATGCGAGCGGAGCTCGTCGAGGTTCTCCCAGAACCCGACGGCGAGTCCGGCGGCGTACGCAGCCCCGAGCACCGTCGCCTCGTTGACCTTGGGGCGTACCACCGGCACGTCGAGGAGGTCGGCCTGGAACTGCATCAACATGTCGTTGACCACCATTCCCCCGTCGACCTTGAGCGAGCCCAGGGCTGAGCCGGCGTCGGCCTCCATCGCCTCCAGCACGTCGCGGGTTTGATAGGCCGTGGCCTCGAGTACCGCCCGTGCCAGGTGGCCGCTCGTCGCAAAGCGGGTGAGCCCGGCGATGACACCGCGGGCGTCGTCTCGCCACCACGGGGCGAAGAGCCCTGAGAATGCCGGGACGAAGTACACGCCCCCGTTGTCGGCGACGCCACCGGCCAGAGCCTCGATCTCCTCCGCAGATTCGATCAGGCCCAGGTTGTCTCTGAGCCATTGCACCCCGGCACCGGCGATGGCGATTGCTCCCTCCAGGGCGTACTGCGCCGGTTGATCTCCGAGCTGGAAGGCAACCGTGGTGAGCATGCCGTTGGTCGAGGCCACCGGGGCCTCTCCGGTGTTGAGCAGCAAGAAGCACCCCGTTCCGTAGGTGTTCTTGGCCTCCCCGGTTGCAAAACAGGTTTGCCCGAACAGGGCAGCCTGCTGGTCGCCGAGGATCCCTGCGAGCGGAGCCTCGCCGAGGGTGGTTGGAGCGATGA
>Ga0255057_10001692_pt1 | contig 12251 bp, 13 predicted proteins | sample Cases_109_6_MG_FD_189022 | JGI IMG/M metagenome (GOLD analysis project Ga0255057, IMG submission 189022) | Seawater microbial communities from Amundsen Gulf, Northwest Territories, Canada - Cases_109_6 | ecosystem: Environmental > Aquatic > Marine > Gulf | place: Canada: Northwest Territories... | reverse complement strand
ACGATCGAGTCGACGCCGAGCCGGGTCCCAATCGTCCCAGCCGAGCGGCTCGGCAAGCGTCCACCCCCGGCTGCCGCTCGTCAGCCCGACGGCTTCGGGCTCTGCCAGGAGGCTGGCCAGCCGATCGAGCAGCCGCTGACGCAGCGCATCGTCATCGATGTGTTTGAGCTCGGCCGTCACGAGCGCCGCGTCGTGAGCGGGGGGTCCGAAAAACGCGCTCGTGTCGCGGATCGCTCGAGAAAGGCTGTCGTGCAGCGCCTCGCGTGGCGCGCCGCCCTTTTCTTCCATGAGCCGCACCCACCCCTCAGCGTGGGCATAATGAAACCGCTCCTCTAGCAACATCTTGTCGGCGACTCTGGCGATGGAGTCGAAACCCCCGCCGGAGAACGCGCTGACTAGCAGCGAGAGCGCTTGATCGACGACGACGTTGGCGGCCACCAAATCCGCCCAGCTCCCGAACGCTTTATCGAGAAACGCGATCGACGCGAACGCTTGAGGCGCTCGGGTGTCGTTTAGCGGGTCGATCTCGACCTCGAACTCTCGCTTGAGAATGCGGTTGAACAACCGCGTGTGGCCGAACTCCTCTTGCGCCATCGAACAGGCTGCGATCCCGGCCTCGATCGCCGGTGGGCCAAATGTCCACTCACCGTAATGGTAGCCGAGCAACAGCTTGGTATCGCTGAGCGCGACAACCGTGGTCTGGAGTCGCATTCGAGTGGCGTCGTTCAGATCGGGTTTGGCGGTTGCTTCGCTCATGCGCCCTCAACCCCGGCGCCGTCGTCGTTCGCCGGGTGCGCGCTGACGATCGATGCGCGCGGGATGACCCACATGTCGCTCCAGTCCTCTTCATCGTAAATCTTCCAGGCGTAAACCTGCGCGAGATCGATGTGGGGCGCATTGAGCGTGCCAATGTGGGACATCGGATCGCCCGGCGCGATGCGGCAGAAGACTTCGAAAACTTGATCTGTCATACGCTGAGCCCGACGGCTTTTAGAAGCATCCGGCCACGGTCGGTCAGCTTCTCCTTGGTCCAGGGCGGTGACCAGACGACCTCAAGCGCGACATCGGTGACACCTGGAATGGCTCCGACCGCTTCGCGGATGTCCTCGAAGATCATCTCCATACCCGGGCATCCGATCGAGGTAAACGTGAGTTTCATATCGACTACGCCCGAGCGATCGACCGAGACGTCGTAGATCAACCCCATGTCGACCAGCGACACGGGTAGCTCGGGGTCGTTGATCCCCTCAAGAGCTTGCCAGACCGCGGTTTCCGAGACTTGTGTCACGCCGCGAATCTACGCCTGACCACTGACGGTCACCAACCGCCAGGCGACAAAAGTGCTTTCTGTACGGTCCTCACGCAGAGCGAGCACTTTTACGACACTTCAAGGGGGGCGCGATGAGTGTGGCACGAACGGTGATCTCGGTCTCACTCCTGGTGGTGGTGGGCCTGGCGGTGACGAGTCGACGATGTCTTTTTAAGGCCCGTTCAGCTTTCCAGCGGTCGAGCAGCTTCGTCTCAGGGTCCAAGCCGTCGTTTCGCGCGATCGGCCGCTGCCAGATCAGATCAGGACGACGTGCGATAGCTCGAACTCGGATGCGATCGTCAGGCTCGTCGAGGTGCTCGACGGTTCGGGCGATTTTATGGAGTTCTTTTTCTCCGCTCGGGCGAGCGGAAGCTCGGTGCTAACGTGTCAGAACAGTTTGGCCGCTACCAGTCGGATCGTCCTGGCCCGGGTCGAGGATCCCTAGCTCAGCCTTCCGTTTCCTTTGCCGCCACCGAATAGGTCAGTCCCGCGGCCCTGGATCATCTCGGTGTATCGCTCGTTCATCGGACCCCGTGCACGCCACCGTTCCCAGACCTGCTCCCAAGTGATCGAATCCTCGAACAACCATCTCTTCTCGGAGGGATCGAACTCGCACGGCAGCTCGTACTCGAGGTCGAACTCGCTAGTGTCCGGGTTGTAGTGGGCGGGGATTTCCACGCCGACCTCGGCACACAGCGGGACCACCGACGCCATCCAGGTCTGTCTTAGCTCGTCGTTGGTTTTCCCCTTGAGGCGGTACTCGAGCTGTCCCGAGTGTCGCTTTAGCTCGTCGGGCAGGCCAAACCACTCGATACCGGTTGGGAACATCCAGTCGACGGCACGCTGCAGCATCTCCTTGACTTCGCCACCCGCCTTTGATAGCCGGCGCATCCACGACTCCCCATGGCGTAGGTGGAAGTACTCCTCCTTGTCGACCTTGACCAGCGCTCGCTTGAGCGGACCATACGACGTGTTTTGGTGGACGTCTGAGAGCAGTACGATGCCGGCCCGATCGAACAGCCCGTTGGCAACCACCATCTCGGCCCAGTTCTCGAGTGGCTGATCGAACCCGTAGGGGTTCTTGAACTCGTTGGGCTGCCGTCCGAATACCAGTTGCTCCTTGTCTTCACCCAGATCCTCGAGCAATCGGTATGCGATGTTCGCGTGACCGAGCTCGTCCTGGATGACGGCGCTGACCGCGATCCGGCTGGAGATCGTCGGCGCATCCTTGGCGGCCAAGTAGTAGGCCGGTGCGCTCATCAGCTCGGTGTCGCCCTGGACGAGCATCTGGGTCACGATCGCCTTGAGGTACCCCGGCGTCATGTCAGCCTTCGACTCCAGGATAAAACCGTTGGCGACGCGCTCCTTGAGCGCGTCTTCGCGGCTCGTATCGGCGGAGGTGTTCGGATCAGCTATGCCGAAACCTCAGCGCTCGATCTGCCAGATCGTTGTTCGAACGCGGACCCACTTCGAGTCGGCTGCGTCGGGGTGTGGCTCGACCGACAGCTCGAGCGACGACTCGCCCTGTGCCGCACGCAGCGTTCGGACCGCGCCGGTCGAATCCTCGCCCGCGATCTCCCAACCGCTCTCAGGCAGCGACATCCGATACCATTGCAGCACGACGTTCAGCCGGCGAGGTACGACGAGCGTAGCCTCGCTGAGCGTTCCTCCGGTCCCCGGCGTCGCGCTCGCCGCAACGATCGTACTTTCGGGGATGACCGGGAAATCGGCCGAGAACTCTGCCGGCAGGTCGACCGGTGTGGGCGCCAGGGTCTCAACGGCGGCATCGGCGAGCTGGCCTGATCCGATATCCGCGATCTCCTGGGGTGTCGGGTTGTCGGGCGCCTTGCCGCACGCGACCGACGGAGTCAACATCAGTAGCACCATCATGATCGTCCGAGTGGGATGCAAGATCGTGTCTCCGAGGAGTGCGAAAAGTGGTTGAGAAATCGAAGGCAGAGCGTACGGGCGTAGAGGGCGTGAGTCAAGTCTCTGCAAAGTGCTGGACGATCGGGCATTCGACTCTGCCACCAGAGCGGTTTCTGGCGCGGATCGAGGCTCACTCAATCCAGCAGGTCGCCGACGTCAGGCGCTACCCCGCGTCGCGACGTCACCCTCAGTTCAACCGCGAGACACTGGCCACGTTCCTCGATGCGCGCGGGAAAAAGTACCGTTGGTTCGAGGACCTGGGTGGTCGACGCAGTGGCGTTCCTGCTGCAGAGTCGCTCAATCGAGGCATTGCGAACGATGGTTTTCGCCACTACGCCGATTACATGGTGAGCAATGAGTTCGACCACGCGTTTGGTGCACTCGTGGCCTGGTTGGCAGAGGGCCGAACGGCGCTGATGTGCGCCGAGGTGCTGTGGTGGCGGTGCCATCGGAGGTTGCTGAGCGATCGGTTGGTCGCTGCCGGCGCGCAGGTCGAGCACATCCTGGACGACAAGAAGGTGCAATCGCACCCGCTTTGGGATCTCGCCACTCCTGCCGGGTCAGGGCTCGTCTATCCGCCCGATCAAGGCGAGCTCGGCCTCTGACCCAGCGGTCGCGGGCAAAAAGGGTTGCCTCGGTTACTCGCCGAACAGGATCGAGAATCCGGCCGAGACCTCCCAGTTGTTGTCCGGATCGGTGTCGCCGTTAGCTCTCTCGAACCAGATGATGTTGTCGCGGACGTCGACGCGGATCGCCCACGACGGGTTGTCCATCCGGTTGAACCACTTGAGGCCGATCGCCAGCGGTAGCAGGAAATCGGTCTGCAAATCATCGATCTCATCCGGTGCATCGCTGATGCGCGTCGAGGCGGCTCCCAGGCCGGCGCCCGTAAAGAATCGCAATGGGTTGTCCGACTGGAAAGTGTAGTCGACCTCGAAGCTGTAAAGGTATCTGTTCACGTCGACGGCTTCGTCGAAGCCAGTATCGTCGTCGCCGATCGGCACCCAGTCGAAGTTGCCGCCAAAGCCCCAGCCGCTCGCCTTGTGGAGCATGAAGCGAGTCCCGAGCAGGCCGTTAGAGTCACCCTCGTCCGGGAAGAGCCCGCCGGCGTGGATGTTTAGCTCGTACGGTGGAAACGGGTTGTAAGCCCGCTGCTGCGCTAGGGCTGGCCCGACCAGGAAAAGAGTCAAACCGAAGACCACCAACATCGATCGCATCTTCATGCTCACCTCGTATTTCGTCGGTTGTGGGTTGTCATGATGGCGCATACCCGCGCGGGAGATTCGGGGTTCCGAGTTAGGTGGCGTGGTTGGGAGCGGCCGGGCAACTTGTTTCCAGGAGGCCTGCTATGCGAACGATGAGAACAGTATGCACGGTGGGATTCGGGGTTGCGCTGACGGTCCTGGCCGCGCCCGGAATCGCGCCCGCCCAGGATGTGATCGAGCCGGCCCCGGGGGTACGGGTGATCGAGGCGCGTAGCCGCGTCAGCGGACAGCTTGTGCGCCAGGTCGTCGAGGATCTGGAACCAGCCGAGGTCCTACGCGTTCAGATCGAGCTGGGTCGCGCCGGTTTTGATCCCAAGTCTCGAAACGGCGTCGTCAACACGTCGACCCGGCGTGCTTTGCGCCGCTTTCAAATCGCGCGTGGTCTTCGTATCTGTAGTTGCGTTAGCTACGAAACGGTGATCGCGCTGGGCATCCGACCTGAATTGCTCATCGGCGAGGAGTCGACGATCGCGTACGGTGATGACCGCGATCACGGCGTCATCGTGGTCGTACCAGGTTTCGCTTCGCGCCATCAACATCGCGCCAAGCACGGCCACCTTTCCGGCGTCGTAGTGGGTCACGAACCCGCTCTTGGTGCTGGGCAAGTCAAAGAGATCTTCCCGCGCTCGTCGGTGGCTATTCGGGAGCAGCGACCGGCCCCGACCCGGAGTCGAACGCCGTCGAGGATCCGTCCCGCGCGGGGTCGCTGATCGCGTCCGGACGTCGTGGTCGACAAAAAGGGCCCCCGTTGATTTCAACGGGGGCCCTTCGTGTAATACGGTCGAGTTGGTCCTCACCCAGTCGTGCCGCGAACTCCCTGGTCGACTTGATACGGCTGGAACGCATCCTTAGGTGCGCACAGCGGTACGTAGGACTTGGTGTAGGGAGCACGTGCGTCGGCTGGCACGTAAACCGGCACGCCATCGTACTCACCGATCTGCATCAAGTCTTCGGCCGGCAGAGTAGTCGCTGAACCGAACTGGATCCAATTTCGACCGTCGACCGAGATGTTGTCGTTGTACCGGTACCAGTCGCGGCCATCGGCACACGCGATGACGGGCTCAGGTTCTGGTTCCGGTTCGGGCTCCACAACGACCGGACACCCCTCGGCGTCTACCAACGCACCGACCGGTGACGCGGGGCACAGGTCGCGATCGTCAGACACGCCGTCGCCATCGGAATCGATTGGGACTGGACAGCCAAACGAATCAACGCGAACCGCGATCGCCGTATTTGGGCATTGGTCGCGGTTGTCGTAAACGCTGTCGCCGTCTGAATCGGCCGGGGGCGGGGGTTCCGGCGGACCGCCGCCAAAGAAGAACGAGAGCCCAGCGGTGACCTCCCAGTTGTTGTCTACTTCGGTGTCGCTGCTCTCGACCGCGGCGAAGCTGAATTCGTCGCGCCAGATCAAGTTGTCGCGGACGTCCACGCGAAACCCCCACGTCGGACTGATTACGCGGTTGTGGACCTTGAATCCACCAAACACCGGCACGAGGAGATTGGTGTTGGACTCGTCCCCACCGCTTGGGGGAATGTCGGTCACGCGCTCGGTTGCACCTCCGACGCCAGCACCGACGAAGAAGTTCGTTCGGCTGGCCGAGGGAAACGTGTAGTCGACGTCGACGCTGTACATCATGACGTTGTAGTCGATGTTGCCGCCGCCGGACTCCAGAGGGAGGTCGACGCGGTCGGCGAAGACCCAGTCGAAGTTTCCGCCGATGCCCCAACCGCTTTCACCGTGGCGTGCTAGTCGCAGCCCCGCCAAGACGTCGGTGTCGTTGCCCGTGTCGAACAAGCTGCCGCCGCGATCGAACGTCAGCGAGCCACCGTGCAGGTTGAGTTCGGTGTACGAATGCTGGCCCCGAGCGATCGACGGCGAAACCGCGACGAACAGGGCAGCGAGCACAATCGCCCAAGAGTGTCGCATCATGACACCATCCTTTTTTTTGTCTGTGACGGGGCAGAAACAATCTAATGAATCGTCGTCGTCGTTCGAAACCCCCGCTCCGCTAGGGGGAATCGAAGGGTGTCGGGTACTCGCTTTGGGGTAACGGGCGCTCCAGCCTGAGCCAAACGACAGCTGCCAAGATGAGTGCGCCGCCGAAGTACTGAAACGTTCCGATACGCTCGCCGAGGATTGTGCTCGCCGCGATGACGGTGATGATCGGTTCGACCGTGCTGTAGATCGATGCCCGACCGGCGTCGACGTACCGCAGTCCGATCGCCAGCAACGTGATCGGCAGGGCGGTTGAGAACACGGCCAAGAGCAGCATGAACACAATGGCGCGTGATCCGCCGCCGAGCTGCCATTGGCCAGCACCGGTCGTGGCCGCTGTCGAGACGATTGCGGTTGCGGTGATGATGACCGCCGCGCTTCCGACCGCCGGCAGCGAAGGGAGCACCTTGCGACCGCTTACCAGGTACAACGACAACGCTGCAACAGCTAAGAGAACAAGCGCGACGCCTATTGGATTGACGCCCTGCGCGCTGACCCCGACCAACGATCCACATCCGATGATCGCCAACACCACCGCCACCAGCCGTCGAGAGGTCAGGTGCTCGCCGAGCAGCATCGCTGCGAGCACGATGACGACCACCGGGTAGGTGTAGAAGATCAGTGTCGCGGTGCTGGCTGGGAGCCAAAGCAGCGCGAAGGTGAAAGCCAGCGCATCCACCGCGTAGATGGCACCCAGCGAGACCAACGCGATGATCGCTCGTCCCGATGGCCGCTGTCGGCGACTGATGCCGACTACCAGCCAGACGAGCGCGGCTGCGATCGTAAACCGCCACGCGGTCAGCGGCAGCGGTCTGGCTCCGGCCTCGAGCGCCAGCTTGGTTAGGACTGATAAGAAGCCGAACGCGATGGCGGATGCGAAGACAGCTAGCGTAGCAACTCGTTCCCGCTGCATGGCGTGGCAATCTACCGGCCCCTATGATTGGCCGCGAACGCATGATGACGCTGAGCTCGAATTCGCGTGATGAGTCGCCGCTTGCCGACACGGTCAAGCCATACGGGTCGCACTTCCTTGCATGTACAGGACCGGCAGCATGGCCGGCGCGGATCGAAGAGGGCGGCGGCTTGTTGGGGCGTATGGCGCGTGACGTCCGCGCAGCAGGCGAGAATCTCCCCTGTCCGCCCAAGTTGACCGCGACCGACGAGCCCAGCCACGGTACCGGGCTCGACCTGCTCGCGTTCCCGATCGGGGTCCGATATCACGACGTCGGCGAGACGTCTTGGCCGATTGTCTTGGACGACGCGGTGAACGGACGCCGTGGCCCAAGCGCGATTCCGCACACCCGGTTGGAGGGGACTCACGTGTTCGTCTGCACGCACGGGGCGCGGGACGATCGGTGTGGTCGGTGCGGGCCGGCGATTGTAACTGCGCTTCGTGACGCCTGTCGTGACGCAGAGATCGGCGACGTCAGCGTGCGCGCTACCAGCCACGTCGGTGGACACAAGTTCGCCGGCAACGTTCTGATCTACCCGGACGGGGTCTGGTACGGTCACGTTCGGCCCGAGGACGCGTCTCGGATCGCGATCGAACACATTCGGGATCGTACTGTGATAGCGGAACTCCTGCGCGGGAGGATGCAACCGGCATGACGGAACCGCTGACCCAGCTCACCGACGAAGAAGCGCTGTTTGCCGATACCGTGCAGCAGTTCGCCAACGATGTGATCGGGCCCCGCGTACACGATATGGACGTTGCCGGAAAGCTCGACCCCGAGATCATCGCACAGTGCTTCGAGCTCGGGCTGATGGGAATCGAGATCCCTGAGAAATACGGTGGTGCAGGGGCTTCGTTTTTCTTGGCCTGTCTGGCGGTGGAGCGACTCTCGAGCGTCGATCCGTCGGTCGGGGTGTTCGTCGATGTCCAGAACACCCTCTTCAACAATTGTCTCCTGAGGTGGGGTACGGAGGCCCAGATCGAACGCTATGGGCCGCGGATGGCGACCGATACGGTTGGCGCGTACGCGCTGAGTGAGGCGTCGTCAGGAAGCGATGCGTTTGGCTTGTCAACGCGAGCTGAGAAGGTGGACGACGAATACATCCTGAACGGGTCAAAGCTGTGGATCACCAACGGCGCAGAGGCGGGGGCGTTCGTGGTGTTTGCCACGATCGATCCCGATGCGGGTTACAAGGGCATCACCGCGTTCTTGGTAGATCGCGACCTCGACGGCTTTTCGGTCGGCAAGAAAGAAGACAAGCTCGGCATACGCGCTTCGTCCACCACCGAGCTACTGCTCGACAATTGCCGGGTACCGGTCGAGAACGTTCTCGGCGAGCCCGGCAAGGGGTACAAGGTGGCGATCGAGACGCTCAACGAGGGACGGATCGGGATCGGTGCGCAAATGGTGGGATGTGCTCAAGGTGCTCTCGATGCGGCGCTCGGTTACAGTCACGAGCGAGAAGCGTTTGGTCGCGCGATCTTTGGCTTCCAGGGGGTGCAATTCGAGATGGCGCAATTGGCGACCGAGCTCGAGGCCGCGCGGCTCATGGTTTACAACGCTGCCCGGCTCAAGGACGCCGGCCAGGCGTTTCTAAAGGAAGCGGCGATGGCGAAGCTTTATTCATCACAGGTCGCCGAGCGGGTCACGAGCGCTGCGATCGAGATCTACGGCGGCTATGGCTACACCAAGGACTATCCGGTCGAGAAGTTTTACCGCGACGCCAAGATCGGGAAGATCTACGAGGGCACGTCGAACATGCAGTTGGCGACGATCGCCAAGGCCATGAAGGGCTAACCGACGTGCTCGCCTGCCAGAAGGGGGAGTTCTCGCTCCCAAACGACCTGCACTATCTGAATTGCGCGTACATGTCGCCGCTGCCAAAGCGAGCCGAGGCGCAGGCCATTGCCGCGGTCGAGAAAAGCCGCGTCCCGTCGCAGTACACCGACGACGATTGGTTTGGTGTGACCGATCGCATCCGTGATCGCTTCGCCGAGCTCGTCCATCTGCCAGACCCGAAGCGGGTGGCGATCATCCCCTCTGCGTCTTACGGAATCGCCACGGTGGCCGCCAACACGCCCGTCTCTTCGCACCAGAACATCGTAATCGTCGAGGGGCAGTTTCCTAGCAACGTCTACTCATGGCGGCGGATCGCGGGTGAGACCGGTGCTGAGCTGCGCACGGTTGGGCCGCCCGATTCTAACGACAACCGCGGTATGATCTGGAATCGACACGTGCTTGAGTCGATCGATGCTGATACGGCGGTCGTCGCGCTGGGACCTGTCCACTGGTCCGACGGAACGCGCTTCGATCTCGAGGCGATCCGCGACCGCACGAGCGAGGTCGACGCGGCTTTCGTCATCGACGGAACGCAATCCGTGGGCGCGATGCCGTTCGATGCGGAGTTGATACGCCCCGACGCTCTCGTCTGCGCCAGTTACAAATGGCTGCTCGGGCCGTACTGCATCGGTGTCGCCTATTACGGGGAGCGTTACGACGACGGCCTACCGATCGAGGACAGCTGGATCAATCGTGAAGGGAGCGAGAACTTCAGCGCTGTCGCCAGCTACGTCGATGCGTACCAACCGGGGGCAAGGCGGTACGACGTCGGCGAGAAGAGCCACTTTATTCTGGGTCCGATGTTGGTCGCGGCGATCGAACTGCTGCTCGAGTGGGGGGTAGACGAGATTCAACCATACTGCGGCGAACTGATGGGCGAAGTGCTCGACCAGGCTCGCGAGCTTGGCTATCACGTTGAGGACGAGAGCTGGCGGGCGCATCATCTGGTCGGGATTCGGACACCGCCGCAAGTACCGCTCGATCGGCTGCAGAAAGCGCTCGCTGACCGGAACGTATCGGTTTCTCTTCGCGGTTCCGCGATTCGGGTCTCACCGCACGTGTACAACGATGAACACGACGTAGCCAGTTTGGCCGAGGCGCTGGAGAAGGCCATCACATGAGATTCAAGGAGGATGCGGCATGCTGTCGGAGTTGTTGACGGCGATCGTCATGGTGAGCGGAGCGCCTGCTGACACGGTGCCGCTCTACAGCAACCTGGGCGATTACCATCGCGACATTACGACTTCGGTCCCGATGGCCCAGGAGTATTTCGATCAGGGTATTCGGCTCGTGTACGCATTCAACCATGCGGAAGCGATACGGGCCTTCGATGAAGCTGCTCGACTGGATCCGAACTGCGCGATCTGTTACTGGGGCATCGCCTTGGCGTATGGGCCGAACATCAACGCGGCGATGGACTCGACCGCCGGTGTGACCGCTTACGAGGCGATTCAGGCGGCGGTCACCCGCAGGTCTCACGCCAACAAACTGGAGCGCGAGCTGATCGACGTGCTGGCGATCCGGTACAGCGCAACTCCAACCACCGACCGGGAGGCGCTCGACCTGGCCTACGCGCGGGAGATGGTCGCGCTCGCAGATCGCAATCGGAATGATCCCGATGTGTTGACGTTTGCGGCCGAGGCGCGGATGATGCTCCGCCCATGGGACTACTGGGCGACCGACGGGACGCCGCACCCGGGAACCAAGCAGCTACTGACCACGCTCGAGTGGGCGATCGAGCTCGAACCAAACCACCCGGGTGCGTGCCACTTCTACATCCATGCCGTCGAGGCGGCCCACCCCGAGTTGGCGGTCGAGTGCGCCGAGAAGCTCGCGAACCTGATGCCCGGCGCCGGTCATCTGGTCCACATGCCGGCCCACGTCTACATCCGAGTCGGTCGCTACGGTGACGCGGTCGACGCCAACGTGCACGCCGTGCACGCCGACGAAGAGTACATCGAGGATCAGAGCCCGGATGGGCTATACCCGCAGGCGTACTACCCGCACAACTATCATTTCATGGCCTTCGCGGCGATGATGGCCGGCCGCGGCGACCGAGCGATCTCCGCCGCTCGATCGGTGGCTGCGAAAGTCGCGCCCGAGATTGCCCGTGAGGTCTACTTCCTGGAGAGCGCACCCGCGTACGCACACCTGGCGCTGTCGACGTTCGGGCGTTGGGACGAGTTGTTGGCGGAACCCGCACCGCCCGCGGATATGCCGACCGCCGCCGGTCTCGTCGAGTACACCCGAGGGATCGCATTCGCCGCCACCGGTCAGCCGGCCAAGGCGCGGGAGGCGCTGGAGCGACTGGAGACGTTCAACATGGAGCGCGCGGCGGGTGCCGACACGCCGGCCAAGCAGGTCTTGCCGATCGCGATCCACGCTCTACAGGGAGAGATCGCGCTCCGTGGCGGTGACCCCGATGGGGCGGTGACCCATTTCGAAGCCGCCCGCGAGCTCGAGGATCAGTTGCTCTACGACGAACCGCCGCTCTGGCACTATCCGATCCGCCAATCGCTCGGCCGGGCGCTCATCGAAGCGGGTCGGCCAGCCGATGCGGAAACTGCGTATCAAAAGGACTTAATGAGGTTCCCCGAAAACGGGTGGTCGCTGTTCGGGTTGATTCAGAGCTTGGAAGCGCAGGGCAAGGATGTCGAAGCGGAGTCGGCGCGCGAGCGATTCGATCAGGCGTGGTCGTCCGCCGATGCCGTCCTGACCGCGTCCCGCTTCTAGCCGCTAGTTCGCCATGATCGTGATCGACACCGTGGCGGTGTTGTTCACGGTGTTGCTGTCGGTCTGATCGAGGCTGGTAATCCGGATCGTATTTACGATCGTGGCCGCCACGGTGATGAGCACGCTGCCGGTCTGACGGCCTACCTCGGCCGTAACCGTCGCGGTCCCGTCGCCGACCGCAGTCGCGAGACCGGTGTCGCTGACGCGACCGACCGCCGGGTTGCTCG
>Ga0255057_10001691_pt1 | contig 12254 bp, 7 predicted proteins | sample Cases_109_6_MG_FD_189022 | JGI IMG/M metagenome (GOLD analysis project Ga0255057, IMG submission 189022) | Seawater microbial communities from Amundsen Gulf, Northwest Territories, Canada - Cases_109_6 | ecosystem: Environmental > Aquatic > Marine > Gulf | place: Canada: Northwest Territories... | reverse complement strand
CCGCCGAGCAGCGCCTCGCGCACGGCCGCCGGATCGGCGCCGCCCACCTTGGCCAGGAGAAGCGCCTCGGCGACGGTGGCCAGGGTATTGGAGACGATAACCTGGTTGGCCAGCTTGGCCAGCTCGCCGCTGCCCACCGGCCCGACCAATGTCGGCCGGCCCATAGCCTCGAAGATCGGGCCCGCCTCCTCGAAGTCGCGCTGCTCGCCGCCCGCCATGATGGCCAGCGTGCCGTCGCGCGCACCCGGCTCGCCGCCCGATACCGGGGCGTCGATGTAGCGCAGACCAAGCTCTGCGGCCTTCGCCGCTTGCGCGCGGGCCGTCTCCACCGGGATCGATGACATGACGATCATCAGGCTGCCCCCAGGCATGGCGGAAAGCACCCCCTCTTCGATCAGGACGCTGTCACAGACCGGGCCGTTGCTCAGCATGCAAATCACCACCTCCGCCGCCTCGGCGGCGGCCGCCGGGCTGTCGGCGATGCGCGCGCCGTGGGCCTCGAGAGGCTCGGCCTTGGCGCGCGTGCGGTTCCAGGCGGCGACCTCGTGCCCGGCCTCGCATAGCCTGCGGGCCATATGTCCGCCCATGATCCCGGTCCCGAGAAATCCGACCCGCCGTTTGCTCACCATCGCCTCCTTGTTACTCCCGTGGTCCGCTCAATGGCTCTCGCGCGGCACCGGGGCGCCGCTGGACCCGACCAGGAAGTCGAAGTCGCAGCCGCGGTCGGCTTGCAGCACATGGTCGTGGTAGATCCGTGCATAGCCGCGCTCGGGCGCCGGCGGCGGGCGCCATGCCTCTCGGCGGCGGGCCAGCTCCTCGTCGGCCACGTCCAGGTGTAGGCGCCGCGCCTCGACGTCCAACTCGATCATGTCGCCGTCGCGCACCAGGGCGAGGGGCCCGCCGTCGGCTGCCTCAGGCGCGATGTGGAGCACCACGGTGCCATAGGCGGTGCCGCTCATGCGCGCATCGCTGATGCGCACCATGTCGGTAACGCCTTTCTTCAAGAGCTTCGCCGGCAAGGCCATATTGCCGACCTCGGAGAAACCGGGATATCCCTTCGGTCCGCAGTTCTTCAGCACCATCACACAGGTCTCGTCGATATCGAGCGCCGGGTCGTCGACCCGCGCCTTATAATGGTCGATGTCCTCGAAGACGACGGCCCGGCCGCGGTGGCGCATCAAGGCGGGCGTCGCGGCGGAAGGCTTCAAGACCGCGCGCCCAGGCGCCATGTTGCCTTCCAGCACGCAGATGCCGCCATGCGGCTTGAAGGGCGCGGCGAAGGCGTGGATGACGTCGCGGTCGTAGCAGGGCGCAGCGCGCACGGTCTCCCCGATGGTGTGGCCCGTGACCGTCAGCGCGTCGGTGTGCAGAAGACCGTTCTCCGCCAGCTCGCGCAACACCGCGGGCAGGCCGCCGGCGTAGTAGAAGTCCTCCATCAGGTACTTGCCCGAGGGCATCAGGTTGATCAGGCACGGCACCTCGCGCCCCAGCCGGTCCCAATCCGGCAGGTCCAGCGGCACGCCAAGCCGCCCGGCGATGGCCAGCAGGTGCACCACCGCATTGGTCGAGCCGCCGATGGCGCCGTTGGTGCGGATGGCGTTTTCGAAGGCGTCGCGCGTCGCCACCTTGGAAAGACGCAGGTCCTCGCTCACCATCTCCACGATGCGCCGGCCGGCCATGTGGGCCAGGGCGCCGCGACGCGAATCGGCGGCGGGAATGGCTGCATTGTCCGGCAGACCCAGGCCCAGCGCCTCGACCATCGAGGCCATAGTCGAGGCGGTGCCCATGGTCATACAGTGCCCGGCCGAACGCGACATACAGGACTCGGCATCCATGAAATCGGCCAGGGTCATCTCGCCGGCCTTGACCATGGCATCGAACTTCCAGATATGCGTGCCGGAGCCGATCTGCTCGCCCCGCCAGCGCCCGTTCAGCATCGGGCCGCCGGAGACGACCATGGTCGGCAGATCGCAGGAGGCCGCCCCCATGATCAGCGCCGGCGTGGTCTTGTCGCAGCCGACCAGCAGCACCACGCCGTCGAGGGGATTGGCGCGGATCGACTCCTCGACGTCCATCGACACCAGATTGCGGAACATCATGGTGGTCGGGCGCATTATGGTTTCGCCCAGCGACATCACCGGGAACTCGAGCGGGAAGCCGCCCATCTCGTAGACACCGCGTTTGACGTGCTCGGCCAGGGTCCGGAAATGAGCGTTGCAGGGCGTGAGTTCCGACCAAGTGTTGCAGATGCCGATCACCGGCCGGCCATCGAACAGGTGGTGCGGCAGGCCCTGGTTCTTCATCCAACTGCGATGATTGAAGCCGTCCTTATCGGCCTTGCCGAACCATTCGGCGCTGCGGCGTTTGTTTTTCTCCTTGCTCATGCCGGTCAATCCTCTTCCGCCTCGGCAAGATAGTCTTCGATGTAGTCGCTGACGATCTGCTCCAGATCCGACTCCGACGTGAGGCCGAGCGCGCGCGCCCGCCCGTCCTCGGTCCGGCGCGGCCAGCCGGCGCAAATGCGCTCGATGAAAGGATCGGGCTCGATGGTGATGGTGCCCAGCCGGCGCGGGCCCGCGGCCCGCGGCAAGGCCGCCAGCATGTCGGCGACGGTGACCGGCAGGCTCGGCAGACCGACGGCACAGTCGTCGCCCAAGGCCTCGCCGGGGAGCTCGTGCAGCTTGATCAGGTTCTCGACGGCGGCGCGGTAGCCGAGTACCGGCATCGCCGTTTCCGGGGCGACGGGCAGCGTGACGTCGATCCCGTTCAGGGGTTCGCGAAAGAGGCCGCTGGCAAAGCTTGAGGCCGCGGCATTAGGACGGCCCGGGCGGATAATGATGGTCGGCAAACGCGCCGAGCGGCCGTCGAGGAAGCCCTTGCGGCTGTAGTCGTTGATCAGCAGCTCTAGGATGGCTTTGGTCGTGCCGTAAGTGGTCTGCGGCGTCTGCTTGGTCGTATCGCCGACCGCGGCGGGCATGGCGCTGCCGCCGAAGACCGCAATCGAGCTGGCGAAAACGAGCCGCGGGGCACCTTGCCTGGCGCGGCAGGCCTCGAGGAGGTTGCGCCCGCCCTTCAGATTGACGCGAAGGGCCAGGTCGAAGTCCTGCTCGCCGGCGCCGCTGACCACCGAGGCGAGGTGGAAGACCGAGACGTCGTCACGGTCGATGAGCTGCGAGACCTGCTCGCGTTGGGCGATGTCGCCTTGCACGACGCGCAGGCCAGGTGCCTCGATCGGTGCGGCGGGGCGGTGATGGTCGAACAGGACGATCTCCTCGACCGTCTCCGGCTCGCCGGACGGGCCGGTGAGAGCGCCCAGCTCGCCGATGCGTCTTGCCAGGCGTTGTCCGATGAAGCCCGTGCCGCCGGTGATCACGACCTTCATGCCGTCATCCTCGTCTCTCCCCCCGCCAGAGACCGTTACTCTATACCCTGGAACGGCACCGGCAAGCGGGCCCGCCGCGTCAGGGAGCCCCAGCCGCCGCGCGGCGCTCGTCCCATCGATCGAGTGCCCGAAGACGCCAGTACTCGAGCTGGGTTGCCAGTCGTCCGAGAGGGCCGCCCGCCCAGCGCGGTTGGAACGGCCGGAAGAGGTGCCAGGTGTCGTCTCCCTCGACGATGGCTTGGGCGACGAGCTGGCCGGCCATGGTGCTGGTGTTGAGGCCATGCCCGCCGAAGGCCGTGGCCGCCCAAAGGCCGGTCTCCAGCTCGCCCAGGATCGGCATCTTGTGCACCGCATAGCCCATCAGGCCCGACCAGGCCTGGGCGATGCGCAGATCCTCCAGCTCCGGGTAGACCTGCGCGATATCGCGCTTCAGTAGTTGCCCCAACCGGGCCGGTTCGGAGCGCCGTGTGGTGATGCGCCCACCCCATAAGAGCCGGTCGCCGGCGACCTTGCGATAGTAGTCGGAGGCGCGGCGGCTATCGCCGAGGGAGCCCGAATATCCGATGACCTCATGGAGCGGGGGCCCGATCGGCTCGCTGGCGACGATATAGGTCGCAATCGGCAACAGGGCGCGCTCCAGCCGCGGGTAGAGGTTCTGTCCCACCCCATAGGCCGAGGTCGCCAGCACGACGTGCTGCGAGGTCACGCTGCCGTTCGCGCTGTCCGTCCGCCAGCCGGCGCCCTGGCGACGCAGCGAGAGCGCGGGGCTGGCCTCGAAGAGGCGCAGGCCTTCGCGTTCGGCCAAATCGGCGAAGACCAAGGCGTAGTGCAAAGGGTGGATCTGGAAGCCTTTGGGGTAGTGAAGGCCGGCCCGGTAGAGGGACGTTCGCAGGCAGGCGCGCACCCGCTCGCCGTCCCAGAACTCGACCTCTTCTCCATAGTCCGCCTCCAGCCGGTCGCGCAGGGCGCGCAAACCCGCCACATCGCCATGGCGGATCAGCCGCAGGCAGCCGCGGCCCTCGATCACCTCGCCAGCGCCCGTCTCGGCGACGGCGGCTTCGATGTAGGCGGCCCCGGCGGCGGAGAGATCGTGCAGTTTGCGGGCGTGATCCATGCCTAGCCGTTGTTCCAGCGCCGTCTGTCCCTGCGCGAAACCAGGGCTGACGGAGCCGCCGTTGCGCCCCGACGCGCCCCAGCCGACGCGGCAGGCTTCCAGCAGCACGACGTCGCGGCCACGCCGCGCCAGCTCGCGCGCGGCGGTCAGGCCGGCCAGTCCGCCGCCAATAACGCATACCTCCGCCTCCAGGCTCTCCTGCAGGGAGGGACGCGGCGCGCGTGCGGGCAGGGTGGCCGCATAATAGCTGTCGATGTAATCGTTGCCCGGCATGAACGACTCCCGCGAACCGAGTGCATCCCCTTGAATGACCGCAACCGGTCTAGCCGAGGCGACCGGGCGCGGCAAGAAATTCGCCCGCCGGGTGGAAAGGCGTTGCCTGTCCGCCGAAAAAGGGCTACCGGCTCGGCCCTATCATGGATCGAAGCCTGCTGCGACGGACCGCCCCCGTTTGTCTCGCCCTGTCGCTGGGGGGGCTCGGCGGTGCGCTCGCCTTTTTCTTGAACCTGCCGCTCGCCTGGATGATCGGCGCCATGTTGGCGACCACGGCGGCGGCGCTCCTCGGCGCGCCGGTCCGCATGGTCGTCGGTTTGCGCACGACGATGGTGGCGGTGCTCGGCGTCATGCTGGGTAGCAGCTTCGAGCCGGCGATGATCGAACGGCTCGCCCGCTGGTCGCTCTCCTTGTCGGCGCTTGCCGTCTACACCGTGGTTGCTGGGCTGGCCGCTCTATGGGTGTTGCGTCGCTTGGCCCGGTACGACCCTGTGACCGCTTATTTCGCCGCCATGCCGGGGGGCTTGAGCGAGATGATCATGGTTGGAAGCGCGCTGGGTGGGGACGAGCGCGTCATTTCGCTGAGCCATGCGGCCCGGATCCTGATCGTCGTTATGATCATCCCCTTCGCGTTTCGATTTTTCTATCCAGCCGCCGCGACGTCGGCCTTGGTGGGCTTTGGCGCGGTGGGATCGGCGACTGATATGGCCATCCTTGCGGCTTGCGGGCTGGTTGGGTTTCTGGCTGCACGGGCGATCAGGGTCCCGGCTGCCGCGGTGGTGGGACCGATGGTGCTGAGCGGTGCCGTGCATCTGGCCGGTTGGACCAGCGTCGGGCCGCCCGCACAGCTTTCCGCCATCGCCCAGGTCGTGGTAGGCAGCGCCATCGGCTGCCGCTTTGCCGGCGCCGATCTGCGCTTGGTCGCAAGCGCCGTGCGCAACGCGCTCGCCGCCACCGCGGTGCTGCTCGCCGTCACCCTGGTGACGGCGGCGCTCGTCCATGCGCTCACCGGTCTGCCGTTCGCCAGCCTGATACTGGCGTTCTCCCCCGGCGGCCTGGCGGAGATGAGCCTGATCGCCTTGGCACTGGATATCGATCCGGCCTTCGTTGCCACGCACCATGTGGTGCGTATTTTCCTCGTGGTGGTTCTCGCGCCGCTAGCCTTTCGTATCTGGCGCCGGCGCGAGCCAGCTTGATCTCGCGGGCCAATTCACCTAATGCTCCTTGCCAAGGATGGGAAGGGGGCGATGGAACGGGATCGGTATGACGCGATCGTCATCGGGTCAGGTCACAACGGACTGACCAACGCCGGGTATCTCGCCCGTGCCGGGCTGTCGGTGCTGGTGGTCGAGCGCAACGACTACATCGGCGGCGCGGCGGTCAGCCGCGAGCTCCAACCGGGCTGGACCTACACCAACTGTTCTTATGTCTGCTCGCTCCTGCGCCCGGAGATCATCCGCGATCTGGAGCTTGCCAAGTACGGGCTGCAGGTCATCCCTTACGGCGGCGGCGCGACGCTGATGCGCGACGGCGATTCGTTCTCAGCCTACACGGACCACGACGCTCTGCGCCGCGAGCTGGCCCGCCATTCCCCCAAGGATGCCGACGCCTACGAGCGATACAGCGTGGACGTCATGCGGCAGTGCCGATTCATTCGCCCGCTGCTCATGCGTATGCCGCCGGACCCCACGTCGTTCAAGCCGCGCGACCTGATGGAATTGCTGTTCATCGGCAAGCGTTTCTGGGATTTGGGCGAGCGGGATATGAGCGAAACCGTGCGCTTCTGGACCCTATCCATCGGCGATTACCTGGATCAGTATTTCGAATCCGATGTGGTCAAGGCACACCTTGCCGGCTCCGGGATCATCGGCACGGCGCTTGGCCCATATTCGCCCGGCACCGCTTATGTCCTGCTGCACCACTATATGGGCGAGGTCGACGGATCCATCGGTTCATGGGGCTTTTCGCGCGGCGGCATGGGCGCCATCACCCAGGCCATGACGCGCTCGCTGGAGGCCCATGGCGGCGAGGTGCGTACCGGCTCGGGCGTCGAGCGGATCTTGGTCGAAGAAGGCCGCGCCGCGGGTGTCGCGCTGTCGAACGGCGACGTCTATCGGGCCAAGACGGTGATATCGGGTATGGATGTAAAGCGCACGTTTCTCGAAGCGATGGATGCCAGCGACCTGCCGGTCGAGTTTCTGGATCAGGTGCGGCGGTTCAAGATTCGCGGCTCCTCCGGCAAGCTCAACATCGCTCTCGATGGTCTTCCCGAGTTTCCGCAGATCGATCCGGATAGCTCCGTTCAGTACGGCGAGAAGCATTTCACCGAGACCGTGGAGGATCTGGAGCGGGCCTACGACGACTGGAAGGCGGGAACCTGGTCGCGCTGGCCCTATATCGACATGCTGATCCCCAGCCAGTTCGATCCCACGGTGGCGCCTCCGGGTAAGCACATGATGACGGCCTTCATTCAGTATGCGCCGCCCACCCTGAAATCCGGCGAGCCCTGGGACGGCGCCGCCCGGGAGGCCTTCGGCAAGGCGGTGATCGACGAGATCGCCACCTTCAGCCCGAACTTCAAAGACCTGATCGTCCATGCGGAGGTCCGTACGCCCTGGGACCTGGAACAGGAAGTGGGCCTGACCGAAGGCAATATCTTTCAGGGCGAGTTGACCTTCGACCAGTTGCTATTCAATCGGCCGGTCCCCGGTTATGCGCAGTACCGCATGCCGGTGCCGGGGCTTTACCTCTGCGGTTCCTCGGCCCATCCCGGCGGCGGCGTGATGGGCGCGCCGGGGGCCAATGCCGCGCGCGAGGTACTGCGCGATCTGCGCGCTCCCCAGACGGTGCGGGAGATGGGCCGATGAGCGCCGGCGGCGAGACGATCGTCATCGGGGCCGGCCACAACGGGCTCGTCGCGGCGAATTACCTGGCCAAGGCCGGCCACAAGGTCCTGGTCTTGGAAGCCTGCGAGCAGCCGGGAGGTGCCGCCACTACGGAGGAGATCGCCCCTGGCTACCGTGCGCCCGCGTGCGCGCACCTGCTTTTCCACTTGGACCCCGCGGTGGTGCGCGAGTTGCAGTTGGAGCGCCACGGTTTACGGTACGCCAACAAGGCCTTGGCAACCGTCGTGCTTGACCGTGACGGCCGGCACCTGGTGATCGACGGGGTGCCGGAAGGCCTCGGCGGACGGGTGGTGAGCGCTGTCGACCAGCGGGCCTGGGCCGACATGGGGTCCAGCCTCAGGCGCTTCGCCGGCGTGTTGGCGGGCTTTCTCGCCAAGACGCCGCCGCGTTTGGGTAGCAAGCACTGGGCCGACCGCCGAACTTTGCTCGAGCTGGGGTGGAAGACCCGGCGACTGGGCCGGCTTGAGATGCAGGAATTTCTGCGCATCGTGCTCTCCAACGTCGCCGATCTGGTCGAAGACGAGATCGAGGACCCGCTTCTCCAGACGGCGATCGCCTTCGATGCCGTCCTTGGCGGTGCCGTGGGGCCGCGCTCGCCCGGCACGGTGCTGGCCTTGCTCTACCGTTTGACCGGCGATGGCGCGGGGCTTCCGGCGACGCGATCGCTTCCGCAGGGTGGGGTCGGCGCCCTCACGCAGGCGATGGTCGATGCTCTGCGGGAGGCGGGCGGTGTGGTGCGTTGCGGTGCCCGCGTCGCGTGCCTACGGATCGAGAACGACCGCGCGAGCGGCGTGGTTCTCGACAGCGGCGAGGAGATCGCGGCGCGGTGCGTGCTTTCGAACGCCGATCCGCGGCGTTCCTTCCTGGAGCTCGTTGGAGCCCAGCATTTGGATGCCGAGTTCGCCGACCGGGCCGCCCAAATCCGAATGAAGGGCGCCACGGCGAAGCTCAATCTGGCGCTGAGCGCGCCGCCCCGTTTTACCGGGCTGCCCGAGCCGCGACACGCCGAGCGGCTGCTGATTGCGCCATCGATCGACGACATGGAGAGCGCCTTCAACCCGCTCAAGTATGGCGAGCTGCCCGAAGCCCCGCCGCTGGAGATCGTCGTTCCCAGCCTTTCCGATCCCTCGCTCGCACCGGGCGGCGCGCATATCCTGTCCGCTGTGGTGCAGTATGTGCCCTACGGTCTGAAGGCCGGTTGGGAGGCCTCACGCGGGGACTTTCAGGAACGTCTTCTGACGCTTCTCGAAAGCTATGCCCCGGGGCTCAAGGACAGCGTCGTCGCCGCTCAACTCCTGACGCCCGCGGATATCGAGCAGCGCTTGGGGACGACAGGCGGTCATTGGCATCACGGCGAGCTTGCCGTCGACCAGATGTTGATGCTCCGGCCCCTTTATGGCGCGGCGCAATACGACACGCCGATCGGCGGTTTCTACCTCTGCGGTGCCGGGGCTCATCCGGGCGGCGACCTTATGGGGACCGCCGGGCGCAATGCGGCCAGGCGAGCGCTGGAACGGGAGGGTGCGCAATGATCATACGCCGTAGCACGCCCGGGGCGCTGCACCGGGAAGCGGCGAGGCACACGCCCTTCCATCCGTGCACCTCGGCGTTCTGCCTGGCCAACGAGTGGGTGGGCTGGGCCGGCTATACGGTGCCCAACGTTTATGGCGACGTGGCATACGAGTATTTCGCGGTGCGCAATCAACTCGGCGTCCTCGACCTCTCGCCGCTGTCCAAATACCGCGTCGGTGGGGCCGACGCGGAGGCCTTCATGAACCGCTTGCTGACCCGCGACATTCGCAAGGTGGCGCCCGGCCGCGTCGCCTATGCCATTTGGTGCAACGACGAAGGCCATGTCATCGACGACGGGACGGTCTTCCGCCTCGGCGCGCAGGACTTCCGCATCAGCTGCCAGGAACACCAGCTCGGTTGGTTGAGCCGCTCGGCCATCGGCTTCGACGTGCACATTGAAGACGAGACCGCGGCGCTGGGGGTGCTCGCCGTGCAAGGGCCGACCTCCTGCGCGGTTTTGAAACGTGCCGGATTTGGTGGCATCGAGACATTGAAGCCCTTCGATGTGCGCGACTTCGATTTGCCGGGCTTTACGCTCACCGTCTCGCGGACCGGTTTCACCGGCGATCTGGGATACGAGCTGTGGGTTGCCGACCGCGATGCGGTCGATCTCTGGGACCTGCTGTTCGAGGCCGGGGCGCTCCACGACCCGCGGCCGGTGGGTCTTGCGGCGCTCGACATGCTGCGTCTCGAGGCGGGCTTCATGGTAACCAATACGGACTTTGTCTCCGCCGAACTCGCGCTGCGTCGCAACCGGGGGCGCACGCCCTTCGAGATCGGCCTGGAGCGGCTCGTCGATTTCGACAAAGGCCATTTCACCGGGCGACGCGCGCTCGTCGAGGCGCAGCGGCGCGGGCCGCGGAGCGTGATCGTCGGCCTGGAGATCGAGCACAACAAACCGGCCGGCGACGCGCTGGTCTATCTAGGCGGAAAAAAACAGGTGGGCCATGTCACCTCGGCGATGTGGTCGTCGACCTGTAAGAGAAATATTGCCCTGGCAACCCTTGATGCCCGCACGGCGCAGATCCCGGATCCGGATCTGCGGGTCGAGATCTACGTCAAGAAGGAGCTGAAGTGGCACCGCCTCATGGCGCGCGCCAAGATCACCGATCGCCGCTTCTTCGATCCCGAGCGCCGCCGCGCGACACCGCCGGGCGATTTCTGAGCCTCGCCGAGCCGCTTGCCGGCATGATGCGAGATGACCCGCCGGCGACGGCCCGGTATGATCCGTTAAAGTCCTAGCGCAGGTCGAAATATCAGGGATGAAACCATGACCCGCCGCGACCCCCTGTTGCAGCCCTTTCAGCTGAAGCATATCGAGTTCAAGAACCGGGTCATGTCGAGCAGCCATGAGCCCCTGTATTCCGTTGATGGCCTACCCAAGGAGCGCTATCGGCTCTACCACGAGGAAAAGGCCAAGGGCGGCATCGCGCTCACCATGATCGGCGGGTCCTCGGTGGTGGACGTGGATTCGACCGATGCCTTCGGCAACCTGCATGCCTGGGACGAGGCCATCATTCCCTGGTTCCAGGCCCTTAGCGATGCCTGTCACCGCTATGACTGCGCCGTTATGTGCCAGATCACCCATCTCGGCCGGCGCACCAATTGGCACAAGGATCCCTGGCTGCCGGTCATCGCCCCCTCGCCGGTGCGCGAGCCGGCCCACCGCGCCTTTCCCAAGGAGATGGAAGACCATGATCTCCGCCGGGTGGTGAAGGCTTACGGCACGGCGGCGTTGCGCTGCAAGGAAGGGGGTCTCGATGGCATCGAGATCGAGTGTTACGGCCATCTGATGGATGCCTTCTGGTCGCCGGCGACCAACAAGCGGCGCGACGCCTACGGCGGCAGCCTCGACAACCGCCTGCGGTTTTCCCTCGAAGTGCTGGAGGAAATCCGCCGCCAGACGGGCGAAGATTTCATCGTCGGCTTGCGGTTGGTGGTCGACGAAGGTGAGGAAGGCACGATCCGGCGCGACGAAGGTTTCGAGATCACGCGCCGCCTGGTCGCCGGGGGCAGGGTGGATTTCCTGAACGTCATCCAGGGGCGCATCGAGACCGACGAGGCGCTGAGCCACGTCATCCCGATCATGGGAACGCCCGCGGCGCCCTATCTCGAGCTGGCATCGGCGGTGAAACGGGAGTTCGACCTACCGGTTTTTCACGCCGCGCGGATCGCCGACGTGGCCACCGCCCGCCACGCGGTGGCCGGGGGACATCTCGATATGGTCGGCATGACCCGCGCGCATATGGCCGATCCGCACATCGTTGCCAAGATCGAACGGGGCGAGGAGCAGCGGATCCGCCCTTGCGTCGGCGCCTCGTACTGTATCGACAGGATCTATGGCCAGGGCGAGGCTTTGTGTCTGCATAACCCGGCGACCGGGCGCGAGCAGCGGATGCCGCATACGATCGAGCCCGCGCCGGGGCCGGCGCGACGGGCCGTGGTGGTCGGTGCGGGCCCAGCCGGGCTGGAGGCCGCGCGGGTGTTGGCGGCCCGCGGCCATGAGGTGACCCTCTTCGAGGCGGCAGGCGAGCCCGGCGGCCAGGTCCGCTTGGCGGCGGTGGTCAAAAGACGGCGCGAGATGCTGGGTATCGTCGATTGGCTGGCCACCGAGTGCGCGCATCACGGGGTCGACATAAAAACCAACGCCCTCGCGGAGGAAGCGGACGTGCTAAGCCTCGAGCCCGACGTCGTCGTCGTGGCCACCGGCGGTTTGCCCAATACCTCGTTCCTCGAGGACGGCGAACAGCTCGTCACCACGACCTGGGACATCCTGGCCGGGCAGGTTTCACCGGGGACCGAGGTGTTGCTGTTCGACGACAACGCGGCCCATCCGGGGCCCACCTGTGCCGAGTATCTCGCCGCTGCCGGCGTCCGCTTGGAGTTCGTCAGCCCGGAGCGCGTCTTCCTGCCGGATGTCGGCGGCCTCAACTACCCGGCCTATCTGAAGGTGCTCTACGATGCCGAGGCGACGATCACCTTGAATCTCAACCTTAGGTCGGTCACA
>Ga0255057_10001689_pt1 | contig 12258 bp, 11 predicted proteins | sample Cases_109_6_MG_FD_189022 | JGI IMG/M metagenome (GOLD analysis project Ga0255057, IMG submission 189022) | Seawater microbial communities from Amundsen Gulf, Northwest Territories, Canada - Cases_109_6 | ecosystem: Environmental > Aquatic > Marine > Gulf | place: Canada: Northwest Territories... | reverse complement strand
TATCCTTGCGCCGATTCAGGATAGCTGGCCATTGATGTTTGCCGTTCCCGACGGCCGCTTCCTCGTCGACGGCCGCGTCCCGTTCTACGGACCGGAGTTCATTCGGAAGGTGGCGAACAGCTTCAGTGACCCCGCCGCTCTGAGTACGCTGATGGACGACCATGAGGTCAACACAGTCGTCGTCGACCACACGCGTGCGGGTCAGACGGCTGCCGTCGAGTACCTTTGGCATTCTGCAGAGTGGTCGCTCGGGCAGGTCCAGGACCGGCAGTCGCTCTTCGTACGCCGCGGCAGCGCGCCCTCGTTGGAGCCGCTGCGAATCATCGGTCCCGGGTACCGCGTAGGCGGCTTGCTCGACCCCGGTGTCTCGGACAGCGACATCGAGGAAGAAGCACGGCGAGTGGGTCACCATCAAAACTCGAAGGCGATCCAAGGCTGGATCCAAGGGCTACGGCACCTTCGTCCGCTCGTCCGCGACGGCGAGCACGCCGGGGTTCGCACGTACCGAACGGATGCCGAGCGAGAAGTGGCTCGTCAGGCCTATCGATCCCTATCGGAGGCCGCCAAGGTCTACCCGGGCTTCACGTCGATCGAACTCTACCGCGCGATGGCCGCGTTGGCGGCGTGCGACGAGGCCGCGGCTCGAGAGGCTCTCGACTGGGCCGCGTATTCCGGCGAGACCCGAGGCACTTCATTGGTCGCCGTCGAGTTGGGGCTGCGCACGGGCGATGAGGCCCAGCGCGCCGGAGCCGTGGCCCACGTTGCGCGGTTATCGAAACATCAGGAGAGCGCCCGCGATCCTTGGGTGGCTGCGATCTCACGCTCCCTCGACACCCGTTGTCCCTGAAGCTGCCCCGACCGGTCGTCGATCAAACGACTGTGTCGCTGTCGCCGCGCACCAATATGCGTTGCGGCACCGTGATCCGAATCCCGAGCTCGTTGAATCGCTTGGCGATCCGACGCAGCATCTCCCGCCGCACCACGAACAGCTTGTCGGGCTGGGTCTTGACCATGAACTTGATGACCACCCCGTAGTCGGTGAACTTGTCTACGCCGAGCATGTCCGGGTCCCCGATGATCGAGCCCTTCCAGTCCGGGTCCTGACTGAGCTCCTTGGCGATCTCCACCAACGTCTCTATTACTTTGTCGATATCTTCGGTGTACCCAACGGGAACCTCGAAGACCGGGCGGCCCCAGCCGTAGGTTCGATTGGTGACATGCTCGATTTGACCATTGGGAACGAAGTGCACGCGGCCTTCGAGGTCGCGCAAGACGGTGACGCGCATGTTCACGGACTCGACAGTACCCGTGACGCCACCAATCGTGATCAGATCCCCCAGCTGGTATTGATCCTCGAGCAGAATCAAGAAGCCCGAGAGATAGTCCTTCATCATGTCCTGCGCGCCAAAGGCGATCGCAACGCCAAAGATGGCCGCGCCCCCGAGGACCGTCTTGATGTCGACGCCCGCTTCTTGCAGCACGAGCATCACGCCCAGTGCCACGATGATGATGCGGGACACGCTTTGGAAGCTGAAGGCCAGCGTGTCGGCACGTCCCGTGCCGGCACTCCGAGCACCGCGGCGTCTGCCGACCAACGCCCGCGCGATCCCCCGCGCGGTCAGCTTCACGAAGACCAGCAGGAAGAGGACGGCGGCAATGACCAGCAGCATGCGCGGACCTCGCTCCTTGGCCCAATGCGCGACGTTCTGCGGGTGAATAGGGCTCTCGATCCAGACGATGTGGCGCCGAGCCGTTTCGGCTCCTTGCTCCTTTTCGTCGACGACCGCCGTGACATGCAGTTGCTCTTCTTCGAGGCGGGTATGCCTCTCGCGGAGCGACTTGATGTACGCGGCGCGCGCCTTCCCATCGTCTTCCGACTCATCGAGCCTGCGGCTGATCCGACGGATCGCGACTTCCATCCGAGAGATCTTCTCGTCCGGGGCGTCTGCGTCACGATGTTTCTGCAGCCGCGCCTCGAACGCCTCGAGCGCGAGTTTCAAGTTTTCGAGCTCCTTTGCAAGAGTCTCCGCGAGCTCCTCCTCGAACTTGATCTGCTCCTCGAGTGCCTGCTTCCGCTCGACGAACTCAGAGAGCGCGACCTTCGCGATCTGGACTTCCCGCTCTGCCTCGGCGAGCACCTTGGCCGCCTGGAGTTGCGCCGCGGTCATGGAGGAAGAGCGCTTGGCCTCCGTTGCGGGCCGGGGTAAAGTCGCCGGAATCGGAACGAGCGAGGGAATAAGGGGCCTCTTTGCTGCCTCGAGCGGCTGGGGGGTGGGCGCGGGCGCAGAAGGCTCGGGCAGCTCGATTTCTATTTCGCCGGTCAGCTCGCCGAGGGCGCGTTTCTCTATTGCGACCTTCTCCTCCAGGGCTCCGATTTGCTCTCGGACGGCCTTCTCGCCCGTGAGCGCGAGATCGGTCTGCGTGTCGAAGAGGCCGTAGTCCACGTCGAGCTCTTTGAGCTCGGCGCGGAGGGCCTCTGCCTCTTCCTCGTCCGACTCAGGGTCTGCATCCAGCGCCTCGAGCTTCTCCTTTTTCTCGTTGCGCTCTTCGGCGATTTCCGCCATCCCGGCCGCCAGACGCTCGAACCAGTCGGCCCGGGAGCGGAGCTCACTACGGAGCCAACGCAAATGCTGGTAGTCGAGCTCGATGACCTTGCGGATGCGCACCATGCGCTTGGCGTCCGAAGCCGCCTCGGGAGGCGTAGCGTCAGCCCCGGCATCGGCCTCAGTTTCGGCCTCAGTCTCGGCCTCAGTCTCGGCCCCGGCCTCGGTCCCGGCATCGTCCTGCGCGAGGGCCGGCGGCGTTGCTAGGCCACAGAACAGAAGTGCGGTGACCCAGGTCCAGAGTAGCGTCGACTTCATCTCACCCCGCATCATACATCAGGTCGAAGCCGTGTCAGCGCCTCTTCGGGGGACATCGCGAGCTTCCATGGCGCCAAGACGCTGGGCTCGTCGACGGCGGTGCGCCATTCGGAGAGGAACCGATCACGTGGCCACATGGTCGCGCCAAATCGGGCTAAATGCTCGGTATGCACCTGGCAGTCGACGACGCGGAAACCCCACATTGCCAAGTGCCCGAGCAAGGTCGTGAACGCCACCTTCGACGCGTCTGGCTCCGAAGCGAACATAGACTCGCCGGCGAAGGTGCCCCCGAGCGCGACGCCGTAGAGGCCGCCCACCAGCTCATCGTCGCGCCACGCTTCGATGCTGTGCGCATAGCCCAGCTCGTGAAGCCCCAGGTAGCCCTCCTGAAGCTCGCGCGTGATCCACGTGCCCTGTTGATGGGGGCGTGGCACGGCCGCGCACGCGTTGATCACATCGCCGAAGACCGTGTCGGCAGTTACGCGAATCTGCCCTTTTCGGACGACCTTACGCAGCGAGCGCGAGACGTGAGTGCGTGAGGGCACCAACGCGAAACGTGGATCGGGGGAGAACCACAGGAGCGGATAGCCGCGCGCCGGCCACGGGAAGATGCCGTGCCTATACGCGACCAGGAGTCGTTCCGGGGACACATCCCCGCCGACCGCCACGATGCCTTCTTCGTTGGCGTCTTCGGCAGCCGGGAACGAGAGTTCCTTGTCGAGCAGGTACACAGGCATCAGTGGACGCCGTATGCTAGCGCAACGCTGGGAAGGACAGAACGATATCGTCGTCTTCGACTTCGGCGAGCGCTGTCCCGCCTTCCTTCAGACTTCCAAAGACCATCGCCTCGGCGAGTGGCTTCTTGAGCTTCTGTTCGACGAGCCGCGCCATCGGACGCGCCCCCATCTGCGGGTCGTAGCCGTGCTGCGCAAGCCACTCCCGCGCCGCCTTGCTCAGCTCCAGCTGCACCTGCTTGTCGGTGAGCATGTCGCTCAGTAGAGCGACCTCTTTGTCGACCACCATGCGGATGACGTCCTTACGGAGCCCGTCGAAGTACACCGAGGCGTCGAGGCGGTTGCGGAACTCGGGGGTGAAGATACGTTCGATCGCCTGTCGTGTGCGACCCTTGGCGAAATCTGTCGGTTCGTCGCTGCCAAACCCGACCACCTTCTCCGTCGCTTCGAAGGCCCCGGCGTTGGTCGTCATGACGAGTACGATGTTGCGGAAGTCGGCTTCACGCCCATTGTTGTCGGTGAGCTTCGCATGGTCCATCACCTGCAACAGGATGTTGAAAAGCTCGCTGTGGGCCTTCTCGATCTCGTCGAGAATCACGACGGCGTGAGGATGCTTGCGAACCGCATCCGTGAGCAGGCCACCCTGGTCGAAGCCGACGTAGCCCGGAGGCGCACCGATAAGGCGTGACACCGAGTGACGCTCGCCGTACTCGCTCATGTCGAACCTGAGGAGCTCGACGCCCATCACTCGAGCGAGCTGTCGAGCCAGCTCCGTCTTGCCGACACCGGTGGGTCCGGCGAACAAGAACGACCCAATGGGCTTGTGATCCGCGCGCAGACCGGCTCGCGCCAGGGTGATTGCGCTGACGACCTTCTCGATGGCGGCGTCTTGTCCGAAGATGACCTTGCGAAGCTCGGGGCCGAGCTCCTTGAGCTGGTCGCGCTCCTTCGCGCTCACGGATTCGACCGGTACGCGAGCCATCTTGCTGACGACCTTCTCGATCTCTTTGACCGTGATGCGATGCGTCCGCTCCCCCTCGGGGCGCATGCGCTCGAGTGAGCCAGCCTCGTCGATCACGTCGATGGCCTTGTCCGGCAAGAAGCGCTCGATGATGTGCTTTTGCGCGAGCTGCGCCGCTGCCTCGAGCGCATCGTCGTCGTACTTCACGTCGTGGTGCTCTTCGTAGTACTGGCGGAGACCCTTGAGGATCTCGACGGTGTCTTCGACGGACGGCTCGTGCACTTCGATCTTCTGGAACCGACGGGCGAGGGCCCGGTCGCGGTCGAGATGCTTGAAATCGGTATAGGTTGTCGACCCGAGGCACCGGAGCTTGCCGGAGGCCAGCGCCGGTTTGAGGATGTTCGACGCATCCATGGAGCTTCCGGTCGTCGCGCCAGCGCCGACGATGGTGTGGATCTCATCGATGAAGAGGATGGCGTTGTCGATCTCTTCGAGGCGCTTCATGATCGCCTTGAGCCGCTCCTCGAACTGGCCACGGAACTTGGTGCCCGCGAGGAGGGCGCCCATATCGAGCGAGTAGATCTGTGCGTCTTCCAGCACCTCCGGGACGCGCCCTTCGTAGACCCGACGGGCAAGACCTTCCGCGATGGCGGTTTTGCCTACGCCGGGCTCGCCAACGAAAACGGGATTGTTCTTGCGCCGACGGCAAAGGACCTGAACGGTGCGCTCGAGCTCCTCGTCGCGGCCGATCAACGGGTCGATGCGCCCCGCGGCGGCCTCGGCAATCAGATCGGTCGCGAACGCTTCGAGTGGGTCACGCCCCGCGGACGAGTCGTCGTCGTCAAAGTCAGTATCGGTGTATGCGTCGCTCTCGCCGGGGACGATGTCAGTCCCGACGCCGTGTGCGATGTAGCGCTTGAGGTCGAGCGGACTCACCCCTGCCTCTTGCAGCACGAATGCAGCGTACGATTCCTCCTCCTTGAGGATCTGAACGAGCACGTTGCTGCCGTCGATGGTTCTCATCTCCGATGAGATCGCGTGAATCGCCGCGCGCTGAAGGACCCGTTCCACGGCCAGCGTTTGGTGCGGGTCGACCGTGACGGTCTCGGGCACGCGCGACAGGCGCTCCTGCATGAAGTCCTCGAGCTGCTTTCGAAGGCGGCGAAGGTCGGTGCCACAGGCTCGGAGGGCTTTTGACGCCGCCGGGTCTTCGGTGAGGGCGAGGAGCAGGTGCTCGAGCGTCACGTATTCGTGGCGCATCAACCCCGCGCGGTCGAATGCCTTGCGAAGGGTCGCTTGAAGCTCCTTGTCGATGACGGGACCGGCCATGGTTACGTGTCTTCCCCCTCTTCGGGCTCGATCGTCAGGCGCAAAGGGAACTCCTGCTCGCGGGCCATGCGTTCGACGCGCTGCACCTTGGTTTCTGCGACCTCGCGCGTGAACACGCCTGCGACGCCGACGCCGTTGTGGTGAACGTGGAGCATGATACGGATCGCATCTTGCTCTCCGCGATGAAAGACGGTGTGCAGAACCTGAACGACAAATTCCCTGGTAGTGTAATCATCATTGTGCAGAAGAACCCGGTAGAGCCGTGGGCGTTTGAGCTTTTTCTCCGGTTTGACCTGAGTAGTGGTCCCGGCATCGTTCTCGAACCTGTCGGCCATTCTCTATTTTAGCGCTTTCTGTGGCCTCGCCCAGCCCGGGATGACCAGGACGTTTGGGCAATCTAAGGCCGGTTGCTGCGATCCGCTAGGGGGGTCACTCGAGCACGAGCCTGATATAGAAGAGTTGGTTCTGGGCATTTCGGAGGGTCACCGTCAAGTCGTTGGCTTCCTCGATGACGAAGCTATTTCCCGAGCCCAGTGTGGAGAAGCTGCCGTCCTGGTCGAACGAGGTGTAGCCGACGATGAGGGTCGGTGTCCGCCCGAGTGGGTGCTCGACTTCATACTTGCTGCACCCTCGAAACTCGAGCCAGTAGCATTGCTCGTCGGCGATCGGGGGAAACGGGTGTGACGTCCAAACGCCGTCGGCGTCGGTCATGTTGCAGGGGAGCTCGCTCATCGAAACCAGCCGGTCCTCGGCCTCGCCGCACGGATCGCCACAAGCCGTGCCCAACGTGCCCAAGAGGGCAAGAAGTGTGAGGGCCCCCGACCTTCCAAACTTAGGCATCCGCATCTTCGGGTGAGGCATAGTACGCGCGCACGGTTGCGACCAGTGATTCGATGGTCTGGTCTCGTGACGTGGCGGCGACCCGAAGGCCGAGGTTCTCGGCCGTTTGGGTCGTGATGGGGCCGATCGAAAAGAGGTCGAGCGCGTTCAGCAGGTCCGCCGCGTCCTGCCCGATCACGTCGAAGAGGTTCTGAACCGTTGACGAGGAGGTGAACAGGACGGCGTCGCCTTCGGCCGGATCGACGAGGCTCCGAATACGTTCGACCTCTTTGGGCTCGGGGGGGAGGTTCTGATAGGCCGCGACGACGTCCACTTCCGCACCCGCCTCTCGGAGCGAATCAGGCAAGACCTCCCGTGCAACTTCAGCGCGGGGGAGCAGGACGCGCGTCCGAGCGCTGAGAAGGGGCCGAAGCGCGGCGATGACGCCCTCGGCGCGCGCGTCCTCGGGAACCAAGTCCGCGTGGATGCCGTGCGACGCCAGGGCCTCTCGTGTCTTGCCGCCAATGGCGCATGCCTTGATGCCCCCCAGGGCCCGCGCGTCGAGGCCGGCTTCGCCAATCGCCGAGAAGACCGCATCGACCGTGTTGCTGCTCGTAAACAGGATCCAGTCGTAGCAATCCAGATGGGTCGCTGCGTCTCGTAGTGGCCCTGGGTCGGGTGGGGGCGCGATGCGGAGGGTCGGCGCCAAGATCGGCTGGGCGCCTTCGTCGCGGATCAGCGAGGCGAGTGACCCCGCTTGGTGAACGGCGCGCGTCACGAGAATGCGCTTCCCAAACAGCGGCTTTGTGTCGAACCAACGAAGGTTGTCACGCAAACGCACGACGTCGCCGACGATCGTGAGCGCCGGCAAGCCGAGCCCCGCTTCCGTCGCGAGCGCATGAATGTCGGCTAGCGTTCCGGTGACCGTGCGTTGTTTTGGCAGTGACGCCCACTGGACGACAGCCACGGGCGTGTCCGCAGGCCGCCCATGCTCGATCAAGAGCTTCATGAGTGAATCGAGCTTGCGCATGCCCATGAAAATGACGAGTGTTTGTGTGGCCGTGGCGAGCTTCGACCAGTCGTGCCCGGCGCGGTCCTTCTCGACCGATTCCGTCGCTGTCACGTACGCGACGCTCGATGCGAGCTCGCGGTGCGTCAACGAGAGGCCCGCGTACGCGGTGGCAGCAAGCGGAGAGGGCACGCCCGGAACCACTTCGAACGGAATTCCCTCGGACGCCAGCAGCTCGGCCTCTTCAGAGCCACGGCCGAATAGATAGGGATCGCCACCCTTAAGGCGCACGACCGTCTTGCCTGCGCGCGCCGCCTGAGTCAACTGACGGTTGATCTCACTCTGCCGTTCGCTAGCTCTGCCTGCACGCTTGCCCACGAACACGAGCTCGGCGTCTGGCCTCACCGCGCTCAGCTGGTCGGGATGGACGAGCGCGTCGTAAAGAACGACGTCCGCTTCTTGCAGGCGACGTAGCCCGCGCGTGGTGATGAGCTCTGGATCGCCGGGGCCGGCACCCACCAGGTACACTTTGCCGCGTGCGCCCATCCTGCTCAGGTCTCGCTAGCATCGTCGGGCGGGATGATCGGCTCAGTTTCCACTACGCCCTTGCGCCGCTTGCGCTTCTGCACCGCGCGGGCCCTCACTTGGGGTCGAACGCCGCCCGCATCGTTGGGAACGAAGCGAATCTCGGTCTTCACTTCGAACGACAGCGAAGTAAGGGCCTTGTAGAACTCGCCCGCGATGTCGGTTGCCTCCAGAAAATCGCGTACTTCCTTCGCAACGCCACGAACCAGTGCGTTTTTGGTCTCGTCGACCGATGCGAACACGTAGCCGATGATCTCCTTGGGGAGCTTGCCGTCCTGAGTGACTCCGCGAAGCGCGCTATCCGCGCTTCGAAGCGTCCCGACACCGGCTTCGATGCCTTTCTCGACGGCCCTTCGGAGTGTGTCGCGAAGGACACCTTCGGACCAGCGCCGTTCCCGCTCTCCCTGATCGGGGTAGGCGGAACCCTTTTCGTCGATTTCGTCAGGCATCATAGTTTCGCCATCCTTTTGACCTCAGAGGGCCAACTACCGGAAGCATACCCCAAGGACGCTCCGAGTGCAGTTTCGTGGAATCGAAATGGACAACTGCGCGTCGCATGCACCACACGTCCTTGCGGTTCCGTGCACGTGTTCCAAGCTGACGACTCTTGCGTTCAAAAAACTGACCGGCTATACGAATAGAAATGGGCCAACAGGCAAGCACGGTCGAAGAGCTTTGGGAGCGCGCTGAAGAAGCGCTCGAGGCATCGTCCAAGCGGGCGGAAGGCTTGCTGACGCAGCTTGTGTCGGCCGCCGAGGAGGGCAGCGAGGCCTCACTCTTCGCGCACCGCCACCTCGCGGAGCTTCAGCTGGAAGACAACCCTTGGAGGGCCGCGCTGCACCTTCGGCGCGTGCTCGCCCACTGCACCGAGGACGATGTCGTTCACGCACTCATGGGCCTGTGCCACGCGCTCCTCGGCAACTACCAGGTGGCGGTCCGTTCTTATCGAGAGGCATCGAACCTCGCGCCGCAGACGCCTTGGTACCACCACAACCTAGGCCATCTCATGGATGTCGCGCTCGACGATCCCGCTGGTGCGGAGAGTCACCTTCGCCGCGCGTATGAGCTCGAGCCGGAGCACGACGAGATCATTGGCTCCCTCGCGCATTGCGCTGCGCGCCTCGGTGATCTCGACCAAGCGCAAACGCTCGCCGAGCTCGCAAAAGAGAAGGGCCCCTGCAACCCAGATCACCGCGTCCTCCTCGAATGGATCGAGCGTGGCGCCACCGACAGGCCCGCCGCCCCTGCGGCCGTCCGCCGACGTCCGGGTGATCGCGTTGCCGAAACGGTGCAGCTCAAGATGAGCGAAGCTGGGTATTCGCGCGCGGAGATCGAACGCGCTACGCAACTATGGTTCGACATGCAGGCGCACTGCGAGCTTCGGGTCACCAAGCCCGAGGTCTTGGCCGCGGCGCTCGAGTACGCGATCGCGGTCGTCGAGCAGCGTCCGGGGTGCACGCAGGCCGAGATAGCTCGGCGGTATGGCGTCGCCCCAACATCGGTGTCCGCGCGATTCACGCAAATCCGAAACGCGCTGGCGTTGCGCCCGGGCGATCCTCGCTACGCAGCCTCACGCTGAAAACTGGCCACCGCCCGGCGAATCGCATATCCGAGGGTGATGCTCGCGCTTTCCAGCGCCACGACAGTTTGCCGGGTTCTGATCGGACTCGATCGGGCAGGTGCAAGTGGCACGCTGTACGTTCACGGCGAGGGTCGCCGGGCGACGGTTTCGTTCGAGTCGAGCCAGGTGGTGGGGGCCAACGTCGATCGCCGTGTGGCCACGTCGCCTCGCCAGGTGTTCGAGAGCGTGTTGCGAATGTGCGAATGGGAAGGGCTCGTATTGAGGCTCGTACAGGCACCCTCCGTGCCAGCGTGGTGGAAGCTGCGAGACCCGATCCCTGCTCGAACACTCGCGCTACAGACCATGCGGGCGGCTGTGAAAGGCGTGGACACGGCAAGCCTGCGGTCGGAGCTCGGGGCTGCCGTCTATCACCTCACCGTAGCCGGCGAGGCGCTCTCACGCGGCGCCGAGCTGCGGGACGAGGAGACATCGGTGCTGTTTTTGTTGAGGCGTGGCGTACCGGCAGAGGAGCTTTTGGCGCTTCCGGGGTGTGGCCTCGAGGGGTACCGTTTTCTCTGGATACTCAAGTTGATGGGCGCCGCTTCCCCGAAGGGAGGAGGCTCGTATCCGTTGCTCCTCCGAAAGCGCAGGGAGCTGCGGAAGCAGGCATCGGCTCACGCACTCCTCGACCTTCCGGAAGGCGCGGGGGGCAGGGACGCGCGCGTCGCGCTCCGCAAGCTGGTTCGAGACCTTCACCCGGACCGCTTCGGAGACCATGTGCCGCCGGCGCTTCGCCGGGCGTCCGGGGAGATCATGACCGCTCTCGTCGATGCCGAGGCGCGCATCGCATCAGGGCGACCAGACTAGATTCGCCGTGCGGGGCTCATTCGGTTCGTTGGTGTACGTGCAAGGTGTTTGCCGGCTTCAACCCGTCGGCTTCGAGGGTTGCCTGCCGCTCGAAGATGGACCGTATGAGGTCGCCATCGAGATCGCCTTCCGCACGAAAGGTGATCGCTCCCAGGTCCTCGTTGCCGTTCAGCGCGCAACCGTCACGGCTGGGCGTGTAGCTGTAGCTGTAGCGAACCGGTCGGTCGGGTTGGAAGCCGAGTGCTTCCCATGTGGAGTGGCCCGCTTGGTCGTCCGCGAAGAAATCGACCTCCACCAAATCGACCGTCGGCGCTGCGGGCGTCGGGCCGGCGCTCGGCGGTAGGCAGTAGCGCCGCCCCTTGTCCCAGGAGGTCGCGTAGTAGGCGGCGGCGCGGTCGCTCATCTCCTGGAGAAGCTCGGCGGCTTCATTGATCTTGTTGGTGCGCACTCGGCGGAGGAAGGTCGGAACGAACACCGCTAGTACGATGCCGATGAGACACAGCAGGAGCGCTGCTTCGATCAAGCTCAATCTCGGACCACCGCGACTCAAGGCCGCCGGACTCTGCGAGCCCCTGACCCGTTTGGCAAGAGCCTAGCCGGCGTCTTCGAGGCCGACAGTCGTCTCGATCGGGTCCGCGACGAAGAAATAGAGTGTGGACGGCATGTACGGAAAGTCTTCCTGTCGGCGGAGATCAAACTCCTGGTTGGCGCTCCGAAACGCCTCGGAGTACGCGCGGTCGCGGAGCTGCGAGAGGCGGATCTCGATTTGCGCCTTCACATCGGGGTCCCGGATCACCGCATACATCTCTTCGAGGTGGTGAAGCTCGCGATCCCGTTTGCCGAGCTTGCGCAACGAGCTAGCGTTCGTGATGACGAGCCAGGCCGGGCCCGCCCCCAGGCGCGCCGCCGCCATCATGTGGTCGTTACCCTCGGCCTTGAGACGCTCCCGCCTGGGGTCATCCTTGGGCAGGTTCGGCAGGAGCTCGTAGATGATCGTCGCTCCGACATCCCAGGCGAGGTCTCCGTCCTGAGGAAAGCGCTCGACACCGCGGCGCAGGACATCGATCGAGCGCTCGATCACCTCCGGCGTGCTGCCGGTTGGCGTGTACACGCCTGCCACTCCGACCCAGCGGTACACGCGCCGAAAGTCGGGGTCGAGCGCCAGCATCGACTCGCCGTAGTTGAACACGTGCTTCACGCCGCCCCTGTTTGCGAACTCGTCGCCGAAATAGATGAGGGCACGCAGCCAAATGAGGTCCGCCAGCGCCTGTCGATGACCCAAGCTCATCACCTCCAACCATTCGGGCGGTGGCAGGTAGTAGATATCCTCGTAGGTCTGCATCGCGAGGTAGTGGTCCATGGCTCGCCCACGAAGGGACCACGCTCCGCCGACGAGGCCAAGCATCACGGCGATTCCAACGATCTGCGTCCCAGACCTCACCTCGCCAGTATAACGAAAAACGCGCAGTCGCCGCTTAAATGCAAAAGGCCGCGACATGGGTCGCGGCCTCTCACGCTGTTGGCTTCTACTG
>Ga0255057_10001688_pt1 | contig 12268 bp, 11 predicted proteins | sample Cases_109_6_MG_FD_189022 | JGI IMG/M metagenome (GOLD analysis project Ga0255057, IMG submission 189022) | Seawater microbial communities from Amundsen Gulf, Northwest Territories, Canada - Cases_109_6 | ecosystem: Environmental > Aquatic > Marine > Gulf | place: Canada: Northwest Territories... | reverse complement strand
CCTGATCAACAAACGAGTCAAACCATACGCCTACTTCAACCGGCCTCTTTCCAAATCTAGCGCCTGTAGCTAATTTATAGAAGTCGAACTAATAGGACTTTTTCAACAGGCTGTTATCTCTCTGTATAGGGCCCCAATTGTCCCCCAAGAGATGATTTCGAGATTTGCCGAATCTGCCTGGGCCGGAGAAAGTCAATATTGGCGTCTCTACACTGCCATCCTAATCCTCTTAGAGGCCCGTAGATCGCACCCGGTTTTGGGTATAAATCCTTGCGGCAAGAAGTCAAGATGCCGCGGGGTGAGATGAAAACTGTGCTGCGGTGCGCCCTATAAAGTTTAAGATCAAGCGGTGAAGGCAGTTGCGCGGCGAAAGCTGCGCAGAGCTATTAGCCCACCCAAACTGAGTAGGGCCAGCGAGTTCGGCTCTGGCACCGCGGCCGAAGCTGCCGAGAGCGGGGCAACCATGCCGTAGTTCGCTTCCCAGTCGGCCAGGTCTGATTGGCTCAGCGGATTGGGCGATTCGCCGCGCTGCCACTTCAGGAAGTCGAGTCCGTCTACATCGTTGTCGAAGTCGAAGTCGCCGAAAGGGCTGGCCGCTACTTTCACATAGTCGATTTCATACGTATAGAACACTCCCTGGTCCACCTGGTCCGGTTGGAGAGCCGGATTTCCCACCGGCTCTCCCTCCCAGACGCTGCTATCGGGCGGCGCCCAGAAGTTAAAGTACACGTTCATCGCCTCATCGGGGACGAAAAAAGCATCTGTCTCTTCTCGCAGAAACGTCTCGCCATTGACCGGATGCACCCACCACCACTCGACGCGCTGCGCGGCGGGATACCAGTAAATCACGAACGTGTCCCAACCGTTGTTAGTATTGTCTGTCAGCGACAAACCGGGAACCTGAACCCACTGAGGTTTCTGGAAAGATTCATTCCACGTATTGATGATCAGGGGATCGCCGCCGCCGGCGGGCCAGCGTACGTCGTCATTAGTTTGGCGGCTGACGAATTCGTAGTCGATCTCATCGCTGTTCGTGCCGTCATCACCGAAGAGGAAGACCGAAGTGACCAGACCGTCGGGGTAAAGGTGATTGCGGACTGTGGCCTCAAAACGGTAGTTCTTGTCGGGCGTGAACGTACCCGCGAGGTCCGTGGAGCTGACTTCACTACCCTGGAAGGTTGTCTTTGGCGTTCCCTGGTGGAGAGCGTTGTACTGGTAGAACTCGAGATGCAGGGCGTTGCCGTCTACCCAAGGCAAGTGGGCACCTGGCGTGGTCGACTCGGGAAAGTGTGTGCGACCTCCAAACTGTTCGCCTGGGACCCACCAGAATTCACCGGGATGATTGATGACCCATTTAGTCGGGTCAGGTGGGCCACTGTAGTTGAACTGGTCCTGGAACACGATTGTGTCCCAGGCAGCGTGGAGTACTTTGGTTTGCGGCACGAAGATGCATAGCAGTGTGAGGACCACTCGAAACTGTAGTGACGTGAACTGATTCGTGGAAGTGACCATAACAGGCTCCTTTCTCAAGATTTGAGCACCTGGAGACTCCGTGGCGGCAAGGCGGGCACCGATCGACTATTCCAAAGCGATTGGGAAAGCGAGTATCGTAAAGAATGGTTCCTAAAATCCTCGATCCATCGTTCTGGTACAGAAAATGAAGGTAGTTCAAAATTGCAAGCTGAACGCGAAGGACGATTAATCCATCGCAGTTGGATGCCCGTAGTAGCCAAACCAGCAGTCGCGGCGCTGTCAATGACCACGGGCATTCCCTTTAGTGTCCCAAGGCCCATACTCCTGAGCAAAGGGACCGTATAGTGTCCGGTGGCGGTTGTGTTGCATGTCATGGATACCCGCCCAATCCATGATCAAGCCATCTTCATCGGCGTGATCGCGGATAAAACGTGCACGAGTTGCCGCGCGGCTCTTGGTCGCGAAGACGTACGGTTCGGGTTCGTTGCCAGGCTCAACACGGTCTCCGACACGGTGCTGTAAAACACCTGCTTGTTCTAGACTGTCGAAGACCGAATTCTCTGCGCCTAGAGAGTGGTAGCTATGGTCAAGCAGTGCGAGTTCGTGAAACATCTCTTGGTGTTTGGGCAAACTACTCCAAGGCAAAGCTGCTTGTTCAAGGACGGAACTATAGAACTCGTATTTTGCAAAGTTATCCAGCCGTGCAGCTAACCACGAACGGTCGGTCCGGGCCATAGCCGCAAGCGTCTCTTCCCAATCACACAGCATGCGTGCGATCCATTTTGGTGGGTCTGGAAGTGATTCGGCGTAACGGCGAGCCGCATCGAGGTAGATTCGCTGTACTCGGAAGACCAGGGGATCGACCGCCAAGGATTGCTCGGGGCGAGCCAGCACATTCAAGCGGCGCAGCAATGTGACCCAATTCGTCGAGGGAGGCAGTTCGGACAAGTCGCGGATCTCGTCTCGCAGTTGCTCGTCATAGAAAATCGCTTTCAGAGCGAGGGCCGTGCAACCAAACTGAAGTGCCAAATTGTATTGGGCCTTATGGCCGTCACCTAAGATACAGTGGTATCGAAACAGATTGGGCGATCTTCCCATGTGATGTTCTTCACGGGCAGTGCTGTGGATGGCGCGTTGATGTGTGGTGCCGCCGCCGGTAGCCAATTCCATCCACAAAGGTCGGACAGCGGCCAGGAAATTACCAGTGGGGTACTCGATTCCACCAGCACCACCGTAGATGCGAGTACAGAGAAACGGGAGAATCTGATGAGCGAACTCTTTCGGATGTTGCTCTGTTAGATAGTTTTCATGCGTGCCCCAAATCGGGCAATTATTCTGCAGCAGGCCGCTGTGGTTGTTGTTGGCCAGTAGCAGCTCATGACCTTCGGAGCGGAGCTGGGCAAGGGCCTTGGCGACAAGTCGTTGCTGTCGCTCGACGATAAGTGCCAACTGATAGGGTGAGTCACATTCTGCGATAGCCAGCTCTAAGTGTCCACCACAGTCCACGTAGATCCGGCCGTAGCCATTGAACAGACCGGTGACGCCCGACAACGAAGGAGCCAACGAAGCGAGAATTTCCATTAACCGTCTGACGGCAAACATGCACTTGGCATTGGCGCGAGGCGTAGAAGTCAGCAACTCGAACTCGGTACTCATTATGAATTTGGCGCGAATGTGGTTGAGTCTTACCATGGGACGATTCTCCCGTATTTTTTGTGACTAAAGTCCGGTTTTGTGGACTGAGGAACGCTCGGAAGTCAGCTGCCCCGCAATGCAAAGAGCAGGCAACTTCGTGACTGATACTACTTCTGGATCGCTTTACTGACCCGACCGATTGCGACGAAGTTGTAACTCCTCAACGGCGTCGGTGCCGCGTTGGCTCTCTGCGTGGGCTTGGCGGGCAACTTCGGCAAATCCTGCTGCTTGCTCAAGGATTGGGCTGGCCTCGGCAGCCAGCGGATCGGTGCGGTCGGTTTCGGTCTCATCTGGTGTGGTACGGCGGCGGGTAACGGTTCGATCGAGAGTCATGGTTGTTCCTGGGGTTGAGGATCAGAACGTGGGTAGCATCGGATAACGATAGTTTTACGGGCGATCACGTTGGTGGTTGTTCTCCTGGGGCACACTGTTCGATTGGTCGGTAGTCTTCATCATCGGATCACGATGGTGCACGTCTCCGTGTTCCCCCACCTCACTGTCCAAAAGGCGTTCTAGATCGGCAACAGAGTGGGCGTGGCAAAGGAGCGGCTGTAACTGATTCCGATTCAGACTCTCGAGATGGGGCAGGTCGACCCGCATCTGTCGTCCCCAGCGCTTTGGTTCCAGACGCACATTGACGTGGCCCCAGTTCACGTCGCAAATATCCTCGGAGAACCATTCGATCAGTTGGCCCCGCGCCCAAGCCCGACTTTCGGCTGGAGCCTCGGTGATGCAACTCTTGGCCTGGCCCAAGTCGATCAGCGGGTCCACCAATCCGTTTTCCCAAAGTCGCCAAAACGTCCCACGGCTGGGGTCGGTGTTCGCAAAATCGTGATCCATGAGTCGCACGGAAGGATCGCTGTACGAGCCATCGATCTCCTGCAACAGCAGCAGCTTGGCTGCCCAGTCGAGGTGTTTCGCACAACGAGGGAGAGATCCTTCTTCGGCGTAATGAGTCAACTCGATGATAATGGGAAGCAGTTCTTCTGCTTCGGGGGCAACCTCGGTGGTGATAAGACCTGCCTCGACCATTCTCAAGTACGTCTTGACGAGCTGCCTCAGGTACTCTGGCAGTGTCAGTGTGCGACCATCTGTGAGCGTCGCTACAGCCGATAAACGTGCCTTGGAACAATCCTGACGCCAGCTCCACGTTCGCATGGCACGAACCGGGTCCTCCAAAGCAAGTCGGAAGTAGCCGACTTCAGCAGCGGCCAAGGCACACTGAAGAAAACTACTCAGCAGCGCCGAGGAGATGAGACAGTAGTCGAAACCGATCAGATGCAAGCGATCTTGACCCGTGCCGTGCGGCTCGCGGCGCGTATTGAGTAGCCCGCGGCGAAACCGTTCGGTCGTCGCAAGGGTGTGGACGCATGAAAGATGATGAGCTCGGCCCGAAAGACTGAAGATGGTCGTGCCGTCTTTTAGGGAGAGTAAATAACCGGTGCCGAAAAACGGGATGGCCGCCGCCATGACGCTTGCCACATAGCCCAAACAGGCTGGGTGGCGATGGGTGATGAACAGATCATCCCACAAAGTATCTGCGATCGCGACGTTGAGGTGCGTACCCCAGCTGATGGCAGGATCGAGAGTGTCCGCGTTGGCGGACGAAAGCAAGAATCGATAGCCCTGATCCCCGGCCTGCTCTGCGAAACGACGAGCTTCTTCGGCGACCAACAGTGTGCTGATACACTGCGCAGCAAACTGTCGGGGCCGATTCGTCTCGGCCGTACAAACCTCGACGTGTGCCATGTCACAGTAGTAGCATTGTCCATTGGACGGCCAAGTGCGGAGGCAATCGGTCGAATACGCCGAAGCATATGAATTCTCATCGCAGGACGAGTTCGAAGGCCAGATCGATTTGTGCCTGCTGTCGAACACTGTACCGATTTGAGCTAACACCCTACGGGAGACGAACCAGGGGTCAAGCATATGATTGCTGGCGTCAACGCCTGTGGTCGACAATTCGCAATCCCGAGCGATAAACTTACTGACCATTCCAGTACCTCCACTTTCTCAGAGTCGTTGAACACTTAGGCTGAATGGACGCGTAGGAATCGATGTGTCTCAAGCTCGTCTCGAGGTACGAGATCGACCCGTGCCACAGGAACCTTGATTTGCAATTGATGAACGAGCATTCGGGTGGCGGCGGCCATCTGCTCGGCTTCCCCGCATGCCATATCCAGGAGTCCATCAACAACATCATCGAACGTGATCGCAGGGATCCCCGTCTTGAGCAGGAGGCGATCGGAAGCCAGTTCTTTGGCACGATTGACAGCTTTTTCATAGTGTACGCCGGCCATTACCTGGCCCGCCGTGACGGCGATCTTGCGTTGCGTATCGGTCGAGTAGTGCAGCACGACCATGGGAAAAACCCGCGCCAATGCCGGACGAAGGAATTGCGTAGTGATCTGTTGCTCTTCGGCGTCAAATTGGGGCGCTCCCTCGATGTACCACGGGATCGTGCCTCGGCGCGCATAGATCGCGCAGATTTTCTCGGCACCGTCGATATCAATGTCGGGCATCTCGATTACCAAGTCGCCCATTCTGCCGGGACGCTTAACTGCTGCATCGATTAAGTCGGGCCGATTCGACATGCCACACACGAGGAAGTGCGCTGGGGGCCCATCGGTAGAAAGCTGCTGATGCATGCCATCCATCTCGGCCAAGAACGAAGTCACAACGTCCGCTTGTGCCGCCGAGGTGACCACGTCGCCACCTTCCACCCGACGTCCGAGCGAATCGATTTCGTCCATCACCAAGAGCTGGAACAGAGGCCTGGTTCTGGGCAACGCCTGACGGGCGCGAATCGCTCCAAACAGCTCCTCCCGAATGATTCGACTGTCTTCCCCATGCCATTTTGACTTGGATTCGTTTGGCTTGACCACGTAGAGCACCAGATCAAAACCATGTTGTTGGCCAAGCTCGTGAAGCCAACGCGCAAAAGCCCGCATAAACGCGGTCTTGCCCATACCCGGCTTGGCGCTCGTCAAAAGCACGCCGTGAAGGGGCGTGAGATCGAATTGCTCGCGGATTTCGCTACGAAGGATCCGTTTCACGACATCCATCATCAGCCGCCTTGAGATAGACTCCATCGAGGCGAGGTCTTCCAAGCGGGTTTGAATCTCTTCGATAGGTACTTCGAATCTGCTCTGCGACTGCTGGGAAGGTACGGTGGCGATCGCCCAGCGAGGATTACCGCGCATCAGGACCAGTTGCGTGTGCGGCGTGAGTTCCTGGTCGTGGAGTGGCTCGGCCAACGTCACGACCTCTTCACCCTGACCATGTCTGGAGACGCGGATCAAGTGATGCTCGGCATCAACATACGCCTTGAAATCGGCCACTTCGCCCATGGCACGCTGGTGCAGGAAGCCGTCGTCTCGGGCGACGCCGACAACTACTTTTTCGTGAACCCGTAGATATTCCCATGGTTTGAGACTTGCCAACTCGGCTTGATCGACCTCCGGGTGAATCGCCAGTTCGTGCGTGGCACCGCCAATCTCGCACAAGGCTCGTGGACCGGACGGTGTATCTACGAGCTGCTCAAGAGAACAATACAATGCATTACCAGTGATCATGTCCTGAAGCAGTTGTTCCAATTTGGTGCACGATGCCGTTGTCCGTTCACAAAGCTTTTGCTGACGTCTTGCCTCACAACGTGCTCGCACAAAATCGGCCTGAAGTTCCATAGGTGCTCGTTTCACGGCTTCGACGGCGTCAGCCAGCACTTCTGGCGGCAAGCGGTTTCGTTCAGGGGCGATCCCGATAGCGTTCAGTAGATTAGTGATTTCAGGAGTGAGCGTGCGCATCATGTCCTCCGGGGTAGCTTTCAGTAGTGGATCTAATTGGATCCGATAACGAGTAATGCTTTACTGGGGCCGCGCTGCTAGGCGCTGTATCTTCGCCAATGGATCGGTCGCATTTCTCCTCGTTGCCAAGCGTGGACCTGCAGCACAGGACGTTGTCCTTCCGCCCCAAGCTTGCGCCCAGCGATTGGTAGCAAGGTAGTTTTGGAAGTAAAGAGTTGCTCAAGCAACTGCTCGTAGTCGTGCAAACTGGGTGTCGACTCAGCGAGCGGACAATCGGGGTTTGCATTGCAGTTGCCGCAATGGCCCGCCCAGCCGTGAGAGTGGTAAACAGTTAGGACTTTTTCTCCCAGCCCGCGCATGTTGGCAATCTGCTCAGCCTCGGCCAATGCAGCTGGATGAAAGTGAAAGCGAGTCTCGCTGCCGGAGTGTCGGGAATCAAAAACGATGGTCGAAAGGACCGTCACCACGGGAGTCTCGGTACCTGTTAACGGCTTAGCGAGCCGGATCGTACGTCCCAGCACCGCCCCACCGATTTCGATGACTCCTGACTGCTCACACTGGGCCACGGCTTCGCTTTCGAACTGCAGGTTCACCAAGACGGGTCGGTCTGGTGCCAGCCGACCCTCACCCAGGGCGCGGACGCCACATTGTTCCAGCGTGGCCTCATCGATCGATGGTGGAACGATCACCGGTGGCGCAACAGTCGCCTCGTCGGTTCTCGACGCAATCAACATACGATAAGTCGGTTCGTCTACGGCGAGGCTCCCTTCACTGCGAAGCGTGGTCACTTTTCGTTGTGCGGTTCGGACCCAGCGACCGCATTGGTATCGCTGCGAAAGCACCGTATCGTGACCATTGCTAATGGCTGTCAGCCGGATATCGATCGCCTCGACGACTGGTTCCTGGCTATAGACCGGTTCGATATGGGCGACGATCGTTTCCGGAGCAGCGGGCAATTTTCCGGCCAAGACCCCATTGGTGAACTGCTCTTCGACAAGCTCGGCCAGATCAGCGGTCACCCGATCATTCGAAAGGGGTACCGAGTCTGTATCGGCACCTAGCCGTAGCTCGAGGAAGTAATCGCACTGGTTTTCTAAAACAACTTGCATGGGACTTTTCCGAGGGCACTGAAGATGGAGATCTAGGGGTGCAGGCGAACGATTCGAACAGCGTGGCAAGCAACCGCGCAAACGTGGGGACTGCACCTGAGCAGTACCCCACGTCGGCGCGCGCCTGGGACTAGCCAGCAGAGACTTCAGGCATAACCGTCCAATCGGTATCGGTAAAATCCAAATCGCCGAGTCGGCGTTTGCCGTCGAGCATCACGCCACGACTGAACGCAGTCCAGCGCAACCCACGATCGGGAATTTGCATACGGTCGAGGTAAAGATCGACGGCCTGGCCTACCGAATGCGACGAAGATAGTCGGTTGTCGCCATTCAAATCGATGTCGAGCCGTTTCTGACGGGCCAGATCCGACATTGAAATTGCAGCTACCATGAGTGACTCCTTACTAAAAGTGGGAAATGATAAAACCAAACGGACTGCTCGAATTACGGTTCCTGGTCGATGACCTTGTGGTAGTGGTCTGCCACGGCTACTTGTCTCGCCAAGATTTCAAGTGCGGGGAAGGTGTGCTCCGCGGCCACGGCGACCGCGCGGGCGGTGGTAAGGATCCAGTGGCCTGTCACCTGCTGGTCGTGCAGCCAAGCCTCGGCAACGATCTGATCGTCTCGCCAGACCAATCGCGCCATCCGCAACTGGGCGTTGTGGCGTAGCGCCTGGCACGCTAGTGCCTTCAGATCAGCCTTCGAGCCGAGGTCGACTACTACGGGTCGCTGCAATCGTAAACGCGCATCATTGATCGCCAAATGCACCGCCGTACTGGTACCGTCGATGCGTGGTGACAGTTCCCAACCATCGTCGAGTTGGACCACCATTTCTTCGCCCTCGAAACACGGTTCCTCCAACGCACGCGCGACCTCTTCGGACGGAATCGGTGGTGACTGCGTTTGATCGTCGGTGGTGGCCTCCTGTAGCGCGGCGGTAAAACCGGCAGCGATCTCCGCGAAACTGCGTTGCAGGTGAACTTCACCGTCGAGGTGGGTGTCGGCCAGTAAATTCATGCCACTGCGATCGATGGAAAATCGAAGGTTGCCTGGCAACTGTCCGCTGCGCTGAAGCGCTTCGCCAGGGTCAGGGACTTCGGCCGGTCGGTGGACAACGTGTAACACGTCGCCCGGCTCAATGCACAGTTGTGCTTGACCAACGCCGGTTTCCAACTGGCCCTGGTACGAGCCATCGACCGACAAGCCAGGAACTTGCGCGAGCAGTCGACGCAGACGGCCTGGCTGGTCAGGTAAAAAGGTTCCCAGCTGGACAGCGTATTGTTTCTGGCTATCGAAGTGAGTGGTCATGCGAGATCTCCCAGGCGTTTACGCAGGTCCAAAATCAGTAGAGCGGTGCTGCCGGTTCGAGGCCGTCCATGGCGGTCGGATCGATCGCGAAAAAGCGCGCCGCTTCTTGGTCGAGGGGATGCGACGGGCGCCGATTCTGGTACGTGATGATGGGGTAGAGGTGATTCTCAATCAGGTTGTCCAGCGGTAGCGGCCCGGGGGGCAAGTCTTCTTCGGCGCCGATACAAAGCACGCCTCGGCCCCGATCGTAGTTCGGATGGAAATATCTCAAGCTTTGATCGATCATCACGAGGACTGTGGGACCGACGAGATTTTCAAACAGATCTGCTCGGTACATGATCCGGCCTAACACCGGGCCAGGCATCAGTTCGACAGACGCGTCGGAGCCAAGTTTGCGTTTGTACGGCGTATCGATTTCAAACTCGAACGCTCGGGGTGCGGGCGAACGTTCAGGACGCAAACGGATCTTGTTGGTGCGTCTCAGCAGGCCGTCAGCAGCCGTGGCCCACGTGTTGCTGAAGAACTCTGCCGCCAGTCTCCCCAGAGGCGTGTCCTCACTGGGAAGTTCTCCGGCTGACTGGAGCAGCTGCTGCAGGTGCGCCAGGACTGCATCGGCCCGAGCGTCTCCAGGCCCGAAGGGTCCAGGGATCGCGCTTTCGCGTTGAGACTCGTGATTCATGGTCGGTGTTCCTCGCTGGGCTAGGATTTCCAGGGCAGCACGAAACGCACTGGCGGGCGACCCGCTACTCTCGCCACAAACATCGCGCCGCTCGGCAGCCCCAATTTCGCTAGTGGCACGTCGGCGATTTTGGTCTCGTCCAGTCTAGACTGATCGAGACGATAGCGCGCGGTCTCACGTAAATACATCATGGTGTTTTTGCAATCGTCGCAACTTGGCCGCTCAGCCCACTGAGTTCCCACGGCGTGACGCCGCGTACCACACGGGCACAGGGCCTCGGTACAGAGAGGGTGAGCGTACGGCTCTAACGAAAGACCGCTGCGCCCTAGGTGTTGGACCGCTGTAGAGAACAGCTCCCGAAAGCTGGTCTCACTGACCGGGTTGGGCAGACCAATCAGATTCCATTTCACGTGGCCACTGAGGCACTCAGCGGACGACTGGCGCGTCAGTCGCAGCATCTGCCAGTGGTCGGCATCAATGACGATTTCTTGGTCCAATACAAGGTGCGTATCGTTGCCGGTGACGATTCGCTGGGCCTGGAGCAAGCCAGCACCAGTGACCATCATCGCCAGCGCACCGCCAGCAAAAGTTGGATCGCGAGTGGCCGTCCACTCGTTGCAGCCGACCCGGTGAGTGCGTTTGAGGATTTGACGAAGGTCATAAGCGCACATCGGGCAAGCATGACACTTGCCATCGGCAGCTTCACCACTGCCATGGAAGTAGGCGATTCGGCCCAGCTCCGACTCGCCGCTGCCGTCGACAGCCAGCCTTAACAGGGGCAGCCCGATGCCGTTGGAAATGTGCGCCAACGGCATGACGAGCCCCGCGTCGTCCGTACAGTCGACCAGCAGATCGAGCTCGGCCAACTCGGCGATGCCGACGTGGCGGATATCGGTCTGCACACCGTGAGCCCGACCCGGACGAATCGCATCACAAGCCCCTACGACGCTGTTGACTTTTGGCACGGCGGGCTCAACCAGCTGCGTCCCCAAGTTCTCCTCACGACCGATTTCGAAATCGTAAACACGAACCTGAGCCCCGGAAAGGACTATTTCCTGAGCCAAACGGCTCCCTAATTGGCCGGCCCCCGCCACGCCGATCGTTGCACGCTGCCAACGTGCCACGCCCCCATCGCGAAACGTGCGCGTACGTGCCAAGCGGCTGTAGCGCGCCATGGACGAAAGTTTTTCAGTAGGTTGGGACATCATCATGGGACCTGGATTTCGAGAAGCTTGGAGTGCTAGCCTGAGATCAGCTGGGCCAGATCGGCGAGGGTGTCCGCCGCCTTTATCTCCGGGGGCTGCCAGGCGTCGGCCTGGGGGGTGAAACTGCAATTTGGGCATTTGAAATGCGTTGATTCCATGGCTCGCTCCCACGCTTCCTGGCGATAGATGGTGCCACAGGCTTGCTCGGATGTGCCCGGACAAACGACGATCGGCTCGCCCTCGGATAGCCGCGCTTTGGTGATGAAGCAGAACACGTCCTGCCCGTGTCTGGACGGCGTATACTGCGTTCTCTCGACCGAAGTCACCGTCCCTATCCAAAACGACTGCGTGCCCAGGTCGAGCCGATCGGCGTGGATGAGCGGGTGGAGCCCGGGAGAGAGTGGGACGCCGTTGCGTGCCACTCTGCCGGCCTGCAGCTCTGGAACGAGGGCTACGGCGACGAAGCGTCGGACTGGCTGAATCTGAGCCACCGCGACGCCTAGCGGACAGCGGTGGCGGGTCGGTACCCCCCCGTCGTCTGCGATCCAAAGGACCGGATCGATCGGCACAGAGGCCAAGGCATTTTTGCTCGTTGTATACCACAAGAAGCAGTGCATACGGGTATCCTCCAGTGTGAGAACACGCTGCGTACAATCCTGGTGAGGAGTGCGATCGCGAGGTGTCCTGGTCAACAGTAAATTGATTTTTCGGATAGAAGGCTACATAAGCACGGAAATGTGAACTTTTCGGGATCGGTTCCAGCGGCCCCCATTGACCGCGACGAACAAGCTGGCAATAGAATTGTGCGATACACTTGGACAGAGGACCCCACAGCGCGGTAACACAAATAAACCGGACCGCGACTGCGTTACGGCACTGGGCACGTAGGCTCGCGCGGTGTAATCCTTCTGGCCAGATTACCCTACCCGGGGCAATCACACGTGATATCAGCCGATGTCACTGACCAATATTGCTCAGTGTCCGCCACAGGAG
>Ga0255057_10001687_pt1 | contig 12269 bp, 8 predicted proteins | sample Cases_109_6_MG_FD_189022 | JGI IMG/M metagenome (GOLD analysis project Ga0255057, IMG submission 189022) | Seawater microbial communities from Amundsen Gulf, Northwest Territories, Canada - Cases_109_6 | ecosystem: Environmental > Aquatic > Marine > Gulf | place: Canada: Northwest Territories... | reverse complement strand
ACGATCATGAACGCCAGGATGATGCCGATCCTCACTCGGTAGCGCAGCGCTCTGGCACGGCCCAGAAAACCCAACCCAACATTCCCAAATTGCCTCATTTTTCAGCACCATTTTTGATCAGCTTCTCTCGTACCCTGTACTAGAATACACCCGGTCGGTACACGCTAGAAGTATCGGATTTGGCGCTTTCGGAGCACTGGTGGTTCAAGTTCCTTCGCAATTTGGGATAAAATTGACTAGTCCCATGGCCATTGGGATCCAGATCACTTGGCAAAACCGGTGGGGTGGTCGGACCTGACTGGCGGCATGAACTGCTCTTTGGGCGCATTGAAGGTTTAGTCGCCAGAGTGCGAGGCTCATGCCGCTCAACCCGCAGGTTGAGTAAATCTTCGCGTCAAACGTCTGCTTCGGGTGTGCGCCGTGGTAAGGTGGGCGGTGTCAGAGCAAAATGGCCTATGCCTAAGAAGTGCGTTTCGTAGCCTCTTCGGATGCGCAATCCATTCCGTTATTTCAAGACTTTACTCGAGGTTATCTGCCTTGCTGTGATGATGTGTATCCGCTTCGTTGAGGCGGCAAGGGCATTCCGGACGTATATCGGATATGGCCCGAACTTCGCTTCCTAGCCTTGAGCGGAATCAATTAAAGCGACTGCTTGCAAAGCGATAGGGACTCTGATTCTCTGGCAATTCCCCATGTCCATGCGATAATTATTTGGGTTTTTGAAATGGCTCTGAAGCCGAATTCGAAGATCGTCCCGTAGGTGCAGAAAATCGCGACACCGCGAAGGCCTGGCGGATGATCGTTCCGGTGGCCCGGTGGTTTGGCAACCGCCCACGTTTGCGGAAGAAAGCATAGGCGATGGAGGACGAGCGAGGCGCATATCCGCTGGCTGGGTCAGCTGCCCTAGAGCACCTGACCGGCCCCTGCCGGGGCACGGTGACTTGGCTCAGCGGACCGAGCTTGGATATATCCTTGAAGACTAACCGGTTCCTCCGCGTCTCGGAAGCGCGCCCGGACGAACCACGGGACGACCTAGTCGCACGCCTTCACCGCGCTGAAGACACCTATGAAATCGAGGCTCTCGAGGGCCGGCCGGTATGGGTGAATGGCGTTCGCATCACCGCTCAAAAGCTCGAGAATCGCGACATGATAGAATTCGGCGAAACCGGGCCGTTGTCCCGTTTTTGCCTTTACCGCGAGGACCGGCCGGTTCGCAAAATGGTCGCCGAGATACTGAGCGACAGCCTCGTCTATCTCCGTGTCAGCCGCCAACCAGTCGCTCATCGCGTGTTTAGGGCCTTCTACGGACTTCTTAGGCGCTTGATGCATGAAACCACACTCCTGTTCCGGGTTGGCGTCATTCTCGCGATCGTCGTTCTCGCGGCTCTGGCCTACCAGCAGATCCGGCTGAACGTTTTGCTCCAGCAACAAATCGAAAGAGGCGCCACCCAGCTCGAGAGCTTCGCGGGAGCGTTAACGCGCGCCAAGGAAGAGGCGCTGACTCCGAACGACCTGAAGGCGCTGCGTCAGGAACTCGGGCACCGGCTGTCTTCGAACGCGGAACGTCTGGCGGATTTGGAGCGGCGCTCCCAGGCGAGCGCGCGGGTGATCGCCGAATCGATGTCCTCGGTCCTGTTTCTCCAGGGCGCCTACGGGTTTCGGGAACGTTCGAGCGGCCGGATGCTGCGCCACGTCGTCGATGACGACGACCGCCCTTTGATCTCGCCCCTAGGCCAGCCGTTACTGTCGTTGGACGGTGACGGTCCGGTGGCCGAACGCCAGTTCACTGGTACCGGGTTTGCCGTCGGCGACGGCAGCGCGCTTGTCACCAACCGGCACGTGGCGTTGCCGTGGGAAAATGACGCGAATGTCGAAGCGCTGGCCGGCCAGGGCCTTGAGCCGGCGATGTTAAAGTTCATCGTCTATGTGCCCGGCAAGAAAGCCGCCGGCACGGTCGAATTGGTGCGGGCAAGTGAGGACGCGGACCTGGCAGTTTTGCGCCGTAAGGACGTGGCCGAGCCGATGGCCGGTCTGAAGCTCGCCGACGCGCCTCCAGCCCCCGGGGACGAAGTAATTGTCATGGGCTACCCGACCGGCCTCCGCTCTATGCTGGCCCAGTCGGGCGAAGCCTTTATAGAGGAGCTTCAGAAGACTGAGGACACCGGATTCTGGAGCGTGGCCTCTCGCCTGGCCAAAAAAGGGCATATCGCGCCGCTCGCCAGCCGCGGCATTGTCAGCCAGGTCACTCCGGTGACGATTGTGTACGACGCAGAAACGACCCACGGCGGAAGCGGCGGTCCCGTGCTCGACATTGACGGCTCAGTGGTCGCGGTCAATTCCGCTATTCTACCTGAATTCGGTGGCTCCAATCTGGGTGTTCCGGTTGCGAAGGTGCGGGCGTTGCTCGAAGATGCCGGGTTACGCTGAATCCCAGTTTAGGCCTTTCTGTCGCGAATATGATGATTATCCCTCCCGCAAACTCGGTCTGCCGCAGAAAGGTCCAGGTACTCCTTTCTTCATTGCACTCTATCTGTCCAATTGGCGCTGATGCCGCCCATGCTACCGATCTTGACACGATCGCTCGTTTTGCCGCTGCAGCGCCGATATTTCTGTTCGGATCTGGGGCGACCGGTCTCGAATGACGATCGGCGCCATGCGTTGGAGGAAATCATGGCTCGGGTAGGCGCATGACCGGCACTGCCCTCGGCCGTTGGATCGATGCGACGATTCTCGATCTCGCGCGGCAGGTCCGATGGTCTTACCTCCCTCCATTGATGGTTTACCTCGCAGCCGGCGTGTCGGGCCTTACCGCCATTGTTGGCACATTCTTCATCAAGGAGTACCTGGACCTTTCCGCCGCGTACCTCGCCGGATTGACCTTCTGGGCAGGCATTCCCTGGGTGCTCAAGATGCCGCTCGGCCATCTAGTCGATCTGATTTGGCGTCGAAAGGCCATGCTCGTCTATCTCGGCGCCGGTCTCATCGCGCTCAGTATCGCGATTATGTACGGCCTCATCGCTCATACCGGGGCGATGACCCAATACATGAACGTCGAGGTCTGGTTTGTCATGAGCGTCCTCTTGGCGCCATCAGGCTATGTCATCCAAGACGTCGTTGCCGATGCCATGACCGTGGAGGCGGTCCCGCTCGTCAACGAGTGGGGCGAGCCGTACCCGGACGGCGAGGTCAAAGCGATGCACACGACGATGCAGACCCTCGGCCGCTTCGCGATCGTGAGCGGCTTGATCGCGGTGGCGGCCCTGAACATCACCATGTTCGCGGGCGTCGAGGAAATATCCGAGGCCGAGAAGGCGTCGATCTACGCAGATATCTACCTGCTGGCCCTGTTTATCCCGGCTATCTCCATCACCGGCGTCATCCTCGCTGCCGCAACGATGCGACTCCGGGCCCAAAGGCTGCTACGACAGGGTTTCGACGAGGAAAGCATCGAAAGCATGTTGTTCGCGCCGGCTGAGGAGACCGAGCCAAATTGGTGGATCTTTGGTGGCAGCTTCGCCTTCGTCGCGTTCGCCCTGGCAATGGGGCTTGGCGAGGCACCCTTCGCGCAAGAGATCGTATTCCTCGGCTCCATGACCATTGTGCTATTCCTCATGTACCGGCTGCTCCTCGAGCTCGATCCCGAGGTGCGTCGAACCTTAGTGGGGACTGCGGTCATCATTTTCGTCTTTCGGGCCGTCCCCCTGCCCGGCCCGGGTGCAACATGGTTCGAGATCGACATCCTCGGATTCGACCAGCGATTCTTGTCGGTCTTGTCTCTCATCACCTCCGGTTTGGCGCTTGCCGGCATGGTGCTGCTCCGCCCCCTGATGGCGCGACGGTCGATCGCCTATGTAGTGGCGATCCTCACGATCGCCGCCGGCATCCTATCGCTGCCGAACATCGGGCTTTACTACGGCCTGCATGAGTGGGCGGCGCCAAGGACGGGCGGTATCGTCGACGCGCGCTTTATCGCCATCCTCGACACAGCCATCGAATCGCCGCTTGCGCAGATTTCGATGATTCCCATGCTGGCCTGGATTGCCAAGAACGCGCCGACGCATCTCAAAGCGACATTCTTCGCCGTGATGGCGTCGTTCACCAACCTCGCGCTGTCGGCCAGCAGCCTCGGCACGAAATACCTGAATCAGATTTATGCCGTCACGCGGGAAGTCCGCGATCGTGTGACGGACGCGATACAGGTGCCCGCCAATTATAGCGAGCTGGGATGGCTGCTGATAACCGTGACGGTGATCGCTGTCGTAACACCGCTGCTTACGATAGCGCTTGTCCAGCACTCCCGGCTACGGACTCAGCAGTAGCTTATGGAAGCAGCCGGGGCGTATCTGCAGCGACAAACGAACCTGCAAGTGCAGATCTCAATGGCCTACCGGCGATACGGTTCTGACACGTTAACCTACGGCTATTAGGCCATTTCCGTTCGATGGACCCAAATCACGCAGCAGTGCATGCAGACACAAAAAAACGCCGCCTTACCACGGCGCACACCCGGAACAGACATTGTGAGGGTTTTGTCAGGGCAAATCGGCTTGAACCTGGGGGTATCATTCCGTAGCCTCCGAGGATGCAAGGTCCCTTCCCTTACTTCAACAGGTCGCCCGAGGTGATCCGCCTCGTGGTGATGATGTACGTCCGTTATCCGCTTTCGCTGCGACAGGTCGAGGATCTCTAGCGGTGTAGAAATATGGGCCGCTCAGAATCACAGACGAAGTACGAATTACTCTGACAATGCCGGTTCGGATAATCCTCACCGCACTGGTGTCGGCCCGGGTCGGTTGACGCAGGTCAATGAGGCGGGCCTGGTTAGCTGTCACTCTGGCTCACGTGGCGGCACAGCCGCACAGCAAGTGGAGGGCAAGATGCCCCTGGCAAAGCTATTGGCAGTCATCGATGGCGGCTCCGGCAGCGAGGCCGCCGTGACCGCGGCATTGGACCTCGGCCGGCGCTGCTCGGCCCGGGTCGAATTGCTGCACGTCGAAATCGATCCCGAGAGCGCGGTTCCCATGGTCGGAGAGGGCATGTCGGGCGCCGCGGTCGAGCAACTCGTCCAGAGCCTGCGCGTCGAAGCGGAACAGCGCCGGGAAAGGGCCCGCGGTCTCTACGAGAAGCACTGCGTGGCGGCCGGCCTCAATGTGGTCGAGGCCCACGCCGTCAGCGCGCCCGGCACCTTCGCGGTTTGCTTCCACGGCCTGGTCGGCAGCGAGGTCGACGAGGTGCTGCGATACGGCCGCCTGTCGGACCTGACCGTGGTTGCGCGTCCCAATGCCGAGGAGGAGGGCGGCCTCACGACCACCTTCGATGCCGCGCTGTTTGATAGCGGACGGCCGGTGCTGCTGGTCCCGGCGATGCCGGCGGCGGGCCTGGGCTCCGCGGTCGCCATCGCCTGGGACCGCTCCCGCGAGGCGACCCGGGCGGTGGGGGCCGCGCTGCCGCTGCTGACCGCGGCCGAGAAAGTCGTGATTCTGGCCGCGCGCGAGCCGGGCAGCGAGGCGGAGCCGAGCGAACTGGCCGCCTATCTCGCGTTGCACGGCGTGGCCGCCCGCACCTGGGCTTTCACCCCGGGGTCGGGCTCGCTGGGCGAGGCCTTACTCGAGGAGGCCGCCAAGGCCGAGGCCGACCTCCTGGTCATGGGCGCCTACGGACACAGCCGGCTCCGGGAGATGGTGCTCGGCGGCGTGACTCGCGCCATCCTGGGCGACGCCGCCATCCCAGTGCTCCTGATGCACTGATCCCGGGGAATCAGGCTCAGGCCGCCGGCTGGGATCGGGACGGGCACCGGTGACGGAGCCCGTCCCTGCTATAACTTCCATCCACCTGAGTTTCAGTTCGCGCCTTGCAATGCCCAACCGTATGCATACGGGAATATCTAGTTTCTCGCCGTTAGGCGTAAATTCAAGGTTTTCTGCGAGGGATGGAGTTTTTGGTAGGGACAAGCCTAAAGCGTAGAATATCGCTTCCTCTGCTCGTTTTGTACGGGCTTGGCACGACCATCGGCGCCGGCATCTACGCGCTGATCGGCAAGGTCGCGGGTGCGGCCGGCATTTACGCGCCCCTGGCCTTCGTGGTCGCGGCGCTGCTCGCCGGGGTCTCCGCTTTCGCCTTCGCCGAGTTGGTGGCGCGCTATCCGAGCAGCGCCGGCGAGGCGCGCTACGTCCGCGAGGCGTTCCGGTCCAAGGCGCTTTCGATCGCCACCGGCCTCATGGTGGTGCTGGCGGGTTCGATCTCCGCCGCGGCTATCGCCAACGGCTTCGCCGGCTACTTCCAGGATTTCATCGCAGTGCCGCGGATTCTCGTGATCGCGGCCCTGGTCGTCGGTCTTGGGCTGATCGCGGCCTGGGGTATCGGCGAATCCGTGGCCTTGGCCGGCGTCATGACGCTGATCGAGATCGGCGGCCTGATCCTGGTCATCTGGGCCGGCCTGGGCGCGCCCGCGGTCCGGCCCTTCGATGCGGCCGAACTCGTACCACCGCTCGACGCTGCGCTCTGGACTGGCGTGCTGGCCGGCGGCTTCCTGGCTTTCTACGCCTTCATCGGCTTCGAGGACATGGTCAACGTCGCCGAGGAGGTCAAGGACGCCACCCGCGTCCTGCCCAAAGCCATTATCGCGACGCTACTGATCACCCTGCTGTTTTATGTCGTACTCGCCATCGTCGCGGTGCGCGCGCTGCCGGTCGAGGAGCTGGCTGCGAGCGAGGCGCCGCTGGCCGACATCTACCGGCGCGGCACCGGCTCGCCCGCCACGGTGATTGGCGTGATCGCGCTGTTCGCCATGGTAAATGGCGCGCTGATCCAGATCATCATGGCAGCGCGGGTGCTCTACGGACTGGCCACCCAGGGGCTCTTGCCGCCGGCTCTGGGCCGAGTCAGCCGGACGACCCGCACGCCGCTGACCGCGACCGCACTCATCACCGCCGCTATCCTGGTCCTGGCCGTCGCCCTGCCTATCGTTCCGCTTGCCCAGGCGACCTCGGCGCTCACCTTGGCGATCTTCGCGGCGGTCAATCTGGCGCTATGGCGCGTCAAGCGTCGCGATCCGCAGCCGCCGGGGATCTTCGCGGTGCCGGCCTGGGTGCCGGTGGTCGGTTTTCTCGTCAGCCTCGGGTTTCTGATCGCGGCCCTGCTCCACTTCGTCGTGGGATAGAGGGGGCGGTATTCCTAGCGCAACACAAAAACCGAGCACTTCAGCTCGCCCAGCATGGTTTCGAAGCCGCACCTGCGGACCGGCTCGCTCTCGGGGTCGAGCACCAGGATGCCGGGGCGTTGGGCCTTGAGCAGGTCGCAGATCTCGTCCGCGCTTTCGCCGACAGCGCCGAGCACCCGGGCACGCCCGTGGTGCTGCCGTTCCCAGTCCTTGGCCCGCTGGACCAAGTCGGAAACACCGTCCTCGCTTTCGGCGACCGCGAGCACCAGCAACGGACGTTCGGTGATCCGCGCCAGCCGCTCGCCGAGCGCGAGCGAGCGCTCCGCGCCATCGTAAACCACCGCCACTGGCCGCCCGGCGGCGCCGGCACCCTGCAGCAGAAAAACCGAGCAGGGTGCCTGTTCCGCAACCGCGCGGCGTGCCACCGCCACGGGCGCGCGCCGCACTTCCCGACCCGGGGGCCCGAGCGCCAGGAGGTCGTACCGTCCTGCCTCGGCGAGAACTTGCTCCGCCAATGCCCCCTGGACCACCCGGTAGGAGAATTTTACCCGCCGGCGTCGGGCCGCCGCGGCCAGGGCCTCGCCCGCCCGGACCGCGGAGATCCGAAGCGCGCGGCGCATCAGACGGGCGTCGCGCGGCGCCTGCGCCTCGGCAAGGCTGGAGATCGAGCGGGTTACCGACAGTTCCGCCGCCTCCAGAAGCTCGCTGTCCTCGACGAACAGTCCAAACAACTCGGCGTGCAGCCCGGCGGCGAGGTCGGCCGCGGCCTCGAGCAGCGCGGTGGCGCCCTCCTCGGCTTCCAGCGCGACCAGGACCCGGCGCGGCGGCTCGATTTCGTTATTCCGGGTCACGGCTCGCCGTCCTTCTCGCTATCCCCGCCCCCGGCGCGCCCAAAAGCGCGGCGCTTCTCGGCCAAGGCGATCAGGCTGGCCTCGACTTTGCGATTGATTGTGCCCTCCGGGAAGCGGCCGTCGGGACCGCGGATCCCGGCCGCGATCCCGGTCAGGATCTCGAGGCCCTGATCGATGGTCTCGACCGGATAGATGTGGAACTTGCCCTCGGCGACTGCGTCCACCACCCGGGCGTGGAGCATCAGGTGTTTAACGTTGGTCGCTGGGATCAGCACGCCCTGCGCGCCGCTCATCCCGCGCGCGACGCAGAGGTCGAAGAAGCCCTCGATCTTCTCGTTGACCCCGCCGATCGCCTGGACCTCGCCGCGCTGGTTGACCGAGCCGGTGACCGCGTAGCACTGCTTGATCGGCACCTCGGCGATCGCGGAGAGCAGGGCGTAGAGCTCGGCCGAGGAGGCGCTGTCGCCGTCGACGCCGCCATAGGACTGCTCGAACACCAGGCTTGCGCCCAATGACAGCGGCCGGTCGCTGGCGTAGAAGGAACTCAGGTAACCGCTCAGGATCAGCACCCCCTTGGAGTGCAGCGGGCCGCCGAGCTCGACTTCGCGCTCGATGTCGACCACCTCGCCGCGGCCCAGGCGCACGCGCGCGGTGATGCGGCTTGGTCGGCCGAACGCGAAGTCGCCGAGCTGCAAAACCGCGAGCCCATTGATCTGGCCCACGGTCTCGCCCTCGGTGTCGATGACGATGGTGCCGCGTTCGATCTCCTCCTGGATCTGCTGGCGCACCCGGTCGAGGCGGTGGATGCGGGCGTCGAGCGCGTGCTGCACGTCGGCAGCGCCGACCAGCTTGCGCCCGGCGCGCTCGGTCCAGTAGTCCGCCTCGCGCAGCACGTCGGCCAGGCCCTCGATCTGGGTCGACAACTTCTCCGAATCGCCGGCGTGGCGGGCGCTGTACTCGAGCACCCGGGCCACGGCGGCGGTGTCGAAGGCCTTGAGGTCCTCCTTGCGCACCAGGGTCGCGACCAGGCGTGCGTAAAACTGATTGTTGTCGTCGCTGCGTTCGATCCGTTCGTCGAAGTCGGCGGCGACCTTGAACAGGCGGCCAAACTCCGGATCGTGCTGGGCCAGCAGGTAGTACAGCCGGCGGTCGCCGACCATCACCACCTTGACCTCGAGCGGGATTGGGTCGGGTTCGAGCGTCACCGTGCTCAACAGGCCAAGCACCTGGGCCGGCGGTTCGATCCGAATCTCCTTGGTTAGCAGGGCCTGCTTGAGGGCGTCCCAGACCATCGGCCGGGTCAAGACCTTGAGCGCGTCGAGGATCAGGTAGCCGCCGCTGGCGCGGTGCAGGGCGCCGGGCCGGATCATGTGGAAATCAGTCAACAGCGTGCCCATCTCGGCACGGTGCTCGATACGTCCGCGCAGGCGGTCGAAGCTGGGATCGTCCTCGTAAACCACCGGCGCGTGGTCGAGCCTATCGTTGTCGACCAGGAGATTGACCCGGTAGCGGCGGAACACCGGGTGGCCGTCCTCGATTTCGGCCCCTAACTCGACAGAGACGCCATCGGGGCCGGCCTTCTCTTGGGCGGCGGCGATGGTCTCGACGTTGCGCACCACGTCCACCTGGACTTCGTCCAGGAACGCCTGAATCTCGGGCAGGTCGGCATAGCCGTCGCGAAGCTCCTCGATCAGGTGTCCGATCGCGAAGGTCGCAGTCTGATCGCTGAGCTCGCGGATATTGTCGCGCAGCTCCTTCATCCAGCGCGGCGCTTTCCGTAGTACCTGTTGCAGGCGCTTTTGCAGATCGTCGATGTCGGACTCAATGCGCTCGCGGTCCTCCTTCGCCTGGCGCTGGAAAACCTCCGGCGAGATCACCTTGCCGCCCGCCACCGGGGTGAAGGCAAAGCCGACCGGCGTGCGCATCAGCGCGATGCCGCGCGCCTTGGCGGCCTCCTCGATTTCCTCCAGGGCATGCTCCTGGCGTTCCTTGACCTCCTCCTCCAGGACCTGGCGGCGGGTGCGATACTCTTCGCTCTCGAAGGCCGTGCGCAGGGTGTGGCGGATGTCCTCCACTAGACGCGCCATGTCCGCCTGGAAGGTAGCGCCACGGCCGGCGTTGAGCTGCAGCGCGCGCGGTTTGCGCGGCTCCTTGAAGTTGCTGACGTAGCACCAGTCGAGCGGCCGCGCCTCTTCCTCGGCCTGCGCCTCCAGAAATCGCTGCACGACCGTGTGCTTGCCGATTCCGTCAGGGCCCAGCGCATAGATGTTGTAGCCGGCCCGGCGCATGCCGATGCCAAAACGGATCGCCCCGACCGCGCGATCCTGACCGAAGACCTCGGCCAGATCTTCGAGGTCATCGGTCGACTTGAAGGTGAACTGCTCCGGCGTGCAGCGCCAGCACAGCTTCTCCGCGGGTAACGACTCGATCTCGCCCATGCGCCCTCGCACCCGTCGATCTACGGGTCTCCCGTCTTCGTACTCCTTGAGAGCTTACCTCATTGCGATAGGCGATACTACGCTGTGCCCTCCGGCGGCCCTGTGACCTGAGTCAATTAGGTCTCCGCGGTAACGAACTAGCGCGGCCTCGCCAGAACCCCGATGGCCAATTCCCGATCGCCGGCAGAATCGAGGAGCGCGAGGCAGGCGTCGAAGCGTTCGCAAAGCCATCGCGCATCTCTCAAGACAGGCGTGCCGTCCACCAGGGCGCTGCGCCGGCCGGTTCCAATATGGAACCGCCACAAAGATGACAGCTGCGACCGCAAATTCGGTGCGTAGAGAAACCGAAATACCTCAACGAAAGGAATAAGGCACGGTTTCAAGTACTCCGAACTTACTTCTTTTGGATCTGGATCGTGCGCTTCGCGGTTTCGACTTCCTTGCGCTTGGGAATGCGCAATGTCAGCACGCCGTCCGCTGCCACGGCCTCAATGCTGCTGTCGTCGACATCCGAGGGCAGCCGAAAAGTCCGCTGAAAAGCGCCATAGGTTCGCTCCGAAAAGTAATAGGTCTTGTTCTTTTCCTCATGGGATGAGTGTTTGGTACCCTTCACGATCAGCATGTTGTCATGCAATTGGACGCTAATATCCTCTTCCTTGACACCGGGCAGTTCGACCTCGACCACGTAGGCGTCGCCGGTTGTCGCGGCATCGGACGCGGGCGCGAAATATTCCGAGACTTTGGCACCAAAGCGGCGCAGGGGGTCAACGATATTCGGCCACCAATCGGCATCGGTATGTGGGCTAGCTTCGACCATGTTCCATCCTCTCTACCAAGCAGGCTGACAGTGCATAGCCTAGATTGGTAGCAGTCAGAAACGATCAACGCCTTGACCTGCGTCAAATACCGAAGCTAATCACGCTGGTTGAAGAGATGGGCTGCGAATTTTCCTTCCGGAGACGGCGATCCCCATGCGCCAACGGAGCCATAGGGAAGAGTTGATCCAAATCAATGATCTTTCGGTGGTTTGGCGGTAAGAATTTCCCGGATTCGGCTAAATCGAGACCGGGCCGGGAAGACAGGAGAATAACAATGATGGACGTAACGCAATTGCGGCAGAGTCTCGTTGCTCGACTGGAGGAGCTGGGGCACCGCGTGCATGATTGTGAGGGTATTCTTAGGGAACCCTTGGATGCGGATTTTGCCGAACAGGCCGCGCAGATGGAAAGCGACGAAGTTACAGCAGATCTGGAACATGCGGCAATCTTGGAAGCGGAGCGGATCAAAGTGGCCGTCAGCCGTATCGACGCGGGCAGCTACGGCGAATGTGAACGTTGCGGCGGTGAGATCAATCCAAAACGGTTGCAAGCTCTACCCTATGCCACCGAATGCATTGATTGTGCATCTAAGAAATCTTGATCATGACATCCAGGTCCGAAAATATATCTCCGCAAGAGCGGGAACGAAATTGCGCTAGCCAGTGAGGGTGTCACCAATGAAGAAATCATCGACCCATCCAATCCCAGACAAAGCCGAGGTTTCGATAGATTTTCCCGATAAGTTCTATATAGGATCGTTTCCTAGGGACGCGAAATTTGAGGCCCGAGCGGAAGACGATGGATTGTTCATCAAGTTAACAAGGATCGGGGAGAATCGACGCCAGGTAGAAATACACCTTCACCATCAACTATTGGCAGACATCTTGTCAGAGTGGGCTGTGTCATTGGCCAATGAACCGCCCATGCAAGAGGACCACCGAGAAAGTTTACTCGCTGCTTTGGCAGAGGTTGCGGACGCCCTTCGCTAATCTATTGTAACCAG
>Ga0255057_10001686_pt1 | contig 12270 bp, 13 predicted proteins | sample Cases_109_6_MG_FD_189022 | JGI IMG/M metagenome (GOLD analysis project Ga0255057, IMG submission 189022) | Seawater microbial communities from Amundsen Gulf, Northwest Territories, Canada - Cases_109_6 | ecosystem: Environmental > Aquatic > Marine > Gulf | place: Canada: Northwest Territories... | reverse complement strand
TCGTCGAGGCTGAACAAATGGCCTCGGGAGATCGTGAGGATCGGCTCCAGGCGGTGTCGGACCGATTCTACCGGGGCGATATCGCAGAAGATCTGGCGCATTGGTATGTAGAGCGTGGTGGATTTTTGCGCAGCTCTGATCTCGCCAGGCATACGACACATATCGAGGAGCCAATATACGTCAACTACCGTGGACACACGGTTTACAAATGCGGGCCCTGGACGCAGGGCCCCTACGTTGCGCAAGCTCTGCGATTACTCGAGGGCTGGGATCTGAGCCAATATGAGCTGCTCGGTGCAGATCACATCCACCTGGTAACGGAAGCGATGAAACTGGCCCTCGCCGACCGGGACGAACATTATGGCGACCCGCTCATGGCGGATGTCCCCATGCAAGAGCTGCTCTGTGATCAATACACGGGCTCGCGTCGCTCTCTGATCGACATGGAAAATGCATCCCATGCGGTGCGGCCGGGTGATCCACGGCGATTGCGTCCGCTGATCGAGCCGAGCCATGAACTTGCCCCGGATTCCGCCGGGACGACGACCTGCGCCGTGACCGATCGATGGGGTAATGTTTTCGTGTCGACTCCAAGCGGGGTCGGCAGTATGGCAGGCTCCGGGGCGCGCACCGGGATCACGCATGGGACCCGGCTCACCCAATTCAATACGCTAGCAGGTCATTCCAATTGCATTGCTTCGGGAAAACGGCCGCGCACGACCTTGTCGCCGAGCCTGGTTTTAAAAGACGGCATGCCGGCTCTGGCATTGAGTATACCCAGTGCCCACCTACAGGATCAGGCTGCGTTGCAGGTGATAGTTGCGATGATCGATTTCGAACAAGATCATCGGACCTTAGCCACATTGCCACGATTTTATACGCGGCATTACGTCGGCGGCATGGAGGTCCCGGAGACGGCGCTGGGGTCTCTCAGACTACCCGAATCGATCGATAGGAAGACACGGAGCGAACTTGAGGCCCGCGGGCATGTGGTGACGACACTGCGTCGCGATGTGGGCGGCATCTCAATGCTCACGTTCGATCGCCAAAATGGCCAATGCCAGTTCGCGGGTGATGCGCCTGGCGGACGGATCGGCGGCCCATGATACCTGGTGGAGCGGCGGAGCAAGCTGAAAATCCAGCACCGCCAGTCAATTAGCCGCATGTTGGCGTTTTATTAACTAACTTTCAAACCTCTTGCCTCACATTTCCAGGTCACGAACAATTAGGCTGGCAGCACATGAAATCGCACCGAAAGATTCTCGTATTGCTCTGCTACGGCGTTGAATGATGAAGATATTATGTGTGCTGTCATGATGGCCATATCAGAAGCATTCCGGCCGCCGGGCAAGTCCACTCAACTCCGCTGAGACTTGTCTGTCGATAAATAAATGGCGATGATCGCAGACCTTGGGTTGTACAAGACTGTTATAATGGCCGAAAAAGAACATCTCACCATTTCTCTGGACTTTCATGGCGTTCAGGTTTTGGTGATGGTCGATGATGAGGTCTGCGGTTCCTTGGTCGCCGCCGACTTTTCGTATTTCCGCAAGGATCTGGTGCGAAACCCGTCGTTAAGTATTGCTGTGTCGTTAACCGAGCCACCGTATGACCGTATCCCAACCACGGCCCGCTTGCGGCGGGTCACCAAGGACGCCAAGGTGTATGAGGCTGACGGCATACGTTACCTGGACTCATTCGGTAAGGCGCTCGTGATATGGGCCTTTACCAGCGAGAGCATAGAAATCTATAGCGCCGATAGAGAGCTCCTGCGTGAGAAGGCATATTTGATGATCATGTCGCGGGTCGGGTATTTTCTCGATCGGCGCGGCCTGCATCGAATCCATGCTATGGGCGTCGTCTTCAAGGGCCGTGCGGTCGTGTGTGCGATGGCCATGGGTGGCGGGAAGACTACTTTGACGCTTGGTCTGATGGAACATCACGGGTTCTCGCTGCTATCGGACGAAGTTCCGCTCGTCTCGCGAAACGGACAACTTAGCGGTATGCCAATCAGACTGGGCGTTCGCGAGGATGCAGAGCTAGCGATTCCCGCCGAGTTCGTATCGCGCTTCGTACGCACGCGTTATCCGCCAAAGCTCTTGATCGATGCGGGTTACTTCGGTGAGCGCGTCGAGACGAGCGCGGAGCCTGGCATCTTTTTCGTCGGGCGCCGGGAGGGTCTATCCAGGCCTGGCGTGCGACCGGTCGGATCGCTTGCAGCTTTCCGGGTCCTGTTCGAGATGTGCGTACTTGCACGGGGCGTTCCGGAGCTGCTCGAGTACGTGCTGCGAACACAGCCTCGCGCACTGGCGCGGCAGGCGCTGATTTTCTTGTCGCGTCTGCGGGCCTGCTACGCTCTGCTGCGTGGCAGCCGTTGCTATTTGCTCGATTTATCGGGTGATCCCGAAGCTAACGCTCGCTTCGTGGCGGCGTTCGTGGCCAGGGAATTGGAGGACGAGCACGAGGGTAGGGTGAATGCCGCGTAAGCTCTCCATTGCGGTGATCGCGGCTTGCCCCTTTCCTTATCCTCGCGGCACACCGGTCCGGATTCACCGCTCTTCCGAGGCACTGGCGCGTGCTGGAGCGGACGTAGAGGTGGTCACCTATCATCTTGGGCAGACCGATGTCGATACGCCGTTTCGCGTGTCGAGAATCCGCCCGATCGCGACCTATCGTCGCGTCGATCCGGGACCGAGTTGTCAGAAGCTGTTGCTCGTGGACCCTCTACTGGTGGGGCTATTTCGGCGGGTGCTGGCCGAGCATCGCTTCGATGTAATCCATGCACATCACTACGAGGGCCTGCTGGTCGCCTTGGCGAGCCGGCCGCAGCAGCCCATCATTTACGACGCACACACCATGCTCGAGTCAGAGATCGATTACTACTCGCCGAGGCTACTACGTGGGACCAGTCGCATCATCGGCAGACAAATAGATCGCTGGCTACCGCGTAAAGCGGACCACATCATCGCCGTCACCGACAAGATCAAACAACGGCTTATCGCGGGAGGATCTGCCAGGGCGGACGACATCACCGTGATCCCCAATGGGGTCGACATGGAGCCATTCCTCGGCGTGGAACATGCGGATTGGGGCGACGGGGCAACGATTGTTTTCGCGGGCAACATGGCAAGCTACCAAGGCATCGAGTTGCTACTACAGGCCCTCAAGCAAGTCCTGGACGTCCGCCCCGAAGCACGCTTGCTCGTCGTCTCCAACTCGTCTTTCGCGCCATACGAAAATCTGGCGGCTGCACTCGCTATACGCGATCGGATCGATATCGTAGACGCGGATTTCGCGGAACTACCCAGGTTACTGGCACAGAGCGATGTTGCCGTCAGTCCCCGATCCGAATGTGATGGCCTACCACAGAAGTTGCTGAATTACATGGCCGCTGGCTTGCCCACCGTCTCATTCGAAGGTTCCGCGGCCACGCTAAAGCACGATGTCACCGGTTTATTGGTCGAAAACGACAATATCGCGGCCTTTGCGCAGAGCATATGTCGCCTGCTATCCGACCGTGTGTCCGCCCGCCGGCTCGGGCAAGAGGCCCGCGCCGTCGCGCGCGTGGAATATTCCTGGGACGCCGGTGCGGAAAAGGCACTCGCTCTGTATGATGGAATTCTCCTGCGCAACAAGATGTACCGAAGGCTGTAGAATGATTGCACCCTATTCCGAGCAATACTGGAACATGGCGCGCACCTTCGCCTACTACGGGTTCCGCATGCGCGACCAATCGACCGTTCTCGGCTTTATCTGGACCCTGCTCCACCCTTTGTTGCTCTTCCTCATTCTTTTCGTCCTGTTTCGGCAAAGACTGGGTGCGGATATTCCCAATTTCGCGGTCTACCTGCTGATCGGCATCGTGCACTGGAATATGTTCGCTAACGCGACGAATAAGGCCGTCAACAGCCTCGTATCACGCCGCGACATGGTCGTCGGCATGAACTTTCCCCGTGAGCTGATCGTGTTCGGCGACGTCGGTGCCGCGTTGATTTCATCGTCATTGGAATTCTTGGTGCTCATCCTATTCGCCGCCATCATGGGTGTGCCGTTGAGCTTTGCGTGGCTGCTCGTTCCAATCGTTTTTGCCATTCAATCGGTACTCGTGGTGGCGGTGTCGCTCATAGTGGCCGGGCTGCAGGTCTTCGTCAGGGACGTCGAGCGGATCTGGTCGCTGCTCATTCGGGTCGGATTCTTCGCGGTGCCGATTTTCTATTCGTTGTCGATCCTTTCGGGCCCATGGGCTCGTGCGGTAATTTTGGCCAATCCATTGACCCACAACATGACCGCGTCACGTGAGCTGATGCTCGAGGGCCGGCTCGCATCCCTCGGCGGGCTGGGCTATTCGCTCGGCGTTGCCACTGTTCTGCTGATCCTTGGTCTCGCGCTGTTCCGCCGCGCTGAGACTTCTTTTGCCGAGAGGCTGTAGATGACATCGATCGAAATCGCCAACGTATCTAAACGCTTCCGGGTCAGTCATTACGGTACGCCGTCTTTGTTTCAGCTGCTTCGCGGGCTCGGCCAGTCGGCTTCCCACAAGCACAATTTCGAGGCGCTGAAGGGCGTCTCCCTGAAAATTCAAAAGGGGGACAAGGTTGGCCTCATAGGAAGAAATGGGGCCGGCAAGACGACACTGATGCGCCTAATTCATGGCATCTATAAACCGGACGAGGGGTCCGTGACAGTTCACGGAAAGGTGGTGGCCATTCTCCAGCTCGGCATTGGGCTGATTGGCATCCTTTCGGTGCGCGACAATATCTACTTCTATGGCACGATACTCGGATTATCCGGTAGCGAAATCCGGGCCAATTACGACAACATTCTTGCGATCTCTGAGCTCGAGGAATTCGAGGGAGCGGAGGTTCGCCAGCTATCGACCGGCATGCGCCAAAGGCTCGCGTTTGCGGTTGCGACGACGGTCCGTGCGGACATCTTGCTGCTCGACGAGGTGCTGGCGGTAGGCGATCAGGCATTCCGTAACAAGTGCTATAGCTTCCTGACCGAAACGTTGGCTAAATCCGTGACCGTCCTATATGCGTCGCACAATCTGGCTTCGGTCATGGAGTACTTCCCGAAGACGATCTGGCTCGATAACGGTAGGGTCATTGACTATGGCGATACCGCGGAGGTGCTGGAAAAGTACAAGTCCAAGTACGGCCGGCCGCTCGAAGAGCGTCAGGCAATGTCCGCTGCCGCGGTCTAGGTAGCCGCATATGCCTAAAAGTCGCGAACTGCGGATCTTCGGCGTTACCGGCTCTGCCTTCTCTGGCACGACACTGCTTAACTTCATGCTAGGCGCCCATCGCCGCGTGTTCGCGACCGGCCAGGCGCATCAGCTATTTCGCTGCTATCGCGACGCCATCGGCGAATGCCGTTCAGTCGACATGTGCTCGGTGCACCAGGAAAGCTGCGATTTCTGGACGAAGAGTGTCTTGGCTCAATGCGAGCAGCACGATGTGATGGCGTTACACAAGCACATCGCCGCTTTTTCCGAGATGATTTCTGTTGTCGTCCCCTCGTTCCAGTTCAAGGTTTATGCAGAGCTCTTGCGCGAGAAGGTGCCGCTCGAGGGACTGATCGTATTGTTCAAGCGACCCGTTGCTTACTATTGCAGTCGCAAGGCGCACGTGGGTGGAACTGTCGAGAAGGCAGCCGCCAAATACGTCTCAAGATATCGCGAAATTCGCGATTTGTCGGAAGCTCAGGGACTACCGATCGCACCGGTATTTTACGAGGACCTGACGACGAAACCGCGGGAGACATTGGGTGCGCTTTGCGCGTGGATGGGGCTCTCTTATGAGCCCGTGATGACGACGCCTTGGGAGGCCGCCGATCGGCTACATACGATCGGCGGCAACGCGGGCACTTACCTGCACCTCTGGGATGAGAACAAGCGAGAGCGGATGCTCAATTCGGCCTATTGGCGGGAAGTGCATGGCGAGCGTGGTCGGGTTTGGATCCTCGAAAATCTTCGTCGCATCAGGCTCGATGACCGATGGAAATCTCTGCCGCCCGAAGAGATTGGCGGGATGGAGGCATGCGTAGAGGCTCGAGAGATGTTCGAGCTGCTCATGGCGCGACGGACGTTACCATAGTCCGGGCCGCGCATCGCCAGGTTGCCTAGTTCTGGGCGCAACCATCGCGAGGCGGGATCGTCGCTCATTGGTATAGGGTTATCCGGAGAGCGTGCCGGTGGCTCGGCGTGCTGAATGGTTCAGAGGGCGGCGGCGGGTAGCCGCTATTTTTTTCGTGCTTGCAGGCGCGCCGCAACCTTCCCTAGAGGCCGCCGCACTCGATTTTTCAGGGCGGTCAGCCTGCGAACACAGCGAACCTTGAAGCGCAGCGAATAGGAGCGCGGCGGGGTATAGGGAACCGGTACGCTCAGACAGGCTGGGACCTGCCAGGAGTCGAGGGTCTCGTGCGCGCTCTCGAAGTACTCGATAAACTGCGGATAGCCGAGCCGCGTGGCGAGTTCCGGTAGGTAGGGGCGTAGTGAGGCCATCGTCTGGAGCATAAATTCGGAAGAACGATAGAGTAATCCGGCATCGAGGTGATGTTCGAGGTGATCGGCGAGCCTCAAGACCAGCGTCTCGCGCGTGAGCTCATCGAGCTGTTCGAACTGTCCGAGCATGCGCGCCACGTTATCGGCCTTCCAGGAAATTTCCCGAAATCTCCGGACGCAATTTTCCGCCCGCTCGCCGATGACGCGGCGCAACTCCGCCTGGCGCCGAGGTGTAACGGTTCGCCTATGGCCATCACCAAAATCCGCCAGTCCATAGGCATTGTGGACAAATGCCGCCTGAATGAGATGCAGAGGGGCTCCGATCGATACGAGAATCCCCGCTGTGCCTACACCATGCTCCAGATGGCTCTTGCCGGAGCCGGTAAGCAGCCCGGTGAACAGCTGGCATTGCAATTCATAGGCGCGGCGAATGGCAATGAGTTGGTCGTCGGCGTAGTGACGGTCGAGAACCTCTGCGTAGAGCGCGAGAATTGTTTGCGGGAATAATAGCTTCATATTCCTGTCCTCAACGGCCTGCGCGATCGCCGGGCATGAACCGATCGCCGCTCATCCGGCGGTAAAGGTCATCGTATCTGGATACATGCTCTTCCCAGCTGAAATGCGTCCGGACTCGCTCGATAGCGGCATGTCCCATCTCGGCAAGCCGCTGCCGATGCCCCAACAGCTCGCATACGGCATCGGCCAGAGCTACAGGATCTTCCGGCGGAACGACAAGGCCCGTGTGCCCATGGACGACAAACTCGGGAATGCCGCCGACCGCAGTGCCGACGATTGGCCGCGCCAGCCAGGCGGCTTCCAGTGCGATCAGCGGCAATCCCTCACTGCGCGATGGCAACAGCACGATGGTCGCTTGCGCGATCAGCCGGGGCATCTCGTCCGCCGCGACCGGCCCGAGAAATTCGATGGCGTCGCCGAGGCCTGACGCTGCCACCTGCCGTTCAAGGTGCGAGCGCTCCGGGCCCGATCCGGCGATGACCAGACGAATGTCAGGGAACCGCCTTCGCACATGCGCCATCATCGACACGGCCAGATCAACGCCCTTATCACGCACGAGCCGGCGCGCGCAAAGCAGGAACGGCCGGCCGGTGTCGGGCCCGGCCGACGGCGGAACCGGCTCGGATACGCCGTTGTGTATGACCGAAGTCTTGCCGGCCAAGGAGGGAAAGCGGCCGCGAAAGGGCTCGAGCACCGAGCGAGAACAGCCAGCCACCCAGTCGGCATGATCGATCGCCGCGGCCAATGTAGAATCGCCGGCCGGCGAGTCCATGTCGATGTGTAGCGTAACGAGCATCGGCGCCGCGAGCGCGTCGGCGATAGGAAGCAGGAAGGCGGCGCTATAACCGGCGAAGTAGAGATGCAGCAAATCCGGTCGGGCCGCCCTCGCCAGATCCATCGCCTGTTTTCTCAAGCGCAGCAACTGGGCCGGGTTGCGATCAGTCAGTGCACGACGAAAAGGCAGCCGGTGGATGCTGATGTCGCGGCCCGTCGTCGTGGCCGGCAGACTGTCGTGGTCACGGTGAGTGATGACCGTGAACCGATGCCCCCGCTCGCTCATCGCATTTAGAAATTGCCATGCGAGCTCCTCGACGCCGCCGATATTCGGCCGGAACGCGTCACACCAGAATAAAACTCTCAAGACCCGCCCCCTACCATAACCGCTCAAGCACGGCGTGGCTTCCGAGGCCGGCCGGATTCTCGATAGAGACGCTCGTAGAGCTGACAGTGGGCATCGAGATATGCCGGCCAACCAAACTGCGTGCGCGCATATTGCCTCGCTGCGCGGCCCATCTCTACCGCCCGTTCCGGTGCCTCGAGCAGGGTCTTCGTCGCCTCGATAAACTCCACAAGATTACCGGGCTCGGTCAACATGCCGGTCGTGCCGTGCCTGACGATTTCCGGAATTCCGCCGACGCGTGTCGCGATGATCGGTCTGCCGACCAGAGCCGCCTCGATGGCAGCAATCGGCAGCCCCTCGGTCGTCGACGGCATGAGCACGATGCTAGCGCGATCGATCACGCTCAGCACCTGGTCGGGCGGCACTGGCCCCAGAAAGCTGACGGCATTGCCAAGTCCATAGCGCGCGACAAGCTGCTCGAGCCGCCCGCGCTCCGGCCCGTATCCCGCAATCTCCAGGCGCACATCCGGGAACCGCTCATGGACCGCGTGTAAGGTCGACACCGCGGTGTCGAAGCCCTTCACTGGCACGAGCCGCCCAAGACAGAGCATACTCATCGGCTCGGTGGGAACCGGATTTGGTGTGAATTCGCCGAGATGGAATGAGTTGCGAATCAGGGAAGAGCGCTCGGCAATCGCCGGGACCAACTTACGTGCCTCCTCCAGCACCGCAGTGGAACATCCTGCTACCCAACTGACCGCCTCCAGCGTATCGGCCAATACCGTGCTTTTGCCTTCGCTCTTCATCAATGCCGATTCGTTGTGCAGCGTCACGGCAACCGGTACATCGGTCTTGCGCACAGCGTCCTTGACGAAAAACAGCCCCGCACCGATCGAGTACAAGTGGATCAGGTCGGGGGCCAAAGCTTCGATCCGCTTTTCGACCGTGCGGCGAATCTTCATGATTGTCGCAGGCTGGCCATCGGACAATGCCCGCCGAAACGGATAACGAAGGACGGCAGCGCCAGCAAGACACGCCTCATCGGGCAGGTCCAGCTCGCCATGTGAGGTAATGACCGTCAGGTCATAGCCTTTCTTTTGCAGATCCGGCACGAGCTGTGCGCCGAGCCGCTCAACGCCTCCGATGTACGGCCAGAAGAGCTCGGAGCAGAACAAGATCTTCATCGCTCAATCGCTCGAAGAAGAAACCCGGTATGGCCCTTCATCCCCGGACCGCGGCTGGAAGGGGCCGTCGAACACCCACCCCGGTACCGGGGCATCGAGGAAATCGCGCATGCACTCAAACGCTGGCGCGATATGCTCGGCCAACCCCTGTTGCCGCGCGCGATCGACAAGGCCTGTCCAGTCGAGACTCGGCGTTCGTTGAATGACGAAGGTTGCATCGCAGAACGCCCCAAGTGGCAACCCTCGTTCCTGCGCGGCGGGATGGCTGACTATTTGGAGTAAGGAATTCACGGGGCCTAACACGCGAACGCTGTGGCCTCCGATTGTCTGATCTCTCCCCTCGGCGGCGATTGTCGCGAAGGGACTCGTGACGTTGCGCTGATAACGCAGACGTGTGTGCAGCTCGACCGGAAGATTAGAGCCGTGCTCGAACCGGGCACTGTGCGCATCCTGGATGACCTGGCTGAAACCGATCGTAGGCAAGACCCGCTGGGCCTTGGCTATGCCATCTTCGGTCGTCAGGATATCGATGTCGTGACAGTGACGCGTGCGGGGTTGGGCATATACGGAATGCGCCAGGGCCGCGCCGTTTAGGATGACCGCATCGATTTGCTCCGCCGCGAAGGCGCCCAACACCTGGTCCAATATCTTGCTGTAGATCTTCATTCGCAAGTGCTCGCGGACGTATGCGGTACGCAGGATCGTGCCGAGCAGACCGCCGATCTCAATTCGATGGTTTTTCGCGGCAAGGAACAGCAGCGGCAGAATGCGGCGCAATCCACAGTCATCGCGTCTGATGCTTCCGATCGGATCTTGAGTCTTCTCACGCCACTCCACCCAGGCTCTGCGGCCCGCGGAGCCGTTGAGCAGGCAGGCGCGCAACAAAAGCGTCTGCGCATGACTTGGCAGCTCCACCAACCGCTTACGTCCTTTCACGAGCATCACGATGGCAACTCGGTGGGCTCCCAGCCCAAAAGCGCATTGGCGTGGTGCAGATCGAAGGGCCCGCAGTCCTGCTTGGAGACGCCATAGACAATATGAAACCCCGAGAAATCCGCTTCTACGCAGCGGCGGAACAGGCGGCGCAGGTCGCCGCTCATAATTCCAAATGTCCGACGATGCGGATCTGGGTTCGCCTGCGGCTCGAAATTCCCTATCCTGACCGCGACGAAGGATTGCAGCGCACCACTCTCCACGAGCATCTTGCCCGTCAGCTCGCCACAGATCTTCGCGATGCCATAGTAAGTATTCGGACGCGGTGGAACATTTTCATGGATCTTTCGACCATCGGGCATCCGATATGTCGGCGCCAGCTCCTCCTCCAGAGCCCGAACGGCCCAGTGGGAGCTCGCATAGACGATTCTCCGAACGCCGCTCTCTGCAGCCAGTCTAGTGACATTCCAAGTTCCGCCGATATTGTTGCTCAGGACTCTTTGCCACGGCGCGTGCGGGTTCGGATCCTCTGCCAGATGAACCAGGACCTCGGCGTCCCGCAAGACGCTCGCCAGAGAGTTGGGCTCGCTGGGCGCCATGGGCGCGCTCACATCGGCCGTGATCGAGCGCACACCCTTGATCGGCTGACAATCGATGAGCGTCAGTTCGTGATCCGGACGCAAGTCATCGGCGATCTCTTTACCCACACGACCGGCGGCACCCGTAATAGCTACCCGCATACTAGGTCGATCCGTCACGATTGAGCGCAAATGCCTTCTCGAGCGATGCCCCTTCCGTCCGCGCTCGCCGCTGGTCGAGACGGGCCTTGATCAGCCGCAGGTACTCTTGGCGGCTTGCATCGCCAAGCGCACGTGAACGATTGCTCCGGTGAATACGCCGGTATGCCAAAGTCTCCAACAAGAGCGCCCCGCTTGCGCCATGATCGGACGCACGCATGAACCAATCCGTGTCATCGCTGTGCCCGAGAGAGGCATTGAATTGACCGATCGACTCGAACAGACTGCGCCTGGCAAGCAAGGCTTGCGTCGAATATCCAGGCATGGGCTTCGATCGCGGATGGTCCTTGAAGCGCTCCGCCTCCGCCGCGAGCTCGGCGATCCAGAAATTCTGAATGTGGGCAACACAGTAGTCCAGCTCCGGGCAAGACTCGAACTGCTCCATTTGCCGCTCAAGCTTTGCCGGATGCCATAAGTCATCGGCGTCCAGAAAGGCGATAAAATCGCCCCCGGCCCTTGACAAGCCGAGGTTCCGGGCCGGCGCCGGTCCGCTATTTTCCTGTCTGACATAGACTACTTTAGGGCGATACCGCTCGACGATACGCGCAGTGCCATCGGTAGAACCGTCATCAGCGATAATCACCTCGATCGGTCGATAGGTCTGCTCATGGATTGAGTTTAGAGCTTCCTCGATGAAGTCCTCGCCGTTGAAGACAGGGACTATGCAGCTTATCAATTTTCGAGAAGTCATTCGCCCGTCTTCGACGCATCCGGGTCGGATTCCACTTCCCACCGCGTCAGCGTCAGGCCAGGCGTGGGCGGATCCAGGGCGAGCAAATCGCCCATATCACGGTAAATATTGAGCCAGGGCTTCTTGTAGTTCTCGACCGAGGCCCGGGTGGCAACTTCGTTTAAGGGCGAAGATCCGTATGCGGTCGCCTCGACTATCAGATCTTCCGCAATCAGTTGAGAGACGAAGTCTTCCAGATCCACACTCGCCTGCTCCGCGGGCACTTGATAACGTTCCACCACAGCTTGAGCGCTCTGCGCCAACGAACAACCGGTCGTGAGCAGCTCCCAGACATATGCGCCGACATCCTCGATGCTGTAATAGACACCGGTCGTCACATTGATGATGATGGCCTCGCCGTTGATAACTTCGGCGTTGACGTCCTGTTTGTTGAGCGCAAAGTATTTTTCTACAATTAAACCGTGCATGATTGATTATTCCATATTTCCCAGATGACGAGCTAAATCACTTCCAATGATAGCGGCACA
>Ga0255057_10001685_pt1 | contig 12270 bp, 9 predicted proteins | sample Cases_109_6_MG_FD_189022 | JGI IMG/M metagenome (GOLD analysis project Ga0255057, IMG submission 189022) | Seawater microbial communities from Amundsen Gulf, Northwest Territories, Canada - Cases_109_6 | ecosystem: Environmental > Aquatic > Marine > Gulf | place: Canada: Northwest Territories... | reverse complement strand
TGAAAAATAGTCAAGGTGGCCGGTCGATCAGACAGGCTTCAGGTCGAAGGCCACGTCGTGCGGGTGATTGGCAGTCAAGGTCAGTTCGTAACCCCACTGGCGCGCCTGCCGCGCTGCCTGATAAAGACCGATACCGAGTCCGTTGCGCGAGCTCACCGGTGATTTGAACAACTTGCGCACCGTATCGGTGTCGATGCGGCTGCCGTCGTCGGAAACGCGCAAGCGGGCGGCACCGTTCTGCACCTCCAGGTGCACGTCGATATGAATGTGGGGTTCGTTCAGACGTTTGCTGCGCGCGTTTTCGAGAAGGTTCTCGGCAACGCTGTCGAACAGATCCAGTGGCACCATGGGATCGGAGCCCAGCGTCGATTCGAACTGGACGCCGGCGTCGATGTTGCGCGCCTGAAGCGACTCCCACCATTCACTCAAGCGGCCCTCCACCATGGCTTCTTTCTCGGGAGCCTGCAATTTGTCGAGGGCCAGTTGCAGGCGCTGACTGACGTGGGGTAGCTGCTTTGCCATGAGCTCTTTCAACGCGGCCTCGTCGCCGGCCTTGCCGGCCTGCATGGCGGCGGTCGTGGTCTGCAGGGACTGCAGCAGGTTCTTGATGTCGTGGGTGATGCGCGCGCCGGTTTCGTAGATGGCCTGCAGACGCGCCGTGCGGGTAAGCTCCTCTTCTCGCTGCCTGGCGCGATAAAAATGCGCGACCAGCTGAAGCAGAAGCTGGCCGTGCAGGCGCAGGGCGGTGCCGACACTTCGGTTGGCAAACACGGTGATGGTCAAATCGCCGTCGACGAAGTGAAACAGGTGGTCCGTGGCCGGGCCGTTCTCGCCCTGGCATTCCGGGCTGTTCCAGGCGGCGCCCGCCACCCAGGGGAGCTCGACCAGTCGGGCAACGGCGGATTCGAGAAAGTTGTCGGCGCTTTGATTGCCCCTGGCCAGATCCGCCAGGCGCGCCAGCCAGCTCTCGAACGGCGTGCCGATGTTCTGCAGGTAGCGTTCCCACATCTGCCCGAGGCCGCTGAAGCCCGCCAACGGCGTCCACAGCCAGCTGATGGCGAGCAAGAACAGCGCGATGGCGAGAATCGTCTGAATCACCGCCACGGGGTACTCGGCGCCCGTGATGTACATGCTCAAGAGACTGCCCATGGCGAGGACGCAGGTGAGCAGCGACACCGTCAGCCCGTAGAGGAAATCCACCGATTTGGCGGCGTCCACGGGCTCCCTGGGGTCGGGCACGAAGAACAACACCAACGGCACGATGAACAGGCCGTAGCCGAGCATCCGCCAGGCTTCGGTTTTCAGCGATTGCACGGCGATGATCGACGGGATACAGGCGATCAGGATCTCCGAGACCAGGAAGGTAAGAGCCATCAGGTAGGCGTAGCGGCTGCCGCGGCGCGCCGTCACCCGGCCGCCGACGATGGCCGTGAGAAGCAGCAGCCAGAAGGTGATCAGGCCCCAGTCGGTCCAGATGATGAAGGAAAGCGTTGCCAGGACGAAAACGATGCTGCCCTTCCAGTTGAGCCGCTGCTCACGGCGCCACAGGGGCTGCCACATGAGGAACAGGCCCAGGTGCGCGAGGATGAGGCTGCGAGACAGGGCGCCGCCGAAATCCCACCACAGCGCCAGATGCAGACTGGCAAGCATCAGCGCCAGGATCTGGTGCTCGAAGCGTTTGTTGATGAGAAAAGCAAGGGAGGCCATGGTCGTGGGCTTTCGGGCGGCTAGAATGAATCTTTTGACACGCTCACGTCGCCGTGTCGTATTGTATATTAGCCGCCGCCGGGGCCAGCCACATGCGCGAATCGAAGATCTCCACCATCGCTTTCTACACGTTCCTGGAGGCGACGCGTAATCGCCTCGTGTGGCTGGTGGTGGCTTTCGTGGTCATCGGCTTCGGGCTGTCGCAGTTCGTGTCCGAGATCGCCATCACCGAGAGTGCTACATTCCAGAGCAGCCTGCTCGCAGCGATGCTGCGCTTCTTTGCCGTCTTCACCATCGCACTATTCGTGATCACCAGCATGGTGCGCGAGTTCGATGACAAGGGGCTGGAGCTGGTCCTGTCCCTGCCGATCCCGCGCTACCACTATTTTCTCGGCAAGCTGCTGGGCTTCTCCGTGCTGGCGGTAATGACCGCCGCCTTCTGCGGCCTCGTGCTGCTCGTGAACGCGCCGCCCGGGCAGGTGGCCCTGTGGGTGTTCTCCTTGTCCTGCGAGCTGCTCATCATCACGGCGTTGAGCCTGTTGTGCCTGTTCACCTTCAATCAGATAACCCTGGCGCTGTCGGCGGTCATGGCGTTCTACCTGCTGTCGCGCAGCATCGAGGCCATGCAGCTGATGGCGCGCAACCCCGTCGTCAGCTCGAATAGCTGGTCGCAACGCCTCCTCGAGCACTTCATCGACGGCGTTGCCTTTCTGCTGCCCGACCTGGCGCGTTTCACCTCCTCGGAGTGGCTCGTCTACCACACCGGCGGCTGGCAGGACGTGGCCCCCATTGCCGGGCAGAGTCTCATCTATCTGACCCTGTTGGCCGGGGCGGCCCTGTTCGACCTTTATCGGAAGAATCTGTGACGAGCTTGAAGTTCTGGCAAGGCCAGACCCGTGCCCGCAGTATCAAATTCGTGCCGGTTCCGGTGCTCGTGCTGCTGTCCGTGGCTCTGGTGGCCCAGGTTGCATGGCACGGCACGCGCCCAGCCCCCGCGGCCACCGCCAGCGATCTGCCGGCAGCGCCGAGCCTCGACGCCCTGCGCCTGTCCTCCCTGGGTGATCCAATAGTCATGGCCAAGCTGCTGATGCTGTGGCTGCAGGCTCACGACAACCAGCCCGGCGTGAGCATCCCGTTTCGAAATCTGGACTACGCCCGGGTGACGGACTGGCTGGAGCGGATTCTGGAGCTCGATCCCCGTGGGCAATATCCGCTGCTGGCGGCCAGCCGGGTCTACGCGACGGTCCAGGATGACGAGAGGCAGCGTTTCATGCTGGATTTTGTCTACAGGAAGTTCTTCGAGGATCCGGACCGCCGCTGGCCGTGGCTGGCCCACGCAGCCATCGTCGCCAAGCACCGTTTCCAGGACCTGCCCCTGGCTCTTGCGTACGCTCAGGCCGTTTCCGAGCACGCCACCGGGCCGCAGGTGCCCAACTGGGCCAGGGACATGCCGGTGGTCATCCTGGAGGAAATGGGCGAGCTGGAGGCCGCCACGGTGATGGCCGGCTACCTGCTCTCCAGCGGCCGGGTCACGGCCGAGCACGAGAAGCGCTTCCTCATGGAGAAGCTGGAAGAGCTCGAGCGGCGCCAGGCGGGATCGGCACCCTGACGCCGTGTAAGACCCGGTGCGCGGGTGTCGAAATTTCGACACTCTGGCGAAAGTATGACAGGGTCGCGGTTTTGAAAGGGCCTATTTGACCACAAAGCGGATTTCTCCCTGCCATTCCGGGGGTGGCGGATCGTCCTTGAACTCGTCGATACGCTTCAAATAGTAGTCATACAGCGGATCCTCGGGCTGGTCATCCTTCAACTTCCTGAAAATCTCGGCTGCGGCCTCCCATTCCCGGTCGTAATAGTGGTGCAGAGCCTCGTTGTGCCGGTGCAGCTTGGTCACCAGGGTGCTGTGGGGGTCCATTCCCGGGTTGGATGGCTCGTAAATCCGCGCCAGCTCGTTCTTGCCCTTCACCTGTACCAACCCCAGCTCCCGGTAAGTGACGATGGTGCAGGCCCTGCGGGTGGCCTCGCCGACGATGATGCGGGCGCTGTAGATGCGTGTCAGCTCCTGCAGGCGTGACGCCAGATTCACCGCATCGCCGATGACCGTGTAGGCGACGCGGTACTCCGAGCCCATGTTGCCGACGCTGACGACCCCGGTATTGATGCCGACGCCCACTTTGATGCGGGGCCAGCCGCGCTCTTGAAAGCCCGGCATGAGCTCCTGGACCGCCTCCTGCATCTCGAATGCTGCGGCCACTGCGTTGGAGGCATGGTGGGGGTCCGGTAGCGGCGCCCCCCAGAAGGCCATGATGGCGTCGCCCATGTACTTATCGATGATGCCGTGGTGCTTGTAAAGGATGCGCGTGAGCGGCGTGAACAGCGTATTGAGCAGCTCGGCCAGCTCCTTGGGCTCCAGTTGCTCGGAGATGGCGGAGAAATTGTGCACGTCGCAAAACATGATGCTGAGCTCACGGGAGTCGCCTTCCAGGGAAAATTGCCCCGGATCCTGGCTGATTCGTTTGGCCAGCTCCGCCGGCACATACTGCCCGAATGCGTTGATAAGTCGTTGTTTTCTGGCGGTTTCCGTGAAGTAGCTGATAAGCACGTTGACCACGAACAGCATCAATATGGTGAGCAGCGAGTACTCCATGGGCAGCAGCGCCCGCTGGCCGGTGGTGGTGTAGCCCATGACCAGCACCGGCAGCATGGCCACGAAGGTCAGCACGGAGGCCTTGACAGGACTCAACAGCGGCAGCAGCAGGGACAGCGCGATGCCGATGACGATCAGCACCAGAAATTCCTTGGTGCGCATGATGCTGGACGCGGTAAGAGCGCCGTCGGCGATGTCGAAGACCACTTCAAAGACACCGCTGGCGTTCAATATGAACAAAGCGAAAATCGCCAGCACCAGCACGACCTGCAGCCATTGCCGGCGCAGGGCCGTTGTCAGCCAGCCGCCGATGGAGGACAGATGGAGTGCGTCGACGACCGTGCTGACTGGCGCCCCGGGGATCGCGTCCAAGGGGCCTTCGGAGGCGGGCGCCCCGGAATGGTGATCGGGCGAAGCGATAGACGTATGTCTCGCGGTCAAAGGGAACGCCAAAAGTCTAGTAAGCCGCCTCGGCCGTCGCAAGCTCTGCACGGGACCGGTTCATGGGCTACGCTTTTGGGTCGAATGTGCGCCCACGAAGAGACCGGATCGCCGCGCAAGACCGGGTCCCGGGTGCTTCGACCCATGGTTGCCCATAGTTGGCACGTGATTTGCTAGCTATTCAGGCGTGACTTTACGAGCAAACCACGTGCAAACAGCTTCTAACTCGGGAGGACTCGATATGAGGCAACAGCAAAAGGGATTCACCCTTGTTGAAATCGCCATCGTGCTGGTCATCATCGGCCTGCTGCTGGGCGGCATTCTCAAGGGCCAGGAACTCATCAACAGCGCCCGGGTACGCAATCTGGCGGACAGCAGCTCGGGCATCCAGGCGGCCTACTTCGGCTTCATCGACCGTTACCGCAGGGTACCGGGCGACTGGGACAGGACTAACGCGGGCCAGGCCATTGCCGGCACCATCAACAGCGGCGGCAACAACAACGGGCGCCTGGACAATAGCGGTGACTGGACGGAGCCGAACGCGCTCTGGGAACATCTCTCGAAGGCAGGCTTCATCAGTGGCGCCTATAACGGGGGCAATGCAGAACCTTCCACCAATAACGTTGTCGCCCCCCTCAACCCCTTCAATGCGGCCATCTTCGTGGCCCGTACCGACAACTACATGGATGTCACCGGCGCACCGCCGACGCGCCTTCATCTGGTCATCGGTCGCGGCACACCGGTGGATATCGCCCGCGAGCTCGACACCAAGCTCGACGACAGCAACCCCGAGACCGGCAATGTGCGATCGACGGCCATTGCCGCCGGACCCCTGGGGGCGGGAAACTCCTCGTGGGGTGGCAGCGCGGCCGGGTGCGTGGACAGAACGGCGATCGCCTTCTGGGACGTGAATGCGGACCTGCAGGACTGTAATTCGATGTTTCTGTTCTGAGGTGATGTGGGTCTGATTGGCACTCGAATGGCGGCCGGCGAGCGCAAGCTTCGCCGGCCGCCGACCTTCCAGAATTCGTTGTCTTCCGGGATCAGTGGCGGTTGACTCCGTTGTTTCCGCGAAGCCCTGTCGGTTTCCCGGGTCGGAATTGAGCCGGCGAGCGTTGTCGCTGCTCGCGGCAGCCTCCATCGTGGACGCCGGGGCCCCGGACTGCAACGCGCTGCTGCTCTTCTGACGCCGCCTGAAATATGCCTGAAATACGCCGTCCAAGCCGGCCTGCTATTGGCGCGCGCGTCTTGCCATAATAGGCACTCGCAGCCAGAGATCGGTTGATGGCCCCTATGTCTCCGTCGCCACCAAACACCGCCACGCAAATCGCCATCCGAATCTCCAACGTTGCCAAGCGTTATGCCGGGCTCCAGGTTCTGGACGGCATGGATCTCGAGGTGCAGCAGGGTGAGTTCTTCGGTCTCGTAGGCGTGAACGGCGCCGGAAAAACGACCTGCATAAAGAGCCTGCTGGATTTCACCAATATCAACGCCGGTAGCCTCGAAATTTTCGGTGTCCATCACCGGGAAACCCGGGCCCGGGAGCAACTGGCTTTTCTACCCGAGCGCTTTCTTCCTCCTTATTACTTGAGCGGCCGGGATTTTCTCGACTACATGGGTCGACTCCACGGCTGCATCACCGGTGAAGACGAACGGCGCGACATGTGCGGGAAGCTGGATCTCGACCCGGGCGCGCTGGCGAAGTCGGTGCGCGAGTACTCCAAGGGCATGGCGCAGAAGCTGGGTCTCGCCGCCTGCTTCCTGAGCGGCAAGGATCTCTTCGTCCTCGACGAGCCTATGAGCGGCCTGGACCCAAAAGCGCGGCTACTGGTCAAGCGGCATCTCCAGACTTGCCGAGCGCAAGGGCGTACCGTATTTATCAGCACGCACATGCTCAGCGATGTCGATGAGCTATGTGATCGTATGGGAATTCTGCACGATGGAAAGCTGCGTTTCGTCGGCTCGCCGCAAGAGTGCCGCGATACTTATTCTTCCGAGACCCTCGAAGAGGCCTATCTGAGCTGCATATCTCCATAGCCAGCGGAACTCAAGAGATATAAGGAGGGCCGAATGATCTCCCGGTGGGCGCCGGTCTTCCGATTAATGCCACCAAAGGCAAGGTAAGCCACTATGGAACCGAGTATCTTTCGCTTCGTGCTGAAGCACAGCCGTAGAGAGCAGATCCTGCTGCTGACATTTACGATGTTGGCATTCCCCTTTCTCTACATGTCCCTGGACTTGCCGAAGAGCATCATCAACGAAGCGATCGGGGGACGCGATTTTCCGCGCGCAATACTCGGCTACGAGCTCGGGCAGATCCCTTTTCTGCTGCTGTTGTGCGGCATATTCCTGGCTTTGGTGTTCATCAACGGCGGCTTCAAGTATTTCATCAACGTTTATCGCGGCGTGGTTGGCGAACGCATGCTGCGCAGGCTCCGTTATCTGTTGTTCGGCCGGGTCCTGCGTTTTCCATTGGAACAATTTCGCAAGACCTCCCAGGGAGAGATCGTCTCCATGATTACTGCGGAGACCGAGCCGCTCGGTGGTTTTATCGGCGATTCCATCGCTTTGCCGGCGTTTCAGGGCGGCACGCTGCTGACCATCCTGATATTCATGTTCATCCAGGATCCGATACTCGGGATTGCCGCCATTTCCCTGTATCCGATTCAGACATACGTCATTCCGAAGCTGCAGCGGCGTGTGAACATCTTGCGAAAGGAACGCACCGTGAAGGTGCGCAAGCTCTCCGAGCGTATCGGTGAAGTGGTCACCGGCATTCGCGAGGTGCATGCGCACGATACGTCTCAATACGAGTTGGCCGATTTTTCAGAGCGGGTTGGCGAGATTTACGGCATTCGCTACCAAACCTACAAGCTGAAATTCTTCATCAAGTTCATCAACAATTTTCTGGCCCAGGTGACACCCTTCTTCTTTTATTCCATCGGTGGTTACCTGGTCATTAACGGCGAGCTGAGCTTCGGTGCGCTGGTCGCCGTGCTGGCCGCCTACAAGGATATGTCCGACCCCTGGAAAGAGCTGCTCACCTACTACCAGATTCAGGCAGATGCTCGCGTCAAATACGGTTTGCTGGTCGAGACCTTCCAACCGGCCGGCATGTTGGCGGAGAAAACGTTGTCCGGCGACGTCGTTGACGACCGGCCGCTGCTCGGAGAGCTGGTGGCGGCGAACGTGGATCTCTCCGAAGAAGAGGAAGGCGAGGGCGTTTTTGCCGGCAACCTGTCCATGCGGGTGCGGTTACCACAACGCGTCGCTCTGCTCGGTGGCCACGGTAGCGGCAGGGAGCGCTTTGCCGCTATCGTCACCGGCGTCTCCAAGCCCCGAACCGGCAGCGTCAGCATCAACGGTGTGGACGTGACGCAGGCACCGGAGTCGGTTACCGGGCGGCGCACCGCCTACGTGGGCCAGGAACCCAGTCTCCGGTCGGGAACACTCAGGGAGAATCTCTACTACTGCCTGAAGCATCGCCCCGTGACACCGTGGGAGTACGATGAGGAGCAACGCATGGTCGTCGATCGGAAACGCCAGGATTCGCGTCTCGCGGCAAACAGCGATGCGGATCTGAATGCTGACTGGATCGACTATGAGGCGGTCGGAGTCGAGAATCCGGCTGCGTTGACCGAGCGCGCGCTCGAGGTGCTTGCCGTTGCCGAAATGGACGATGATATCTATCACTTCGGGCTCCAGGGAACTCTGGACCCGCAGTCCAAGCCTGAGCTCGCGGCGCGCATACTCGAAGCGCGAGAGGCCCTGAAATTGCGCCTCGTGGATCCCGAGATTGGATCGCTCGTGGAGCTTTTCGATCGCGAGAAATACAACGACAACATGACGGTGGCGGAGAACCTCATGTTCGGTACTCCGCGTGATGATTCGCTTGCAGCCGATCAGCTCGCGGATAACGTTTACGTGCGCAGGGTGCTGCAGGAATCCGGGCTCATCGCGCCGTTTCTCGCCATGGGCCGACAGATCGCGGCGGTGATGGTCGATTTATTCGCCGATGTCGAGCCGGACAGCCCCCTGTTCGAGCAATTCAGTTTCATCAGCGCGGATGATCTTCCCGAGTTCAAGAGTTTGCTGGCACGTACGGTTGACGGGGATCTGGAGAATCTTGAAGAGAACGACCGGCGCTTGTTGCTGACTCTGCCGTTCAAGCTCATTCCCGCCAGGCATCGGCTGGGTCTGGTGACAGACGATCTCATGCTGCGTTTGCTGGAGGCTCGCCGGCTTTTTGCCAGAGGATTCGGTGACGGACCGCCGGAGGTAGATTTCTTCGATGCCGAAAGCTACAGCGAATCCCTTTCAATACAGGACAATATTCTGTTCGGGCGGCTCGCGTACGGTAAGCCGCGCGCGGCGGCGACCATCGGAGCGCTGATCGGGGAAGTCGTCGAGAAGCTCGATCTTCGCCACCCGATAATGGAGCGCGGACTGGATTTCTCCATTGGCATCAGCGGCGCGCGCCTGACGGCCGCCCAGCGCCAAAAACTTGCTATCGCGCGAAGCGTGCTCAAACGTCCGGACGTACTGGTGCTGGACGAGGCCACGGCAATTCTCGACGGGCCGTCTCAATCGGCGGTGATGCGCAACCTCTTCGAGGAGTTTCAGGGGCGTGCCTTGATCTGGCTTGTGCACCGTGCCAGTCTTGGAAAAGAATTCGATCATACCGTTATCCTGGAGAGGGGAAAGTTCTTGGAGCAGGGTCCGTTTACCGAACTCGACCGGCCGGGTTCGGTGCTGAGCGAGCTGGTTTCGGCTGGTTGAGATCGACGGCACCAGAGAAAGTACGAGAAGGACGTGGACATCCAACGGGAAACGGAGGCGCTCAGCAAAGTGCCGCTGTTCTCAAAGCTCGAGCAGTCCAAGCTCAAGCTACTCGCATTCACCAGCGAGCTGCAAACCTACGAAGACGGCGAGGTAGTCGTCGATGAAGGCGAGGCCGCCGACTGTACGTTCGTCATAATGGAAGGCGAAGCGGATATCTATGCCAAGACTAAAGCCAAGACCGAGGCCGGTGGCGGTGAGGTGGTCGTAGGCACCCTGCGGGCGAATCAATTGCTCGGCGAGCTGGGTGTGCTCACGAGCTCCCCCCGCTCTGCCACCATTCGCGCCAGGGGGCGGCTGATGATGTTGCGTATCAGTGGCGACATGTTCCTCAAGCTGCTGGCGGAGAATCCACCGGTCGCTCTGGACGTCATGCGGCAATTGAGCGGCAAGCTGGTGCTCGCTCATCGCCAGTACGAGGAGCTGCAGGACAAGCTGCAGCAGATCGGTGACACGTGAGCTTCCGCGTGGCTCGAAGGTGGTTCATGGCCGGATGTGCCCCGCTCGTGCCCGAACTATCCCGTGAACCAGGTCGCAGATCGTGGCTCCAATGCCCGGTTTTGAGGCCTGTTTCGAGCGGCCGCGAACGCCCTTGGGGTAAACTCTCAAGTTACGCGGCCGGACGCCGTTCAGTGAGCCCTTGAGTGGATAAGCGACGATTTACATCTTTGTGGAAGCGATGTCAGGCCGGTGAAGGCACGGGAGTTCGTGGCGGCGACGTCTTCAAAGAGGTGCATGATGATTATTCCGCCCCCGGCCGGTTCTACCATACCCCCAAACACATCGAGCATTGTCTGGCCCAGTTTGATCTCGTAGTCGGTGAAATGGAGGACGCCGATGCCGTGGAAATGGCAATCTGGTTCCACGACCTCATCTTCGACGTCAACGTCGACGATAACGAGCTGCAAAGCGCCCGTCGCTTCGTCGAGTTGGCGAACAAATCGATGAACGCTGAATTCAAGACCCGGGTCTACGATTTGATAATGGCAACGGCCCCCCCGCGATTGCCGAAGACAGGCGATCAGGAATTCATGCTCGACATCGATCTGTCAAGCTTCGGGCTGCCGTGGGATGATTTCGTGCGTGACAGTATTGCCGTGAGGCGGGAGTCACCTCGACTATCCGATGCGGACTTCTTTCCCGGGCAGCGCGCGTTTCTCGAATCGCTGGTAAGTCGCGAGCATTTTTACTTTACCAATTTCTTTCGCTCACGCATCGAGGAGTCGGCGCGCAGTAATATTAATCGCCATCTCGAAATATTGCGCGACCAGGGCGTCGTCTGATCCCGCCATGCAACGTTAAGGATGCATTGTCCTATCACTTCGCGCTTTCTATGTCCTCGTCCACGGTATAGATGACAACGGGTGTCTTGCGACCACGTACGTTCGTGGTGCCGAGCTGCCTGAAGCGGAAGGCGGCCGGACCCGCCAGCTCACGGGTACGTTGCGACACAACTATTCGTGTTCCGTAGTCTTTGTTCAGCTGCTCGAGCCGCGCGGCAAGATTGACGTCGTCGCCGTGAACCGTGTAGCCGAGTCGGTCACCCGTACCCACCAGGCCGCCGACTATTTCACCGCTGTTGATGCCTACGCGGGAGCGAATTACGACACCATCGCCAAAGTCCCGAACGCGCAGCGCCGCCTGCACTGCGAGCGCCGCCCGCACCGCCTGGGCGGCATGGTCGGACAGAGCCTCGGGAATGTTGAAGGTCGCCAGAATGGCATCACCCTGGAATTGGTTGATGACTCCGCCATGCTCGACAATGGGTTTCGTGACGACGGAAAAGTAATCGTTCAACGTGGTGATCAAATCGGTCGGCGTCATAGTCTCGCTGATGGTCGTGAAACCCTCGATGTCGGTGAACAGAATCGTCGCTTCACGTACTTCTCCCTGGCCCGCCTGCATATGCTCTTCGCCGGCCTTGGCTTGTCTGGCAACCTCATCCGGTACGAACTTCGAAAGCTCCCGGGCAGTACTGCTTGCCACCACGGACTCGACCAGAAGGCGTCGCGCGCGAGCGATGGCAACCGCGAGTATTGCCGTGACCATCAGAATCGATATGACTTTGTCGAACTCGGCGCCCAGCAGGACGCTGTTCGACGTCATGTATTCCACGTAGTCGCGCGTGATCATCGGATTGTCGGGATCGATGGTGACCACGTACAGGACCATGAGCAACCAGCCAAGCGCAGCTACGCCGCCGGCGATGAGCACATAGCGGACTTCGAAGCGCAGCGCGCGCAGAGCAATGAAGATAAAGACATAGAGCAGGGTAGGCACCTTGAGATAAAAGGATGCGGGTTGGTCGTACTTCAGATGGAAGGTCCAAATCAATGCCAGCAGCAACGCCATGTCCATGACCACTGAGATGTACAGAAGCCAGTTCGGCAGGCGGCGCCGGTAGGCAAGATTCAGGCGTGCCAGCGTGAAAAGCACATAACCTGCGAGCACCCAGGGCTCCGGGGAGATCATGGGATTGGCGCCGGGCTGTTTCGGCGAAAGGTAATACAGCGTGGCAAAAGTGAGCACGACGCCGAGTTGAACCCAGCCGATGAGGATTTCGCTCGAGTCCTGCTCGCGCAAGATCACGTCGCGCACCCGTGCCGGAAGCTTCTGAACCCGGGTGGTCAATGGGC
>Ga0255057_10001682_pt1 | contig 12282 bp, 12 predicted proteins | sample Cases_109_6_MG_FD_189022 | JGI IMG/M metagenome (GOLD analysis project Ga0255057, IMG submission 189022) | Seawater microbial communities from Amundsen Gulf, Northwest Territories, Canada - Cases_109_6 | ecosystem: Environmental > Aquatic > Marine > Gulf | place: Canada: Northwest Territories... | reverse complement strand
TAGGCTGTAAAAAGAATCCCAGACCCCCTGGCTGCCCTGCCGGATCTCTTCCGCCGTCATGGTTGGATGCGGCGTGTATAGCTTAGGCCGTTTCATGGAAGGAATCAGCCAGTACCGCTTCAATGGCACTCCGTCGACCTCGATATTGGCATCGGGACAATCCTCTTCCCAATTCTTGAAGTCGATTGTGCCCGGGAAAACCGAAAGCGACACGAATTGAGCAAAGGCCAGGTCGGCTTTGTCCGCCAAGTCCAGTGTGGCGTCGAAGGTCTCGGCGCGATCGGAGGAAAGGCCGAAAATGAAGGAGCCCAAAACGTACACGCCATGCTCGCGAAACGTCTGCAGCCGGTCGATCAGTTCTTGACCCACCAAGTTAAAGCCTTTGTAGACTGTCTTTAAGCCCTCGGGGGTCACCGATTCAATGCCCACCAGGGCCCCTCGGATGCGGGCTTCCCGCATCGCATCCAAAAACTCCGGATCTTCGGCCGCCTCCATCGTGATCTGCGTGAAAAAAATCATGTCCTTGGGCAGCAGAGCCATGCGGCGCATCAGATCGAAGCGATCCTCACGCAACATCCGAAGTTCGTTGTAACGGCTCTTGTCAGTCCGACGCTCGGCCATTTCCAGGTCGTGCAACGGAACCGGGTAAAAATTGTCGTCGGCCAAGGCGATGAAGCGGAATCCTCGCCGCCGCAAATCCACGATCTCTTCCATGACATGGTCCGACTGGCGCTGCCGCGGACGCTGTCCATCCGTCCTCCAGACCGAACAGAAGGAGCAGTGTTTGGGACATCCGCGCACCGTCTGCACCGACGCCCACATGTAACTGCCCTCCGGTATTAGATCCCAGCGCCCCTTCGCGAAGTCCTCGGGCTCGATCATCCCGGCTTCGTAGATTTTCTTTTGTGTTCCCTTGAGGCAGTCGGAGATCGCCTGACCCCAGACGACGTCGCCATCGCCGCGCACGACCGAATGAGCTCCGCCCCGTTCATGAGCCTCTTCCGGGTAAAGCCGGGCGTGGATTCCCCCGTAGACCACAAAGGCCCCTCTTTCGCGAGCCGCTCTGCCCACTTCGTAACCGCGCATCGCGTTGGAGGTGTGAATGCCTATGCCGACCACGTCCCCCGCCTGAAAGTCGTCCAGGTTCACGGCCGCCAATGTCTCGTCAATGAGATTGGGGTCCCCGTATTCGGTCGGCGTGGCGCCGGCCAACACGTACAGCCAACGAGGGGTGATGACTCCGACGCCGAAAGATAGTTCGCTGGGATTCACGAGATGGACGCGCATATGAGATCTGTTCCCTTTCTTGAGAGGAACTAGGTCTTGTACCGCAACAGAGCGCCGACGCCATCCAGCGCTTCGAATTCGGTGTGCGACTCGACGATCTCAACCCGTCGGCCAGTGCGCTCGGCTCGGCGCACCATCGCCTCCCGCAGGTCGATCTCCTCGGGCAACGGCGCCTCGCAGAACGGACACGCCGCTGGCGTCGGTGCGTGACCCAGCACTCGACACTCGGCGCACCGCCAACCTAATCGATCATCGAATCTCTCCGCCATCAGCAGCCGATCGACCTGCTCCCGGTTGAGCGCCCGGATGGTCTCCTCGAGGCCAGCCACCGCCAGTCCGCCGGCCCGGAAGCGGTCTACCACGGTGTCAGCCAGGCTCTTGCTGTCGGCAGCCTCGGTCTCGCGCACGACCGCGATCGTCCGCTTGAGGATATCGCTCGCCGATTCGTCGATCGGTATATGCTCTTCGTCGATCACCTTCTCCTTCACGCTCCGCGACAGGTATTTGCGAAGCCCGCCGATCATCGGTCCATCACCACCCAAGATCACGTAGTCGACCTCGCCGCGATCTACGATCCCGGCCAGTCGGTCGGCGATCTCGCGAGCGTACTTCTGCAGATGGTCCTCGATGCGAGCTTGGTACCGCATCTCGGCCCACCCTGCGACCCGCGTGCGGTCGATCGGTTGTGGCGGCTCGAAATCGCTTTCGGTGAGCACTTCTCCCAATCCCACGACGACGATTCGAGCTTGGTGAACGTCGGCAACACAGACCGCGTATCGCGGTGCCTGGTCAGCCAATTTGACAAGCGGATAGACGTGTGGCACGGGCCCCACAACGAGCCGGTTCTCGTCGAACGTGGTGCGGAAGGTCAGTGTTTCGAAGAGGCCATCCGCGTCGTTGGCGTAGATCGCGACCGAGTGCGTGCTCGGTTCGAGTTCTTCTTCGAAGTACTCGACGATGCGATCCCGATCGGCGATCAAGTGCCGGTGGGCGTCCGAGCGCTCGGGGAACGTGCGCAGCCGGTTGGCGAACGCTTTCTTGAGGAAAACCGGGTGTGTCGATCGGCCCCGACCGTCAGGCCGGGTGTTGACGAAGCACGAGATCACCGGGCTCGATGACGGTGGCAGATGGGCCAGGCGGGTGATCATGTCGTCGAGAGTCAACGCCAAGCCAGGAAATTAGGGGCCCGTCCGCGAGCGAGCAACGCGCCCCGATCGGGCGGTTTTTGACAGTCGGCTGCAGCCTTTCTAAACTCCACGTTTCCTTACTCGCCCTTCACATTTCCCGGTCTGCATGAAGCCGATTCGCCAGGGGCTCACCTTCGACGACGTCCTACTGGTTCCGGGGCATTCTACCGTTCACCCCCGGGACGTAGACGTCACCACGCGCTTCACGCGCGGCATCGAGCTCAATACCCCCTTGGTGTCAGCGGCGATGGACACGGTCACGGGCGCCAGGATGGCGGTGGCGATGGCCCGCGAGGGTGGGATCGGCGTTGTCCACAAGAACGTCTCGATCGATACCCAGGCGGCCAAGATCGATCGCGTCAAGCGATCGGAGAGCGGCCTCATCCAGAATCCCGTCACACTGGAGCCCGAGCGCCCGATCGCCGAAGCCCGACAATTGATGGATCAATTCGGGATCTCAGGCGTGCCGATCGTCCGCCAAGACGGTCGGTTGCTAGGGATCGTGACCAACCGCGATCTGCGGTTCGAGGAGGATTCCCGACGCCTCGCACGTGACGTTATGACCGGCGATGACCGGTTGGTGACTGCCCCGGCGGGGACGACGCTCGAGCAGGCGGAACGCATCATGGGCGAACACAAGATCGAGAAGCTTCCGATCGTCGACGACGAGGGTCGGCTCGAGGGCCTGATCACCGTGCGCGACATCTTGAAGCGGCGACAGTTTCCCAACGCGTCGAAAGACGACCGCGGTCGATTGAGGGTGGCGGCGGCGATCGGAACGAGCGGCGAAACGATGGACCGGGCGACCGCGTTGATCGAAGCCGGCGTCGACGTGCTCATGGTAGACACCGCGCACGGCCACTCAGCCGGGGTGCTCGAGACCGTATCCAGAGTGCGCGAGCGATTCCCCGATGTCCAGCTAGCGGCCGGGAACGTCGCCACCACGAGCGGTGCGCGGGACTTGATCGAGCGTGGCGTCGACGCGGTCAAAGTTGGGATCGGACCCGGTTCGATCTGCACCACTCGGCTGATCGCCGGGATCGGTGTGCCGCAGCTGACGGCCGTGCTCGATTGCTTCGAAGCATGTGCGGCCGCGGACGTGCCGTTGATCGCCGACGGCGGAGTGCGTTACACGGGAGACATCGTGAAAGCGCTCGCCGCCGGTGCGTCGAGCGTCATGATGGGTTCGCTGTTTGCCGGTACCGAGGAGAGCCCGGGCGAGACGATCCTGTTCGAGGGTCGCACGTTCAAGTCGTACCGCGGCATGGGCTCGGTCGCTGCGATGGCGGAGGGATCGGGCGACCGGTACTTCCAGGAGCAACAGGTTGACGAGACGAAGTTCGTGCCCGAAGGGATCGAAGGCCGTATCCCGTACCGCGGGCCGGTCAGCGAAACGATCTTCCAGATGGTCGGGGGTCTACGGCAGGGAATGGGGTACTGCGGTGTGGGCGATCTGGCTGGCCTGAGAGAGAACACCGAGTTCATACAGGTCACGCTCGCCGGCCAGATCGAGGGTCATCCGCACGACATCACCATCACCAAAGAGGCGCCCAATTACTCGCGCTAGACGGGACGCTCTGGCGTGAGCGCCGGCGCGGCTCGGTTTAGCAGTCGCTGGGGCATGTTGCTGGCCATGCTGGGCATGGCCGTCGGCACCGGCAACATCTGGCGCTTCCCTCGGATCGCGGCCACCAACGGCGGGGGCGCGTTCCTGATCCCGTGGGCGATTTTCCTGATCACTTGGTCGGTGCCGCTGTTGCTGTGCGAGTTCGCCCTCGGCAAGGGCACCCGGCTCGGCCCGATCGGCGCGTTCGCCAAGCTGGGCGGCGGTAGTTGGGCATGGATGGGCGCCTGGGTCACGCTCTGTTCGACGCTCATCATGTTTTATTACACGGTCGTGACCGGTTGGTGCTTGCGCTATCTGGTGGCGGCCGCGCGCGGCGACATCCCGGGCACGGATCCCGAAGCCTTCTGGCAGGCGTACACCACCTCCGGGTGGCCGGTACTGACGCTCGTGTTAGGGCTCGGCCTGGGTCTGTTTATCGTGTCGCGCGGCATCAAGGGGATCGAAAGCGCGACACGGGTACTGATGCCGGTGCTGATCGGACTCTTGCTGGTGCTCGTCGTTCGCGCGGTCACGCTGCCCGGCGCTACACGCGGTCTCGCGTTTCTGTTCACGCCCGACTTGTCGGCGCTCGGGAACAGTCGCATCTGGTTGGAGGCGTTGACCCAGAACGCGTGGGATACGGGTGCCGGGTGGGGGCTCGCGCTGACGTACGCTACTTACATGCGGCTGCGCGAGGACACGACGATCAACGCGTTCATCATCGGGTTCGGCAACAACTCGATCTCGCTGTTGGCCGGCATCATGGTACTGTGCACGATCTTCTCGATCCGCCCTGACGCCGCTAGCGAGATCGTCGGCGCCGGCAACAACGGGCTGACGTTCATCTGGGTACCACAACTGTTTGCTGCCATACCAGCCGGCCGGGTGTTCATGGCGCTCTTTTTCCTGGCCTTGCTGGTTGCAGCGCTAACGAGCCTGATCTCGATGATCGAGTTAGCTACCCGCGCGCTCGTCGATCGCGGCACGGAACGCGGTCGCGCGCTGGCGATCGTAGGCACTGTAGCGCTCGTCATGGGAGTCCCCAGCGCGCTACGTATGGGGTTCTTCGACAATCAAGACAACGTGTGGGGAGTGGGGCTCATGTTGTCGGGCCTCTTTTTTGGGGTGGCGATTCTCAAATACGGCGTGGACCGTTTCCGCGTCCGGTACGTCAACAGTGAGGGCAGCGACTTTACGATCGGCCGATGGTGGAACGTGGCCATGGTGCTGGTCGTCGTCGAGTCGGTGGTGCTGCTGGTCTGGTGGCTGAGCCAAACCCTCTCGAGCGAAGGGTTGCGCGCCAGCCTCGATCCGTTCGCGACCTGGAGTTTGGGCACATTTGTCTTGCAGTGGGGGATCGTGCTCGCGCTGTTGTGGATCTTCAACCGGCGTCTGGCGCCTGGCGTTGCTGAGGAAAACGCGTGACCGGCGCGGCCTGGATCACGTTCGCAGTGATCTGCGGTTTTATCTGGGGCGGCTTCGCGATCCTGGTGGTGCTGGCGCTGGGCAAAGAGCGACGCAAGCTCAAGCAGTCGGAAGCACCCGACCGCTGAGTCCGGGGCCGCGGATCGCGGTCATCGTTGTAGCGCTGCTCGTGGTCGCTGGTGTGGGGCCGGCCACCGCCCAGGAGGAGCGGGGCTGGACGCTGGCCGAGGAGTCGATCGACGACGTCTCGACAGGCCGGGATGCTTCGCTGTGGAAGATCGGTCTCGCGGTGGGCTACGCCTTCGGCCGCTAGCGGTTCGAATTAACATCGGGAAGCCGCTAGTATCACCCGAATATTGCCTATCGTCGCCGCTCGATATCGGAACCAAGGAGAACACCAAGGATGAGATCGATCAAAGTAAGCAGGCGAATCCCCTCGGCACCAGCAAAAGTCTGGGCAGTCCTCGCCGACTTCCCGAACATTGCGACGTGGAACGCAGGTGTCTCGAAGTCGTTCGCGACGTCAGACAGCACGGGCGGCGTGGGCGCACAAAGGCACTGCGACCTGGCCCCATTTGGCGAGCTCGAAGAAACCGTCAAAGAATGGGACGATACACGCCGCATGGTCATCAGCATCGACTCGGCGAAAAACCTGCCCATCGCCCACGGAGAAGTCACATTCGTTCTTAGCCCCACGGACGACGCTACCGAGGTAAGCGTCGACTACGCCTACAAGCCGAAGTTTGGCTTAGTCGGGCAGATCATGGGTAGCCTTGCCCTGGACGGAAAGCTTACGAAGGGCTTCAAAGAGTTTCTGGAAGACTTGGACGCGGCCTCCCAACGATAGTCGCTGAGGTCCGGCATGTTACGCTTTGAGGCCGTACCCGATCCGGAACAAGTACACGGTCAGCGCGAAAACCGCCGCGGCCATGCCAGCCGTTAGGGCCAGCGACAACGCCGGTGAGGCGTCGGCCACGCCGAGCACGCCGTACCGCAGTCCGTTGATCATGTAGAAGATCGGATTGAACAGCGTGACTCGGTACCAGAACGGTGGCAACATGTTGATCGAGTAGAAGACGCCACCCAAGAATACCATCGGTGTGATGATGAAGTTGAGCAGCAGTGCCACCTGATCCCACGATTCCGACCACAACGCCATCACCAGACCGGCGCACGCCAGTAGCGCGCTGACGACCACCAGGAACGCAATGACCACCGAGGCGTGGGTGATCGGGAGGTCCGCGACGAGGACCCCGACGGCGAGGATCAACACGCCTACGACGAGGCCGCGCGCCATCGCCCCCAGCGTGTACGCCAGTACGATCTCCCAGTACGATAACGGGGCGACCAGGATGTCGTTGATGTACTTCTCGTGGCGGGCCACGAACAGCGACGTCGAGCTGTTCGAATAGGCACTCGTCAATACGCCCATCATCGCTAGCCCGGGCAGGATGTACTCGGTGTATGGGTAGCCGTCGATCAGGCGAATTCGGGAGCCGAGCGCCTCCCCAAAAATCAAAATGTACAGAAGCGCTGAGAGGATCGGCGGGAAAACGGTCTGCTTCCAGAGCTTCATAAACCGCCCCACCTCGCGACCGGTAAGGGTCCAGAAGCCTATCGCCCACTCGCGACTATACTGCACGCGACTCGTCCTTTTGCCGGCGCTCGGTCAACCGGATGAACACCTCTTCCAGGTTCGACTCGACGATCCTCACCTCGTCGATCATGAGGCCGGCTTCGTACAGCGCTTGAAGCGCTTCGGCCACGAACTCCCGCGGCCGGTCCGCGGTCACGATGAGCTTGGTCCCGTCGATGACATGGTCGCGGATCGTTATCGCCGCCGGCAGCCTGTCACCGGGCGGCTCGGTGAGCACGATCTCCAGATGCCGGCCACCGCTCGTCTCAATCAGGTGTTTAGGGGATCCCTGGGCCACGATCCGGCCGCAATCGATGATCGCAACCTCGTCGCACAACGCTTCGGCCTCCTCGATGTAGTGCGTGGTCAGCAGGATCGTGGTCCCCTGCTCGCTCAATTGACGTAGGTACGTCCAGAGCTTACGCCGCAGCTCGACGTCGACGCCGGCGGTCGGTTCGTCGAGGATCAAGATCTCGGGCTCGTGCATCATCGCTTTGGCGATCAGCAGCCGGCGTTTCATGCCGCCCGAGAGCTTGTGCACTTTGTCGTTCGCCTTCGACGAGAGCCCGAAGAGCTCGAGCAACTCGTCGGCACGGCGCATGGCTTGCCGCTTGGGAACTCCGTAGTAACCGCCCTGGAGCTCCAGGATCTCGTGCACCGGGAAGAAGCGGTCGAAGTTGAACTCCTGGGGGGCGAGCCCGATCGCACGGCGGGTGAACCGATAGTCGCGAGCGACGTCGCGCCCGAATACGTTGACCGTCCCACGTTCGAGGGTCACCAGTCCGGTCAGAATGTGAATCGTAGTCGATTTGCCGGCTCCGTTGGGCCCCAGCAGCCCGAAGAACTGTCCCCGCTGGATCGACAGGTCGATCCCGCTCAGCGCGGTGACGGCTCCGTAGTGCTTGTGAAGATCGTGGATCACGATCGCCGGAGCGGTAGTTTGAGCGGCCATGGAGGCGACGGAAGGTAGCCGGGCTGAGTGTCACCACAAGGGAATGGCACGCCTCCGGCTGGCTCTGGGTGGTCGGATGCAGGTCGGCAAGACGACCGCCGCCGATTATGTGGTAGAACGATACGGTTTTCGGAAGCACGCGCTCGCCGATCCGATCAAGCAACTCGCGGCCGAGTCGTTCGGTTGGGATGGCGCGAAGGACGATCGAGGTCGGCGATTGCTTCAGGAGATCGGCACGGTTGGGCGCAACTATGACCCGGAGCTATGGCTCGACCGGTTCGCTCAGAAGATCACAGCCGATGACGGCGATCAGCTCGTTGTCGACGATCTCCGGCTCACGCGTGAGGTCGAGTACCTGGAGCGGCTTGGGTTTGCGTGCGTTCAAATCGTTCGCGCGCCCGAGTTGATCACCACGCTGCCGCCAGGGGTGGCCCGCCAACAGCACGAGACCGAGGTCGAGCTGGAGCGTCTGGGTTTTGGCTATCGGTTGGAGAACAACGGCACGTTCGAGGAATTGTTTGGGCAGATCGACGCGCTGATGGCGGATTTGAGTTAAAAACGGGGGTGATAACCGAAAGGCCCCGCCGTTGGCGGAGCCTTCGGTCATTAGGCCAGGAGGAAATCGCAGGCCTAACTCATCCCGACAGCACCGTAGTCGACCGGGACCGGGCCATCGAGCTTACTGCATTTTACCGCCTGCCAGAGGAAAGTCAAGACCGTCTTTGAACCGCGTTTCCATAAGTTGTCGATTATCACCATAACTATCCATTACCTTTGAGGGTATTGGTATTGCGGAACCTGCCAAGGTTTCCCCAGATTGTCGGTCTGCCTCTTATGCAATCCTTCCGGTACCCCCAAGCGGTCAGCCTCAGCGTGTTGGCGTTGGCGCTGGCCGGATGCGCCACGCGGTCGGTCGGAACCGACGTTCCGACGACCCCGGTCAACTACTACGTGCGGGTGGAGCGGGCCAAGCCGGATCGATTCGAGGTCTCGGTGGCGCTCGATCACGTTCGAAGGGATTCGATCGACTACGTGTTGCCGGCCTGGATTCCGGGACGTTTTGAACCGCTCGAGCCCGCACCGGTCGAGGGCTTCACGGTTCGCGACGGCCACGGGGAGCCGGTCACCGCGCGGCAGCTCGATGCCAACCGATGGCGGGTCTACCCGGGCGGCGAGAAATACCTGACGATCGGCTACCAGGTGAAAAACGGCGCGGGTGAGGTGCCACTGGCCGTGGCTCCTCGAGTCGATCGTCGCAGCGGCTACGCTCTGGGCGCCAGCTTGTTCGGTTTCGTCGATGGACACGAGCTCCGGTCGGTAACGGTTTCGTTCGAGCTGCCGGCTGGGTGGGAGCTGCAGACCGCGCTCACTCCGACCTCCGACGGCCGCTACGAGGCGCCTTCGTTCGGTGAGCTTCCGGGCTCCGTTTTCGCGCTCGGTGATCGTCTGCTCGACTACAAGCTGTTTGTAGAGGGCCGGCCGCATCGGGTCGTCGTCCAGGGGGTCGGTAGGGGCTTCGCGCCCGACTCGCTGTTGACGCTTGTCGAGGAGGCGATACAGCACGGGACTCGTTTCTTTGGTTCGCCGCCCTACGAGCGTTACGTGTTCGTCTTTCATTTCGTCGATCCCGGAACCGAGGGGATCGGCGCGACCGGGCAGGCGGCGGGCTCGGCGTACTACCTGCCGATCATGGACAACCAACACATGCGCCGGGCTGGCCTCGGCAAGCTGTTGTTACACCATTATTTGCACGCTTGGTATCCAGGTCAGTTCGGTCCCCGGAAGATCGCTCAACCCGACTTCTCCGTTACCCCTGACATCGCCGAGCAGTGGCTGATCGAGGGCGCCGCCGAGTACTACGCGCGGTTGCTGCCGGCGCGCTATGCGGGTGGTCCAGACGGTTTTTACGCCGCGATGGGGGAGTTGCTCACTTGGTGGCGCGAGCTGGGCGGCGGAAGGCGAATCGACGTCACGGCGCTCCGGTCCTCGGCGACCGACGATAACTCGGCGGCTCGGATGATCGTCGGCGGGGCACTGGCGGCGTTCGTCGTAGATATCGCGATCCGCGGCGACACCCGTGGCGTGAGGGGGCTCGATAATCTGCTGTACTACCTGCAACAGGCGGGACTCGACGGCGGTTACGCGGAGGACGAGGTGTGGCCCGAAGCGGCTCAGGCGTTGGGCGTCGGGTTGGACGCGCTGAGCCCAATGGTCGCCGGATCCCGGCTCTCGATTCGGGCTGGCTTGGCGCGAGCGGGACTCCAGATCGTCGAAAGCCCAGAACGGCGCAGGACGTTGGGAGCGCGATTGCTGGTCGATCCCGTCGGCCGGTTCGTGGTGCGCGACGTCGAGTCCGGTGGAACCGCGGCCAGCGCCGGATTGCAAGACGGCGACCTCTTGTTGAAGATCAACCGCACGCCGATCGGGCCCGATGAGACCGTTGCCACTCGCTATGCGCTGACGAACTACATCCGTGACGCCAAAGCCGGCGCAAAGGTGCAGTTCGAACTCCTACGCGAAGGACAATCGCTCGAGAAGAGTGGCACGGTACGGGAGAGCAGCGTGCCGCTGGTCAGGCTCGAGGAGATCCCCAAGCCCTCGGCGACGGCGCTGATCGTCCGGCGCAGTTTGTTTCGGCCGCCTAGCCCGTCTTCCGGCCGCTAGGCAGCCCGCCGTCCGCGATCAGTAGAGCCAGGTAACCCCCCCCTCGAGCCGGAAGACTGATTCGTCCGCGACCAGGAAGCGCGCTTCACCGAAGTACCCCCACCACCGGCTCGCCGGGACGTCGAAGCCGATGGTCAGCAGCAACGCCGCCTCGGTGGTGTCGTCGTCACGGTCGCTGTCGCGATTGATGTGATGCAGCCCGATCCCGCCGCCTGCGTACGGCTCGACGCTCGACGTCGAACTAACCGGGAACAGGTAATGCGCCTCGCCGCCTAGCAAGAAAGAGAACGCGTCGTCGCCAAACCCGGCCGTGATGACCGACTGGACGCGGAGGTTGTCGTACGGCCGACCCAAATCGAGATGGCCGCCAACGAGGAACTGCGTCAACTCGTCGTCGAGCGAAGCGCCGGCGCGAAACCCGTAACCCATGAGCTCGAGGCCGTTTTGGGCGTGAGCCGCGTTAGGGACGGCCGCCAGCATGACGGTGGCGCAGATCAAGGCATAGGGCGTGCGGGACATGAGTCCTCCAGGTAGACGGTCATGTAGGTAAACGAAGCGCGCTGTCGATGCCGTGCAGATGGGGAGGGTCCTACCCTGCAAGCCGGCACATGTGCCGCCGGGAGCGATTCCTTGTGAAACCCGGCCTATGGCGTGTAATTTCGGTAAACAGACCCGGTCTTTCAATGCACGCTGATTCCGCGCTCCAAGGAGGCACCTTGACGGACCAGACTTCCTCGACCCCGCAGCCCTCCGAGCCTACGCCCCCGACCGTTGGGCAGGCCACGTCGACGGGCCTCGACCCACAGTTAGCGGGACTGCTGTGCTACATCCTGTGGATTGTCACCGGCGTGATCTTCTTCTTGATCGAGAAGACGAACCCGGCGGTGCGATTCCACGCCGCCCAGTCGATCGTCGTGAGCTTCGCGCTGTTCGCTCTCTGGATCGCGCTCTTCATAGTGAGCGTGATCCTGGGCGCCATCTCGTGGACGCTGGCGAGCTTGTTCTCCATCTTCTGGGTAGTAATCGGGCTGGGTGTGTTCATTCTGTGGATCGTCCTGATGATCAAGGGTTACTCGGGCGAGAAGTGGAAGCTGCCGGTCGTCGGAGATTGGGCCGAACGCTTGGCGGGTAGCGGCTGATCTGATCCCCGCCGAACTGATCATCCGCAAGCGCAATGGCGGCTCACTCGCGCCCGGCGAGTGGGCCGCCTTTTCTTCCGCCTACGCGCGGGGTGAGATCGCCGAGTATCAGGTCGCGGCGCTTCTCATGGCGATCTATTTCCAGGGACTCTCCGAGGACGAGACCCGAGCGCTGACCGAGGTGATGATCGATTCCGGTGAGCGCTGGACTTGGGATCCCAAGGGCCCACCGGTTGGCGATAAGCACTCAACGGGGGGCGTAGGGGACAAGGTTTCGCTCGTGCTGGCCCCGCTGGCGGCCGCGTGCGGGGTCCGGGTCCCGATGGTCTCGGGGCGCGGTCTGGGCCACACCGCCGGAACGCTCGACAAGATGGAGTCGATCCCCA
>Ga0255057_10001681_pt1 | contig 12282 bp, 9 predicted proteins | sample Cases_109_6_MG_FD_189022 | JGI IMG/M metagenome (GOLD analysis project Ga0255057, IMG submission 189022) | Seawater microbial communities from Amundsen Gulf, Northwest Territories, Canada - Cases_109_6 | ecosystem: Environmental > Aquatic > Marine > Gulf | place: Canada: Northwest Territories... | reverse complement strand
TGGCTCAAGGAGCACCTGGAGACCGAGGCCTCGGTCCAGGAGATCACCGATAAGCTGACCATGATCGGACTGGAGCTGGAATCGGTCGAGGACCGGGCCGCCGAACTCGCCGCCTTCAAGGTCGCCTACGTCAAGGAGGCGCGCCGGCACCCCAACGCCGACCGGCTCAGCGTCTGCATCGTCGATACCGGCGAAGAAGAAGTGCAGGTAGTCTGCGGCGCGCCCAACGCACGCACCGGCATGAAGGGCGTGTTCGCCGCCGCGGGCGCCTACATCCCGGGCACCGACATGGTGCTCAAGCCCGGCGAGATTCGCGGCGAGGCCTCCAACGGCATGCTGGTCTCCGAGCGCGAAATGGGCATCTCCGACGAGCACGAGGGCATCATCGATCTGCCCGAGGATGCGGTCGTCGGCACCCCCTTCGCCGAGGTGCTGGGGCTCGACGACCCGGTGATCGACATCGCGATCACGCCCAACCGCGGCGATTGCTTGGGCGTGCGCGGCATCGCCCGCGATCTGGCCGCCGCCGGCCTGGGGACACTCAAGCCCTTCGACGACGCAGCGGTGCCCGGAACCTTCGACAGCCCGCTGGCCTGGCGGCGCGATCTGCCGAAGGACGCCCAGGATGCTTGCCCTTACGTCGCCGGGCGCTATTTCCGCAACGTCGTGAACCGCCCCAGCCCGGCCTGGATGCAGGCGCGCCTGCGCGCCATCGGGCTCAGGCCGATTTCGGCGCTGGTCGACATCACCAATTATGTCACCTACGACCTGGGCCGGCCGCTGCACGTCTTCGACGCCGACAAGGTGAACGGCGATCCGACCATGCGCATGGCGCGTGCCGGCGAGGAAATCCTGACGCTCGACGGCGAGACTTACAAACTCGACCCCGACATGGTGGTGATCGCCGACCAGGCCGGCCCCGAGGGCATCGGCGGGGTCATGGGCGGCGAGCGCTCGGGCTGCACCGAGACGACCACCAACGTGTTCCTGGAAGTCGCCCTGTTCGAGCCGGTCCGGGTCGCCGCCACCGGTCGCAAGCTCGGCATCCTGTCCGACGCCCGCTATCGCTTCGAGCGCGGCCTCGATCCGCAGTCCGCGGTCTGGGGCGTCGAGGTGGCCGCGCGCCTGGTGCGGGAACTCTGCGGCGGCGAGGCGAGCCACGTGGTCAGCGCCGGCGAGCTGCCGAGCGCGCGGCGGGTGATCGATCACCGCCCGGCCCGGGTCGCCCAGTTGGGCGGCGTCGAGGTGCCGGCGCAAGAGCAGATCCAGATCCTGGTCGACCTCGGTTTCGAGATCGCCGGCAGCGGCGACATCCTGCGCGCCACCGTGCCCGGGTGGCGCAACGACGTCGAAGGCGAGGCTTGCATCGTCGAGGAGGTGCTGCGCATCCACGGCTTCGACGATATCCCGACGCTCATGCTCGACCGCGGCCATCATCTGCCCCACGCGGTGCTGACGGCGGCGCAACGGCGCGTTTCCCATGCACGGACCGCGCTCGCCCGGCGCGGCCTCGAGGAAGCGGTGACTTTTTCCTTCGTCTCGGGCCGCCAGGCCGAGCTGTTCGGCGGCGGCCAGGCAAGCTTACGCCTGGTCAACCCGATCAGCAGCGATCTCGACGTCATGCGCCCCTCGGTGCTGCCGGGGCTGGTGGCGGCGGCGGCGCGCAACGCCGACCGCGGCTTCGACGATCTCGGCCTGTTCGAGGTCGGCCCGCAGTACGCCGACGAGACGCCCCAGGGTCAGACCCGGGTCGCGGCGGGCCTGCGCGCCGGCAACGCCAGCCCGCGCCATTGGAACGTTCCGGCGCGCGGCGCCGACGCCTACGACGCCAAGGGCGACGCGCTGGCCGCGCTCGCGGCCTGCAACGCGCCGGTGGACAAGCTTCAGGTCACCGCCGACGCGCCGGGCTGGTACCACCCGGGCCGCTCGGGCGCCTTTCGCCTGGGGCCCAACGTGCTGGCCTATTTCGGCGAACTGCACCCGCAGGTGCTGCGCGGCTTCGAGCTGCGCGGACCGGCCGCTGGTTTCGAGGTGTTCCTCGACAGTATCCCCCTGCCCCGGGTCAAAAAAGAGGGCGGCAAGTTGCGCCCGGCGCTGGAACTCGCGCCGCTGCACGCGGTCTCGCGCGACTTCGCCTTCGTGGTCGATGAAGACCTGCCCGCCGAAAAGGTCCTGCGCGCCGCAAAAAGCGCGGAGCGGGCCCTAATCACCGGAGTCGAGCTGTTCGACGTCTACGCCGGCAAGGGCATTGAGGCGGGCAAGAAGTCGCTCGCCATCGCGGTCACCCTGCAACCCACCGAAAAAACCATGACCGACGCCGAGATCGACGCAGTGGCCAAGAAGATCGTGGCCCAAGTGAACAAGGCGACGGGCGGGGTGCTCAGGGGGTGAACCGTTTTTGACCTGTGGTTTGCGGCAGATTTTTTTAGGGCTTGTGTCCTACAAATTTTGTATTAGATTCGTGTAATCATTTGAGAAGTGGAGGAGTGATCGCAAATGAACGACAAACTGAAAGCACTTCTCGATGCGGCTCGTGCGGTTAAGATGAGTGGTGCCGATAAAGAAGAACAGCGCCGCAGTTTCGCGTACGGCAATACGAAAATTGAAAACGACCGTATTACGCGCGAGACAATCAACCGACAGGCCGAGGCGCTAAAGGCCGAGGATGGTTGATGATGGTGGCGGAGACCGGCACAGCCGAGCAGCTTCACCCGAGCTAATCACCGATCCGACGGAAAAGGCGGAGAAGGAAGCGCGAAATGCGCTTCAACAGTTCGATATTGCCATCAAACTCATTGATGATTGGCTCTTAACGCCGGAGCGACCATTTAAACTGCGCCCATCGCTGATTCAACAGTTACACAGAATCGCTCTCGATGGCTTGAGCGCTTTCGCGGGAAACTGGCGACCGGCAGGGGTCGAAATTTTGGGGAGCAAACACGAGCCGGTTGGTGCGCATCTCGTGGCGGCATCTGTCGAAGAGATGTGCGACTACGTCAACGAAAAGTGGAATCAGCAAACAGCCATCAATCTCGCCGCCTACTCGATGTGGCGGTTGAATTGGATACACCCTTTTGACGATGGCAATGGCCGCACCTCACGAATGCTCTCCTACATCATTCTCTGTGTTCGTTCGGGACAACATCTACCTGGTAAGAACACGATTCCTGAACAAATCTCTCAAGATAAAACGCCATACTATAGGGCCCTGGATGCGGCTGACGACGCGTTCCGACATAGTCGGATCGATGTCAGCGTCCTTGAGGAGATGCTTTCGGGGATGCTCGCCAATCAGCTTGTAGAAGTCTATCAGGACGCAACGGGGTCGAATAGAGGACTGGACGAGGGGCTTACTTAACCGGGCCGAGTCGGGCCGTGAGATCGAACGCGCCGTGCGCCCCCGGGCGGCGTAGGGCGCCTCGACAGTTCACTCCCACTCCACCCGCATCTTCGGCCACTTGGCCGGCCAGTTTTTGCGCGCCACGCGCTCCCGGTAAGCCGCCAAGCGATGTTTGTGCGCCCGCGCGTGCGGGGTTGGGCGGACGACGAGGGCGAGCAAATCCGCGGTGCCGAGCGGGGCCAGCAGCTCCAGGCCACCGCCTCGGTTCAGGCGCACCGCGACTGCGGTCGGGGTCTCGAGCCAATGGGCCAGGGCGTCGGCGCTGGAGCGGTAGGGCGCGTCGCCATTGCGCAGATGCATGCGCGCCTGGTTCCTGACCTCCCAGGGCAGGCCCGGCAGGGCTGCGCCCAGGCGCCGCTCCAATTCCGCCTCCGCGGTCGGGTCCAAATTCTCCGGGTCAAAGTAGACGACATCGATGTCATCGAGCGCGGTGCGCGAACCGTAGCCGTGCAGCCGGTCCCAGACCGCTCCGCGCAGGAACCCGGCCCCGATCCAGGCGTCCGGCAGACCGAGCCCGGCGACCGCGCCGAGCGCCGCCATCATCCAAGCATCCCCCGCGACCAGCGCCAGGATGTCGGCGTCGCTTGAAAGGTCCGCCGCCGCCCTCACGGGTCCGGCTTCAGGACACGGTGCAGGTCGAGGACTGGCGGTCTGATATCGGTCTGCATCAGGAGGTCGGTGATCTGGCCGCGGTGGTGGGTCTGGTGATTGAACAGGTGGGTCAGCAACAAGTCGATGGGATCGTCGAAGCCCAAACCCGCGTTGTTGACGTATCGGATCGAGCCGGCCAGGAACTCCGGCACGAGGCCGGCCGCGAAGGCCTCTATCCGGGCATCCTCGGCCTCGCGCGCGGCGCCGAGCCCGGCGAAATCTTCGTAGAGGATGGCATCGAGGCCGGTCGAGGGCACCTCGCCCCCCTCGAAACGCGCGAGCCAGATGCGGTCGCCCAGCAGAATGTGGTTGAGGGTGCCGTGGATCGAGGTGAAAAAGGCGCGCCGCGGGCGCTTGAGTTCCGCTTCGCTCAGCCCCGCGCAAGCCCCAAAGAGCCGCGCGTTGGCCAGGCGGTTGTAGCGCGCCAGCATCTGGAAATGGGCGATTCGGGGATCGGTCACCGGCGAAGCCTCCTTGCGGTCCGGGGGCCATCCTAGGCCATTTCGGCCGTTTCGCATCCCCCTTGGCGCACCCCGCTTGCGGTGCTATAGCCAGCCCCGCCCATGACCGACCTCGCCCATATCCGAAATTTCGCGATCATCGCCCATATCGACCACGGGAAATCGACCCTGGCCGACCGGCTGATTCAGCTCTGTGGCGGTCTCGCCGAGCGCGAGATGAAGGAACAGGTGCTCGATTCCATGGAGCTCGAGCGCGAGCGCGGCATCACCATCAAGGCCCAGACCGTGCGCCTCGACTACCAGGCCCAAAACGGCGAGAGCTACGTGCTCAATCTGATCGACACGCCGGGCCACGTCGATTTCTCCTACGAGGTCAGCCGCTCGCTCGCGGCCTGCGAAGGCTCGTTGCTGCTGGTCGACGCGAGCCAGGGGGTCGAGGCCCAGACGCTCGCCAACGTCTACCTGGCGCTCGAGGCCGACCACGAGATCGTGCCGGTGCTCAACAAGATCGATTTGGCTTCCGCCGAACCCGAACGCATCAAGGCGCAGATCGAGGAGGTGATCGGCCTCGATGCCTCCGACGCGCTGGAGGTTTCGGCCAAGACCGGCGCCGGCGTGCCCGAGGTATTGGAGGCGCTGGTCGCCCGCCTGCCGTCGCCGCAAGCGGGCGCTGCCGCCGCGCCGCTCAAGGCGCTCTTGGTCGACTCGTGGTACGACGCCTACTTGGGCGTGATCGTGCTGGTCCGGATCGTCGACGGTACGCTGAAGGCCGGCTTGAAGGTCCGCATGATGGGCAGTGGCGCCAGCCACCTGATCGACAGGGTCGGGGTGTTCACCCCCAAAATGACCAACGCGGCGGCGCTCGGCCCCGGCGAGATCGGCTTCCTCACCGCCAGCATCAAGTCGGTCGCCGACTGCGAGGTCGGCGACACCATCACCGAGGAGCGGCGCCCGGCGGCCAACGCCCTGGCCGGATTCGCGCCCTCGGTGCCGGTGGTGTTCTGCGGCCTGTTCCCGGTCGACGCCAACGACTACGAGGACCTGCGCGATTCCCTCGCCAAGCTGGCGCTCAACGATTCCAGCTTCCTCTTTGAAGCCGAGAGCTCGGCGGCGCTCGGCTTCGGCTTCCGCTGCGGCTTCCTGGGCTTGCTTCATTTGGAGATCGTGCAGGAGCGGCTGACCCGCGAGTTCGATCTCGACCTCATCACCACCGCGCCCAGCGTGGTCTACCGCATCACGCTCAACAGCGGCGCCACCTTGGAGCTGCACAATCCCACCGACATGCCCGATCCGGTCCACATCGCGTCCATCTCCGAACCCTGGATCAAGGCAACCATCCTGGTGCCCGACGAGTTCCTCGGCGCGGTGCTAAAGCTGTGCGAGGACCGGCGCGGCGAGCAGATCGAGCTAACCTACGCCGGCTCTCGGGCCATGGTGGTCTACCGCCTGCCGCTGAACGAGGTGGTGTTCGACTTTTACGACCGGCTCAAGTCGGTGTCGCGCGGTTACGCTAGCTTCGACTACCAGCTCGAGGGTTACCTGGAGGGCGACTTGGTCAAGGTCTCGATCCTGGTCAACGCCGAGCCGGTGGATTCGCTCTCGATGATCGTGCACCGCTCCCAATCCGACCCGCGCGGCCGGGCGTTGTGCGAGCGGCTCAAGGAGCTGATCCCGCGACAACTGTTCAAGATCGCGATCCAGGCGGCGATCGGCGGCAAGGTCATCGCGCGCGAGACCGTGAGCGCGCTACGCAAAGACGTGACCGCCAAGTGCTACGGCGGCGACGTGACCCGCAAACGCAAATTGCTCGATAAACAGAAGAAGGGCAAAAAGCGCATGCGCCAGTTCGGCAACGTCGAGATCCCCCAGTCCGCGTTCCTGGCCGCGCTCAAGATGAACGACGAGTGAATCTGTGTCGCCCTCGCTTGTGCGGCCGTAATGCCCCAATATGGGCTATGCTTCCAGAAATTTGGAGATATGCGCCGCAAGTGTCCCGACGTAAGGGTCATGCGTAAGATGCGGCGACTTTAACGGCTGCCCGTCTAGGGGAACTTCGATGATATGGCAACCATCGGCCGCGACGCCGATCCAACCGCGCTGATTGTGAGGCGGGCCAGGACAGATCAAAACGATCTCGTCGTCGTACTGGCGGGGATTGTATCGGGCCTGGGCCAGCTTATTTCGTTCGAGAATTCCGAGGCGATGAAAATCTGGTTGGTGCCGGCGACCTAGGACCCATTCCGTTGCCGAGATCAGCCGTTGCTTGCTGCCCAACGCCGCCCAGCGGATAAAGGCCTGAAGCCGCCGCGCAAAAAACCGCAACCATTGCTTCGCGGTTAGATCGGAAAGTCGACGCCGGCGGTACGGATCCAGAAATCGACTAGCCAAATCGTAGAGAAACCCGCCAGGGAACGCCGTATCGATCAGGGCCAGCAGTGCCACGTTTCGCCCTTGCCGCCGCAGTTGCTGGGCAATCTCAAAGGCGATGGTGCCGCCAAAACAATCTCCGCAGAGGTAATAAGGTCCATCGGGAGCCACGGCAGTGATTTCCATCAAATACGCGGCGGCCATGTCTTCGACCCGAACGTCTCGAATTCCGGCCTTGGAAAATTCGCGACTTTGCAGACCATAGACGGTCCGATTGGGATCGAGACAATCAGCAAGGCAATAATAGTCCGAAACATCTCCAGAATAATTGTGGATGCAGAAAAGCGGGGCCCGACCGTCGCCGGCTTGAATGGGCACCAAGGCGCTTTCAGGAAGGTCCTGACCGAGACGACTAACCAACGAGGCCACGCTGAAAAGCCGGCCCACAAGAGCCGCGGGACATTCCACTTCCAACCGTTCCTCGATCATCATCAATAGCTCGACGGCCAATAGGGAATCACCGCCAAGATCCAGAAACTCGTCGTGCACGCCGACCCGGTCAATTTTCAAAATCGCGCAAAAACATTCGGCGACGATCTCTTCCTCTTGGCTTCTTGGGGCAACGAAGGTTTTTTTCAGGATCGGGCGCTGCGACTCCGGCGTCGGCAACCGGCGCCGATCGACTTTGCCGTTCCGATCCAACGGCATCGCGGCGATGAACACATACCTTGACGGGATCATGACGGTAGGCAGGGTTCGACCGAGCACACGCCGAATGCTGTCGATCGATGGCCGTACACCCGCAGTCACCAGATAGACGATCAATTGTTGTGTGCCCAACCCACCGTCGCGAATCAGTACTAAGGCTTGGCTTATCGAGTCCATCGCGCAAAGATCGCCTTCAATTTTTGCGGTGTCGACCCACTGGCCACGCAGCTTTGCCTGAAAATCCTTTCGCCCGAGATAGTCGAGACAGCCATCCGCGCGCAGCCGGCCCAAATCGCCGGTGCGATAACGCCGCATGCCGCCACCCGCCGGGTCCGGCACGAAGGCGGCTTCGGTCAGGCCGGGTTGCAGCCAATAGCCGCACGCCAAGTGTTTGCTTCGAATGACAATTTCTCCGACGCTTCCCCGATCGACGTTGCGGCCCTCGGCATCGACGACGTTGATTTCCATGCCCTCGATCGCCTGTCCGACAGGCACAATGTCCCCGTCCGTCTTGGTTCGCGGCGTGACGAAATACTGCCTTACAATGCCGGCTTCGGTTAGACCTAGTCCATTGACGAGCACGCGGTCATCGTCAAAGTGAGATTGAAAAAGTGAGATCTGCCGTGGCTCGGCGCGATCTCCTTCAAGCCGGATCAAGCGTAGGTTATCGAACTTGCGGCCGGTCGCCATGAGTTGCTCGAAGAGGGTCGGGGTAGAATGGAAAACGGTAATTTTTTCTCTCTCGACCCAGCTGGCCAGCCGTGCGATCCCCTGCCCCTGTAGATCGAACGGACAGACCGCCGCGCCATTGAGTAATGCGGAAAACACGCTCGAAACGGTACCGCTGAAACTGCACGACTGAATTAGAGAGAGCCGGTCCTTGGCGCCTATCCCAAGGGAATTGGTGTAGCGCATAATATTGTGCAGAACATTGCGATGGTTGTCGAAAACACCTTTTGGTGGACCAGTCGTTCCGGAGGTGTAAAATATGTAGCAAATTCGATCCGGCAGTAGGTCTAGGCCGAGATCGATATCCGACTCGTCGGCAGTCGTCGTTTCAACGTTCAGGTGGCGATTTGCATCGACTATCAAACTCCTTGCCAGCGGTTCGGTCGCGCGTTCACAAAGTATCAAACTCGGCTTACAGTGAGTGATTATCTTTTGCAGTTCATGCACGGGCTGGTTCGGCTCCAGCGGCACGTAAATCTTTCCGGACTTTAGCGACCCGATGGTTGCGGAAACTGCTGTTGGCCCTTGCCGGAAAAGCAATGCGATGGGCTCATTCCTATCGCCCCGGCATCGCAGTATGGCGTGCGCGATCCGATTGCTGGCACGATTGAGGCTGTCGTACGAGAGCGATTGCTGTTTACAACCGACCGCTATCCGCCCTGGGTAGGCGCGGACCTGTCGCTCAAATAAATCCGGGATCGACATCTCGCAGTTCGATCTGTCGAAACGGACAGATCCTCGATCCTCATCGGACTGCTGCGTAGTCAGGAAGATCCCGCCACTCGGGTCTGGCATCGTGTTACCATTGGGTAGGGCTTATTCAGTAAAAGGCCGCTTATTCAATATATTGACTGCCCCTTGGTATACAAAACCTTTAGAAAAGCGGTAGACACGACCCGGCTATCGTTCGACTCACGATGGCAGCCCGGATGTGCTATCGCAATGACCGCTTGGGTCATAACTCCCAGCTCGCCGCGGGTGCTCAAAATTCGTGAGAATTGGATAGGGTTTCAGGACGCCATCTCAGGTCTTTTCCGCGCAGCCGCCGAACCGCCCCGGATTGCCGGCCTAGGTACTACGGCGCCTCGTATCCGGGCCGTCCCTCCTCCCCGCGGCCCGCGCCCTGCCGGTAGGCCTGGGGGTCGAGGCCGTATTCGGCCTTGAAGGCGCGCGAGAAGTTGCTGCGGCTGCGGTAGCCGATCTTGCCGGCGATGGTCTTGACCGGCAGCTCGGTGGTCTTCAGGAAATGGGCCGCGTGGCGCAGCCGGCTCTCGGTCAGAAAACCATGGGGCGACTGCCCGAATGCCTGGGTGAAATGAGCCGAAAAGGCCGAACGGCTCATGCCCGCGAGCGTCGCCAAGTCCTCGACACTGTGGCTTTGCTCGGGATGGGTCAGCATGGCCTCGACGACGGTGGCCAGGCGCGGGGTCTCGGCCACGGACAGCCACGGCAGGCATGAATCGCCACGCCCGGCCAGGCGGCGCAGCACGTAGATCAAGCACTGCTTCATCAAGGATTCGGCGAGCGCCTTGGTGCCGAGCGCCGGATCGGAGAGCTCGACGAGCAGGGCCTGGAAGCTGTGGTGGATCGGGTGTTCGGCGCCGAAAGCCTCGGCGATCGGCCGGTCGAGCAGGTCGAAGATTCCGGTCTCGGCGCCGTAGGTCGCCCGGATGCGGCCGCAGGCCATGACGATCCCCGGCTCGCCGCTGCCCGCGGTCAGCCAACGCAAGCCTTCGGGCAGGGGCAGGCACTGGGTTTCTTCGCCACCGCTGGCGTGGCGGGCGCCAGGCGTGGCGATTTTCTGGGACAGGCCGCGCGGCAGGATGATGATGGTGTCCGGCCCGAATTCGAAATGGCGGTCGCGGCCGATCTCGATCGCGCCGCGGCCGGAGAGCGCGTAGTGCACGGTGACGAATCCGAGTTCGTCTAAATCCATGCGCCAGCCATCGCGCACGTCGCAGATGGCGAAGGGCTCGACCTCGACCTGGAAGGCCGTGAGCAGTCTCTCGATGCCGGCCATAGCCAGTTTCCCAGGTGAATTCCGATTCGGTGTCCCATCTTGCCGCAAACGGAACCCGGGGAAAACCCCGTCACGTCTTTGTGAGGTGGCCGTACTTGGACGCTTGGGCACGGAATCCGGACCAAATGGAACCGCCCGGCAGCCTAGAGTGCAACACGACCCATGCTTGTTGGGTCAGTCCTTTACGGGAGGAGTCAACCCATGTGCGACCATCACGATCATCATCACAACGGGCACGATCATCATCACGACGGGCAGGTCCATGACGAGAAGGCCGTGGACCGGCGCGCGTTCCTGACCACCGGCGTGGCCGCCGGCGCGGCCGCCGCGGTCGTGGCGACGGCCTCGCTCGCCCGCGCCCACCACGATCCCGACGCCTACGCGCCGCCGGCCAAGGGCGCGCTGCCCGACACCGGTTTCAAGCTGAACCGCGAGCGGGCCGCCCTGGTAGTGACCGACCCGCAGGTCGACTTCCTGAGCCCCAAGGGCGTGACCTGGAAGGTGGTCGGGGCGAGCGTCGAGCACCACGACACCGTGGCCAACATCGGCCGGCTGTTCGCGGCCGCCAAGTCGGCGGACATGGTCACGGCGATTTCGCCGCACTACTATTATCCCACCGACCATGGTTGGAGCTTCGGCGGGCCGCTCGAAAAGCTGATGCACGCGATCGGCATGTTCGACCGCGCGAGCCCCTACGAGACGTCGGGCTTCGACGGCTCCGGCGCCGATTTCATGCCCGAGTACAAGCAGTACATCCACGACGGCAAGACCATCATTACCTCGCCGCATAAGGTCTACGGCCCGGAGCAGAACGATCTCGTGCTGCAGCTCCGCAAGAATCACATCGACCAGGTGATCCTGGCCGGCATGTCGGCCAACCTCTGCGTCGAGTCCCATCTGCGCGAGCTCTTGGAGCAGGGTTTCGAGGTCGCCGTGGTCAAGGACGCGACCGCCGCCGCGATGTTGCCCGAGGGCGACGGTTATCAAGCCGCGATCGTCAACTTCCGCTACATCGCCAACGCCCTGTGGTCGACCGACGAGGCGGTCGGGGAGATTCTCGGCAAGGCATAATCTGGAGGCCGCCGGCGGTCTCGATCGATCGCCGGCGGAGCGGGATCGCGGCCGGGATCGACGTTACCTGAAGCGGAGGCGCTTGCGCCGGCGCCGGATGCGCAGATAGCACAGCGTCAAGAACACCAGCGCCGGCACCAAGGGAATGACGATGGACGGCAACTGCAGCAGGCTAATTATCACCGGATCCCAAAGCGGCGGCCAGATGTAGCGCTCGACCACCACCTGGAACAGGCCCAGGCTGTCTTTGTCGATCAGGTACCACATCTGGCCGGCCGGCCGCAGCTCGAAGCCCTTCTCCGGATCGCGGCCGACGAATTCCCAGGCCGCCACCGCGAAGGTGACGATGGCGAACGGCCATCCCAAGAAGCACCCCAAATTGCGCATTCGCCGCCCCCGGACTCGATGCTGCTCTCCCGCTCGGCCACTGCCGCGGCCCGCAACCGAGTCTGAGTCTGAGTCTAACAGTTTCTCGCCGGACCGAACAGCGGCGCGCGCCAATCCCCAATGGCGGGTTTTCCGGGCGTCGCAGCAATGGCGTTGCATCTCGCCGTGCTCTTGGTTACGGTCCCGGCGCTCGACCGGACATGAGGTCGCGCCGCGCCGCGGAGGGGTGGCCGAGTGGCTGAAGGCGCACGCCTGGAAAGTGTGTATACGGTGATGAATCGTATCGTGGGTTCGAATCCCACCCCCTCCGCCAGCCATAAGTCATTGTTATAGAACAGTTTTTCAGGACACAGCATGGATTCGAACTTGTCCCGAAACTTCCGGGGCTTACGCCCGATGCGCCTTCCCGTCGTGGCCTACTGAGACCGGTCAGGTCCGGCCAACGGGTCGCGCATATCGCAAAAGTCTCTTACGCCGGTTTTGGTGGT
>Ga0255057_10001680_pt1 | contig 12286 bp, 15 predicted proteins | sample Cases_109_6_MG_FD_189022 | JGI IMG/M metagenome (GOLD analysis project Ga0255057, IMG submission 189022) | Seawater microbial communities from Amundsen Gulf, Northwest Territories, Canada - Cases_109_6 | ecosystem: Environmental > Aquatic > Marine > Gulf | place: Canada: Northwest Territories... | reverse complement strand
GTGAAGGGCGGCCCCCCGCCTGGCGGAGGGGGGGGGGAGGGGGGGTTCCGGGCCTACCTGCCGGACGGAGCGTGGAGCGGGTTGTCTGTTCACGTCCCCTATGCCCGAGGCCCGGCCCCTAGGGGTTCGAGCTATCGGCCGCTGGGGGGGGATCCGGGCTTGGCTGCCGGAAGGCGGGTGGGAGCGAGTTCACATGGACTCCAGTCGAAGGCCACAGGCCGGACATCCGCGAGCGCTTCCACGAGCATCGCCGCGATTACGCGGTTACCGGTGGCGGAGGCGTGTCCTTCAAAGGGCAAGGTATTAAAGAGGCGCCGATCGAACTCGCGCTCATTCACATCGAGAATCACGACGTCGGCGTACCGCCTGCGAAGCGAGTCCCTCACTGCTGCGTATCCTGGCGGGGATTCGCCCCTGAGAGTCTTGGGCAGGGGAAAGAACAAGATCACCGGGAGCGATCCCTGCCCTCTCACCGTCGTCACGAATCGCTCGACCAGAGCGTTTGCAATCGCCGTTCCCTCGTGAGTATTCCAGAGGTCGTTGGAGCGCCGCGCTCCTTTCCAAGCACGGTAGCTTGAGTGCAGCAGCGCGAGGGTAAAGGGAAAGGAGATCCGCGCCTTGTACTCTGCCCAGTAATCGTAGTCCGCAACGGAGATCGCTAATTGCCGAAGCTCGTCGCGCGTGAGCGTTGGGTCCTGCCAAGGGTTCCTAAACTCGACTAGTCGATCGCCGCGCAACCGAAGCGTCGGCATGAACGTCAAAGAAAGGCGCGCTTCCGGGTACTTGAACGGCCGAAAAGCCATGACAGTCCGGTCCAAGTTATTCTCGTAGATTCCCAGAACCGTCGCAGGTGCCACCAGACCAGCTCGGAGATGATCCTCTGCTCGCATCACCGCCTGCAAGATTCCGTAGGCTCCTACACCGAAATTGAGGATCGCGCCTCCCAACTGAGACGCTGCGGTACTCTGCCAGGTTTCGTCGTTATTGATCTCGTGACCGAAGGTAAAGGAGTCCCCGTAGGTCGCTGCGATGAGCCTCTCGTACTGATGAGGATCCTTCCGCGCCCCCAAGGAGTCGGTGGATGCAAACCAAGTGTCGCCTGCAGCGTTTACGTTCTCGCGCTCCTCCAACGGTGGCCTAAGCCAACCGAGAGTCGGATGGTACCATTCCCTCGTGAAGAATCTTAGAAAACCGGGAGTCACCTTGTTTCGGAAGTGACGCGCCATGCTGAGTTCGACGACGCTGCCAGGGCGCAACCACTCGAGCGCATGAAGCCCAGCAAGGCTTAGGATCTCCAAGCTCGCCAACAGGAACACGACTAAGAGCGAGTGGAAGATGCGTCGCTTACGCATCGTCATTGGATCGGCGCTAATAAGTGAGTTCGGGCTTCTTTTGGGATAGTACCTCCTTAGCGCGGCTGGAGCGAAGACATCCAAGCCACATACGGGAACCACTCGGAAGGCTGCCCCGCGGCTTGTTCAAGGATTTCCGGAAGGCGGTGCCCAAATACTTGGGTGAGCTCATAGCTGCAAAAATCCCGCGTATTGCGGACGCAGACTAGCCTAACTCGACTTTCACCGGACTTTAACCGAACCGAGGGTAAAGGAGGGAAAAGAAAGAAAGCGAGGCACCGGGAAAGGCCCAAGGTGACAGCCTTCCGTCTATCTGTTACCCTGTCAAAGCGCTCGGCACGACTTAAAATCCCTTGGGCTTCGGCCCGTGTGGGTTCGATTCCCACCCCCGGCATCCTTCCACGCGCCACACCTTTACGGTCTTCGGAGCACCGACCGAAGGCCGACCGAAAGCCCGCTGCGGTAACAGTTTCGGTAACTGAGCGGTCACCGAAAAGTCCCTTGCGCTTAGGCACCGTGTGCCTCGCTGATATCGGTGACGGTGGTTTCGCGGTACTCGACACAACTTCGACCGAGCTCACACCGGGCGCTGGACCAACGGAAGCACCCCGGCACGAGTCATAGGAGCCAACAAGATGTGGTCAGGCCGATGAACCCGTCGCGTCTCTCGCGTGTCGACGTGGATGAACGGGCCGTGGTCGGGCGTTGTCGGGCGTTGTCGGGTGGTGGCCGAGTCCGCCGATGAGGCGTCTTGTCTCGGCCGATCCATCCAATTTTGCAGGCGCTGCGCGAGGCATGGACAGGACGGGCGCGACTATTCCTCAAAGAAGCTCTCCCAGGGCGAGTCCCTGAACGAGCGCTTTAGCTCCGAGTAGTTGATGATCGCCTCGGATAGCGGTCTGTGGGACTGCTTGAAGGTGATCGGTTCCAGCTCTTCGAGTTCGAGGCCCAGGAATCCCTGTAATCGCTCCATTTCCGAACTGAAGTCTCGATCCAGGTCTTCGTAGAACACCTCGAGCGCGGGGTGAGCCGCGAAAAGACCATCGTGCTCACGTTCCCTCCGTTCCTGTAAGGCGAACTCGCGCTGGCAATCCTCGAAGTCCAGACGAATCGGCTCGGCAGTTCGGTCTCCTCCGTCTCCCTCGAGATCGATCCAGGAATTGGTGCTCTCGGCTTGCCTCAGCGAGAGGTGCCGGCGAAGTCTGTTCGTTCTCTTCAGGTGGATGATCCGGATACGAGTATGCTTTGTCATATAGGGCCAGACGTTCTCCCGCGGCCCCTGCCTCGCGTGTGGATAGAAGAGCTTGAAACCGACAGCTGCGATCGAAAGCGGAAGGCGTCTGTAGACACGTGACTCCAGAAAGGACTCGGGATCGGATGCGTGGAGGTGTCGAAGCCTCCTGGACTGACCGAAAGGCGATGTACCGTCGTACGGCCAACGGTCCCATCCGATCATATCGCCGGACCTAAAAAGCTCTCCCCAAGCGATAGTCCGAGTATGGCTGTCAAGCGAAGTCGTGAGGAGATTGGAGCCGGTTCTCCCACTACTGAGAATGATGAACCGAACGTATTCCCGGTGGCCCTCCGCAGCGCCGAGATCGATAGCTAACTGCTGTAGGCGCATCCGGAGAAGCGCTCTCGTTCGCCAGTATTGCGTGCGACCGAACGGAATCATCGGCTAGCCGTCGGGAGGGGGCGTCTCGCTACCGGCACCAACCGGGGCCGCCCTTCGGGAAGTGAGCGTACCGTTGTTCTTTGTGATCACGTCGCCGATTTTTCTGGCCGGCGGATCCGGCTTGTGGAAAGAGATACCATATGTTGCTGGCGTGACCGACAACAGGACGGGGTCTTCAGGTCCAAGGCACGCGCCGGAAGCGGTGCTCTTCGTATTCGGCATGATGCGGCGGACGGGTACCAATTTCCTTAGGGACCTGGTTTGTTTGCATCCCGATTGCGGAGCCGTGGTACCGCTCCATGAAGATCACTTCCTGAAGCAGGCACACAACTTGGCCCGTTTCGTAGAAGAGGTTCATGGCAGCTGGCGGCCTCGCTGGGGATGTCCGGAGGGTTTGGAGGAGCAGCTGCTTCGGAGGATCGGTTCCTGCCTGACGGATTTTCTCTTCTCCATGACTGCTGAGGACTGGATCAGCCGCCCCTGGCCGGATCTTGAAGGCATCGAGCGATATGTCAAGGCGACTCCACGAGTCCTCGTCCCCAAGACACCCAGTGTGCAAAACCTGGAGTGGCTTTGGATGTTTCAGGATGCTCGAGCCCTCGTGCTTGTGCGAGACGGCCGGGCTGTAGTGGAGTCGGGCAACCGATCCTTCGGTTGGAACTTCGAAGAAGGGGTGCGACAGTGGGCCGAAGCTGCCGAGACCGTGCTGACGGAGATCCCGAAGAGCGAGCGACTGCTCCTGGTCAGGTACGAAGACCTCTTCCATGATCTGAGATCAGAGATGCAGCGCGTTTTGGCTTTCGCCGGCCTGGATGCCGAGTCTTATGATTTCGACGCGGCCGAATCTTTGCCGGTACGGGGATCGTCGACCTTCAGAGGCGGCGCGGCGGTGACACACTGGATTCCCCTCGAGAAGACGGAAGCGTTCGATCCGATAGAACGGGCGCAAGACTGGACGGTTGGGCAGCACGAACGCTTCAACTGGATCGCAGGTCCGCAACTCGTGAAGTTGGGATACGAGAGGGTTGCCGCCAAACGCTACCGCAGGCTCCGGACGATCTGGAACTGGTTTCTAGACATGAGGTGGAGACGTGCACGGCGTCGGCCCTAAGAGGCCGCCGTCAGCACGCATGGGATGCTCAATCCGCTCGCCCGCGAGCCGCGATTAGCGCACGGAGCACTCCTTCGAGACTCCGGCGCCAACTGGGTTGGTTCACTCCGAATACACCGGAAATCTTGCGGCAGTCGAGGGTAGCTCGTGCAGGCCGCGAGGCTCGCGCCCCATACTCTGGGGTCGTGACGGGCCTGAGCTCTCCGGGCCTGGTACCGCCGAGCCCGACGATCTCATCAAAGATAGTGTTCGCGAATCCGTACCACGTGGTGGTTGGAGCGCCACAGTAGTGGTACGTCCCCCAGCGCGTGAAGTCGGGGCGCAATGCTATGCTTATGATCGCATCAATCGCCTCCGCGAGATCGGCTGCTGCGGTTGGGTTCGCTTCCTGATCGTCGACGACCTCGATCGGGACCGACCGTTCGGACGCGGCAAGCATGCTCTTTACAAAACTCCTCCCGAAACGTCCGAAAAGCGACGAGGTTCGAAGGATCAGATGCCTTTCTAGCAGGCTTTGAACCGCCTCTTCCCCGGCCAGCTTGCTGGCGCCGTACACATTGCATGGGGACGCGGAGTCGTCTTCCTCGTAGGCACGCGGTTTCTCGCCGTCGAAGACGTAGTCGGTGGAGATCTGTATCAGCGGCACACCGAGCCGCGAGCAAGCCGAAGCCAGATTTGCGGCACCGTCTCGATTGACCGAGTAGGCGAGGTCCGGTTCCTCCTCTGCCTCGTCCACAGCCGTATAGGCAGCGCAGTTGATCACCAGCTGTGCAGTCTCGACGCCAGCTAGTACCGGATCGATCTTCCTGGCGTCTCGAACGTCGAGATCGTCCCGCCCGAACCCAACGAGAGATCTCTTGGATCGAGTCGAGCGATCGACTATTTCCAACCCCAGTTGCCCGCACGCTCCCGCTACGATGATTGTCACGACCTATACTCGGGAAGCTGGCCGGACCTTCTCAAATCCTCCGTACGGAGTCCGGCTGAGTCCTTGTCCGACAACAACGGACTGTCGATCGGCCATTCGATCCCGAGCGAGGGATCATTCCAGGCGACCGTGTGCTCCGACGAGAGCTCCCAGTACCGTGTCATCTTGTATGCAAAGTGGGCTCCTGGGCTGAGCACCAAGCACCCGTGCGCGTAGCCCGGTGGGATGTAGACCTGAGTATGGTTCGTGCCGGATAGCCGTAACGCCAGCCATCTGCAGAAGGTGGGGGAGCCCAGACGGACATCCACCACGACATCGAGGACTTCTCCCTCTACGACCCTCACCAGCTTGCCCTGCGGGTTCGGATGCTGGTAGTGCAGACCGCGCAGGACGCCCTGCCGAGACCACGAGTGGTTGTCTTGAACGAAATCCTCGTGTATGCCGGCAGCCTGATAGCGCTTCTTGTTGTATGATTCGAGGAAGCTACCGCGGTCGTCTTCGAAAACGCGTGGCTCGACGATGATTACGTCTGGCAGGTACTGCGCGCTCCTCGTCTGCATTTCGACCCCTTCGGAGACGCTGGGAGCAGCGTCGGCTCAGAAACTCGGTCCCGGTCTCGAACGTTGACTTGCCCACCGGGACGCCGGTTCAGGCCTCGAGGCCAAGCCGCTCTAGCCGGTACGTTCCATCCAACACTCTTCTCCACCACCACTCGTTGTCGAGGTACCACCGGACCGTCGCGCGCAGCGCCGTGCCGAACGACTTCCCGGGCTTCCAGCCGAGTTCCGACTCTATCCTGCTTGGGTCCGTGGCGTATCTGCGATCGTGACCCGGACGATCTTCCACATTCTCGATCAGTGCCGCGTAACTCGTTCCGTCCGTGAGCGGGCGAAGCTCGTCCAGAAAATCGCATACCGCCCTCACCACGCTCAGATTCTCTAGACGGCATCGCGCGCCGATATTGTACACAGCCCCGATCCGTCCCCGGTCCAGCACCGTCCTCAACGCATCGACGTGATCTTCCACAAAGATCCAGTCTCGCGTATGCCGGCCATCTCCATAGACCGGAATCGGTTCACGGTGCAGGGCCCGGAGGATGACATGAGGAATCAGTTTCTCCGGAAATTGGAACGGGCCGAAGTTGTTGCCGCATGTCGTCGTGAGCGCAGGAAGCCCGTAGGTTCGGTACCACGCGCGCACCAGATGGTCTGCGGCTGCCTTGGTCGCAGCGTATGGTGAATTCGGCGCGTACGGGTGCGTCTCGTTCGCTTCACGTCCCCCACCCAGGCTTCCAAACACTTCGTCCGTCGATACGTGCAGAAGTCGGAAACGCGCTTTCGCGCCCTGGGCGAGGTTCCGCCAGTACTCGGTGCAGACCTCCAGGAGAGAGAGTGTGCCGAGGATATTGGCCTGTACGAATCGCCGCGGGGCATCGATGGACCGGTCCACGTGGCTTTCGGCGGCCAGGTGGACGACGGCGGTGGGACGGTGGGTGGCCACGACCTGCCTGAGCCGGGAGCGGTCCACGATATCGAGGTGGTGGAAGGTATAGGCGGAAGACTCGGCCACTTCTCTGATGGAGTCAGGATTCCCGGCGTATGTCAGAGCATCCACGTTCACCACACGCCACACGGCCTCGCCAACCAGCCTACGCACGAGGGCCGAGCCTATGAAGCCAGCGCCACCGGTTATTAGAATCGTCTCGGACATTGACCCACCTTGTCGGTGTGGCTCTTACACCTCGTTGGCGACGCTTCTCAAATACTTGCTGTACTCGCCAGACGGATATGCATCTGACAGGGCCAGCAGCTGGGTTCTCTCGATGAAACCGCACCGAAACGCCACTTCTTCTACGCAGGCGATCTTGAGTCCTTGTCGCCTCTCGACGGTATGAATGAAGTTGGCCGTCTCGAGCAGCGATTCGTGTGTTCCCGCGTCAAGCCAGGCAAATCCGCGCCCGAGCAGCTGCACATGGAGCAAGCCCCTCTCGAGGTACTCGCTGTTCACGTCGCTGATCTCTAGTTCTCCCCTTTCCGAGGGCTCGAGGCCCCTCACGATCTCCACCACATCGGCGTCATAGAAGTACAGCCCGGTCACGGCATAGTTGGACTGTGGCACTGCAGGCTTCTCGACGATCCGCAGGGGCTCACCGCGTGCGTCGAGCTCGACCACGCCATACCGTTGCGGACCCCTCACGGAATGCGCAAACACGGTGGCACCCGATTCGCGCTCTCGTGCGGCCGTCACCAGGGCACTCAATCCGGCACCGTAGAAGATGTTGTCACCGAGGATCAATGCGGCTCCGTGACCAGCCAGGAATTGCTCCGCGATCAGAAACGCTTGAGCGATCCCGCCGGCCTCGAGCTGCTCCGCGTAGACAAGATCGATTCCCCACTGGGCGCCATCGCCCAATAGCTTCTCGTACAGGGGAAGGTCACGCGGTGTCGAAATGACGAGGATCTCTCTCAGGCCCGCCAGCATGAGAGTTGAAAGCGGATAGTAGACGAGTGGTTTGTCGTACACGTTCAGCAGTTGCTTGCTGACCACTCTGGTCACGGGGAACAGGCGCGTTCCCTGGCCCCCGGCCAAGAGTATGCCTTTGTGGATCACGAGATCTCCTCACGGGTCGGCATGTACGACGTCATCCGCTCCTGGCGCAGATCCTGAAGACGGAGCTTCCCGATGCTAACCGTGTTGATCGCTACCTACAACGGCGCGAGGACGCTGCCCGCCGTATTGGAGGCATATCGAGGCCTCGAAGCGCCGCCCGGGGGCTGGCAGCTGATGATCGTAGACAACGGCAGCACCGACGCGACGTCGAGCATCCTCGATGCCTTCCGGTCTCGCTTGCCGATCACCTGCCTGCACGAGCCGAAGAAAGGGAAGAGCACTGCCCTCAACACGGCCTTGCCCCGCATATCCGGTGATCTGGTCGTTTTCACCGATGATGACGTCTTGCCGCGTGCCGACTGGCTGAGACAGCTTCGCCGCATGGCCGATGCCCAGCCGGCCTACGCGATGTTTGCCGGTACCATCCGTCCGAAATGGGAGCGTCCTCCGGAGCCCTGGATCCTGGACTCGGTCCCTCTTTCTGCTGCGTACGGCGTCCTGGACCCCGATCAGGATGGGCCGTGCGATCCGCGCCTGGTCTTCGGCGCCAACATGACGATTCGTTCCGAGGTATTCGAAAAGGGATATCGGTTTGACGAATCCGTCGGCCCGAAGGGTGAGCGGTATGCCATGGGCCAGGATACGGCGTTCACCGTGCGCCTGGCCAAGGCGGGATACCAGGCCTGGCACTGCAAGGACGCCGTCGTCCACCACATCATCCACGCCGAGCAAATGACACTCGACTGGGTGCTGAGACGGGCGACCCGGCACGGCCGGGGGGAGTACCGGTTGGAAGCGAAACAGCTGCCCAGGACTCTCCCGTCGATGCTCTGGCTGGCCAGGTCCCTGCCCCTCCGATTGTCATCGCAATGGCTTCGCCTCTCGTACGCCAGGTGGCGCGGAGGCGACGCCCAGCGCTTCAAGGCACAATGGGCTTGGAACGTCATGGTGGGGCGCGCCCGTGAAGCGGAACTCACGCTCCAAGAGCGATGCTGCAAACCCCGTGGGATCGGGCCAAGCTTATGAGTCCCCCACATCCTTGGATGGACGACAACAGGATTTACGGCACTCTAAACCCCCTCCGCAGTCGATGCCGCCAGTTGTAGTAACAGGACCGCAGGAAACGCGCCCCCGCCGTTCGCCGCGCGCGTTCGAAGCATAGGCCCCGAGAGACGGCAACGCCCTCGCGAATCAAGAATCCAGGATGGGATCGCACGACGGTTCTGGCGTGCGTGCTCAACAGGAAGGCCCGTGCCTTCAGCGCGGCGTACTTGTTGGAGGAGACACCTACTGTCTTGTGATAGCGGACCAGCGGCTCGTTAAGGTGATGAAAGCGATAGTGTTCCGACAAACGAATGAATAGCTCCAGGTCTTCGAAGCACCGATATCGTTCATCGAACGCATGGACGCGACCGAAGCATTCCCTGCGGATGAGCGTAGACTGGATACCTAACCCAAAGACTTGATAGAAGCCGGTGTCCGCATTGATCAAGCAATCCGGGACAACGGTCGGTGACCGATAATACGACACGGTCCCATCGGCTTCGACCCGCTCCATGTCCGAATAGACGACGCCGACTTCCTCGCTTTGCCTCTCCAAGCAGCGAAGTTGCTTCTCCAGCTTCTCGGGCGCCCATTCGTCATCGGAGTCCTGGAACGCCAGAAACCGCCCGTTTGCCTCTCGGATACCGACGTTGCGCGCGGCGCCGGCGCCTCGGTTCTCCTCGAGACGAACAAATCGCACCCTTGTATCCTCCAGCCGCGCGATCTCCTCAGCCGTTCCATCCGTGGACCCGTCATCAACGACAATCAGCTCGAAGTCCGGACAGGTCTGATTGAGTACGCTCTGAAGAGAGCGCATCAGCAGTTCCTCCCGGTTGTGCGTCGGCAAAATGATGCTTACCAGCACGGCTGAAGTGCTTGGCGGATTCATGGCGGTAGAGTAGGCGGTCGTTCAGTCGTCAAAGAACCCTTCCCAGGGAGAGCCGCTGAAGGCGCGCTTCAACTCTTCGTAGTTGAGGATCAGCTCCGAAAGACGCCCCTTCGCTTGCTTGAAGGTGCGCGGCATCAGCCCTTCGGACGCAAGGGTGAGGAAGGCCTGAATACGGTGAATCTGGGCGGCGAAGTCATCTGCCAGGTCTTCGTAAACCACTTCGATCTTCGGATGTGCGTCGAAAAGACGGTCATGCTTCTGTTCCAATAGCCCGAGTGCGGACAAAGACATTCCGGCAGGCTTCAACGTCCAGGTAGATCGGCTCCGTGCTTTCTCTGGCACCCGTGACATTGATCCACTTGCCCGTCTTGCGGACCCGCTGCAAGGACAGATACTGGCGCAGCATGTTCCGTCTCTTCAGATGGATGACGCGTACCTCTTTGTGGGCGAGCAGGTACCTCCATAGGAGACCGCGAGTGGGTGTTGTCTATCATCCTCTCCAGAAAACCTACGGGGTCCGACCTGTACAACGATCGTGTGCGCCTGGATTGTGCGAGCCGGCCACGGCTATGCGGCCAGCGCTCCCAACTGACCCGATCAGGTTCTCTGAACAGCTCGCCATACACGATGCACTGAGGATGAGAGTCCAACGCCAGCGTAATCAGGTGGGATCCGCTTCTTCCTTTTCCAAGAATCAGGAACCTTACGTATCCGGTGTGTCTGGCTCGCACGCCGATGTCGAGGGCCATGTACAGGGCCCGCAGCCGCACGCGCGCTCTCGTGCGCGCGAGGTTCGTTCGGTCGATGGAAATCATCGTGTGTTGGAAAAGACCGATCCCATTGCACACTACCTCGAAGCGTCCAACTGACGGATAGCCTATGTTGATCACAGGGAAAGGCGCCAGTCCAGGCCCCCGAGCGGCGCCCGATCTGGTGCTCTTCATCTTCGGAGAGCGAGCTGCACCGCATCATGGCCTTCGCCGGACTGAACCCTGAAGCCCATAGCTACGAAGCGGCCGCGGCCCTACCTGTACGGGGATCTTCGACGTCAAGGGACGATGCCGGGAGCGTGCACTGGATCCCGCTTGAGACGACACCGGCTTTTGATCCGTCGAGGCGTGCGCAGCACTGGACGGAGGCCAGCACGAGCGATTCAATTGGATCGCCGGGGCGCAGCTTGCGCAGCTAGGTTATGATCTCGCGGAAACCAAACGGCATCCCGAGCTTTCGAGAATTCGGAACAAGCTGATGGATAGGAAGTGGCAGCGGGACGAGCAGCGGCGCTCCCAAGAGTAGACCTACTGCAGCCACGAGGAGAGGTCACGTCCGAGAAGGTTCTGAAGCTCCAGGATATCCTCCCGGTAGAGGGAGATCAACGCATGCTTCGTCTGCTCCGAAACGGGAGGTACCACCAGATCACTCGTCTTCGGAACGATCCGGCGGGCCATACGCCGCACGAAGCCAGGTCGGAGCCGTGCAAATCGATTTGACGTGGAAGCCCCGGACACGTTGTACCGGACCGAGATATTCCGGGGCTCGAACGTCGGCTCTACGTCGAGAAACCGGAAGATATCTGAAACGAGACCGGCTGCATCGGCTACAAGGTCTTCGTAAAGATATACCTTGATCTGGCGCTCATCGAATAAATCGAAGTACCGCACCAGATTCCGGAAGTAAAAGCCCGGCTTCAGAAACTCCAGACCCCAGCTGGATGTGCCCCCACGTCGCTCTTTGGTCCGCCAGGGCATCGTCGAACGTGGCGTAGGTTTCCCAACCGTCTCGGACGTTCATGCGGTAGGCGGAATCGGCACGCTGTGCAGGGTTGCGCAGAATAGCGATCAACTTGGCGTCGGGAATATGGTGCCGTATCCGAGCGGGCGCCCGCGTGGAATGCAGGTACCAGGAGGAGGCCTCTCCGATCGCTTGCTCACGCCGGACGTCCTGAGAAAGGGTCTGGTAGGCGTCCATATCCGTGGCCAGCTTGGGAAGTATCTTTTCTACCATCGCCGGTCTGCTGAAGTCGACCTGCTGGCCTTCCAAGGCAAAGAAGTTGGGCTCCTTGACCGGGCTCATGAAGATCTGCGGGTGCTCCATGAGATACCGGTGAAGGGAGCTCGTGCCCGATTTGGCAGCGCCGATAATCAGGAAGTTAGGGAGCGGCATCGTCTTCTATGGGGGCAGACGTTCGGTCCAAGACGGCTGGATCACGTTGACCCAGCAGACCAAGACGCCCTGTTTCTCTCAGCGCGAATCCGGCCTGTTGGGCGCGGCCGACCAGGAAATTCCATCGCCAATGCGCCTTAAAGCGTCGGGCGTCGTCGCCCGCCCACCGGGCATAGTATAGCCGAAGCCTCTGGGTCAGCAGCTGGAACGGTAGGGGCCCGGCCAGCCGGAGCAGAGACGCGAACGAATCTTCCACATCTCTGCTATCGAGCTGGTACAATCCACGCCCGTGATAAACTGCACGTTGCAACACCCAGGACCGCGTCATTTGCTCCGCACGAATCATGTGATAGACGACGGCGTCGCTGCAGTGCCAGGCCTGGTATCCCGCCTTGGCCAGGCGCACGGTAAACTCCGTCTCCTGGCCCATGGCATACCGCTCACCCTTCGGGCCGACGGATTCGTCAAACCGATATCCCTTTTCGAATACCTCGGAACGAATCGTCATGTTGGC
>Ga0255057_10001679_pt1 | contig 12292 bp, 11 predicted proteins | sample Cases_109_6_MG_FD_189022 | JGI IMG/M metagenome (GOLD analysis project Ga0255057, IMG submission 189022) | Seawater microbial communities from Amundsen Gulf, Northwest Territories, Canada - Cases_109_6 | ecosystem: Environmental > Aquatic > Marine > Gulf | place: Canada: Northwest Territories... | reverse complement strand
GCAGAAACAGGTCTGCGTCACCGTTGCGGGTGCTTACGAACACCACCGTTGAACCGTCCAGGGTGAAGTGGGCGTCGAAGTCCGCCGTCGCATCACTGTCGATGAGCTGTTCGATGACGGTGCCGTCCAGGGCCACGGAGTAGACGTCGGGAGTGTCGGCAGGTTCCCCCTGGCTATCACTGTTCATGATCAGTGACGTCCCGTCCGGGTGCCAATCGGCGGTGGCACTCGAGTAATCGGTCACCTGGGTCAGATTGCCGCCGTCGGCGTCCATCGTCCAGACGAACTCCTCACCGGCGTCGGTGTTGAAGAAAGCGACCCGAGTTCTGTCGGGGGAGATGTTCGGGATGAAGGCGTCGGTCATGTCGGTGAGCTGGGTGCGCTCGGTACCGTCGGTCTTGACGGAGAAGATATTGAAGTTCGCCACCTCTGCGTCACTTCCGACGAAGAAGATCGTGTCATCGGATGCCGCGATCGGCGCGACGGTCGTCGTAGTTCCGGCCGCCGTGGTGGTGGTCGTTTCGGCTGCGGTCGTAGTTGTTTCCGCTGGAGGTTGTGTCGTCGACGGAGCGTCGGTCACTGTCGGACCGTCCGTAGCTTTAGAAGTGGAGCCCGAACCATCGTCCCCGCAGGCGGCGGCGATGAGTGCCATCGTCACCAACAGAGCGAACAATCTGCGCATCGTTATCACCAGTCGTATGAGTCGGCGGACTGTACACAGCAGGCGGCATGCATGGCCGGTCAGAATCCGGTGATCTCGGTGGGAAGATGTCTAGAGCGCCAGGCCGAACACGATGATCCCGCCGATTTCGAAACCAGCACGGCGGAAGGCTTGGATCAGCCAATCCACATCGGGAACCACTGCCCGCATCGTGTCGGATCCGGAGTCGGCGGCGCGCTCGACGAGTGCCCGAACCATGGCCGTGGAATCTTCGGGGTTGGTCTCTATCCAGTACACCTCGAATCGATCGGCGACCGGCGCGGCGTACGCCCACCCGGGTCGGCCGTCCCACAGCATTCGTTGCTTGGAAGCTTCTGCGAGGTGTGACACCGTCAAGCGTTGCCACGTCCATCCGATTGCAAACAGGCCATGGGCGGCGCGGGCCAGTTCACCGCCGCTCCAAGACAATAGAGCCGGCTCGGCTTCAGCCGAATTCGCCGGTTTGATTGCTTCGTAGCCTTTTACTCGTTGTCCCCCGTTTCCCTCAGGCACGGGGGACGAGTCGCCGACGCCGCGCTGCGCCCAGAACCAGTCACCCATGGGGCGGAAGCCAGCCTTGGTGACTTGCCCGCGGGCAGCCGTGTTCCAATCCTCAACTGCCAATCGGATGACGCGGGCTCCTGCCTTGTCGGCCCACTGCCACATTGCCTCCCCAACGGCCGTGCCGATTCCGGCCCGGCGGAGATCGGGGTGAACCCTCATGGCATTGGACCAAGCCTCGGATTCGGAGACCATCCGGATCCGACCCAATGCCTTGGGTAGTCCGTCTACTTCGGCGACGATCACGACACCGTGTTCTTCCTCGAGCCAGTCTCCGAAGGCTTCACCGACGTAGTCACCCCACGAGAAGGTATCCGCGGTCCACGACGCGATGTATTCGCGATCGTCGGCCACGGCCGGTCGGATGGTGATGTCCATTGAGCGTGAGCGTATTCGTACACAGGAGTGTCTGGAGCGTCTACTAGGGCTGTGGTCGGAGTGCCGTCGAGTTGTCCGTTCCAGACCCGGTCCCGGTTGAACGGGTAGGACGCGTCCACCAGCCGTTGGAGGGAGGCTGTCGAGTTGTCCGCTGTCCGAAGGTGTCGTCAGGTGGCCGGACACCGGAATACGGACGACGGCCCCGACACCCAATGCGTGTTCGATCGAGATCGGTGGGGTCGGGGCTTCAACCTGCTGCGGTCAGCAGTGGTTCCAGGCCGTCGAGACCGGTGACCGCCACAATCGAGACGTCGTCCAGCGTCACCGACGATGTCGAATCGAGCACGGCCACTCTGCCGTCGGTTGGGCCCCAAACGGCGACTTGTTGCTTGTTACCCGATTTGTCGATGACCCACGCGATATAGCCCTCGCGGAGTGGCAGGTCGGCCAGATCGAGGTGGATTGCAGTCCCCCAGGCGCGCGACTCCAACTCGATGGTGCCGGTCGCCGACACCGATGATTCGACTATCCAGACTGTTTCCTGACGGGACGTCGGCAGGGCGGAGACGACCATCGCCACCACCGCGATCACAGCCGCGGCCGAGGCGATCCACTGCCATCTCTTTCTGCTGTGCTGCAGCGCGGACCAGTCGGATCGAACCTGGTCTGAAGCCATGTTCGCCACCCTCGTCGGAGCCGGTTCGGACTCGTACCCGTCGAGCTTGGACAGGAGACCGGGAATCGGAGCGAACTCGGCGACTTCGCGCCGACACTCCTCACATTGCGACAGGTGGTCCTCGAACTGGAGCCGCTCGGCCGAATCGAGTGCTCCCAGTACGTAGCTGGCAGACCAGCCGCGGAAGACGCTGTGGTCGGTCATGCCAGTACTCCTCTTTCTTCCAATGCGGCTCGTAGCGCCCGCATCCCGTAGTACATCCGCGACTTGACGGTCCCATCAGGAATCCCGAATCGCGCTGCTATCTCGTTGACCGAGTATCCACCGAAGTAGGCCGCAATCAGAACCTCACGATGCTGATCCGAAAGTGATCTGAGTCCGTCCTGCACCAGTGTCGAATCGGCCAGTGAGTCCACCGGCAACTCGAATGCTTCCTCCGGTACCTCGTCTGTGCCTACCGATCGGAGATGGCGGCTGCTCTTGCGGTAGTGGTCGACCGCGGTTGTCTTGAGGATGCCGAAAACCCATGCCCGTTCGCTTCCTTTTGTGGGGTCGAACTGGCCGTAACTGCGCCAGGCCTTCACCAGAGTCTCGGATACAACTTCCTCTGCGTCACGTCGGTCCTGGAATCTGCCGCGAGCCCACCCAAACAGAGCGTCGCCGTGTTCGTCCGCCATTCGGCGGACGAACGCTTCGGCACGATCCGGTCCGGATTCAGGTGGCATTCGGGTATCCATTCTTGCCGAGCCGGGCGGCGCCGGGGGATCGGGATCGTCCCCCACCACCGCCGGGATGGCTCGGTCGGGAGGAGTGTCAGCCCACCGTTACCTGGGCGCCGACCACGGCGATTCCTCCGTCCGCAGTCGTGGCAGGAAGGTCGAACGCAATGTCCGGCGGCATGAACTCATACTCGCCGTTGCCGTTGACATCGATGTGTGCCATTGGGAACAGCATGTCGGTTGCTCCGAGCGGCTCGTCGAGTGTCACCACCACGTTGGTCGAGGTGCCGGCCGGGAGTAGATCGGAGTGGCCGACCACCGGGCCGGGTCCTCCATCGAGGTTGCCGTGAACTGCGATGTAGCCGGGCGACGGCAGGGTGATCGATGCCACGGTGATCGTGGTTCCGTCGGAGTCCTGCGCCTCGAACGTGATCTCAGCCGGACCCATCGCCGGATCGGCGTCGCCTGTTGCTTGTGTCGAATCTGGTGCCTGTGTCGTGGTGCTCGCGTCATCGTCGCCGCATGCTGCGGCCACGAGCACCAGCACCATCAAGAGCGTTGCTGTCCGTCTCATCTCCACCCTCTCGTAGCTGGTCTACGTGAGGGAATACGTGGCTACCGCTGAATTGGTTCAAATCCCGAGGGTGGATTCCTGAGTGCGGGGCGGAATGGCTGCGGAGGAGCCCAGAGGTGGAACTGAAGCGTTCTAGAGATGAGCCCAAAGATGAAACTGCGACATCACGGCGAGGGCAGCCACGGCGCCGCCCATCGAGCCGAGAATCACGTAGAAGCGACGTTTCGTGCTCTTGGCCACCAACAGCCCGGTGGCAACGAGGCCCATGATCACGAACAGCATCTTCACCTGAAACGCACCCTGGTATGCCGAACCGTAAAGCCGATCGCCCAGCTCGGACCACCTGAAGATGCCGGGATATGCCGTCGGCGCCCCCCACAGGGTGAGCGCCATGCCTGTGGCCACGGTGACGATGGATCCGGAGACGGCCACCGCTTTCCATGCCGAGCCTCTCCATCCACGGTAGACGGCGCCGACGCCGAGGACCCACAGCAGGATGGACCCGAGGTGGAGCCACCGAAGACCGATCTGGCGACGCAGTTCGGAGGCGTTGTCGGGGAGGTTGACGACCACTTCGGTTTGGGCTGCTGGGGCCGGTGGCGTCGCCGGTGCCGCGGTCTCCGACTCCGTGGCGGTGGACGTGGGAACCTCGGCCGGTGTGAACCCGAAAATGAGCGACACCTCGACGGTAGTGAGGGTCCCCTCAAGCGAAGCGTCGGCGGTGTTCACCTTGATCTTCGGGAAGCCTGCTTCGGTCGAGTAGTGAGGCCAGGGAAGATTCTCGGCGAATGTGGCAGCAACATTGCCGTCTGCCGCAATAGACACGCTCCAAAGGCCGGCACCGGGGAATTCGACCCGACCGATGAATCGACTACCGCCGACCGACACGAGAGTGATCGGACCCAGTCCTTGCCCACCATCGACGGATGCACTCAGTTCGACGACCTCGGATCCAGGCGAGAGGACGCCATATTCCACGGCAAGGGGTCGGATCGCGTCTCTCACTAGTGCTTCGATGACCAAGCCTTGCGCACCCGTCACGGCAGCAGGCTCGGCTTCTGAAGCGAATACCGCCGATTGGTCGCCGACCAGGAGTCCCTGTCTTTCGGGCCTGGCCGTGTCCACCCGCACGAAGGGAGTGTCGATCCACACTGCTCCCACCTCCTCGATGAAGGTCACCGATCCAGTGCTGTCGTCCCCATCTACATCAACCGTGATTTCCCACGTGCCAGGTTCAGTGAGATCGAAGTCGGCGATGTAAACGCCTTCAACCGTCGGGCTCGCTGTTGCGACGATGCGACCAGTCGCCGATTCGGCAGTGACGACAACTGTCGCTCCTGTGACCGGATCCCCATCGACGAAGGTGAGCACGATGCCGAGAGCCAGTTTCCCGGGATTGTCTGCGTCAAGTCCCACCACTTCGACCACCACATGGAACTCGGACCCGTGGGCCGAGGCCGTTCCGGGGGTCGCCAAGAGCGTAAGTGCTACCAGCGCAACAGTGGCCACCGTTCTGGCAAGACGCGGTTGGTTGATGGAGTCCCTCTCTCTTTACGCGAGAGTACGGCGATATCCGCCGGCCGGTTCACCCGGCACTCGTCTCCTTGGTGCTTTAGGGAGGCTGGAGACGTCTTTTAGTACTCAGCCAATTCGATGGCGCGTTCGACGATCCCCTCGATGTTGGGATAGACCTGATCTTCCAGGGTGCTCGAGTAGGGGAATGTCGGAATTTCCGGGGATGTATATCGCTGTACCGGGGCATCGAGCCAGTCGAAGGCCTGTTCGGCGATCTGGGCAGACAATTCGGCCCCGAATCCGCCGAAACCGGTGTCCTCGTGGACGATGAGGATCTTCGACGTCCTCTTTACCGATGCTTCGACGGTGGCCCAGTCCAGCGGCCTGATCGACCGAAGATCGATCACGTCGGCGCTCACTCCTTGGGCGGCCAGAAGTTCCGCGGCCTCGACGGCGAAATATGCCATGGCGCCGTACGCCATGATCGATAGGTCGGTGCCGACACGACGGACCGCGGCGGTGCCGATCGGAACCCGGTGTGGGCCGACCGGTACCAACCCTTTGACGAGGCGGTAGAGCTTCTTCGGCTCCAGCACCATCACCGGGTCGGGGTCTTCGATGGCCGACCAGAGCAGGCCTTTGACGTCGGCCGGCGTCGACGGTATGACGACCTTGAGGCCGGGCACATGGGCGTAGAAGGCCTCGATCGACTGGCTGTGATAGAGCGAGCCGTGAATGCCACCGCCGTATGGTGCTCTGATCACGATCGGGCAGTTCCATCCGCCGGCCGACCGGTAGTGGAGACGAGCCGCCTCGGACACGATCTGATCGAAGGCGGGGTGGATGTAGTCGGCGAACTGGATCTCGGCAATCGGTTTGCCGCCGGCACCGCCCATTCCGATGGCGATTCCGACGATCGATGATTCGGCGAGGGGGGTGTTGAAGGAGCGATCCCTTCCGTAGGTGTCGGTGAGGCCGACTGACGCTTTGAACACGCCACCCTTGGGATCGGCAACATCCTCGCCGAATATGGAGACCTCGGGGTAGAAGCCCATGATCTCGTGGAGCGTCGTGTTGATCGCGGTGACCATGTTCATCTCATCACCATCCGGTTCGATCTCTGGGACGATCCCCGGCTCGGTGTTTTGAATCGGGCGTGCATAGACGAACGCCATCGGGTCTTCAGGATGTGGCGCCGCATCGGCTGCTTTGACCGCGGCAGCGATCTCGGCCACGACTTCTTCTTCGATTTGCCTCTCGGTAGCTTGATCGAGGAGGCGGCTTTCGATGAGATACCGCTTGAGATTGCTGATCGGATCGCGCTTCTTCCACTCCTCGATCTCCTCCGCAGGCCGATAGCGGTCGTCGTCTTCGGAGGTGTGCGCATAGTGGCGGTAGGTCATGGCCTCGATGAAACATGGACCCTCGCCGTGGCGCGCCAGTTCGACGGCTCTACTTGCCGCCTTGTACACCTCAAGCACCTCGTTACCGTCGACCCGTTCGGCGTGTATCCCGTATGCAGCAGCACGCTCGGTCAGGTTGCCTGCCACTTCTTCGGCTGCCGGAACCGAGATGGCATACAGATTGTTCTCAATTACGAATACCAGCGGGAGCTTGTGAACTCCGGCGAAGTTGAGTGCCTCATGGAAGTCGCCTTCGGATGTGGAACCTTCACCGCCCCACACCATCGTCACCGCGCCCTGATCTCGTCGCATCAACTCGTATGCGATGCCCGCGGCGTGCGGGTAACCGGTTCCGATGACCGACGAGTGGCTGAAGATGTTGAGGCCGGGGTGTGACCAGTGATTGGGCATCTGTCGGCCGCCCGAGTTGGGATCACCTGCCTTGGAGAAGACTCCGAGAAAGATCTCTTCGGAGGTCATTCCCAACTCCAGGGCAACCGCCTGGTCGCGGTAGTACGGAAGTGCCCAATCGAGTCCTTTGGTCAGCGCGGTGGCGGTCCCGATCTGGGCTGCCTCGTGACCGGCCGACGACACGACGAACGGGGCACGGCCCTGTCGGTTGAGGGCCCACATCCGATCGTCGATGCGGCGCGCCATCAACATCGTGCGGTAGATGTCGAGCAGGGCCTCGTCGGTGAGGCCGAGTTCGAGATGATTGGCGGCAGGGTCTATGCCGATCGCCACGATCGATTTCCTTTGTGCGCCGACCGGCAGCATGCGTCGCGCTGAGAGCGACCAGATGAAGCCGCCGGCGGCGTCCTCGTCCTCGACGCACATCTGTGCGCCTTCGTCCTGTGTCCTTGCCGGCCCCACCCCTGGCCCGCTCTCAGCATCAACAACGCCTCCGGCCAGCGCACTAGTTGCGGTCGTCGCCGGAGCGACGGAATAGGCGGAGGTTTCCGATGCTCTGGATTCGTTCTTCAGCGAGCGTCACCGCCGTGCGGTGCGGCGTGTTGCCCCGCTCCCGCGACGCCTCGAGCACCTGCAGCATGTTGTCGTAGATGCGATCGATGTGGGCCGCGGCCTTCTCGGTCGCATATCCGCGAAGCTCGGCGTTTACGTTGATGAGCCCTCCGGCGTTTGCCACGAAGTCGGGTGTGTACAGGATGTCGCGTTCGTCGAGTCGATCGTTGTCTTCTTCGGTAGCCAGCTGGTTGTTGGCCGAACCCACGATCGCCTGCGTTCTGAGCCGAGGAATGGTCTCTTCGTTGAGGATGCCTCCGAGGGAGCACGGCGCAAAGATGTCGCATTCCACGTCTATGAGTTCATCTGGTTCGACGACATCGACGCCGTACTCGTTGCGAACCCGCTCGATCGAGGGCGGATAGACATCGGCGATTGTGACTTTGCAGCCGTTCTCGTGGAGACGACGGACCAGGTCGGTGCCGACCTTGCCGACTCCCAGAACCGCGATCTTCTTCCCGCTGAGATCCTCATCCCCCCACAGGAAGCGGGCCGTCGCCCTGCTGGCGGCCATCAGACCGCGAGCCGTTGCCGGTGAGGGGTCGCCGGACCCACCTTCTTCGACCGGCACCCCGACCACCCAACGCGTCTCGCGCCGGATCAGCTCCATGTCGTGGGCGTCGGTGCCGACGTCCTCGGAGGTGATGTAGCGGCCTTGCAATGAATCGACCACTCGGCCGAAGGCGCGCCACAGCCGCTCCGACTTGAGCTTGCGATGGTCGCCAATGATCACTGCTTTGCCGCCACCGAGGTCCAGTCCGGCTGCGGCCGCCTTGAGCGACATTCCCTGCGACAGGCGCAGTACGTCCTCGAGGGCGTCGGTCTCCGACGGGTAGGGATAGAAGCGGGTCCCGCCTAGCGCGGGACCCAGAGCCGTCGAGTGAATGGCAATGATCGCTTGAAGACCCGATTCGGGATCGGACCCGAAGACCACCTCTTCATGGCCGCGATCGCCGATGGCGTCGAACACTCCCAACGCGATGCTCCTTTCCGGAACAGGTGAGACGACCTAAGTGTAGCGATCGGGCTTTCGGGTGGTCCGGGGTGATTGGTCGCATGGCGTAGGTACCATCGGTTCATGGCCAACGCCGCCTACCTTCGTGTATATGTGCCGGCAACCGGGTCGGACGGTCCTGTGCTCGAGCATGTCACCGACCGCAGCCGCGGTATTCGGGTTCTTCGCCAGGGCGAGTTCGGTCTCTCGTCCGAGTCGGCCCGAGACGACGCCTTCGTTATCGACGAGGACGGTCGTCGTTTCGTTTGCCCGCGTCATCCGCGCCTGAGAATGCTCGAAGGGCTCCTGGCGTTCCGCACGGCAATCTCCGACTCCTCGTTGGCATTGCTCGTGCCCGAGTCGGTGGCCGAACGTGCTGCGGCGGAACTCGATCGCATCCACGATCGCTTCCCCGGGGTCAGGAGCCATATCCTCACGTCACCGTTCGCCATCCCGCTGCGCTGGTTTTCACTCTTTGAGCAGGACGACAGGGCCATCACGACAGAGTTCGGCCAGATAGCGGTCCGCTATCGGACGGCGCTGGCGACCGGATTGCAGCGGGTGCGCCATGCGGTCCAGGTGCTGGAAGACGCCGAGTTCGGCGATTCCATCATCGAGCAGGTGAGTGACGTGGTTCGCTGGCTAGAGGAGTTTCCTCGTGACGCCCTCGTCGAATTGGACTACGGCAGCGTCGCAGACCTATTCGATGAGGCCGAGCTGGTTCTCGACGAGTCGGCCGCCGAAATCGGCGCCTCACTGGAAGCGTTGGAGCGGGGCGACTTCGACGCAGCCGGGGAGCACTACGCCGCTGCGGCATCGCGGTGGGCACCGGTGCATGCCCTGGCGTATGCCAACTGAGCAGGACTTCGAGTCGCTCGTCGATCGTCAGATTCGTGAGGCCTCGGAGCGCGGCGAGTTCGATAACTTGAGCGGCAGCGGCAAACCCATCGAGGACCTCTCCTTGGTATATGAACCAGATTGGTGGGCGAAGCGGTATATCGAAAGAGAAAAGGCACGCGACCGTGCCGATGAATTACGCCGGGCGATTCGAGCCGAGTTGCCTCAGATCAAGGTCATGGCGGACCGAGCCGCCGCCGCGATCCGGGTCGATGCCCTCAATGTGATGATCGAAGGCGTCAACGAGCACTTCGCCTCCGACGATCGCGTGCCGCCGATAACTCTTTGACCGCTCCTCTTTAGGCTTAAACATCAATGCGACGATTCGTCGGACCCCTCACATTTCTGTTGGTGGTCGCGGCCTGTGGTGGCGGCACCGGTGGTCCCGATACATCGGATACGTCGGTTTCTGAGCCCCCGGCCCAAGTCGTTGCCGCCACCTGTTCCGGGGGCGACTATCAGGCTCGACCCGCCCTGTACGAGTTGGTGAAGGCCGCCACTCCGGCCGACGTACCTCCCCGATTGGGCATGGCGATCGAAGCTGTGCCGGTGGACCTGCTCAGTGGGCTGATCTATGCGGGGTGTTCGGCCGAGCAGGTGGATGACCTCACGTTTGAGCAGATGGCTTGGACCAATGGCATCGGGTTGCTGCTCGTGTCGTGGCAGGAATGGCCCGGCGATGGAGCCATCATCGGCATCCCCCTCGGCGGCACCATCCACCAGGCAGGGGTGGTAGAAGTCTCGGCGATCGACGAATTGGCGAGAGAGCGAACCCGGGTCGTGCACCTCTTCGACGGGGTGAGAGTGGTGACTGTGGCGACCTACTCCCTCACGACCTTGTCGATCGAACGAGCAGAACAAGTCGCTTGGGCCGTGTACGACGCGATCCCGGTGGAGGCATCGAATCGGGTCGGTGTCGGTGCCTCCAGATCCTTGGACGAATTCCTGATTGCGCTGCCTTCGGATCAGGTCCTGGTCGGCGATCCAGAGGGCGTCTCCGAGATGTCACCGTTCACCGCCACCATGGGCATGGCTCACGCCACATATCTGGTCACTGCCGCCGGCAGCCCGGTCAAGGTGTTCGACTTTGGGGGAGTGGGGGCAGCGGATCGCGCCGTGGCCGCGGTATCGAGCGACGGCTATACGATCGCCCATGTCCCATACGACGTCACCACGACGCCTCTTTTCTGGCAGTGGGATCGGCTGATCATCCAGTACGTGGGCGGCAACGAGTTGCTGATCGCTCGACTCGACGAAGTGCTCGGTCCTCCGTTTGCAGGCGGGTCGGAGTAAATCAACCGTTCTGATGCTCCCTTGGTGCGATCTGTGACAGCATGAAGAGGTGCGCCGGTTCCCGGATCGTCCAGGAACCTCATCCAGGGTCCGAAGTCTCAGCGGCATTCTCGATTGGTTCGAGGTCGCGACGCTTCACCCAGATCGGATCTTGACTCTCCTCACCGACCTCGATTCGGGCCCAGATCCCAGATCGCCTCACAATCCGTACCTTTCGGCCTCCTTCGATGTGGCCGGTCGGATCGGCGTTGCGGTTCGGTACCGGCCGAATCTGAAGACCGCCGACGGGTGTCCTCGCCGTTGAAGCCTTTGCACGTCGCAACGAAGTGATCATGGTGAGCAGGCTGCGATCCTCTGGTTCCGGTTGCTTCGGTTTCCCGGCACTTTCTCGATCCGGTGACTGTCGTTTGGTGGCAGGTACCACCGCAAGAACCATCCCGATGAAACCGCCCACCAGACCCAACTGGAGCGCAATGTCGGAACCGTTCTTGAGTCCCAGGACCCAGCCGAGGGCTCCTCCCGCGATAAAGCCCAGCAAGCCTGCGATGAACGGAAACCAACTGGGGTCGTCTCCGCTCTCCGGCTTATGATCCGGACGGCCGACGGACCTCTGCTCACCCATGCGCATCCTCTGGGAAGTGTGACTCGAAGCCTACGCCGAGGTGTTCGAAAACGACATCCCTCCCCCCGGGCCGGCATCAGCGTTCTCGGCGTGAGCGGACCAATGTCCGAATGACATTCAAGTCCCACCGCCCGTTTTCCGATGCGGTGATTAGTCATGTTGGGAGCCACTGCACTAGTCACCCGACGGATCGGATCCGTCGCGATTGTCGTGGTCGCATTCGTCTTGATGTCGACCTCTCTGGCTCTTGCTCACCGAAGCCAGTACGGCGAGATGGTCGATTACTCGTTGGTCTTTCCGGTCGACGGCCAGGTGAGTCTCCGTGACACGTTCTACGCGGCTCGCAGCAACGGCGACCATCACGCGCAGGACCTGATGGCCCCGAAGATGACGCCGATACTCGCCGCTGCCTCCGGCACTGTTCGCTACGTCAACTGGTCCAACAGCTCCGATGACTTGAATCCAGAGCGTTGCTGCACCATCGCCATCCGCCATGACGATGGCTGGGAGTCGTGGTACATCCACCTGAACAACGACACGCCGGGGACCGACGATGGCGCGGCGTGGGGCATCGTGGAAGGGATTGTTCCCGGCGTACATGTCGAGGCAGGCCAGCACATCGCTTGGGTGGGGGATTCCGGCAATGCCGAGAACACGGGTTCCCATCTCCACTTCGAACTCTTCGACCCCGCAGGTGTGGTCGTCAACCCCTACAACGCATTGCTCGGGGTATGCGGGAGCCGGTGCACCCAGACCGGTAGCGCCAGCACCAGCCAGACCAGCACCAGTCAGACGAGCACGGCGATTGCCGGACCGAACGACACCCTGATCTACGGGTCCCGCGGCAGTGTTGTCTCCGATCTGCAGTCGACCCTGAAGTCCCTCGGGTTCAACCCGGGTCCGGTGGACGGAATCTTCGGTGGATTGACTCTCACAG
>Ga0255057_10001678_pt1 | contig 12292 bp, 14 predicted proteins | sample Cases_109_6_MG_FD_189022 | JGI IMG/M metagenome (GOLD analysis project Ga0255057, IMG submission 189022) | Seawater microbial communities from Amundsen Gulf, Northwest Territories, Canada - Cases_109_6 | ecosystem: Environmental > Aquatic > Marine > Gulf | place: Canada: Northwest Territories... | reverse complement strand
CGGGGTCGATCGAGATCGACGGCATCGACGCTTCCGACTATCAGAAGCTGAGTTCACCCGACCGAATGCAGCTGCGAAGGACGGTGCAGGTGGTCTTCCAGGATCCATACTCCTCGCTCAACCCACGACACACCGTCGAGAGGACGCTGCACGAGGCATTGCGGATTCATCAAGACGCAAGAGGCTCGGGCTCGTCTGGCATGGTGGAGGCGCTGCTCGACCAGGTCGGTTTGCCGGCGGCGTACGCCACTCGCAAGCCTGCCAGCCTTTCCGGAGGCGAGCGCCAGCGCGTCGCCATCGCCCGTGCCCTCGCGGTTCGACCCGATTTCCTTGTCTGCGACGAGCCGGTGTCGGCGCTCGACGTGTCCGTCCAAGCACAGATCCTGAACCTGTTCAAGAGCCTGCGTGAGGAGCTCGGGATCGGGTACCTGTTCATCACCCACGACCTTGCTGTTGTGCGCCAGGTGGTCGACCGCGCCTACGTCCTCCTCGAAGGCGAGGTAGTGGAGGAAGGGGACGTTGACGACCTATTCGACAACGCCCAGCACCCATACACGAAGCGGTTGATCGAGTCGGTGCCGAGCTAGCGCTCGCTTCCGCTCGCGCGGTATTACACATGACGTATTCCGACATCGCGCCGGTCGGTTCGTAATACGTGATACGGAATACGGAGTACGTCCTACAGACCCGAAAGGGCTTCCAGCACGCGATCAACCTCATCGAGGCTGTTGTAATGCACGAAACCGATGCGCACCAGGCCACCGCGGTCTGCCACCCCGAGGCGATCCATGACCTCGACCGCGTAGTAGTCGCCAGACCAGACGAAGATTCCCTGGTCGCCGAGCCGCCGGGCGACCTCGGCGGTGGCAATCCCCGCGACGTCGATGGCGAAGGTCGGGGTTCTTCCCTCTGCGGAGGGGGGTCCGTACAGGGTTATCCGGTCCATCCCGCCGATCCCGTCGAGGAACCGCTGTGACAAGATGCGCTCGTATTCCCCAAGCACCGACATCGCCGAGATGAGGCTGCCTCTGAGCGTTTCCTCTGTTTCCTCCCCGAGCGAGGCGATGTAGTCGATCGCCGCCGCCACGCCGGCCAGGCTTTCGAAGCTCTGTGTCCCGGTTTCCCACTTGTCGGGTGGCTTGTCCGAGGGGGGCCGGATCTTGTACGCATCGAGGGTGTCGAGGAGCTCGAAGCGGCCGTAGAGACAGCCGGTGTGCGGTCCGTAGAACTTGTACGACGAGGCGGCAAGGAAGTCGGTGCCGGTGGCGGCGACGTCGATGATTCCGTGCGGCGAGTAGTGCACGGCGTCGACGTAGGTGATGGCACCTGCGTCGTGGGCCGCCGCGACGATCGGGGCCACATCGACGATGGTGCCCACCGCATTGGAAGCATGAGTGACCGCAACCAGCCGGGTGCGCTCGTCGAGCAAGTCACCCAGGGAGTCGGTCTCGAGGCGGCAGCCGTTGTCGGGATCGAAGTCGAGGTACCGCACCTCGACCGCGGCGTCGGCGGCGGCCCGCACCCATGGCCACACGTTGCCGTCGTGATCGAGGCGGGTCACCACCACGTTGTCACCCGGCTCCCAGGTGGCGGCAATCGCTCTGCTCACCGCAAAGGTGAGCGAGGTCATGTTCTGCCCGAACACGATCTCGTGCGGGGAGGCGTTGAACAGCGCCGCAATCCCCGCCCGCGCCCGCTCGGTGACGGCGTCGGACTCGCGCGATGTCACGAACGGCCCGCCGTGATTGCTCACCCCGTCCCTGAGGAGCCCGGCCATTGCGTCGATCACCCGTTCCGGGACCTGGGTGCCCCCCGGCCCGTCCAGGTATGCCACCTGCCGGCCATCGACGGTGCGGCGCAGGGCGGGAAACTGGGCCCTGGTGGCTTCGATGTCGAGCGGCATGCGGCGACGATACTCACGGCTCGGTACTCACTACGCTCCTCCCCATGGCACAACGCGTACCAAAAGACATGCGCCAGCTCATGGAGCAGGCACAACAGATGCAGGCTCAGCTGGCTGTGGCCCAGGAGGAGCTCGCCGCCAAGACCTATGAGGGAACCGCCGGGGGCGGGGTGGTGACGGTGGTGGTCAACGGGGCGGGCAGCCTGGTCTCGGTCGACTTCGATCCATCGGTGCTGGATCCCGAGGACCCCGAGATGGCCGGCGACCTGGTTGTCGCCGCAGCGAATCAGGCCTTTGGCGCCGCGGCTGAAGACGCCGCCGAATCGATGGGCGGCCTGGGGATGGGTATGGATCTCGGCGGGCTGCTCGGCTGATGTTCGAGCCGCCGGTACAGCGCCTCATCGACGAACTAGCTCGGCTGCCCGGCATCGGTCAGAAGTCGGCGCAGCGCATCGCCTTCCACCTCCTCAACGTGGAAGAGGCCGACGCCACCAAGCTCGCCGACGCCGTCGTCGAGATGCGCCGCGACGTTCGGCTGTGCTCGCGGTGTTTCAACGTGACCGCCGAGGAAGAATGCTCGATCTGCCGTGATCTGCGCCGCGACCCGGCGATGGTGTGTGTGGTGGAGCGCGCTCAGGACATCCCGGTACTGGAGAAGACCCAGGAGTTCAACGGTCGCTACCACGTGCTTGGCGGTGCCATCTCGCCGATTGCAGGGATCGGCCCCGATCAGCTTCGGGTGAGCGAGCTCGTCGACCGATTGGACGCCGAGGGGATCAAGGAGGTCATCGTCGCCACCAACCCCAACGTCGAAGGCGACACCACTGCCCTGTACCTGGCACGGCTGCTCAAGCCGCTCGGGATCACCGTGACCCGCATTGCCTCCGGGCTCCCGGTGGGTGGCGATCTCGACTACGCCGACGAGATCACCCTGGGCAGGGCCCTCACCGGGCGCCAAGAGCTCTGAATGCGAATCCTGCTGGTCGAGCCGTACTACGGCGGCTCCCATCGGGCATGGGCGGACGGGTACGCCGCGTCGAGCAGCCACGATGTGGTGTTGGTAACGCACGAGGCTCGTTTCTGGAAGTGGCGGATGCATGGGGCGCACCTGACCCTCGCCGAGGACATCGCCGTTTCGCTGGAAAGGCCGCCGGATGTTGTTCTGGCGTCATCGATGATGGATGTCGCCGCCTTCCTCGGTGCCGCCCGGCACACGCTCGGCACCGCGCCGGTAGCGGTCTACTTCCACGAAAGCCAGTTCAACTACCCGCTGTCGCCCCAGGACCGGCCCGACCTCACCTATCCGATGACGAACTGGTCGAGTGCCGCGGTGGCCGATCTCGTCGTGTTCAACTCCGAGTTCCACCGGGCGTCCTTCTTCCAGGAGGCCGATCGGTTCCTCCGCCAGTTTCCCGATCGCCCACATGCCGACCTGGTCGGCGATGTGGAGAAGCGAAGCGATGTGCTCCCGGTCGGGATCGAAACCTCGCGGTTTGGCGGCCCGCAGGGATTGGATGATCCGCCGCTGCTGGTGTGGAATCAGCGGTGGGAGCACGACAAGGGCCCGGATGAGCTCGTCGGTCTGTTCGAGGGGCTCGTCGAAGCCGGTGTGGACTTCCGGGCCGCCGTGGTCGGGGAGCGGTTTGTCTCATCCCCCGAGGCGTTCGACCGGCTGCCCGACCTTCTCGGTGACCGGCTGGTCACACTCGGCTTCGTTCCAGATGGTGAGTACGCCGAGCTGCTGTCACGGGCCGATGTGGTCGTGTCGACCGCTCACCAGGAGTTCTTCGGTGTGGCGGTAGTCGAGGCCATGTACGCGCGAGCGTTCCCGGTGCTGCCCGACCGGCTGGTCTACCCCGAGCGCATCCCGATCGCGCACCGTGATCGGTGTCTCTACGACACCGCCGACCAATTCGTCGACAAGGTCCGCTGGGCGCTCGAGCACCGAGAAGAAGCGAATGCTATCGCCACCGAACTCTCCGGCGCCATGGCCCAGTTCGACTGGACCATCGTCGCCCCGCAATACGACGCCGCCTTAGCGGGACTGGTATCTCCCCTCTGACCGGCGGCGGGGCTAGTCCGGGAGGGTGTCGGGCTCGATCCAGTCGGTGCGGTGAACGCCCTTGATGAAGCGGGTCGTCCCCGACTTCGACCGCATCACGACCGAGTGGGTCTCCACGGCGTCCCCATAGAAGCCGACCCCCTCGAGCAGCGTTCCGTCGGTGACTCCGGTGGCGGCGAAGAATGTGTTGTCCGAGTTCACCAGATCGTTCGTCGCCAAAACCTGGGTCAGGTCGAGGCCGTTTTCGACGGCGAACTGACGCTCTGCGGAGTCGCGAGGCCACAGCTTGCACTGCATCTCGCCGCGCAGGGCCAGCATGGCGCACGCCGCGGTGACCGCCTCGGGCGAGCCGCCGATACCGAACAGGATGTCGATGCCGCTGTCGCGCTTGGCCGTGGAGATGGCCCCTGAGATATCACCGTCGCCGATCAGGCTGATGCGGGCTCCGGCCTCGCGGACCCGCCGGATGTAGTCCTCGTTCCTCGGCCGGTTGAGGATCACCGCGGTGACGTCGTCGATGCCCTTGCCCTTTGCCTTCGCCACCTGGTTCAGGTTGTGCTCGACCGGAGCCTCCAGGTCGATCATGCCGGCGGCGTCTTCTCCGACGGCGATCTTGTCCATGTAGACCAGGCTCCCCGGCGCGTACATCGTGCCGCGCGGGGACATGGCTATGACGGCGAGGGCGCCGGGCATGCCGCGGGCGGTGAGCCTGGTTCCGTCAACGGGATCGACGGCCACGTCCATCTCGATGCCGGTTGCGTTGCCGACCTCCTCGCCGTTGGCGAGCATGGGTGCTTCGTCCTTCTCGCCCTCTCCGATGACGACGATCCCGTCGACGTCGACGGTTGCCAGCATCCTGCGCATGGCGTCGACGGCCGCCTGGTCGACGGCCTCCTTGTCACCCCTGCCTTGCCACTTGGCCGCGGCCACCGCCGCTGCTTCGGTCACTCGCACCAGTTCGAGCGCGAGATTCCGATCCGCTTGTTCCGACATCCTTTGGCTCCCTCTATCCGACCCTGACGATTAGGGCGTCGCCCTGACCGCCGCCACCACACAACGCTGCACCGCCCAGCCCTCCGCCTCTGGCGCGGAGTGCACTGATCAGCGTAACCACAATCCGTGCCCCCGAAGCCCCGAGCGGGTGGCCGAGGGCGACCGCTCCGCCGTTGACGTTGACCTTGTCGCCCGGGATGCCGAGGAGCTTGGCCGAGTACACCGAAACGGCGGCAAATGCCTCGTTGATTTCGACGAGGTCGAGGTCGTGCGCCTCCAGCCCGGCCCGCTTGAGTGCGATCTGCATCGCCTCGGCCGGTCGAGCGTGCAGGCTGGGATCCGGTCCTGCGGTCTGTCCGTAGGCCACGATCTCGGCGAGGATCGGCAGACCTGCCGCTTCTGCGGCGCTGCGATCGGCAACGACCAAGGCGGCGGCCCCGTCCGAGATCTGTGAGGCGTTGCCTGCGGTGATCGTCCCGTCCTCGATGAAGGCCGCACGCAGCGAGCCGAGCGACGCTTCGGTGCTGTCGCGCCGGATGCCCTCGTCCACCTCGACGACCAGGGGATCGCTCCTCCTTTGGGGCACCGTCACCGGGACGATCTCGTCCCCGAAAGAACCGCTGTCGGTGGCAGCAGCGGCGCGGACGTGGCTCTGGACGGCCCAGCTGTCCTGCTCCTCCCTGCCGATCCCATACTCCACGTTCTTCTCGTCGGTGGACTCGCCCATCGAGCAATGGTCCAGGGCACAGATCAGGCCATCCTGGTCGAGCGTGTCCTTGAGCATGACGTCCCCGTACCCGAGACCCATGCGGGCGCCCTCGAGGATGTAGGGGGCGTTCGTCATCGACTCCATACCGCCGGTCATCACGATTTGTGATTCGCCGACCGCGATACGAAAGGCGGCGTCGGCGATGGTTTCCATGCCGGATAGGCAAACCTTGTTGATCGTGGTCGAAGGGACGGTGAGAGGGATTCCCCCGGCAACGGCGGCCTGGCGCGAGGTGAGTTGGCCCTGTCCGGCCTGGATCACGTGCCCGAACAGGACCTCATCGATGGCATCGCCGGTGATCCCGGCACGGTCGAGCGCACCGGTTATGGCGACCCCACCCAGATCCATGGCCGACAGAGGAGAAAACACGCCTCGGAACTTCCCGATCGGGGTTCTGGCGATCGACGAGATGACGGTGGTCATGCGAGGTCCTTCGGTTGCCGTTCACCCAAATGCTAATTGGGGGTGGAGGCTTTCAGCCCGCTTCGGGCGCGGTCGCGGCGTCGTCGGGCGGAAGCTGAGCCGTGGCGTCATAGACGCTCGATCGCATCGGCGGTGCCGTGGTGCGGGGCCGGGTCGACTGCACCCAGGAGCTGGGGCGGGGCACGGGCGGAACCGTTCCCCTGGTCTCTGCGTCGGCGGCCTCGGCGTGAGCGATGGCGGCGGCGATGGCGGCGGCGTGAGCCGGCCCCGCACCACCCTTTATCTCGATGATTCTGTTCATGTTCCTGTCACTTCCACGAGCTCGATGAGCGTACCGGCGAAGGCCTCCGGGTGCACGAATGCGATGCGGTTGCCGCCGCCGCCGACTCTGGGCTCCTGGTCGACCAGCCGGGCACCGGTGCCTTGCAGATAGGTGATGGCGGCTTCGATGTCGGGCACGGCGAATGCCACATGATGCAGGCCCTCGCCACGGCTGGCCAGGAACTTCCCGACGGGAGAGTCGGCGGTCAGCGGTTGGATCAGCTGGATGTTTGATCCGCCGATGGCGACCATCGCCTCCTCGACGCCCTGGTCCTCGACGATCTCCCTGCTGATGGGCTCGGAGTGGTACTGGTCACGGAGATTGGCGAGCGCGGCGTCGAGGTCGTTCACCGCGATCGCCACATGATCGATGTTGTAGGGGAGCATCGTTACTGCCTTCTGTCCTCGAGATCGGTCACCACGGTATCGGGGATATCGAGATCTCCGAAGCCGATCCCGAGATCGACCCCGGGCTTCCCCGTTCCGTGGTAGTCGGATCCTCCGGTTGGGACGAGCCCGAGGTCGGTTGCAAGCTCGGCGAGATGCACCCGTAGATCCGGGGGATGCTCCGGGTGATAGGCCTCGAGCCCGGTGAGGCCGAGAGCCTTCAACTCCCTGAAGAGGGGGGGATAGGTTTCGGCGTTCCGGTCGATGGTGTACGGGTGCGCCACCGAGGTCACCGCCCCGGACTCGGTGGCGAGTCGGATGGCCTCGGCCGCGTCGAGCCGGGGCCGCTCCACATAGGCGAGCCCGCCATCTCCGAGCAAACGATCGAACGCCTCCGCCCGAGACGAAACGACCCCCCTTGCCACCAGGGCATCGGCGATATGGGGCCTGCCAACCGACTCTCCACCTGCCTGGGCGGCCATGTCGGCGTCGTCGATCTCGTACCCGAGGGCACGCAGCCTGGCCAGGATCTCGACGTTTCGCAGGGTCCGACCCTCGCGTAGCTCGGACAGGCGATCTTGCAGGGGGCCTTCTCCTGGTTCGAGGAAGTACACCAGCAGGTGGATCTTCAGCGTGTCGTGGTCCACGGACAACTCGGTGCCCGAGATCAGCCTCAGCCCCGATTCTGCGGCTGTGGATCTCGCCTCGCCGATCCCGGAGAGGGTGTCGTGGTCGGTCAGAGCGATAGCTACCAGCCCCGCTGCTGCGGCTCGCCTCACCAGCCGCGCAGGGCTGTCGGTGCCGTCGGAGGCGTTCGAATGGGTATGAAGGTCGACGGCCACTCAGCGGAGCAGGAAGGTGATGATGAGCAGGGACCCGACAAGGACGACGCCGTAGATCGTCCATTTCTTGATCAGGGCGAAGGCGTCCTTGCGCCGCTGCACCTTGGCTTCGGCGGCCTTCTTCTCCTCGCGGTTTGCCCGCTGCCGGTCCCTTTTATCGGTTGCCATGACCCCGAGGCTACAGGGTCATATCGGGCCGTGGTCGGCCCAGCCCGCGCAATGGAGTACGGTGCCATGTCGCCATGAGAAGGAGCCGATAGTGGCCGAAATGGAGTTCCCCGCCCCAACCGAGGGCATCGTGTTGACCCAGTTCATCGTCTCGGCCGATGTGTCCAAATCCAGGGACTTCTATGTCGACATCCTCGGCGGACAGGTGGTGATGGACGGTGAGCCCACCATCGTGAAACTGTCCAATAGCTGGATCATCATCAACGTCGGTGGCGGACCGACGGATGACAAGCCGGAGGTCGTCCTCGATGTCCCTTCCGATCCAAATCTGGTCAGCGCCTTCTTGAACATCCGGGTGGCCGACATCGCTTCGGCCTACGCCGCCTGGTCGGCGAAGGGTGCCGAGTTCCTCACACCGCCCATCGACCACGGGCGCGAGATCCGCTGCTACATGCGCGACCCCGACGGTCATCTCATCGAGGTCGGGCAGGCCACCGGGGCGCTCTCCGAGTAACCCAGGCCCAGTTGCCGCCCCCCTCTACAATTCGGGGAGATATGACCCTCGTCGTCCAGAAGTTCGGCGGCACCTCTCTTGCGGATGCCGACCGCATCAGGCATGTCGCCGAGCGCGTCTCGGAGAGCCGCGAGGCAGGAAACCAGGTGGTTGTCGTCGTTTCGGCGATGGGCAACACCACCGACGATCTCATCGATCTGGCTGCCGCAGTGTCCGACGGCACCCACCCCAGGGAGATGGACATGCTGCTCACCTCCGGCGAGCGGATCTCAATGGCCCTGGTGGCGATGGCGATCGAAGACTGTGGCGTGCCTGCGGTCAGCTTCACCGGCTCACAGGCCGGCATCCTCACCACCGCAGCACACGGCGAGGCCGAGATCGTCGACATCACACCCTTCCGGGTGCGGGAGGCCATCGACGAGGGCCAGGTGGTGATCGTGGCCGGCTTCCAGGGGGTGAGCCCGGACTCCAAGGATGTGACAACGCTGGGACGAGGCGGCTCGGACACGACCGCGATAGCGCTTGCTGCGGTCCTCGACGCGGATGTATGTGAGATCTACACCGACGTCGACGGGATCTTCACCGCCGACCCGAGGCTGGTGGCAGAGGCACGAAGGCTCGACGAAATCAGCTTCGACGAGATGTACGAGTACGCGGCCGCAGGCGCCGGGGTTTTGATGCCCACCAGCGTTGAGTTCGGCCGCCGCTATCTCATTCCGATCCACGTCCGCTCTTCCCTGCACGACGGCCATGGCACCTGGGTGAGGGAGGCGATCGCCGATCAATCAACCGTCCTCGGGGTGGCGCATCTCGACAGCACCGTGTCGGTGGTCGGCTCCGCAGTCCATTCCGAGCCGGAGATCTCCGTCCAAATGAAGGAGATCTTGTCCGATGCCGGAGTCGTCGGTGAGAGCGTGGCTGGCTCTGATCTTCGCCTTTCCTGGGCGATACATGACGCCGACGCCGTCAAGGCGCTCAACGCCCTCCACCATGGGCTGATCGAGGGGTCATCATGAATGTCGCCGTCGTCGGTGCAACGGGTGCGGTGGGGAGGACGATGCGGTCGATCCTTGCCGAACGGGACTTCCCGGTGTCGGATCTTCGGCTTCTTGCCTCTGAACGCTCCGCAGGGTCGTTGCTCGAGACGCCGTGGGGCGAGGTGACGGTCGAAGATCTGGCCGATGCCGACCCACATGGCATCGACATTGCCCTCTTCTCCGCGGGAGGCCGCCGGTCGAAGGAGCACGCCCCGCGCTTCGCCAAAGCCGGCGCAACCGTCATCGACAACTCGTCGGCATTCCGCATGGACCCTGCGGTGCCACTGGTTGTGGCCCAGGTCAACGACGAGGCCATCGGGGGTCATCGGGGCGTCATCGCCAACCCCAACTGCACCACGATGACGCTGATGATGGCGGCGGGCCCGCTGCACAAGGCGGCTGGACTCGTGCGCATGGTCGCCTCTTCATATCAGGCGACCGGCGGCTCCGGTCAGCAGGGAATCGAGGTCCTCGCCGATGAGGTCGCGGCACTTGGATCCGATGTCGACTCGTTGGTCGGCGGGGGCTGGGACGACCCCGGCAACGACCTGTACGCCAGGCCCATTGGATTCAACGTGCTGCCGCTGGCCGGTTCGATCACCGACGAGGGATACACCGACGAGGAGTGGAAGCTGGTCAACGAGACCCGCAGGATCCTCGATGCCCCAGAACTCTCGATCGAGCCCACCTGTGTGCGGGTGCCGACGATGGTGGGACACGGCATATCCGCAACCATGTATTTCGAGCGAGCGATGGACCTCGACGAGGCGACCTCGCTGCTATCGACCGCGCCGGGGGCCCAGTTGTGGGCCGACGACAAGGTGCCGACGCCCCTCGACTCGGCCGGCATAGACGATGTGTTGATCGGAAGGGTCCGGCACACCATCGGCGAGCCGGGCGGGATCAACCTGTGGGTGGTCGGCGACAACTTGCGCAAGGGCGCCGCGCTCAATGCCGTTCAGATCGCGGAGCTGGTGATCGAGGGAGACAAGTAGTTGGTATCTGGTGGTTGGTAGTAGGTACTGCGTCAGCGGCCGCTACTCAATACTTGATACTTGATACCTGCCTGATACCTAATACCTAATACCTGATACTCATGTTCGATACGGCGAATCCGGAGCGAGCGGCAGCTCCTCGTACAACTCCACCAGGTTGCCGTCGGGATCCCGGATCCGGGCGTGCTTGCCGCCCTCCCACACCAGCATCTTGCCCTCCTGCTCCACACCGGCCGTGGCGAGGTATTGGAGAACCGCATCGACATCATCGACACGCAGGCCAATGACGTGGCCCCGCTGGTTCCCGGGTGCCAGGGGACCGGTCGCCTTGTTGATGGCGAAGACGGGGTTCTCCCGAACCTCGCCGCTCTCGACGTCGCGGGTGTGGAAGACCCGGAAGAACGACTCCTCCTCCGGCGCATCGAGACCGAGACCCTCGGCCCCCGTGAAGCCGACATCGAGGTGCTCGTCGTACCAGGCGGCGAGCGCAGCAGGGTCCTCGCTGTCGAGGAAGACTCCTGCGATCCCCTGGGCCCCTGGCATCCTTCGTCCTTCCTAGCTCGATCGCTTGTGTGGCAAGTACCCGATTTTCGGGTGGCGTAGACACGAACGACAATAGGCGCGACGAAGCCCCGCCTCAGCGGCGGGGCTCCAGTCGGGACGGCCGGATTTGAACCGGCGACCTCATCGTCCCGAACGATGCGCGCTACCAAGCTGCGCCACGTCCCGAGGGATTCATGGTATCAAGTAGTTGGTAGTTGGTACCGGACGCGACTGATACCTGATACCAATGATCTCATGGTGCCGATACGTCGACGCGGTCAACTCGGTTGCGGTCCATCTGGAGAACGGTGATCTCCACGCCGTCGATGTCGACGGAATCCCCCTCGCCGGGGACCTGTCCCGCTACCGCCATGAACAGGCCGGCAACGGTGGTGTACGGGCCCTTGGGTATGGCGCGATCGATCTCCTCGGCAAGGTCCTCTACCGCCACCCTGCCGTCTGCGATCCAGTTCCGGTTGCCAATTCGCACCACGGAAGGCACCCCGGGGTCGTACTCGTCCTGGAGCTCCCCGACCAGCTCGGCCAGCAGGTCCTTTGCCGTCACCATGCCTTCGACACCGCCGTGCTCGTCGACCACGCACGCAACGGCGTAGCGGCGCTCCCGCATGTCGGTGAGGGTCGCCAGGATCGAGGTGGTCTCCGGGATGAAGTGGGGGCGGCGAAGCAGCCGGTGGATCTCGGTGGAGTCCGGGTCGGTCTGTCGCGGCAGCAGGTCCTTGACGTAGAGCAGGCCGAGCATGTCGTCGACGTCGCCGTTGGTGACCGGGTACCTGGAGTGGCCGGTGGCGGCGACCGCCTTGCGCACGTCGTCCATCGTGACCGGCTCCTGCAGCGTGACCAGGTCCAGGCGCGGAGTCATCGCCTCGCGTACGGGGCGATCCGCCAGGTCGAGCAGGGCATCGATGATCTCGTGCTCCACGCCTTCGATCTCGCCCTCGAGGACGCCGAGCTCGGTGAGCGCCCTGATGTCTTCATCGGTCACCGTCATCGATCCCCGGTCCACCGGGATCCGCATCAGGCGGAGCAGCCCTGCGGTGATCACTCCGAAGAAAGCGGCGACGGGAGCCAGGAACCTCGACAAATGCCAGATCACCGGTGAGACGGTGAGGGCGAACCGCTCGGGGTAGCGGTTGGCCAGGGTCTTGGGGGTGATCTCTCCGAAGATGAGCAGGATCGCGGTGACCACTACGGTGGCGAGCCACGGGCCCCATTGGGCGCCGACCAGCGTGATGAAGAGCGCCGTTGCCACCGCAGCAGCGAGCACGTTGACCAGGTTGTTGGCGACGAGCAGGGTGGCCAGGGTCCGCTCCGGAT
>Ga0255057_10001677_pt1 | contig 12292 bp, 13 predicted proteins | sample Cases_109_6_MG_FD_189022 | JGI IMG/M metagenome (GOLD analysis project Ga0255057, IMG submission 189022) | Seawater microbial communities from Amundsen Gulf, Northwest Territories, Canada - Cases_109_6 | ecosystem: Environmental > Aquatic > Marine > Gulf | place: Canada: Northwest Territories... | reverse complement strand
TAGCCGCATACCAGCACGCGGAGCGTTCTTCCCGCCCTCACCGCAAGTCATCAACAGCACCCTTTGAGGCTCCCTTTCCTGATTGCAATCAATCGCTTGGAGATGAGACACGGGTCGCAATTCTGGCGGCGAAGCCGTTGTAAGGTAGGGGATATATGAATTGTGAATCACGCCGGGTTTGACTATGTCGGGCAAATTGAATCATCTCGGAACCGCGTCAATCGTGCTGCTCTGCATGGCGTTGACCACTCCTGCAGTGGCACAAGACTATGGAGATGCCGTTGAGCAAGAGCTGACAGCATCAGCAGAGGATCTTCAGCGCTATGAGGCCGAGCGCCGACGACAGGAACAGATACAACTTGATCGCGAGCGCCGCAAACAGGAGGCGATGCGCTATGAGACGGAGCGACTACGGCAGGAAAATGAGCGCCGTGAGCAGGAACGCTTACGTCTGGAGAATGAGCGACTCCGGCAGGAGATTGAGCAGCACGAACAGGAACAACTTCGCGCCGAGAGCGAGCGATTGGAACGCGAGCGCGCCCAGGCAGTCGCCGCACGGGAACAGGCACAGGCCGTCGACGTGGCTACCGAGCCGGATGTGTTCGAGCAGCTGCGAACACTCGGTCAACTAAGAAACCAGGGAATCCTGACGGAACTTGAATTTCAGCGACTGAAGAAAAAGGTTCTGGAATAGCCTGGAACCCGATTTGCGCAGATCTCTGCCGTAAATCCCTGTCAGACCTTAGCTATTTACTTTAAGAAAATTTGAGATGTTTTCGGAAGGTTTACGAGTAGCCCTCCGATACTTTTTGGCGGTCGTCGAAAAAGTTGCTCTCAGTCAATTCATCAATAACATGCGAGTTGAGGCAATAGCCTCGATGTTAACGGCTTCGGCTGTTAGCACCGCCCTGCTGAACGAGGTCCGAGCCTCTGTCAGTGTCGGGGGCGGTGGACGCAGATGGTAGTACCAGAAGGGAAACTGGTGAGTGAAAGCTGACCGGGGGAACTGATGGAACGCTTTGAAGATCTCGGACTAATCAAAGTGCTATACCATGGGTAGCCCGATACCAAGAACAGATTCGGGCTCGGCCGCGGGGAGCTAGCCGCAAGGAGAGTGAACCGGGAAAGAGTCAGGAAAATGGGACCAGCAGACCTGCCCTAGCGTCCTCATATTGAAGAAGCGGCCATTTGGCCGCTTTTTTGTTGTGTTGACGGATGGATTGAAAGCGCTAGGCTTAGGAGCAATGCCCCAGATTCTGGGCGCCTAGAAGAAGAATCCCATGACGGATCCGCTTGAACAAGGGTCTCTTGCATACCACAGCGCGGAGCCGGCCGGAAAATTAACGGTCACGGCAACCAAGCCACTGGCGAATCAGCTGGACCTATCGCAGGCATATTCGCCCGGCGTGGCATTTCCTTGTATCAAAATCAAAGAAGACCCGAGTCAGGCGGCCGTCTATACGACTCGCGGAAATTTGGTCGCCGTGATTACCAACGGTACGGCCGTACTTGGCCTTGGTGCGATCGGTCCGTTGGCGTCAAAACCGGTCATGGAAGGGAAGGCCGTTCTCTTTAAGAGATTCGCTGGCATCGATGTGTTCGATTTGGAAGTCGATGAAACGGATCCGGAAAAGTTGATAGAGATTATCGCTCCGCTGGAGCCGACATTCGGTGCCATCAATCTGGAAGACATCGCTGCGCCGGCTTGTTTCGAAGTGGAGAAAATACTACGTGAGCGCATGAACATTCCGGTATTTCATGATGACCAGCACGGCACCGCAATTGTCGCTGCGGCTGCTCTGAAGAATGGTCTTAGCGTAGTTCGGAAAAAACTGGAAAAGGTAAAGCTGGTCAGTACCGGGGGCGGGGCGGCCAGCCTTGCCTGTCTCGATTTGCTGGTTGAACTCGGCTTGCAAATGAAAAACATCACGCTCGTCGATCTGCAAGGCGTCGTTTATGAAGGCCGCACCGAAGAAATGAATCCGTACAAGGCCAAGTACGCCATTAAGACCAAGAAGCGGGACCTTGACGAGGTGATTGTTGGCGCAGACGTATTTTTGGGGCTCTCGGCGCCGGATGTACTTACGGCCGAGATGCTCAAGAAGATGGCGAAGCGGCCGTTGGTGTTGGCACTTGCAAATCCTACTCCGGAGATCCTTCCGGAAGTGGCCTTCGAAACACGCTCTGATGTTGTTATGGCGACGGGTCGATCCGACTATCCGAACCAGGTCAACAACGTCCTTTGCTTTCCGTTCCTGTTCCGCGGGGCGCTCGACGTCGGTGCAACGAAAATCAATCAGGAAATGAAATTCGCTTGCGTCGATGCAATAGCCAATATCGCCAAGCTCGAGTCTACCGACGTTGTCGCTAACGTATACCGAGGTGAGTCTTTACGCTTCGGCTCGGACTATCTGATACCGAAACCGTTCGATCCACGACTGATGGAAGAAGTGTCATTTGCGGTGGCAAAGGCCGCGATGGACTCAGGTGTGGCCACCAGGCCGATCGCTGATCTCGATGCCTATAAAGAGACGCTTCACGCCTTCAGTCATCGCGGCACGATGTTCATGCAGCCGATCATCGATGTCGCCAAGCGTGATGCGGAGCGTTTGGTATTCGCGGAGGGCGAAAACGAGACGGTGCTTCGCACGGTGCAGACGGTCGTCGATGAAAACATCGCCGAACCGATACTCGTCGGCCGCAGAGAGGTCGTGGAGGACAGGATCGAGAAACTCGGCCTTCGAATGACGAGTCGTGACGATTTTGAACTGGTCGATCCGGAAGACGATCCGCGTTACCGTCAGTACTGGCAGTTTTATCATTCGCTCGTGTGTCGAAAAGGCGTATCGGTCTCGGCAGCACAGACAGTCATGCGTACCAACAGCACGGCGATCGCCGCCTGCATGTTGGCCATGGAGCATGCCGACGCAATGATCTGCGGCACCGTTGGCCGCTTCGATCATCATTTGCAGCACATCATCGAGATAATCGGCCCGGAACAGCGGAATCAAAAGATCTCCTCCATGAGTGTATTGATTCTGCCGAAAGGACCGCTTTTTATTGCGGATGCGCATATTGAGGTCGACCCCAGCGCGGAACATATTGTGAACACGACTCAGGCGTGCGCGGAACGCATAAGCAGCTTCGGCATCAAACCGAAGGTTGCCTTGCTGTCACATTCCAACTTCGGATCATCACGTGCCAAGTCAGCGCGAAAGATGCGCAATGCCGCCTGGATGCTCAAGGAAGCCAGTCCGGAACTGGAAGTCGATGGAGAGATGCACGCGATCGCGGCAATGAACGAGGCGATACGCAATACCCTGAATCCGCATACGATCCTGAAAGGCACTGCCAATCTGCTAATCATGCCGAATCTGGATACTGCGAATATCTCGATGGAGTTGATTCGTTCCGTAAACGACGCGCTTCTGATCGGGCCTATTCTTTCGGGAACTGCGAAACCGGCGCATATCGTTACACCGTCGGCGACAGTGAAAGGCATCTTTAATATGAGTGCAATCGCCGTGTCGGACGCATGGCGGACGATGAATGCCTAGCATTTGTATTCTGCGCTTGTCTGCACTCGGCGACGTGAGTCATGTCGTGCCTGTTGTAAGGGTAATCCAGGAGCAGGCGCCCGACATCGAAATTACCTGGGTCTGCGGCAAGCTGGAGCACCAAATACTCTCGGGCATTGAAGGCGTTCGTTTCGTCGTTTTCGACAAGAAGGCAGGCATCCGCGCTTACCGAAACCTCAGGCGGGAGCTTGCGGGCGAACAATTCGACAATTTGCTGCATATGCAGGTCGCCATGCGCGCAAATATTGCGAGTACCTGTATTAAAGCAACCTCGAAACTCGGTTGGGACAAGGACCGGTCGCGCGACTTGCATCAATGGTTTGTGGGTGGCGGTATTGTTGGTGTTCCCCAGCAACACCAGGTGCAGGGGTTTCTGTCTTTCGCGAGAGCCTTGGATCTGAATGCGGATGAGCCGCACTGGAATCTGCCGGTCTCTGATGCAAGCAGGGAATTTGCAGAGCAAGTTTTGCCGGGAGGGCAGAGGACCTTGCTTATCTCGCCCTGTTCCAGTCACGCACTGCGTAACTGGTCGGTAGCGGGCTATGCGGCCGTCGCCGACTATGCGGTTGAGACGCTTGGCATGCGCGTTGCTTTGGCAGGTGGGCCAAGTCAGCTAGAAATGTCCACAGGCGCAGCGATCGAAGAGTCGATGTCTCGTGAGGTGGTTAATCTGATCGGCAAGGACACCTTGCCGCAGTCCCTTGCGCTGCTGCAGCGGGCCGACATCGTTTTGTCTCCGGACGCGGGGCCGGCGCATCTCGCCAACGCCCTCGGCACGCCAGTCATCGGGCTGCATGCGTGCACCTGGTCAATACGGAGTGGGCCGTATAACTCACTTGATCTGTGCGTAGACAAATTCGCCGACGCGGCGCAGCAATTCCGTGGGAAAGAGCCGCAGGATTTGCGCTGGGGGACGCGAATCGAGCGGCCTGGCGTTATGGATCTGATTCAGGTCGATGAGGTAATCGGGAAGCTGGAGCAGGCGGCCGGAAATCCGCGTCAGGCATAGTCCTTGTAGGATTTTTCCTCGACGATGTCCGAACCGAGGTGCAGGTTCACATCTTTTTTCGCCTGAGCGCGTTTGTCGTTGGTGACGTAAACGGCCCGGGCCAATTCAATAAACCGGTCGCCAAATCTGTTATCGCGTTCCTCGTCGCGGATATCGTCTTCGATCTCCCACAACTCCTCGTTAATCGACTTCAATAGTTTGTGAAGCTCGGCAATGGTCTCATCTTCCGTGACCGAGTCAGACCAGACTTCGCTCAGCAGCCCGAGTTCGTGACTTACATTTGCCACTTTCTGTGGATCCTCGATGCGTTCCGACTTGATCTCGAGGATCGTGATTTTGTCGAGGAGTTCGCCGGGAGAGATAGGTACGAGGATTTCTTTCATTGTGTCAGGGCGAATGAGTGAAGGAGGGGGGAATATACTGCATTTTTGACAGCAGGGCGGTGGCGATGTCAATGGACTATGGCGTAGCAATCGCCCCGGCCCCTGGGTCATAATCGCCGTCGGTCCGCGCCGGCTTTCCCGCGACGGTCAACCGTGAACCCCGTCAGGCCCGGAAGGGAGCAGCGGCAGCGGTGACACCGGGTGCCGGGGATCGGCTGGCGCGGGCCTTCCCGGACAAAAATGTGGTTTGCCGGCGCGCCCATTGGTTACACTGGTCGATCTGACCGGCAATCGACCTTCACAGGCAAAACGCTGAAAAAATGAGTTATCTCGTTCTCGCCCGCAAGTGGCGACCCAAAGACTTTTCGGAAACAGTAGGGCAGGAGCACGTCCTGCAGGCCTTGACGAACGCCCTGGAAAGCCAAAGGCTGCACCACGCCTACCTGTTTGCCGGAACTCGCGGCGTAGGCAAGACGACAATCGCGCGCATTCTGGCAAAGGCGTTGAATTGCGAAACGGGCATCACGGCGAGTCCTTGCGGCAAGTGCTCATCCTGCCTGGAAATCGATGAGGGTCGCTTCGTCGACCTGATCGAAGTCGATGCGGCGTCCAAGACCAAAGTCGACGATACGCGCGAACTTCTGGATAACGTTCAGTACGCGCCGGCAAGGGGCCGCTTCAAGGTCTACCTTATCGACGAAGTACACATGCTGTCGAAAAGCTCATTCAATGCATTGCTAAAGACGCTTGAAGAACCGCCGCCGCATGTGAAGTTCTTGTTGGCGACCACTGATCCGCAAAAACTGCCTGTGACTGTCTTGTCACGATGTTTGCAGTTCAACCTCAAGCGCCTGACACCGAAGTTGATCCGGGATCGGCTCGCACACATCTGCGAAGCGGAAAAGGTAAAAGCCGAGCCGTCGGCACTTGCGATGCTGGCCCGGGCCGCTGACGGCAGTCTCAGAGATGCATTGAGCCTGCTCGATCAGGCGATCGCCTATTGTGGCGGTGACGTACTTGAAGAACCTGTTGGCGTGATGTTGGGCACGATCGACCGGCAACATGTCTCGGCCTTGTTAAGGTTGCTGGCAAGCGGCGATGCTCAGGGACTCTTAAACTCGGTCGCAGAAATTGACGAACAGTTTCCAGACTACAGCAGGCTGCTTGATGATCTTTCGAGATCGCTGCAGCGAATCGCGGTGTATCAGGTAGTCGGCGCGACGGACGTCGAGGAAGAGCTCTCAGACGATGAACTCGCCGAACTCAGCAAGCAGATTGCGGCCGAAGACGTGCAATTGTTTTACCAGACGGCCCTACTGGGGCGTCGCGATCTTCATCTGGCACCCGATCCGAGGTTAGGCGTCGAGATGACGCTCTTGCGCATGCTCGCGTTTCAGCCGCCCCGTGCGACTAGTCGCATGGCATCCGACAGCACGGCGCGGCAGGCACGAACTATTGCGTCAGATGACACGGGGTCCAGGGCAGCTCCGACTGCGCCGGTCGCTAAAGCCAGGCCCGACCCTGTTGCTGTCACGTCGAAGTGGCAGGAGCCGGACTGGAGTGGACTGATCAATGAGTTAAAACTGAGCGGTGCAAATAAGTTACTGGCGAGCAATTGTGCGTACGTCAATCGGGAGAACGACACCTTGTACTTCAATCTGGACAGCCGTTCGCAGTCTCTTCTCACGAAGTCGCGCCAAAAGGCGCTTTCCGATGCAGTATCCGAGCGGTTCGGCGAGCCTTTGCGGGTCGAAATCAGTATCGCAGAGTCTGCACCGCAGACGCCGATACAGGAGGAGGCGAGGCGGGTCGACGAGAAAATCGAAGCTGCCCGGGCGTCGCTCGAGTCTGATCCGAATGTCAAAGCATTGCAGGACATGTTTGGCGCGCAATTGAATCCGGATTCCATCGAACTTGTGCAACAGTCGTCGGGCGAGGCGTCCGACGGACAGCCGACCTCCAGCGACTAAGCGGGGATTGACTATGAAAGGTGGCATTGGCCAGTTAATGAAGCAGGCTCAGCAGATGCAGGCCGATATGCAGAAGGCCCAGGAAGAGATGGCTGAGCTCACTGTGATCGGCGAGTCAGGTGCCGGCCTGGTAAAGATCACCATGACCTGCAAGCATCAGATTCGGGCGCTCGAAATAGATGATTCGCTGGTCGGTGATGACAAGGAAATGCTGGAAGACCTGATCGTAGCGGCCTTCAATGACGCCATTCGACGTGTCGAAAAGACGACCCAGGAAAAATTCTCCGGGATGGCATCCGGCCTCAATTTGCCGCCTGGCATGAAACTGCCTTTCTGAATTCCAATATGGCTGTGTCTTACTCGCCTCTCTTGATTCGCCTGATCGATGCGCTCCAATGCATGCCGGGTGTCGGTAAGAAGTCGGCGCAGAGAATTGCATTTCACTTGCTTGAGCGCGGCCGAGACGGAGCGGAGGAGCTGTCCAGGGCGCTTGGCGCGAGCGTTTCCGGAATCGGCCATTGCAGTCGATGCAGGATGTTTACGGAGCACGAGCTTTGCAACATTTGCAGTGCCTCCGGTCGCGACGAATCTGTGCTTTGTGCCGTCGAGTCGCCGGCAGATGTCATGGCAGTTGAAGATGCAACCGGTTTTCGAGGGCTTTACTTCGTGTTGATGGGACACCTGTCGCCGCTTGACGGCATTGGCCCGGACGAACTGGGCCTTGAGGCTCTGGAAAAACGCCTTGAGGACGACGAAGTAAAAGAACTCATCATTGCCACGAATCCAACGGTCGAGGGAGACGCGACGGCCCACTATCTTGCCGATATGGCCGGCCGGTACAAAGTTCCGGCGAGTAGAATTGCCCACGGCGTGCCGCTGGGTGGAGAACTGGAATACGTCGATGGCGGCACCTTGTCGCATGCGTTTTTCGGCCGCCGAATGGTTGAATAGGACCCAAAAGAGAGAATCGAGATGAGTGATCCTGATTGCCTGTTTTGCAAGTTTGTTGCTGGCGAGCTCGACACCGATGTTGTCTTTGAAACCGACAAGGTGCTGGCCTTTCGAGATATCAATCCACAGGCGCCAACACATATTCTGATTATTCCCCGCAAACACATTGCGACGATCAACGACCTGACAAAGTCGGATGCCGAGGAGATCGGCAATCTCTATCTTGTCGCCAAGGAGTTGGCGAAAGCGGAAGGGTTTGACGAGGATGGCTATCGGGTGGTTATGAACTGCAATGCGGCAGCCGGGCAAACCGTTTTTCACGTGCATTTGCATCTGTTGGGCGGCCGCCTGTTTGACTGGCCGCCCGGTTAATATTTGTCTTTAGTCAACTGCCTGGTCAACGTCAGCAGACGCTTGTAACTCTCGTATCGCCTTGCGCTAATTTCGCCCGCCTCAATTGCAGCTTTGACGGCGCAGTTGGGCTCTCGAAGATGGCGGCAGTCTGCGAACTTGCAATCAAAACCAAACCTGGCGATCTCCGGAAATCCCCGAATTACGTCTTGCACATTGTCGGTACTGGGTACGTAGTCGCGCACGCCGGGCGAATCAATGACTGCGCCACCGTTTGGCAAGGCCAGCATCACGGAGTTGACGGTGGTGTGCTTGCCTTCGCCGCTGCCCCTCGAAACGGTTGCGGTCGGCTGATCGGCGCTCTCCGCGAGGCGATTGATCAGGCTGGATTTGCCGACGCCGGACTGGCCGACGATGATTGCGGTCTGATTCGCGAGGAGATTCTGCAGTGCGTCAAGATTGCTGCCCGACGTTGCGCTGCAAAGCAATGTTCGGTAGCCAATACGCTCGTAGTCCCGCAGCGTCTCATTGGTATCGTCACCGGGCTCCGCCAGGTCGGTCTTGTTGAATATAACGGCGGCGGATACCCCCATTAGCTCGGCAGCGCACAGATATCGATCCACGATGAACCAGTCAGGTGATGGCGGGTCTGCACTCACGACCGCGAGAAAACTCAGGTTCGCAGCGAGAACCTCGACCTTGCCGCGCGTATTGGGCCTGCGGAGCTCATTCTTGCGTTTTGATATGTCGGTGATCAGCCAGTCGGGCTCGTTCGAGATGGGCTCAGCCTCGACGTAATCGCCGCAAACGGGCCGCAGACGCTTGCCTTTGACGCGCGCCATGACCTGCTCGCCATCGGCAAGCTGCAGCGCCATGCGGCGACTGAAGGTCGCAACGACGAGTGGCCCGCGTCCGTCGGACGGCGTCGTCGTCATTCAGCTTCCGGTCTCTGGTCCTGCATGCGGGCAGAGTATGCCGCGATGCAGGCAGCCTTGCATCCTGCGTCGCGGTACACTAGCGACCCTGAAGCGGGGTCAGGCATTGAAAAAGAGCAGGGAGTCAGTGAGAGGCGTGAATGACTGAGGAAAACGAACAACAGGCGGCAGGTTTTTCGACAAACCTGATTTGGATCGACCTGGAAATGACCGGGCTCGACACTACCTCGGACCACATCATCGAAATCGCGACGATCGTCACCGACAGTCAATTGAATGAACTGGCGGAGGGTCCGGTCGTTGCGATTCAACAAAGTCAGGAGACTATGGACACCATGGACGAGTGGAATACGCGTCATCATGGCAATTCCGGACTCACCGCCAGAGTGCTCGCAAGCACCGCGTCCATGCAAGATGCGGAATTAGAAACAGTCGATTTTCTGAGAGCCCATGTTGCCGAAGGTGCATCGCCGATGTGCGGAAACAGCATTTGTCAGGACCGACGATTCCTTGCACGTGAGATGCCGGCGTTGGAAACATACTTTCATTACAGAAACCTGGATGTCAGTACGCTGAAAATTCTTGCGCAACACTGGGCACCTGACGTTGCCGCCGGGTTTAACAAGGAGTCCGAGCATCGCGCCCTTGCCGACATCAGGGACTCGATCGCCGAGCTATCGTACTATCGGGTTGCGCTGCTCGATCAAGATGTAATTAACAAGGAAGCATGACAGATAAGCCCAATGCGCCTGCCTCCGGGCGAAACAGGGACGCCATTCTCGACGTCATCCAGACCGAATTCGGCGATTGTCACTCGGTGCTCGAGATCGGCTCCGGCACCGGACAGCATGCCATATACTTCGCCGAGGCGATGCCCTGGTTGAATTGGCAGACCAGCGATCTGGCCGACAACCATCAGGGTATCTGTTCCTGGATAGCCGACAGCGGTCTTGAGAATGTTCGGCAACCAATTTTGCTCGACGTGGAGCATACCGACGGCGTCGAAGGAGATTATGACGGCGTATTTTCTGCGAACACCGCGCACATCATGAGTATCCAAGCCGTGCAATGCATGTTCGAGATCGTCGGACATCTGCTCTCGCCGGGCGGCGTGTTCTGTCTTTACGGGCCGTTCAATCGCGACGGAGAATACACCAGCGAAAGTAACCAACGCTTCGACCAGTCCTTGCGCAATCAGAGCCCCACGATGGGAATACGCGATCTCGAGGAGTTGGAAACCTTCGCCGCAGAGTTTGCGATGTGCCGCGAACGACTTTATGCGATGCCTGCCAACAACATGCTTGTGGTCTGGCGCCGAAACGGAATTGCATCGAATGACGATGCATAAAGGTGGCTGTCATTGCGGCCGAGTCAGGTTCGAGGTCGAGGCGCCCGAAGACCTCGAGGTCAACGAGTGTAATTGCAGCATTTGCCGCATGACCGGGCATTTGCATCTGATTATTCGCAAGGATGATTTCAAACTAATCAGCGGTCAGGATGACATGTCGAACTATCAGTTCAATACCGGGGTGGCTCAGCACTATTTTTGTCGCGAGTGTGGTGTCAGGTCGTTCTATGTTCCGCGATCAAATCCGGACGGCTACAGTGTCAATGCACGATGCCTGGATCCTGGGACGGTGAGGTCACTAAACGTCGACACATTCGATGGCCGAAATTGGGAGCAACATGCGCACACGCTGCGTCATCTGACCGAGTAAGCCGTTGGTATAATAGCGTCAGTGTGCCGACAGTCTTCAGGCAATCACCGCTTCTTGCTGGTACGAAAAATGCGCTTGCCTTATAGTTGGCGACTTCGATCCTGGGCGACTCAACTAATGATCAAAAAACCATTCTTGCACGCTTGTTGTTTGCTGTGTTTCGGGCTCTTTGCTGTGGCGGAGGCGCTGGCAGCGCCTGCCTGGGTCAGCGACAAGTTCGAGGTCATGCTACGTACCGGCCCGAGTACCAGCAATGCCATTCAATTGATGGTCTCCAGCGGTACACAGCTCGATATTCTCGAGGAAGACGACGGCTCTGGTTATACGAAAGTGAGTACTACAGGGGGTACTGAGGGCTGGGTGCTCAGCCGATACCTCATGTCCGAGCCGCCTGCCCGTGAACAGCTCGCGACATTAACCGGCCAGCTGACAAATGCCACTACTCGCGGATCGTCGATGGGAACGCAGCTCAACGCCATAAAAGGAGAGTACGACAGCGCCAACCGGCAGATCAGGGCACTCGAAAACGAGCAGGACCGGCTTCAATCCGAGTTGGCGGGCATCAAGCGCACAGCGGCGAACGTGCTGGCAATCGACAGTCGCAATAAGGAATTGCAGGAAAAACTGACTGACGCCGAAATAAAAGCCAGTATCCTCGAACAGGAGAATCAGGAACTCAGTAGTCAGAATACTCGTTACTGGTTCATGAGCGGGGGACTGGTGCTTCTAATAGGATTCATCATGGGACTGTGGATACCGAGAATCCGCTGGCAACGACGTTCGAGGTACGACAGTTTCTAGGAGCTAAGTTCTAAACTGACTCGCCCGCGAGGAACATCCAAGTTTCGATGACGCTGTCCGGGTTCAGGGACATACTCTCTATTCCCTGGTCGACCAGCCATCTGGCGAGGTCAGGGTGATCCGACGGGCCCTGGCCGCAGATGCCAACATACTTGCCTCTTGCCTTGCATGCCGTAATGGTCATTTTCATCAGCGCTTTTACCGCGTCATCGCGTTCGTCGAATAAATCCGCGATCAGCGCGGAGTCGCGATCGAGACCGAGCGCCAACTGAGTCATGTCATTGGAACCGATTGACATACCGTCGAAATGATCCAGAAATTTATCTGCCAGCAGGGCGTTGGACGGCAACTCCGACATCATGATCACTTTGAGATCGTCTTCGCCACGCTTTAGACCGTTCTCGGCGAGCAGATCGATGACATCGATTGCCTGTTGTACCGTACGAACGAAAGGAATCATGATCTGTACGTTTTTCAGACCCATGTCGCCGCGTACCTTGCGAAGCGCGGCACACTCGAGTTCGAAACAAGGTCGAAAACTGTCAGCCACATAGCGAGCCGCGCCCCGGAAGCCGAGCATCGGGTTTTCCTCGTCG